>Ga0073934_10001570_pt1 | contig 53619 bp, 31 predicted proteins | sample LarsenN4metaG_FD_76834 | JGI IMG/M metagenome (GOLD analysis project Ga0073934, IMG submission 76834) | Hot spring sediment bacterial and archeal communities from British Columbia, Canada, to study Microbial Dark Matter (Phase II) - Larsen... ...
CAGGCGCTGGCGCAGGGGCAGAGCGTCCAGCAGGTCTACACGGCAACGGTGACCGACGAGTTCGGCGCCAGCGACACGCAGACAGTGACCATCACGATCACCGGCACGAACGACGCGCCGGTGGTGACGGTGCCTATGGCAGCCGTCTCGACGCTCGAGGATCAGCCGGTCGCGATCGCCGGCTTCAGCGTCAGCGATGTGGATAGCGGCAATCTCACCGTCACGCTGTCGGCGACCTCCACGCTGACGCTCGCGTCCCTGACCGGCCTAACCTTCACGAATGGTGACGGCACCGGCGACCAAACGATGACCTTCTCCGGCTCGGCTGCCGCCATCAATGCGGCGCTGGACGGCATGACCTACACGCCGACGCCGGATTTCAATGGCCAGGGCAGCATCAGTTACGTGATCGACGACGGCTTTGATACGACGAGCGGAACCCTCGCCGTCGACATCGCCTCCGTCGCTGGCGCTCCTGTCATTACTGGCCACACCGACGGCGCCGTGACCGAGGACTGGTCCTACACCGTGCCGCTCGGTGAGCGGGTGACGAATGGCAGCTTCGAGAGCAGTTTCTCGGGCTGGACGACCGGAGGCAGCGCGACCGTGATCGGCGCACCGCATTCCGGGTCAAGAAGCGTCGCCTCCTATTTGACCGAGGCGACGTTCACGCAGGATATCGCGACGGTTCCAGGCGTGACTTACCGCGTCTCGTTCTGGCTCTCGAATCCGTTCGACAACGGGCTGCAGACCGAGAACATGTCGCTCGCCTGGGACGGGCAGACGATATTCTCGCTGGGCGATGTGCCGCCGTCGGGCGCCTACACCAATTACACGCAATATACCGTGGACGTGACCGCGACCGACGCGACGACGACACTTTCGTTCGCGATGCTCGACACGCAAGGCTATTGGGTCCTGGACGATGTCTCGGTGGTCGCGCTTCACACGCCGGGCGTGGAGGTCGCAACCGGCACGATCTCCTTCACCGACGAGGATCTGGCCGATACGCATGCCGTGACCTATACGCCGGCGGCCGGCGGCTACTCCGGCACCTTCGTGCCGGTTATTACCGATTCCGCGACCGGCGACGGCGCGGGGCAGGTGACCTGGACCTTTACGGTCGACGACGCCGACATCCAGCACCTCGCGGCCGGCCAGAACGTGACCCAGACCTATACGGTCACGATCGACGACGGCCAAGGCGGGGTGGCGACGCAGGACGTGAACGTCGTCATCATTGGTGTAAACGACGCGCCGGTGATCTATGCACCGACCGACGTCAACTTCGTGCCGGCATCCTCCGGCGCCGGTTCAATGATCACGCGTCTGAATACGCTCAAATTCGCCGATGTAGACTCGCCGGATGATGTGACCGTCACCCTGACGACGAACGACTCGGTCGCACGCTTCCTCGCGAGTGATGCCGGCGGCGTGACAGTGACTGGCAGTAATTCGACCACGCTGACGCTGACCGGCAAGATCAAGGACATCAACGCGTTCATCGCGGCCAACAACATCACCTACGATCTCAACAACGACTCGCAGGATACGATCACGGTCACGATCAACGACGGCGATGGCGGCACGGATACCGAAACTTTCAAGGTGAACGACAACAGCGTCAGCTCGAGCGGCGAAAATTTGGCCGACGGCGACACTTTCAATGTCCAGGCCACCAGCATCAATCTCGGCAACGGCTCCGACACGCTGACGACGGCCTGGAATCACCTGGACGCCAGCGCCACGACCTATGCAGGCGGCACGAGTAGCTCCTTCGTGCCCCCATTTAGCCCGCATGTTGATACGATCCGCGCCGTCTTCACCGCAGACCAGCTCAACGAGGTGCTCAACTCGTCGTTCACGGCAGTGCGGGACTTCTATGATGGCACACCGAATTCAGGCCTGAATCTCGATAGTTCGAGCTGGAATGCCATCATCTCTACGGACTGGGAATCTGCGCTCCTCGGCATTGCTGCGCCGCGCCATCAGCCGGCGTTTGACAACAACGATCACTTCATCCCGCTCGACACCTGGACGGGCGTGATCGGCACCGGCAATGCCGTCGCGGTCAACGGCACGGCGGGAGTGAGCGTCAACGGCAGCGTCGGCAACGATGTGATCCGCGGCGGGGCCGCTGGTCAAACGCTGAATGGGGATGCGGGCGACGACGTGCTGGTCGCATTCCACACCGGAGCCAATACGTTGAATGGCGGGGCCGGCCGCGACCTGCTGTTGGGCGGCGATGGGGACGACACGCTGGATAGCGGCGATGGCGGCTTCGGAGGCGACATCATGGCTGGCGGCAAAGGGGCCGACACCTTCAAGGCGAGCGTCCTCACCAACGGAAACCCGGACATCATCATTGATTACAATTTCGCCGAGGGCGACGTGCTTGATCTCTCCGCCTTGCTCGATGCCGCCTTTGACCCCGGTGACGACATCAGGAATTTCATCAATGTGACGTCGAACAGCAACGATCTGTTGGTCCGTGTCGACGCCACGGGCAGCGGGTTCTTCGGCAGTTACCAGGAAGCATTCCTCCTCGCTGGCGCGGCAACGAACGGCGCCGATCCGCTGAAAGTGCTGTTCGACGGGACCCAGCACGTCGTCACGGGCTGACGGCTGATCGAGGACATTGGAGCGCGGTTGGGCGCCCCGCGCGTTCCGACGTGGCGGGTGTGTCTTACATCAGCAATGGCGCGACGTACCAATCGGAAGCAACAGCGGCCTGATCCGGTGCCGGCGGCTGGGCCGTCTGCTCCGCCACCGCCCCGCGCAGCGCAAAGCCGTCGCCCTCGAACAAGGCCGCCGGCTTGGTCTCGCCGTCGACGACGATCGGCACCTTCGCATAGGGCGCGGCGACGAGCTTCACGCCCTCATGATCGAGCGCGAAGAGCGGAGTGAAATTGTGCATCTCCCGGTCTTCCGGGATTCTCAGAAAACGGTTGTCGAGGATCAGCCATTGCCCCTCAAACCGCGCCGCCAGCACCGCGTGGTCGTCGCGCGCCAGCCGGTCGCGCACCAGCAGAAAGCGCAGATCGCCGGCGGGGAAACCCGCTTCGCGCAGGATCACGTATTTCGCGATCGCGTAATCCTCGCAATCGCCGCGGCCGGCGGCGAGGGCTGCGAGCGGCGCGGTCCAGCGGTCAGGCTCGCCATGCTGCGCCATGTCGCTGACATAGCGGATGGCGGAATTGATGTGGCGGTTGACTTCGTCGAGCTGCGCGCGGCCCTCGCGCGCCTTCACCGCCGCGAGAATGGTCAGGAAGCGGCGCGCGGCCGGCGTGCAGTCGTTCTCGTCGCGGCAGCGCGCGATGACGAGGTCTTCCGCCGCGAGGTCCGCTGCCACGCCGCGCCATTTGCGCCAGAGGATGCCTTCCGGCGCGCGGAAGGCGAACAGGCCGAAGGGTTCTTCGCCGATCTGCGGAATGCTGCCACGCAGCGGGGCGTCCGAAAGAATATCGCCGCTGCGCGCGGCGAGCCGCACGCTGTCGCCGCCGGGCGCCTTTGCGGAGCCGATTTTTGCCAGCACGTCCTGGATGCGGAAGAAGCGGGCGGGGCCTTGCTGCGAGGTCTGCCCGTGCGCGGACGTGGCGCCAAGGACAAGCGCCAGCACACACGCCACAATTCGCCCTGTGCCCACGGCACCGCGAAAACGCACCATCACCAACGCCCCTGCCGCCCGGGGCGTTTGCGCCGGCTTTCGCGCCGGTCTGGCCCAGGGTCTTTGAGGGTGTCTGGTTACGCGGAAAAGGACTTCGGGCCGGTTAAGCCGGGCCGAATTTTGCAGTATTCACAATGGGTTGGTGAGCAGGCCGTTGAAGAAATCGCTAGAATTTTAGTGACGTCGCTCCGGCCGGTCCGCGACTGCGTAAATTGTCATGGCCGGGGTTTGTCCCGGCCATCCACGTCTTTCTTGCTTGTGTGCTCGGCGGGAAGACGTGGATGTCGCGACAAGGCCGCGCATGACGGCTGCGGCTCACCGCTCCCGCAGCGCCTCGTCTCGCAGCATGCGGGCCGGCTTGAGCAGATAGTCGAGCACGGATTTCTCGCCGGTGAGAACTTCCACCGTCGCCACCATGCCGGGGATGATGGGGAGAGGGCGTTCCGTGGTGCCGAGGTGGTTTTTCTCGGTGCGCACAATCACCCGGTAGAACGGCTCGCTCTTTTCGCCGCGCTCCGGCTTGTCCTCGATGGCGTCGGCGCTGATGCGCTCGACCTTGCCCTTGAGCGAGCCATAGACGGAGGAGTCATAGGCGGTGATCTTCACGATCGCGTCCTGGTCGGGGCGGATGAAGGCGATGTCCTGCGGGCGGATACGGCCCTCGACCAGCAAGGTGTCGTCGAGCGGCACGATGTCCATCACATTGGCGCCGGGCTGCACCACCGCGCCGATGGTGGTGACGTTGAGTTTGTTGACAATGCCGCGCACCGGCGCGCGCAGCTCGGTGCGCTGCACCTTGTCGCGCGCCGCCTTGATCGATTCGTCGAGCACGGCAAGATCTCCGCGCGACTTGGCAAGATCCTCCTCGGCCTGCGCGCGGAACGTGGTCTTGATCGTGGCGATGCGGGATTTCGTTTCCGCGAGCTGCCCGCGCATCTCGGTGGCCTGGCGCTCCAGCCGCAGCATCTCGATTTCCGGAATCACCTTTTGCGCATGCAGCCGGCGGGTGATCTCGAGCTCCTTGCTGAGAATCTGCAGCGTGTCGGTCAGGCGCGTTTCCTGCTGCTGCAGCACATCGGTCTCCTGCACCAGCTTGCGATTGCGGGCCTCGAACAGGTTGCGCTCGGCCTCGACCGCATTCGGCACGGACTCGAGCACGTCGTTGGGAAATGCCGGCTTGTCGCGGCCCTGCACCTCGGCCTCGAGTCGGGCCACGCGTGCGGCCATGGCGCCGCGCCGCTCGCGCACCTCGCCCAGCTGGGAGGCGAAACTGGTGTCGTCGATGCGCATCAGCGGCTGGCCCTGCCGCACGATCTCGCCTTCATGCACCAGAATGGCGCCGACGATGCCGCCCTCCAGCGTCTGCACCACCTGGATCTGGCGTGAGGGGATGACGCGGCCATTGCCGCGTTTGACTTCGTCCAGAATGGCGAAATGCGCCCAGATCAGGCCGACCAGCACCAGTGCCAGGCTCCAGAACAGGAGCAGGCGCGAGGTGCGCGGTGTGCGCAGTTCGACGGCGGCGCGTACTTCATTGGCGAATGCGAAATCGGAATTCTGCATGGATCACTCGACCGCTGGGCCCGGTGCATTCGGCCTGCCGGCGCCCGCCCGCAGCTTGGCAATGATCTCGTCGCGCGGCCCGTCGGCGATCAGCCGGCCGCGGTCGAAGACCAGCAGGCGGGTGACAAGCGAGAGCAGGCTCATGCGATGGGTCGAGACGATGATCGTCATCTCACGCGCGGCGATGGTCTTCAGACGCTCCAGAAACTCGCTTTCGCTGCGGACATCGAAATGCGCGGTCGGCTCGTCGAGGAACAGGATTCTCGGCTTGCGCACCAGCGTGCGGGCGAGGCCGATCGCCTGTTTCTGGCCGCCGGACAGCGAGCGTCCGCCTTCCGCGATCGGCATGTCGTAGCCGAGCGGGTGCCCAGCGATGAAGCCTTCGACGCCGGCGAGGCGCGCCGCTTCGAGGATTTCGGCGTCCGTCGCCGCCGGTTTGCCGAGGGCGATATTGTCGCGCAGCTTGCCGAAGAACAGGTCGGTGTCCTGCAGCACGAAGCCGATGCCGGCGCGCAGATCGGCCGGGTCGTATTGGCGGCTGTCCACGCCGTCGACCAGGATACGGCCGTCCTGCGGTTCGTAGAAGCCGACCAGCAGGCGTCCGACAGTGGTCTTGCCGGAGCCGACGCGGCCGATGATGCCGACGCGCTCGCCCGGGGCGATGGTGAAGGACACCTTGTCGAGCGCATTGTCGGGCGCGTTCGGATATTTGAAGGTGACGTTCTCGAAGGCGATCCGGCCCTGGTCGACCTTGCGCGCCACATAGGTCCGGTCGTTGGGGCGTTCCCGCTCCAGATTCATCACGCGGTCGAGCGCTCTGAGTGCGGTAACGGTCTGCGTCGCACGGGTGATCACCGCGGCAATTCCGGAAATCGGCGCCAGAACGCGGCCCGCCAGCATGGTGGCGGCGACCAGCGCGCCGACGGTCAGCTTGCCATCCAGCACGAGGAACACACCAACGATCACCATGAACAGGCTGGTCAATTGCTGTGCCGTGTTGGAGGCGGTGAGCGCAATCGACGACCAGAAATGCACGTCCTCGCCGGAGCGCGCCGTCGCCGCCACCGAACGCTCCCAGTTCGTCTGCATGCGGGCCTCGGCGCCGACCGCGCGCACGGCTTCGATGCCGGACAGGGATTCCACAAGGATGCCGTGCCGCGCCGCGGACTCAGCTTGCAACTGCCGGATCGCGCGGTCGAGCGGCCTCTGCAGGATCAGGCCGACCACGATCATGACCGGCAGCACCACGAGCGGAATCCAGGCCAGCGGGCCGGCGATCACGAACAGGATGGCGATGAACAGAAACGCAAAGAGCAGGTCGGTGACCGAGACCACGGTGCCAGAGGTGAAGAATTCGCGGACCGAGTCGAAATCGCGCATCTGGTTGGCGAGAATGCCGACCGAGGCGGGGCGGTTCGCCATCTTCAGCGACAGCACGTGCTCAAAGATATCGGCGGCGAGCACGACGTCGATCTTCTTGCCGGTCATGTCGATGATGCGGCTGCGCACCGTGCGCATGATGAAGTCGAACACGACGGCGATGCCCATGCCGATGGCCAGCGCGATCAGCGAGGGCAGCGCGCCGTTCGGAATGACACGGTCGTACACGCTCATGATGAAGAGCGGGCTCGCCAGCGCCAGCACATTGACGATGAAGGCGGCAATGGCGACGTGCGAATAGTTGCCCCAGAAGCGGCCGACCACCGACCAGAACCAGTGCATCTTGGGCAGATCGCCGGCGGCGACGGCGCGGGCGTCGGCGGCGGGAGAGGGCCGCACGAAAAAGGCGTAACCGAGATAATCGGGCTCCAGCCTCGCAAAGGCGATGTCGCTTGTCTGCCGCCCCGCGCTCGGATCGACGATCGTGGCGCGTTGCCCCCCGGCGTCGCTGGCGAGGAGGATGCGGGTGGTGCCGTCGCGCATAACCAGAATGGCCGGCAGCACCAGCGCCGGAATATCCTCCAGGGACCGCTTGACCGGCGCGACGTCGAGGCCGGCGCGCTTGGCGGCGCGCTCGAAGATGCCGACATTGAGCTTGCCGTCCGGCAGCGGCAGTCCGGCGATCAGTGCCTCCCGCGTGATCGCGCGCCCGTGGTGCGCGGACAAATAGAGCAGGGCGTCGGCCAACGGGTCGCCCTCCGGCGGAAGCGGGGCCGCCTGCGGAAACACTTTGATTTTCGGGTCGATGTTCACGACGAGGCTGCCGTCTTGGCCCTGTAACCCGTTCGGCCACAGGCCCGGCGCCCGCGGCTCCCCTGGACGGTCACACACTATTGCGCCCCGCGGAAGCCTATACCTGCTCCCCGCGCGCCCGCCGAGACCAATCGCGAATTAAGTTTAATTGCCCTTCGGCAAGGTCGCGAACGGTCCGGCCATTCGCTCCGCGTCCTGCGAGGTGAAGGCCGAAACCGCCTCCGGCCAGCGGCTTTCCACCGTGGATTCGGCGGTGCGGGCCCGCGATGCCGATGCCTCGGTGATCTTGGCTGCCGGCGATTCCGCGACGGCCCAGCCCGGAACCTTCTCGCCGAACATGATGACCTTCGGACCCCACAGATAGGGAGTAGGAGCGACCGCGCCGTTCACGTTGAGCGGCTCCGGGGCGACATCCGGATCCTTCAGGATCACCGGCGGCAGGCGATAGGGATAGAGACCAAATGGCCGCGAGGCCATCGGGTCCGCTTCCGGCGGCGGCGCCGTCTTGATGTATTCGAGCAGATGGCCCATCGCCGCGAGCAGCTGATAATCCGCGAAGACAGCCACGGCGCGTGTGGAAACGATCGATACCAGCGAATTGAAGTAGGAGTTCCGTGCGTCGAGAAGGTCGATCAGCGTACGCTGTCCGAGTTCGTATTCCTTGGTGTAGGCGTCGATCACGCGCCGTGCGGCGTCCGACTGGCGGGTGAGGGAGGCGAGGCGCTCCGAGGTCAGCGTGCGGGCGGCCCAGGCCTTATCCAGAGATTCGAAGGCATCACGCTGCAGGCGCGCCAGCCGCTGCGTCTGCTCGATCATGCGGTCGGCCATTTCCTGGCGGCGCCACATGTCCTGGCCGCCGCGGAATACATCCCAGCTGGCCACGATCTTGCCGCTGAGGTCTTCGCGCTTGCCGAGAATGTCGGCAGAGTCGACTCCCTTGGTCGCGCTGCCTTCCAGCGTGATGGTCGGCATGAAGGCGCCAGCGGTCGCACGGAACCCGTACTTGGCGGCTTCGGCGTCCGCGCCGGCCGCGCGCAGGGTCGGATTGTGCCGTAGCGCGATGGCGAGCGAGTCATCCTTGGAGCCGGGCAGAGCCGGCAGGCGGCCAGGGAAACGCAGGTTATAGGGCTCAAGGCCGACCGAGCGACGATATTTGGCACGTGCGTCGTCAAGCCGGATGCGGAATTCCGCGAGCACCGCTTCCGCGCCCGACAGGCGTTCCTGCGCCTGCTGCAGATCGCCTTCACCGGAGCGGCCACCTTCGAAACGCTGTCTCACTTCGCCGGCGAGACGCCGATGTGCGGCGACGTTTTCCTCCGCGAGCGCGATGAGGCGCGTGTAGCGCACCACATCGATATAGGCCTCCGCCGCATCGAGCGCGATCAGCTCGGTGCGCTCGTGCACACGTGCGGCAGCCGCGTCGACCCGCGCGGTCTGGCGCCAGATTTCATTGATCGACGCGAGGCCGTCGAAAATCAACTGGCGCACGACGATGGAGGCTTCGCGCGCATCCTTGCGCCATTGTCCGTCGCCGGCGGGCGGAGGCTGGATGTCGTAGCGAGTCAGTTTTTCCGGGCCGTAGTCCGCCCGAAGCCGCACCTGCGGAAGCAGTGTGCTCTGGTTCTGCCGCAACTCGGCCTCGGTGGCGCGGCGATTGGCGGCCGCTTCCGTCACGCCGGGATTGGTCTGGACGGCCTGCTTGATCGCGTCCGTGATGGTGAAAGCATGCTGTGCTCCCGCCGGCAGGGCGCTCGCGCACAACGCTGACACCACAATGAGAACCCGCATTATCCCCCCAACGGACTCGCGCCTCAGCAACCCTCGCAACTTTAATTAGCATCTTTCGGACGGTATGATGTTGCAAGATTGCCGCATTAACAAACAATTAAAGAAAGCGGCCCGGCAAGCGCGCAGGCGTCGACTGAGCGCCCGGCGTTGGCGTGCAACCGCCAGTAGCCGCGACGGCGACGCCTTTGAGGCGCCGTTCCATGACAGCTCCAGCAATCTGCCAGCCCTTCGGGCGGACCCTCGGAGCCGGTTCGGGAAGTCCTGCACCGAGACAGGGGGCGGAGAGATGCGTAACGGGAGCGCCGCGCAACCCCTGCGCGCAATTTCATTCGGTTATAGCAAATAAAATCAAAATCTTATCGTCCATAACTGACGCGCATCATTAGGATGTAGGGTTAACCGACTGTATTCATTGCCGGGTCATTTTATTAAGAATAGCTTAAATTACAGATTGTCCCGGGGTGATGGGCGCGCCCTTCGCGAGCAATCGTCTGAGGAGTTCTCCATGAACGCTCCGTTCGTTGTGGCGCAGGCCCAGACCGTCGGACAGGCCCAAACCGCGGCACCCATTCGCACGGTGAAATTGGAAAAGCCGGCGGGCGAGCAGGCCATCGTCATCAAGATGGACGGCTCCATCAAGCTCGATTTCACGGCAATCGAACGCGAAAAGATCACGCTGGTGCGCGCCGGCGAGCGGCTGGTGATTCTGTTCGACAACAAGTCGACCATCACCATCGACCCGTTCTTTGATTCGAGCGGCAAGCCGCTGCAGCTCGCCGGCATCGAACTGAGCAACAACCAGCTCATGACCGGCGAGGAATTCGCCGCGTTGTTTCCGATCACCGACGATCAGTCGGTCTTGCCGGCCGCGGGCGAGCAGGGACCGCAGAACACTGGCGGCCAATTTGCGGGACCCAATGTCGATCCGCTCGCGTCCCCAAATCCGCTCGATCTGCTGCCGCCGGAGCAATTGGGGAATTTCGTCGTTGAGCTTGATACGAACCCGCTGCTGGATGACCAGGCCGAGGGGCCGACCAATCTGGTCCCGACGCAGACCAGCGGCAACATCTTCGGCATCGCCGAGGAGGAACACAACAACATTATCACATTCGGTGACTTTCAGCCGCTCTTGATTGTCGGCGGGCAGGGCAACGAAGATATTGATGACGCGAACGACGAAGACGACGATACCGATCCCGATCCCAATACCGATTACGGAGTCATCACCAAGACGGTGACCGGCGACCTGTCGGTGCTCGTCACCGGTGGCGATCTGCCGCTGACATTCACGCTGATCGATCCGACCGGAGAGGGCGTTTTCGACACCAATGGCACGGCGCTGTTCTCGCAGGGCGAGGCGGTGCTGTGGACCGGGTTCGACAATTCGGTCGCGGGACAGATATTGTTGACAGCCGGCACCGCGAGCGGTCGCGACGTCTTTACGCTGACGCTGAACGAGGACGGCACGTTCACCTTCATCGTGCTCGATCAGTTCGATCATCCGACGATCGGCGAGGGCGCCTCGAATGAGGAATTGCTGGCGCTCGATTTCACCACGCTTGTGCAGATCGAGGATGCGACCGGCGACATTCTTACGCTGGAGGGACAGGTTTTCACCATCGGCGTCATCGACGACACGCCGCTGGCCTTCACGCCGGAAGGATCCGAACCGTTCTATCTCAATGAAGGCGAGCTGGATAATTACGATCCCGCCCACAACACGGACGCGGACAATATCGAGGGGTCCACCGGCAACGAGGCGGCCGCGCAGCCGCTGTCCACGACTTACGACCTCGACAATCTGGTCCAGAACGGCACGATTGCGATCGGCTTCGACGAATTCGTCGATGACGACAACAATGATGGCATCAGCGGGCACGCACAGTTCCAGCTTGTCAGTGCGCCAGCGGCACTGACGACGGCGCTTGCGGCGCTTGCCGCCTCCGTGACCGACAGCGCAAACGCCCAGCCAAACGCCCTTAGCTCGAAAGGCGAAGCAGTCGACGGCGCGACCTTCAGCGAGAGCGGCAACATCCAGACGCTGACCTTCACCGCGAATGGTCGCATCGTGTTTACGCTGGAACTCGACACCACGACCAGCATCATCACATACACCCAGATCGATCAGCTCGATCACCCCTATACGGATTCCGACTTCGACAACAATGACAATCCGCTGAAGGCGTTCGAAGATCTGCTGACCTTCGACCTGTCGCAATTCGTTCAGGTCACCGATTTCGACCAGGATCCGGCGACCCTGCAGGCGGGTTCGCTGTCGATCACGCTCCAGGACGACATCCCCGTCTTCGTGCAGGCGCCCGACAGCATCAGCGCGTCCGTCGGGAGCGCGGTCAACGGCATTACGGGGACGTTCGACATCGAGATCGGCTCCGACGAGGACGGCACCTACGACATCAATCCGGTCGGTGCGAACCAGAGCGGGTTGACGTTTGAAACCACACAAAATCCCGACGGCACGATTCTGCTGAGTGCCTATTTTGACGCCGGCAAGACTCAGCCGTTCTATACTTTGCTGGTGGATCCGGTCGGCGAGACCTATGAATTCACGCTGGTCGGTCAGGTGCCGTCGACCACGACCGTCACCACGACGGACACGGTCATTATTCCGGCGGGCGCTCCGCAGGAAACGCTCACGCAGAACCTGATTTCGAGCGTCGACAACACCACCGTGCTCGGCACGATTTCCTTCGACGGCGTGATCTTCAGCGACGACGGCAGCACCTTCACCGATCCTGAGGACAATACCGACAGGCTCAATCCGGGCGCCAACGGGTTCGGCGTCGGTGGCAACACGATTAGCAACGATCAGGGCTTCATTGCCACGTTCAACGGCACCACGGCCCGCAATCTGACCTTCGATATCCATTTCACGGGTAACGCTGTCGATGACGTCGCCGTCACCTGGTCCGTCTACAAGAACGGGGTGCTCGTGGCGTCGATGAGCGACGTGGACGTCGATAATCCCGGCCCTGCCGGCTTCACGACCCCGTTTACGATTGACCCCGCCGGAGACGTGGACTTCGACGAAGTTCGCGTTCAATTCGAGTTTGGCCAATCCAACGAAACGGCGCGGGTGGAGAACTTCACCGCCGACGTCACGACGATCGTTCAGCCGGCGAGCTATGACCTCGGATTCGAATTGTGCGCCACCGACTTTGACCAGGACGAGGTCTGCGCCGAATTCACCGTTACGCTGACCGACACGGTTCCCACGCTGGCCCTGCCGGGTCTGCGCGATCCCGGCACGGTGGTCGACGAAGCGGGCCTCCCGGTGCGCGGGCTGGAACCGGCTGGCAGTGGGGAAATCGCCGACGGCGACGGCACGGACAACGATGACACGTCGGAAACGACGGGCGGGACGTTCACCTTCACCACGCCCGATGGCCTGACCACGCTGAAGATCGGCACGACCGAGCTGACGCTTGCGCAGTTGCAGGGCGCGACGCCGGGCACCCCCATCGACATCACCGGCAATTTCGGCACGCTGAGCATCACCGGCTTCACCGGCGACGCGACCGGCGGCACGGTGGATTACAGCTACACCCTGGCTGACAACACGTTCGGCGATTCGACATCCGACGACTTCTCCATCGTCGTGAAGGACACCGACAACGACACCAAGAGCGGCATCCTCAAGATTGCCATTATCAATGACGTTCCGGACGTGTCGGTGACTGGCGACGCCTCGGTGAACGAGGGCGCATCGATCAATGGGACCTGGGCATTGACGGAGGGCGCCGACGATGTGACCGAAGTCGAGGTCACGATTGGCGGCACGACCAAAACGTTGTCATTGGCTGATTCGAATAACACGGTCACCTTCACCGCTGTGGACGGCGCGTTTGGCACGCTCGTTGTCAAGGCGGACCTGACCTGGACCTATACGGCCGACGATGTATCGGGCAACCAGTCCTTCGATTTCAGCATCAAGGCGACCGACGGCGACGGTGACTTCGATGATGACGACCACACCATCAACATCATCGATGTGACCGGCGGCCGCTCGGCGGTATTGCTGCTGGGCACGGCGCCGTTCTATGAGGACGACAGCTCGACGACGGCGGGTCAGCGGACGAACGACGGTTCCGACGACGTCCTGACCATCAGCTTCAGCCTGCAGGTCTTCCCGAGCGATCCGAATGACAACGTGGATTCGGCGACGATCGGGGGAATCCCGACGGGGGCGAGCGGCACGTGGACGGATGGCGTCAACACGCTGACATTCGGTCCCGGCGCCACAACGATTACACCGACGTCGGGCGGAACGGGCACGAACGCCGCACGCGCGGCCTTCCTGGCGGCGCTGGAGAGCGGTACGACGATTGCCGTGACGCTGGCCGAGCACGACTCCGCCGACGTGACACTGACCCTTTCGGCTGTGATCGATGCCACTGCCACGGGGCAGGACAGCGCCACCGCGATTGTGGATACCGTCGCGGCCGATCCGACGCTAGACGATCCGACCAACCAGTCTGTGGCGGAAGGTGGCGCTTCGACCACTTTCACGCTGACCATCGACGCCAATTTTTCCGATCTGGGCGACAACGAGGTTGCGCAAGTCCTGTTGGGCGACCTTCCGGCAGGCTGGTCCATCACCGGCATTACCGGAAACAGCGCCTCGCTGGCGGGCGGAACCGGCTCGACGGCCTTGCCGGGCGGATTGACCGACAATTACAGCGGCTATGTCGCATACAACGTCACCCCGGACGGCAGCGGCGGTGTCAGTCTGACCGTGACGATAACGGCGCCGGGAACCGTTGCCGACGACACGACACAAACACTCGACGTCGTGGCGCGTGCCTATGACGTGCCGACTGACGCGGGAACCGAGCTGACGCTGGCCAACAACGTTGCTGTGGCCGAACAGAGTGTCGATTTGACGATCACCGATGCAACCGGCGGTACTTCGTCGGTAAATGTGGCGAACACAACGTCGGACTTCTACGAAGATGACAGCCAGACGACGGCTGGCCAGAGGACGAACGATGGCAACGATGACGTCCTGACCGTTAGCTTCAACCTGCAAGTCACCCCCAACGATCCCAATGACGACGTGGATTCGACGACGATCGGCGGGATTCCGGCCGGAGCGACGGCGACTGTCACGCTTAGTAATTTGAATGTTCTGACACTGGCCAATGGGACAATCGCGCGCGGCGACAGCGCTGACGGTGACCAGTTCCTAGACGATCTCGAAGCGGGCGTGACGGTCATGGTTGAACTGGCCGAGCACGATTCGGCTGACGTGACGCTGACCTTGTCAGCGGTGGTTGACGGAACCGCAACTCCGCAGGGCGACGCGACGGCCACCGTGGATACCGTTGCCGCCGATCCGACCCTGGATGATCCGGCTGATGACTTGCAGGCGGAAGGCGGCGCTTCGACCACCTTCACGCTGACCATCAACGCCAATTTTGCTGACCTTGGCGACAATGAATTCGAGCAAATTCTGCTTGGCGATCTTCCGGCGGGCTGGTCGGTTACGAGTGTAACCGGAAACAGCGCATCTCTGGCGGGCGGCACCGGCACGACGGCTTTGCCTGGCGGTCTCACCGACGCTTACAGCGTGGGCTATACGGCCTACAACGTGACTCCGGATGCGAATGGCGATGTCACGCTGACAGTGACTGTCACGGCGCCGGGGAATGTGGATGCCGACGCCACCCAGGCCATCGACATCGTGGCGCGCGCCTATGATGTGCCGACTGAAGCGGGGACCGAACTGACGCTCGACAACAATGTCGCCGCGGTCGAGCAAAGCGTTGATCTGACGCTTACCGATACGACGGTGACCAGCAACAACGGCACGATCGCTGTCCTTATCAAGGAAGAAGCGCTCGACCTCACTCAGGACACGACTACGCCGCCGGCGGCCGATCTGCAGGCCGGCGTTGTCAGTGGAAGCAACCCGGACAGCCGCGAAGAAACCGATCAGGAAGGCACCGGCGCGACGTTCACGGCCGGTGTCGATTCCTTCACGGTGACATTCGTGGATCCGGCGAGCGGTGACTGGGTGGCGCCGACGATCAATGGTCTGGCGGTTGGCTACAGCATAAGCTGGGCGCTGAACGGCGGACAGCTGATCGGAACGCTCTTCCAGGGCGTCACCAATCTGGGCGAGGCGATCTATCTGGAACTGTCCGGGCAGACCTCAGCATCAGGTGGTGGCACGGCGACCCCGACTGTTACGGCAACGCTCACCGACCAGCTCCAGCACGCGCTCGTGCAGGGCAACAACGACATCACCATCGAGGGTCTGCTGATCGTCGCAACGGAGACCGACGGCGACAAGGCGTTTGCCACTGTCGACGTCACGGTGCGTGATGATGTACCAGTTGCCTATGACAACGAGCGCGATCTGAGCGAGAGCATCACTCAGACCGTCTCGACCGTCATCGAGGATTTCAGTTCTGGCTCAACCAGTCTGACATTCGCTGGAAACGGCGCCCTCAGTGGTGGTCAAGCCGTTATGACAACTGTGAATGGAACGTCGGTGTCGGACGCGGCGCTCGAAACTGCGTGGGGACTTACGCCTGGCACGCTTGACTCCTTATTCGGTAACGCTCGTGAGGGATCTGGCCTTTCAAAAGTATTCGCCACAACGTCGGCCAACTCGCAGCTAACGTTTAGCTATAATTTTGATCAGTCCAGTGGGCAGCCTGATATCGCGTTTTACATTGTTCTCAACAGCCTCGGAGCGATTGTTGCGAGCGGAGTGATCGCGCAAGCTGCGGATGCGTCGGGTGCGATTCCTGCTGTGACGCTCGCCAATGTCGACACCTACACCCTATTGATCGGGGTGGTGGACAGCGGCAGCAATAGCAACGGTGATTCCACCCTGAACGTCGACAATGTGGCGTTGTCGATCCCAGTGACCGTCGTCAGCCAGGTCACCGGCAACCTTGTCACCGACTCGAACGAGGCGACGGCCGATCCGTCCGACGAGATCGACAATGGCGGCGCCGATGGTTTCTCGGCGGTGACGCAGTTTCTCTATACAACGGAAGCAGGCGTGCCGAATACGATTGCGCTCGTGCCAAGTGACGGGTCGACGATTACCGTCGATACGCTCTACGGCATGCTCACCATCGACAAGACGGGTGCCTACACTTACGTCGCCGATGTCGACGCGGCGCCCAGCGGCAGTTCGGTCCAGGACACGATCACCTATGAGATCGTGGACGGCGACGGAGATGCCGATCAGGCGAATATCGTCTTCAACGTCAACGATTTCTTCGTGCCGCCGCCGAGCGAGCCGAACATCCTGAACGGTACAATCATCACCAACACCAATGTGAATGGGCAGCTGGTCGAGATCACCCTGACCGAGATGGGCGACGCGCGGCACAGCTATTCCTTCCAGCTGCTGCTGGATTCGCAGGGGCAGCAGAATTCGGTCTTCACCTTCGCTGAAGATGTCGGTTTCGACATCGATCCGGACGCGAAGTATCTCGTTACGATGACAGTGCTGAACGGCGGCAAGGTCAACGTGACCGATTTCATCCTCGAAGGGGTGACGATCGAAGATAGCTCCGGAAACATCCAGCTGGGCTTCCCGGCGACCGGCGACGGCATCGCCGTCGTGATCGATCCGTTCAATGCCGACGGCTCGGGGGTGGGCAGCCAGATCACGCCGCCGGCTTCGCTCGATTATTCGAGTTCGACGCTTTCCCCGGCTGGCCCGACGACGGCAGCCGCGGAAGCCGGCTCGACGGTGCCGTATCTTCTGAGTTCGGGCACGCTGAACGGCGACGCCGGCGTGAATGTGATCGCAGGCACCGGTGCGGGTGACACGCTCAACGGGGGTGATGAAACAGACGTTCTGATTGCCAGCGATCTTGGCAACACGCTCAACGGAGGAGGCGGCACCGACGCACTGTTCGGCGGGGCAGCCGCCGACACGCTCGATGGCGGCGACGGCAACGACTATCTGGATGGCGGTGGCGCGAACGATACTCTCGCGGGCGGCCTCGGCAACGACAGGCTGATTGGCGGCGACGGCGCGGACACCTTTGGCTTCGGAGCGCACGGCGCGGCCAATGTTGACACGATCCTCGACTATGACTTCGGCGAAGGCGATTTGATCGACCTCGATGCGGCGCTCACTGCGGTTTATGGCGATGATCCGGGCCGTGTTCGCCTTGCGCAGGATGGCAGCGATGTGAAGGTGCAGATTGATACGACAGGGGCAGGCGGTTGGTCCGATGTCGCCATCCTCGACGGCTACAATACCGCCGGCAATCAGGTGCTGGTGCAACTGGAAAACAGCACGCAACAATTGACAGTTGCGTGAAGCCTCGCTGATGGCTTCGAAGGAAGGGGCGCTTTGGCGCTGTTTCTTGTCGGGCCTGCCCAGCGCCGCAAATGGGCTGCGAGGGCGGGCACTCTTGAAGGTCGCTTTTCTGTCTATGAATACCTAGCTTTACGATATACTTATATCGCAGCGCGCTGCGTGCGCCGCAGTTGCGCGGGTTACGCGGCGCTCAACACGGCACCCAATTTCACGTAGAGTGCCCGCCTGTTTTTCGGACAGAGCGAGGATGTCTTGGATTCTCTGGTACGCGTTTTTCTCGGCTTCGATTCCAAAGAGACGGTGGCGTTTCACGTCGCCGCGCAAAGCATCCATAGCCGCAGCTCGATGCCGGTGAGCGTCACGCCGCTCCTGCTGTCCCAGCTGAAGGATGTCTTCAATCGTCCGCGTGACCCGAAACAATCGACCGATTTTTCCTTTTCACGGTTTCTGGTGCCGTTTCTCTGTGACTATCAGGGCTGGGCGGTTTTCGCTGATTGCGACATCCTGGTGCAGGACGACATTGCAAAGCTGTGGACCCTGCGTGACGATCGCTATGCGGTGCAGGTAGTGCAGCACGACCACCGGCCGAAGGAAGGGCAGAAGTTTCTGGGACAGGTCCAGACCGCCTATCCGAAAAAGAACTGGTCCAGTGTCATGCTGTTCAACAACAGCAAATGCCGCGCGCTCACGCCGGCTTATGTCGAGACGGCGCCGGGTTTTGATCTGCACCAGTTCCGTTGGCTGGCAGATGACTCCTTGATCGGCGCCTTGCCGCATGCCTGGAACGTGCTCATCGATTACGATCCGCAGGATCTCGCAGATCGCGGATCGCTTCTCCATTACACGAGCGGCGGGCCGTGGTTTCCCGACTATCGCAATGCCGGCAAGGCCGGTCTTTGGTGGCAGGCGCTGAGCGAAACGCTCCATCCCGTCGCGCTGGAGGACGTGCAGGATGAGGCTGCACCGCACGTGTCGGGCGCCGGGGTCTGACGGAGACGTTATTGGTGACCTGGCCGGTCTTCCAGTTTGACCAGCAGAATTTGCAGGGTCTCAGCAAGACCTGGCCGGTCCATGCCTGCGAATATCACACCGAGAATATCCTGTTCGGATTCAACGACATCCTGCGCGCCTATGCGTCTCTGCCGCCACACCAGCCTTTGCCCTGGGCGATGGAGCACGCGATCATGTTCGACAATCCGAAACCGAAATCGACGGATGTCGCGAGCCGCATGCCGATCATTCTGTCGGTCACGCAGGGGCAAGCGGATGTTCTAGCGCCGCATACCTCGGCACGCGTGATCCCGATCGGTTCGGCCTTCTTCTACATGCAGCAACTGCATCGGGAACGCTTCCCGGATTCCTCGCGCGGAGAGCGGCGCGGCACGCTGGTCTTTCCCGACAAGTCGGTGATCCACAAGGATGTGGATTACGACCGCAAGACCTTTGCCGAGGCATTGGCCGCTCTTCCCGACGAGTTTCAGCCAGTGGCCGTCAGCATTTTCTGGAAGGATTATTTGCGCGGCATGCACCGGCCGTTCGAGGAGGCCGGCCTGATGCTTGTGACGTCCGGCTATTCCTACGACCCGGCCTTTCTGTTCCGTCAGTACGATCTCTGCCGGCAGTTCAAATACGCGCTGGCCAACGATATCTCGACGAGCTTCTGTCTCTCGGTTCTCTCGGGCTGCCGCTTCATCTACCGGCCGACCGGCGCGCTGACCATCCGTGAAGACGGCAAGACAGTGGCGCACGCGCAGGAGCCGAGCCTGCGGTTGCCGGGTAAGCAGGCCTGTATCGCCGCCTCGCCGTATCCGCCTGACAGCGACAATCTACGCCAGCGAGAACTTGCGGAATATTATTCCGGGTTACGGCATGTGCGGCCGCCGGCATTCTTTGCGGAGCTGTTCGAGGAAGGCCGGCATGCACTGCAATCGCGTCCAGTGAAAACGGCGGGATTTCATGCCGGCACGCGCCTTGACGATATCGCCGGGTGGTTACCGGCTGGAGTCGATGCCGGCGGCTGGTCGTATGATCGCATCGGCGTCACCGCGCCGCCGCATCTCGCGGCCCCGTCCGTGCGCCTTCACCTGCAGATTCCCTATCGCGCCATGCGAGGCCGGTCGCGAACTCTCAGGGTTGAAGTCGGTGGCACGCGGACGCAGGAATTCGCGGTGCGGCCGGGATTCTGGACTTTGGATATCCCTGTCAGGGCAGGTCAGGCGACCTCGGTCAGCTTAGAGTGGCCGGCATTGCGGGGCGCCGTGCCGGCGAGCCGGGGCATGCGGTTGTTTCAGATTTCGGCTTGCGCGGATATGCTCGCCTCTGTGCGTTTTCAGCGTCAGGCCTTCCGCACCTGGGCGCGGACCATCGAGCACGCCCGTGCAGCGCCACTGCTCAAACGGATGGCGATCAGCCTCGGCGGTGATATCTTGCGCTGGGCCAGGGGACAGCCAGTGCCGGGGCGGCGCGAATTGCCCTTGTCTGGATCCGATCGTGCAACAGCGACTGCGTCCTTGTCGCCATGAATGTCCTCGATACCATTTCGCCGGATCAAGTACGCAGAGATCCGTTCCCGCATGTGGTGGTCGAGAACGCTCTCGATCCTGAATTTTGCAATACGCTGATCCGGCAATTTCCACCGCTGGATTTAATCACGCAAGGTGAGCGCTGGAGCGGTACTCGGAAGTACAACTTCCATTTGGTGCAGGCGCACCGAAGCAGGCGCGTCAGCCGGCTTTGGAAGGAGACGATGGCGGATTACGTCAGTTCCTCGGTGTGGAGAAACTATGTTCGGATTTTCGGCGATTGCTTGATGCAGGAATATCCGACCTTCGAGCTGCGTTTCGGTCCAATGCGCGAGATGCGTGTGGGAATCCGGAATATCGACGATTTTTCAACCTGTGATGTTCTCTTGGACTCCAAGATTGTCGTCCACACTCCTTCCACCGCTGCCGCTGAGATCGAACGATTGCCGCATCTCAAGTTGTTCCGTACAGTCGTTGATGGCTACATATTCTTGCGTCCGGACGAGGACGAAGCGGAAGGCGCGGACTTCGATCTCTGCGCTATAAAGCCTGGACATAGTCCAAAGCTGGGGGCGCGACACACGATTTTGCCAGATCAGCTGGATGTCGCCAGAAGGGTTTCATATCGAAAGAATACTCTTGTCATGTTTATCAATACGCCCAGATCGGTGACGGCGGTAACAGCCCGGCCTGCCACGAAGATTCCGTACATGGCCTTTCACTTTACGGCACATTTGCGCGAATCCCTGTTCGAGCATGACTTTGCCGCCGGCTGCGGGCCGGATAGCACGCCGGTCGAACTCATGTATCCTCCCCATCGGCCGACCCTGCGCGAGCGGTTCGCCTACCGGTTTCGCCGTGCGACGGGTCGACTGTGAACAGGGCCGCTGAAACGATGCCGTCTCTTCTTGCGCGCCTGTGCACAACAGCAATGGCATGACATTTTTCGATGCGTATTCTCGATGATATCTCACCGGATGATGTTTGCAGGAATCCGTTTCCTCATGTCATTGCCCACGACGTGCTTTCGCCGGACCTGTGCGCGCAATTGATCGCCGAGTTTTCGGATCGGGCGGTCACGCGTGGACGGAATCCCGCCAGTATAGTTGCGGATGAGCTGCATTCTGGCGGCACGCGGAAATTCTATATGCGGGCGGAACAGGCGAAGTGGAAGCGCGGCATCAGCCCGCTCTGGAGGCAGACGCTGCTCGACTGTGTTCGGCCGGATATCTGGCGGCATTTCATCCGGATATTTGGCGATTGCTTGCGGCACGAATATCCGGACTTTAGCGCGCGTTACGGCGACCCCGGTACGATGCGCACCGGCGTGCGGTTGCGCGATGATTTTACTGACGTGGACGTCCTGCTGGATTCGAAGATGCTGCTGCACACGTCCGCAACCGAACGGTCGGAAATCGAGCGGCTGCCGCATCTGAAGCTGTTCAGCACGATCTTTCTCGCCTATCTGTTTCTGCGCCCGGATGGCGATCGGTCTGACGGCGCCGATTTCGAGTTCTATTCGGCAAAACCCGGTGAGCGCATCCTGCTGGGCGACCGTCAGGGCGTGCGGCCCGAGCAGCTCAAGCTCGAGGCCATGGCGCCTTACCGGAAGAACACACTGGTCTTGTTTATGAATACGGCACGGTCCTATCAGGGCGTGACGGCGCGCTCGCCGTCGGCCTATCCCTACATGGCCCTGCATTTCACCGCCCATCTGCGCTCGCCCCTCTATGACCATGAATTCCGGCCTGGCGCGGTGCCGGATGCGACACCCGTCGAACTGATGTATCCTCCCCATCGGCGGACCCTGCGCGAGCGAGTGTCCTATGGCGTTCGCCGGGTGACGGGCCGCCTGTGAGTGGGACTTCCATGACGATGCCATCGCTTCTTGCGCGAGTGGACCGTGCGTCGCTCGCGATCGACCCGTTCCCGCATATCGTGCTGCGGGATGCGTTGCCCGAGGACCTCTATGCGAGGCTCGCCGCGGAATATCCGGCGACAGATGTCATCGCGGAGAGCAGCCATTGGGGGAGCAACACCCGCTACAGCCTCACGGCGACAAAGGCGCTGGACAATCCGGCCATCAGCCCGCTGTGGCGTGCGTTTGTTCACGCTCACACGTCCCAGCAGTTCCTTGATCAACTCGTCGGCATCTTCGCGGACCAGATCCGCGCTCTTTATCCGGATTTCGAGCGCGCCTATGCGCCACTCGACCGACTGCGTCGTGGGATCCGCAATCGGGACAGTTTCGACGATGCGGACGTTCTGCTCGATGCGCAGATTTCGATCAACACGCCGGTGCAGCGCCGGGCATCGTCGGTGCGCGGCTTGCATCTGGACAGGCCCAACAAGCTCTTCGTCGGCCTGTTCTACATGCGCCATTCCGCCGATACGTCGCAAGGCGGCGATCTCGAGCTGGGCCGTTATCGCGACGGGCCCGCGCATTTTCAGGAAGCGGAGCTGGACGCGCGCCACGTCGAGGTGACGAAAACCGTCCGTTACGACCGCAACGTCCTGGTGCTGTTTCCCAACAGCATCGATGCCCTGCACGGCGTGACGGCACGGTCGGTGACAGAGCATCCAAGATATCTGTTCAATCTGGTAGCAGAGGTTCGCGCGCCGCTTTTCGATCTGTCGCCCTACCAGGCGCGCCACGGCAGGCTCGCCGCGCTGTCGGGCGGGCTGAGGGGATTTATGTCAGCGTCATCCCGCAGGATCCGCGCGGTTGCCGGATCGGCGGCACGCCCCTAGGGGAGAGAAGGTAGCCATGTCGGCCCCGCATTTGCTGGATATATCGGCACTTGACGCGATCGATCGCAACGCATTTGCCGGCCGTGAACCGTTTCCATGGCTTGCCGGCGAACGGCTGCTGAAGGCCGAGGCTTTTGTGCAGTTGATGCGCGATTTCCCGCCGGTCGAGAAATTCGAGCGCCATTTGAATATTCCGAAGGTGCACGGACAGCGTCCGCACAACCGGTATTACCTTGCCTATGAGCATACGCTCTATGATCCCGACAAGCCCCGCTCCGAGGGCATCATCAGGCATGGGGAACTTGCGCCGAGCTGGCAACGATTTCTTCAGGAGCTTGAAGGCGACGATTATCGCAGCTTCATCGCCGACATGGTCGGCCGCGATGATTTCGTGATGCGCTATGCCTGGCATATCGGAACGTCGGGATCGGAAGTGTCTCCCCACATCGATTCCGAGAACAAGATCGCAACCCATATCTTCTATTTCAACGTCAGCGAGGAATGGTCCGCGGACTGGGGCGGCGAAACCATCGTTCTCGACGGCAAGCGCGTTGCGGCGATGAATCCGGAGTTCGATGATTTCGAGCGGGCCGTCAGTGTTCCTTTCCTGGACAACCGGTCCTTCCTGTTCGCGAATAACGGGAACGCCTGGCATGGTGTTCGCGCGCTGAGCTGCCCGCCAGGCGGCATGCGGCGGCTGTTCAATGTGATTTTCGAAGCTCCCGCCAAGGCCTCGCGTCTGCCGGCGCGGATACGCAGCTTCCTGTCGCAGCGTCTCCATTCGTCGATCAAACGGGTGTTGCTGCCGCAGCGGCCAATCGGATGAATCAGCCTCCTGTCTTTGTGATCGGCCTTCCGGAGTCTGGCCGTCGTGCGCGGATCGCGGACCGCTTGCGTGAACTTGCGATTCCGTTTCGTCTGATCGACGCCATCGACGGCCGCAAGCTCACGGCGGAGGAGATGCGCAACTGCCATGACGAGACAGCGGTGCTTGCGCGCGTCGGCCGGTCCATGGGGCGCGGGGAAATCGGGTGCGCGTTGTCGCATCGGATGGTGTATCGGACGATGCGCGAGGACGCCTGTCCTGCCGCTGTCATACTCGAAGAAGATGCAGAAGTCGGAGAAGATTTCGCCGCTCTGTGGCGCAATCTCGGACAGGTTCCGGGAACAGTCGAGCTGTTGTCATTTCACGCCGCGCATGGCTTTATTTGGCGCCGTGCAGAGTTCACAATTCTCGATTTCTGCCTCCACCGTGCCGCGTCTCCTTTGACATTGACCGTCGGCTATTTTGTCCGTCTTGTAGCCGCCGAGAAACTGAGCCGCACGCCACGGGTCGAGGGAGTGGCGGATTGGCCGGTCGATCACGGCGTTGTGAGACACTATCTCGCCTTGCCGATGCCCGTTGGTCATCCGCCCCGGCATTCGGCGCTTGCAGAAGAACGGACACTGCTGCAGGAGGGCGCGACTGCATCGGTGCCGTTTCGCATTCTGCGCGCAGTTCTGTTTTTGAGCTTTCTGCCCTTCCTCTGGGGACGGTCGAGATATGCCAGCCTGCAGAACTACGTTGACCGGGAAGTCGGATGGCGGCTCCTCCGCCACTTCACCGCGTTTTTCATTGACGTCGCAGAACTGCCCCGCCAAAACAGCGCGGTTCGCATGTGGATTAATTCGGTCTGAAAGGCATTTATCTCCAAATACATGGATGAGTCTGAACCCCTTGTCAGCGTGCTCGTACCGGTGTTCAACCGGGCCCCGTTCATCGTTGAAGCGCTCGAATCGATCGCGGTGCAGACCCACCGCAATCTCGAAATTCTGGTGCAATGCGACGGCAGCACCGACGGCACTCCACGAATAGTCGATGATTTTGCAAGCCGCGATCCGCGCGTAAAAGTGGAACGCTGGGAGCAAAATCGCGGCCTCGTCGCCGCGCGCAATCGGCTGATCGAGCGCGCGCAGGGCGAGTTCGCCTGCTATCTGGACAGCGACGACAGCATGATGCCGGAAAAGCTATCGGCGCAGCTGCAATTCCTCCACGATCATCCGCAGACGGCGGCCGTAGGCACGGGCTGCATCTATGTCGAGGCCGACGGGCGAACCCAGATCGCGCTGGTCGAATATTCGCAGGATTACGAAGGACTGCGCTATGTGCCGCAATATTGCTGCGCGTCATTGCTGTATCGGATGTCGGCGCTGCGATCGGCGTTTCCCATCCGCACGGCATTCGAGACCGGCGAGGATGTCGACCTCATTCTCCGTATTTCCGAACGGGCGCATGTCACCAATATTCCGGATCTTCTGTACAGGCGACGCCGGCATGCGGGACAGATTTCGCATGGTCATGAAAGCGGTCATGTACTGGCAATTGCGTCATCGCTCTATCGCCAGGCAGGATATCCCGATTTTGTCGGCGAGGAGCCGCTCGACGATCCCTCGCTGCTGGATAGGATCGCGCATGAGATCGGCGCGCTTTATCTGGACGGGGCGCGCACGAAAAACCGCTACCAGCAGCTTGCGGCGGTTCTCGTCGTCTTGCATGCCGGCCGGCGCGCCAGAAGCTTGCGGACCTTTGCCGATGCGCTCATGCGTTGCCTGCGCCATGCGCCAGGCAACTTCTTCAGTGTGCTGCTGTTGTGGGCGCGCCCGGAAAGAGGGGTCCTACGCTGAGTGGTTGTCCGGCAGGCGATAGACGCTGTCGGATACGTCGAGCCAGCCCGGCTGATGTGTAACCACCAGAACGACAAGGCTGTGCTTCAGCGTCTGGATAGTGCGGCAAATTCCGGCCTCCGTTTCGGGGTCCAGCGACGAGGTCGCCTCGTCGAGAATGAGCAAGGCGGGCCTGCGCAGCAGCGCGCGGGCGAGGGCGATGCGCTGGCGTTGCCCACCGGACAATTCCAGTCCGGCTTCGCCGACCGATGTGGCGAGACCCTGCGGCAGCCTTTGCACGAAGCTCCAGGCGTCGGCCTGCCGCAATGCGTCGATGGCGCGATCCTGCGTGATGCCGGCATCGCCGAGCGTTAGGTTGGCGAGAATGCTGTCGTTGAACAGTGAGAATTCCTGCGGCACGTAGCCGATGGATTCGCGCCACGTCTGCGTGTCGATTTCGTTGAGCGGCAGGCCGCCGACGGTAATGCGTCCCGAGGAAGGTTGGCGAAGGCCTACAATCAGTTCGGTCAGGGTCGTCTTGCCGGAGCCGGACAATCCCGTCACGGTCGTGATCGTGCCGGGCGCGAGGCGCAGATTGACGGCTTCGAGCACGCGCTTGGCGCCGTAAGAAAAGCCGACATCGGCAAGTTCGATGACCGCCGGCAGCGGCGGCAGGGCGCCGCCATGACGGATCTCGCGCGCCTTGTCCGCGTCCTGCAGCATCTGCTTGAGCGAGCGATAGGCGCTCTCCTCGTGCAGGGCGGTGAACCAGGCTTGCTGGATGTGGCCGAGACGCGTCAGCAGGCGAAAGAACAAGGCGGCCATGACCAGCAGGGCGGCGAGCGAAAGCTCGAAGACGGTACTGCCGACATAGATGACGACAGCCAGGGCGACCGCGATGACGGGCTCGCCGAAATTGCCGACCGCGCGCCGATAAACGATCGAGCGTTTCAGCGCCGTATTCAGCCGCAGGACGTTGTCCTCGAGAAATTGCGCAAGCGCGGTCTCGCGCGCCATGGCCTTGAGCGGCTTGATGCCGCGCAATCCGTCGGCGATGCGGATCGAGAGAAGCTTGAACAGGCGTGTCTGTTCGCGTCCCACATTCCGGTCGAGACGCGCGAGGCGGCGCAGGACGAAGGTCAGTGCGGCCCCGAGGACGATGGCGAGGATGGCCATCTTCCACGACAGCAGCAGCGCCAGCGCGAGATAGACCAGCACCTGCACGGCGTAGGCCGCAACCTGGCACAGCGCCTCATAGGCTTTGCCGGTGCGGTCGGCTTCGCCGCTGAGTGCATTGGTGAAAGCGCCCAGCGGGCGCGAGGTGAAGTAGGACCATTGCGCGCGCAGGACCGAGGAGATGAGCTGCGACCTGAGCTTCGCGGTCACATCGGTGACGGCGTCCGCCACCTGCAGCGTTGCCCACCAGGAGACCGCCCCCTTGAGGGAGATCAGGACCACGGCGAGCGCGAGGGCAGTTGCGAGATCGGGCTCGATTCCAAGCACGGCGAGGACCCCGCTGCTCGCGGTTTCGCCACCGACGAAGAACGGCAAGAGGGCGATGATGCTGAGGCCTTCCAGCAATCCCGCCGCCACCAGCGCGACAACGAACCCCGCCGTCCGTCGCGGCGCGGCCAGGGCGAAATCGCGCACGAGGTTCTGGATCGCCTGAGCCGACGTGACACGCTCGGACATGATGTCGGCAATTTCCTCGGTCGGGCCGCCGGGCAGCGGAATGGAAAAATCTGGCGACCCCGGGAGGACTCGAACCTCCGACCAACAGCTTAGAAGGCTGCTGCTCTAATCCACTGAGCTACGGGGCCGTCACCGGCAGAGACATATCGGCTGACCGGGGCGGGCGCCAGAGCGCCGTGCGGGGGCCGGAAATCGGCTGCAGGTGGCTGAGGATAGGGGGCAAAGCTTATCTAATCCCTGATCACCCCTGGCCGCCGGTCCAAGGCGAGCAAGCAGGCGCCCTGGCCGGTGCGGAAAATATTGTCACGGGGCTTGAACCTTCCCCAGCTCTGGCGCGACATCGAAAAATCGGCGGGTTCCGTCACGAACCCGACAATTTTTGCCGCTGACCTGATCACATCCCGCCGGCCGCGAGTCTCCGCCCGCCGCCCGCCGCGGGAAGGAGGATTTCCATGCTCGCCTGTCTCCGTGCCGGCCTTCTCGCCGCGCTGGTCGCCCTTGGCTGCCTGCCCGCCGGGGCCGCCGACAAGCCGTTCGAGCGTGAAGATCTTGCCCAGGCCGCAATCCGGCTGGAGGCCCAGATCAAGACCGATGCCGGGCAGGTCGGCAAATCCGCGGCGCAATTGCGCAACGAGATCGACCTCGCCTTCAAACGCAACGATTTCCGCGGCGGCCTGCTGCTCGTCGGGCAGCTGGCGGCGATCGCCCCGCAGGACGCCGCGAACTGGCTGCGGCTCGCCCGCACCGTGCAGCAGATCCGGCCGGCCAATGCGTCCGAGCGCACCATGCTGCTGGAGCGCTCCGGCACCGCTGGCTATCTCGCCTACAAGCGAACGAAGGACCGCAACGAGGAAGCCGACGCACTCGTCGTCATCTCGAACAGCTATGCCGAGCGGAAGATCTGGCGGCCGGCGCTGGACGCACTGCGGCTCTCACTCGATCTGCGCGAAGTGGCGGAGGTCCGCGCGCAATATGAGAAGATGCGCGACGATCATGGCTTCCGGCTGCTCGACTACACGGTCGACGCTGATTCGGCGTCGCCGCGTGCCTGTTTCCAGTTTTCCGAAACGCTGCCCGGCCGGCGCACCGATTTCTCGCCCTTCGTCGCGGTCGCAGGCCAGGACAAGCCGGCGATTTCGGTCGACGACAGGCAGCTCTGCGTCGAAGGCCTGAAACACGGCGAACGCTACAGCGTGACGCTGCGGGCAGGTCTGCCGTCCACGGTCAAGGAATCGCTGGCGCGCTCGGCAGAGCTCAATGTCTATGTGCGCGACCGCAAACCGCTGGTCCGCTTCACCAATCGGGCCTATGTGCTGCCGCGCACCGGCCAGCAGGGCATTCCGGTGGTCTCCGTTAACACGCGCGCCGTGGAGATCGGGATCTACCGCGTCGGCGACCGCAATCTGCTCAACACCGTGCTCGACAGCGATTTCCAGCGCGCGCTCTCCCGCTATGAGATCGAGCGGCTGGCGGACCAGCAGGGCGTGAAGGTGTGGAACGGCGAACTTGCCGTCGAGCAGACGCTGAATGCCGACATCACCACCGCGTTTCCGGTCGATCAGGCGGTCGGCGAATTGCAGCCCGGCGTCTATGTGATGACGGCGACGCCCAAGGGGCTTCCCTCCGACGACGATTACGGCTCGCTGGCGACGCAATGGTTCATCGTCTCCGATCTCGGTCTGACCTCCTTCTCAGGCAATGACGGCATCCATGCCTTCGTGCATTCGCTGGCCAGCGCCGAGGCGAAGAACCAGATCGAGGTGCGGCTCGTCTCGCGCAGCAACGAAGTGCTGGCGACGAGGCGTACGGATGCGAATGGTTATGTGCAGTTCGAGGCCAATCTGGCGCGCGGCGAGGGCGGAGCGTCTCCCGCGCTGCTCGTCGCCTCCGACGGCAAGACCGACTACGCCTTCCTCAGCCTGAAATCGCCGGCCTTCGATCTGACGGATCGCGGCGTCGCCGGCCGCCGGACGCCGGCGGGCCTCGATGCCTTCGTCTACACCGAACGCGGCGTCTATCGTTCCGGCGAGACTGTTCACATCACCGCTTTGCTGCGCGACGCCGCGGGCGTAGCCACACCGAATGCGCCGCTCACCCTCGTCGTCGAGCGGCCGGACGGGGTGGAGTATCGCCGCTCGGTTCTGCAGGATCAGGGCCTGGGCGGACGTTCGCTCAGCCTTCCGATCGTCGCCTCGGCGTCGACCGGCACCTGGCGCATCCGCGCTTACACCGATCCCAAGCGTCCGGCGATCGGCGAAACCGCCTTCATGGTCGAGGACTATGTCCCCGATCGGCTCGAATTCGAATTGAAGCCGCAGACCGACAAGCTCGCGCGCAACGTGCCCGCCGAGATCGCGCTGGAGGGCCGCTTCCTCTATGGCGCGCCGGCCGCCGGTCTTGATCTCGAAGGCGAGGTGACGGTTGCGCCGGCGAAATCGCTGGCGGGCTTTGCCGGCTATCAGTTTGGCGTCACGGACGACGATGAATTTTCCGCCGAGCAGCAATCGCTGGACGACCTGCCGCAGACCGACGAGCAGGGCAAGGCGCGTTTCACCGTCAATCTCGACAAGGTACCGGCGGTGCAGCGCCTGCTGGAGGCGCGCATCACCCTGCGCATGACGGAATCCGGCGGTCGCGCGGTCGAGCGCAAGATCACATTGCCGGTGACGCCGGCGGGCAACATGATCGGCGTGAAGCCGCTCTTCTCCGGCAAGTCGCTCGGCGAAAACGATCAGGCCGCTTTTGACATTGTTATGGTGCAGCCGGACGGCACGTCCGTCGCGCGTTCGGGGCTGCGCTACGAGCTTCTGAAAATCGAGTCGCGCTATCAATGGTATCGCCAGGGCGGCAGCTGGAATTACGAGCCTATCAAGTCCACGCGCCGCATCGCCGACGGCACGATCGACATCGCCGCCGGCACACCGGGCCGGATTTCATTGCCGGTGACCTGGGGCCGCTATCGCCTCGATGTATCGGACGCGGCTGGCGCCACGACATCGGTGTCCTTCGATGCCGGCTTCTATGCGGAAGCGAGCGCCGACACGCCCGACCTGCTTGAGCTTGCGCTCGACAAACCCGAATACCGTGCGGGCGAGGCGATGAATGTCGCGATCACCGCGCGTAGCGCCGGGCGTGTCACCTTGCACGTCGTTGGCGAGCGCATGATCGCGACCCAGACCGCCGAGGTGAAGCCGGGTCTCAATACGGTAAAGCTCAGCGTCGGAAAGGATTGGGGCAATGGCGCCTATGTGGTGGCTACCCTGCGCCGTCCGCTCGACGTGCAGGCGAAGCGCATGCCCGGCCGCGCCATCGGTCTGCAATGGTTCTCCATCGACCGCAAGGCGCGCACGCTGGCGCTCGAGATGAACACGCCGGACGTGATGCGGCCGAACGCGCGATTGCGCGTTCCTGTGAAAGTCGGCGGTCTCGCCGCCGGAGAGGAGGCGCGCATCGTCGTCGCGGCAGTCGATGTCGGCATTCTCAATCTGACGAACTACAAGCCGCCGGCGCCGGACGACTATTATTTCGGGCAGCGCCGCCTTTCGGCGGAGCTGCGCGATCTCTATGGCCAGTTGATCGACGGCATGCAGGGCACGCGCGGGCAGATTCGCTCGGGCGGAGACGGCAGCGCGCCGGCGCTGGAAGGCTCGCCGCCGGTGCAGAAGCCGCTGGCGCTGTATTCGGGAATCGTTACGGTGAAGCCGGACGGCACCGCCGAGGTCATCTTCGACATCCCGGCCTTTGCCGGCACCGCCCGCGTGATGGCGATTGCCTTCAGCCGCGACAAGTTCGGCGCGGCGACGCGCGATGTGATCATCCGCGATCCCGTCGTCGTCACCGCCACCTTGCCGCGCTTCCTGCTCACCGGTGACCGCGGCACGTTGCATTTCGACATCGACAATGTCGAAGGCGCCGCCGGCGACTATCTGATCTCCGCCAAGGCGGAAGGGACTGTTGCGGTGGAAGGCACCGGCCAGCGGCCGCTGCATCTGCGCGCGAAACAGCGCGAACGCCTGTCATTGGCGCTGGCCGGCTCGGCTGCGGGCGCGGGCACAGTCAATGTCCGCGTCACCGGGCCGAATGGATTTTCCAGCGAGCGCAGTTATGCCATCCCGGTCAAGCCGGCGACGCAGGTGGCGACCCGCCGCACCGTCAAGCAGATCGCCAAGGGCGAGAGCGTCACGCTGTCGAATGACCTGTTTGCCGATCTGGTCCCCGGCTCGGGGCAGGTGGCGATTTCGGTCGCGCCATCGACGGCGCTCGACGCCGCAACTTTGCTCAAGGCGCTCGATCGCTACCCGTTCGGCTGCTCCGAACAGATCACCAGCCGTGCGCTGCCGCTGCTCTATGTGAACGAGCTGGCCTCGGCGCAGCAGCTCGCGCTCGACAGCGAAGTCGACCAGCGCATCCGCGACGCCATCGATCGCCTGCTGGCGCGGCAGGGCTCGAACGGCTCGTTCGGCCTGTGGTCGGTCGGCGGCGACGATCCCTGGCTCGACGCCTATGTCGCCGACTTTCTGACACGGGCGCGCGAACGCGGCTTCGTGGTGCCGGACGTGGCGTTCAGGCTGGCGCTGGACCGTTTGCGCAACTACGTCGCCACCGCGCCGGACGTCGACAAGGATGGCGGACGCGATCTTGCCTATGCGCTCTATGTGTTGGCGCGCAACGCGACCGCGCCGCTTGGTGATCTGCGCTACATTGCGGATACCAAGCTGAACGCGCTCGCCACGCCCATCGCCAAGGCGCAGATCGCGGCCGCGCTCGGTCTGCTCGGCGACAAGCCGCGCGCCGAGCGCGCCTACGCCGCGGCCCTTGACGCCATCGCGCCGCAGCCGAAGCTCGAATTTGGCCGTACCGATTTCGGCTCGGTGCTGCGCGATGCGGCGGCTTTGGTGACGCTCGCCTCCGAGGGCAACGCGCCGCGCCAGACGATCACGGGCGCGGTGTCGCGCATCGACGCCGCACGGAACCTGTCGGCCTTCACCTCGACGCAGGAAAGTGCCTGGCTGGTGCTGGCGGCACGCGCGATCAGGAAGGATAAGACCGGCCTGTCCTTGAATGTGAACGGCGAGGCGAGGCAGGGCACATTGTTCCGCAACATCGCGGCGGAGGCGCTGCAGACGTCGCCCTTCACTGTGACCAATACCGGCGAAGAGACGGTGCAGGCTGTGGTTTCGGTCAGCGGGGCGCCGCTGGTGCCGGAGCCGGCCGCCGAGCGCGGCTTCACCATCGAGCGGGAGTATTACACGCTCGACGGAGAGGCGGTCGACATCGGGCAGGTGAAACAGAACCAGCGGTTCGTCGTGGTCTTGAAAATGACCGAGCAGCAGCCGCAATTCGGGCGCGTCATCGTCGCCGATTATCTGCCGGCCGGCTTCGAAATCGACAATCCGCGGCTGGTCTCATCCGGCGAGACCGGGACGCTCGACTGGATCGAGAATGCGAAGGAGCCGGTGCATTCCGAATTCCGCGACGACCGCTTCACCGCGGCCTTCCAGCGCAACGCCAAGGACGCTCCCGTGTTTGCGGTGGCCTATGTCGTGCGTGCGGTCTCGCCCGGCAAATACCTCGTGCCGCAGGCTTACGTCGAAGACATGTACCGGCCCGACCGTTTCGGCCGCACCGGAAGCGGCGAGATGGAGGTCGTGGCGGCGCGATGAGCTTTTCCCGCCTCATTGTCGCGCTTGCGGGCACCGTCTTGGTCGGCACGGTGTTCGCCTTCGCGTTCTGGGTGGTGGCGATCGGACCCGCGCCGCGCGGGGAGGGACTTGTCTATTCCACGCAGGTGCTGGACCGGGAAGGGCGGCTTTTGCGCGCCTACGCGACGCCACAGGGGCGCTGGCGCATGCAAGCGAGCGTCGAGGATGTCGATCCTCGCTTCCTCAAAATGCTGCTCGCCTACGAGGACAAACGGTTCTATTCGCACCATGGCATTGACCCGCTGGCAGTCGTGCGTGCGGGCTATCAGTTCGTGCTGCACGGACATATCGTTTCTGGTGGCTCTACGCTGACGATGCAGGTCGCCCGTCTGCTTGAGCCGCGTCGCGAGCGCACGCTTATGGCGAAGCTGCGGCAGATGGTGCGCGCCGTCGAGCTCGACGCCGCACTCTCGAAAGATGAAATCCTTTCGCTGTATCTGAGCCTCGCGCCCTATGGCGGCAACCTGGAGGGTGTTCGTGCGGCGTCCTTCGCCTATTTCGGCAAGGAGCCGCGCCGGCTCGCCTTGCACGAAGCGGCACTTCTCGTCGCGCTGCCGCAATCGCCGGAAGCGCGGCGCCCAGACCGCGCGCCTGAGCGCACGCGACTGGCGCGCGACCGCGTGCTCGATCGCATCGCGGCAGACGCACAAATTCCCTCCGACGAGGTCGCGCTTGCAAAGACCGAGCCGGTGCCGCGGACGCGCCAGCCGATGCCGAGCCTGGCGCCGCATGCTGCGGATCAAACGATCATGGCCGCGCCGCACGCATCGTTGCACAGGCTGACGCTCGACCTGTATCTGCAGAAGCATTTCGAGCATCTGGCGCGCGAACGGGCGCAGGCCTTGGGTCCGGACATTTCGGTTGCGATCGTCGCCGTGGATCATGCGTCCGGCGAAATCCGGGCGCGCGTTGCGTCGGCGGATTATTTCGACGAACGGCGCGCGGGGCAGGTGGACATGACGCAGGCTTTGCGCTCGCCCGGCTCCGCGCTCAAGCCCTTCATCTATGGCCTCGGCTTCGAGGATGGACTGGTGCATCCGGAAACGCTGATCGAGGACCGGCCGCTGCGCTACGGCAATTACGCGCCGGAGAATTTCGATCTGACATTCCAGGGCACCGTGACCGTACGCAAGGCGCTGCAACTCTCGCTCAATACGCCCGTCATCGCATTGCTCGACAAGGTGGGATCGAGCCGCCTGACAGCGCGGTTGGCGCAGGCGGGCGCGACGCTGGCTCTGCCCAAGGGCGAGGTGCCCGGCCTGGCCATGGGCCTCGGCGGCGTCGGCGTGAAGCTCGCCGACCTCACCATGCTGTATGCCGGGCTGGCGCGGCTCGGCACCACCATTCCACTCGTGGAAAAGGCCGCAGATGCCGCACTGGCGCGTCCGCCGCTGCGGCTGCTCGATCCGGTCGCTGCCTGGTATGTCGGCAACGTTCTCATCGGCACGCCGCCCCCGGATAATGCCGCGCGCAACCGCATCGCCTTCAAGACCGGCACGTCTTACGGCTATCGCGACGCCTGGGCGATTGGTTTCGACGGCGCGCGCACCATCGGCGTATGGGTGGGGCGGCCCGACGGCGCGCCGGTGCCGGGGATGACCGGCCGCTCGGCCGCAGCCCCGATCCTGTTTGATGCGTTCGCGCGAAGCGGGGAGACCATTGCGGCGCTGCCATCGGCGCCGAAAGGAGCCATCTTTTCCGCCAGCGGCAAGCTGCCGCTGCCGCTGCAGCGCTATCGCCCGGATCGGCTGGCGGGCGATCCGGCGGAGCCGCCGCTGCGCATTCTCTATCCGCCCAACGGCGCCCGCATCGAGCTTGCCGACGTTGCCGGCCGGCCCGAGCCGCTGGCGCTGAAGATTTCCGGCGGCGTGGAGCCGCTGACGGTGCTGGTCAACGGTCTGCCGCTCGCGCAGCCAGGAGGGCGACGCACCATCCTCGTCGATCCCGGGGGCCCCGGTTTCGTCCGGCTGACGGTGATGGACGCCAAAGGCACAGCCGACAGCGTCCTTGTGCGCATGCAGTAGCTTCCGCTTTCCGGGCGGAGCCCTTTTCTTTATATGGTCGGGCCAGTTTCCATCAGCCCGCCTCGCATGAGCAGTCTCACCGACAATTCCCGCAGCTTCTGGCCGAGAGGACTCGCCGCGCTGCTCGACTATGCCAGCGCCAGTCACGCGCGTGCCCTGTCATGCCTGCTCCTGCTCTCGCTGCTGGCATTCGTGCCCGGCACATTCCAGATCCCGCCGGTCGACCGCGAGGAATCGCGGTTCGCGCAGGCGACGAAGCAGATGATCGAGACGGGTGATTATGTCGACATCCGTTTCCAGGACGACGTGCGCTATTCCAAGCCGGTTGGTCTTTACTGGATGCAGGCGGCGGCGGTGAAGACCGCGCAGGCGCTTGGCGTGCGGCGTGCCGCCGCCCGGATTGCGCTCTACCGGCTGCCGTCGCTGATCGGCGCTATCGGTGCGGTGCTGATCACCTATTGGGCCGCGCTCGCATTCGTGTCGCGGCGCGGGGCTGTGCTCGCCGCCGCGATGCTGGCGTCATCGATCCTGCTCGGGGTCATTGCGCGCCTGGCCGTGACCGACGCGATGCTGCTGGCGATGAGCACGGCGGCGATGGGAGCGATGGCGCGGGCCTACCGTCAGCAGGCGCGCGGCGAACTCGACCGCATGGGCTGGGCATTGCCGTTCATTTTCTGGACCGCACTCGCCGTCGGCGTGCTGCTCAAGGGCCCGATCATCGTCATTCTTGTCGGTCTTGCAGTGGCGACATTGTGTTGGCTCGATCGCTCCGTGCGTTGGCTTCGCGCCCTGCGGCCGCTGACCGGCCTTGTCTGGTTTGTGCTGCTGGTGGCGCCGTGGCTCATCGCCATCAGCCTGCGCACCGGCCGCTTCTTCTTTCTGGAGTCGCTCGGCGAGGACATGCTCGGGCGGATCGCGAATATCGCTGAATACCGTTTCGTGCCGCCCGGCACGTATCTTCTGTTGTTCTTCGTCACCTTCTGGCCGGCGGCGCTGCTCGCCAGCCTCGCCGCGCCGGCGGTATGGCGGACGCGGCATGCGCCGCCGACACGTTTTCTGCTCGCCTGGCTCGTGCCGTCGTGGATTCTGTTCGAGTTGATCTGGGCCAAGCTGCCGCATTTCATCCTGCCGCTCTATCCCGCGGTTGCGATCCTGATTGCCGGCTGCATCGAGACCTACCAGATGTCGCAGAACCGCTGGCTCATCCGCGGCACCTTCTGGTGGTTCGGCTTGCCGGTCCTGATGGTGCTGGCAGGTCTCATCCTGCTGATCCGCATGGAAGGCGAACTTGGATTCCTTGGCTGGCCCTTCGCCGTCGCGGCGCTCATCTTCGGCTTTCGCGCATGGTGGCTCTACGACCACGACGGGGAGGAGCGCGCGATGCTGCGCGCCTGCGCGGCATCAGTTCTGCTCGGTATCTCGCTTTACGCTGTGATGATCCCGTCCTTGCGCTCGCTGTTCCCGAGCGATCTCGTCGCGCGCGCGGTGCGCAATGCCGGCTGTGCCGACCCGGAGGCCGCGTCGGCCGGCTTCCACGAGCCGAGCGTGGTGTTCCTGCTCGGCACGCCGACGCAGCTCACCGACGGCGCCGGCGCTGCGGAGTTTCTGCGCCGCGGCGGCTGCCGGCTGGCGGTGGTGGAGGCGCGGCATGAGCGCAGTTTTGCGGTGCGCGCCGATGCGCTGGGCCTGCGCTATACGCGCGTGACCAGGCTCGAAGCCACCAATCTGGTGCGCGGCCAGCCGATGTCGGTGACGATCTATCGCTCGGAAGAGCGGCCATGACGTCGCCCCAATGGCGGGAACTGGCAGCGCGCGCGTCCCGGCAATGGCAGACCAACGCCCGGATATTCTTTGGTCCGCCGATTCATACGGCTCCATTGTCGGAACGCAGATGTCTTCTGTTGATCGTGCTGATCGCGTTGCCGGCGGTTGTGCTGGCCGTTCTGCTCGCCGACGCTCGCGTGCTTGCATGGGCCAAGACCTTGCCGCCAGTCTTCGCGCGTATCGGCTATATCGGCTCGCAGCTCGGCTTTGTCGAAGTGTTCTATTGGCCGCTCGGCGCCTTGCTCATTCTGCTGCCCGTATTGTGGCTGTTTCGTCTGTCCCCGATGCCGCAGCCGCTGATGGACTATGTCTTCGCAAGGGTCGCCTTCCTGTTCGTGGTGGTCTGCCTGCCCGTGCTCGTGACCTCGGTGCTCAAGATCGCGATCGGGCGTGTGAGGCCCTATGCGCCGAACACGTCGGGTGCTTTCGATTTTGAGCCGGTCTTTCTCGGCAACTGGCATTCCGGCGGCATGCCCTCGACCCATGCCACCGTCGTGGTCGCGGCGGCGGTCGCCATCGGCGCGCTGTGGCCCAGATTTCGGCCGGTCATCTGGGCTTTTGCGGCGTTTGTCATCGTCAGCCGGCTTCTGGTGCGGGACCATTACCTGAGCGATGTCATCCTCGGCGCCATGGTCGGGTTCGTCTCCGGATCGATGACGCGGAATTACTTTGCCGATCGCAATATTGCGGTGATGCGGGATGCGCAGGGACGCATCGTCGCTGTCGCGAATCCGGATCGCTGAAGGTCAGCGGGCGCGATGCAGCGCCGCGAAACCGCGCTCCAGATCGGCGATCAGGTCGCCGACATCTTCAAGCCCAACATGGAACCGCAACGCCGGGCCACCGGGCGCCCAGCGCGTTGCCGTGCGATACGACTTGCAGTCGAACAGGATGACAAGGCTCTCATAGCCGCCCCAGGAAAAGCCCATGCCGAAGAGGCGCAGGCTGTCGAGGAAGGCATGTACGGCGTTCTCCGGAGCCGGCTTGAGGATAACGCTGAACAGTCCCGATGCGCCAAGAAAGTCGCGCCTCCAGATGGCGTGGCCCGGGTCGCTCTCCAGGCCGGGATGCAGCACGCGCAGCACCTCCGGCCGCTGCTGCAACCAGCGGGCAACGGCCAGCGCCGAGCGCTGATGGCGCTCGAGCCTGACGCTCATCGTGCGCAGGCCGCGCAGGCCGAGATACATGTCGTCCGGCCCGACACACAGCCCGGCGCTGAGAACCGTTTCGCGCAATCGCGGCCACGTCGCCGCGTTGGCGGAGACGGTGCCGAGCATCAGGTCGGAATGTCCGCCGATATATTTCGTTCCGGCCTGGATCGACAGATCGACACCCTTGTCGAGCGCGCGGAAATAGAGCGGCGTCGCCCATGTATTGTCCATCAGGACAACGGCGTTGCGCTCATGCGCGATATTCGCAATTGCCGGCACGTCCTGCATTTCGAAACTCTGCGAACCCGGCGCCTCGACAAACACAGCGCGCGTATTCGGCTTGAATAGCGCGGCGATGCCATCGCCGATCAGCGGATCGTAATAGGTTGTCTCCACCCCAAAGCGCTTGAGAATCGAATCGGCGAAATTGCGTGTCGGCCTGTAGACGCTGTCCGTGACAAGCAGATGATCGCCGGCCGCGAGCACGGAGAAGAGGGCGGTGGACACCGCCGCCGCTCCCGACGGCAGCAGCGAGACGCCCGCGCAGGCCGGGCCTTCGAGGTCGCGCAGCGCATTTTCGAACGCTTCCGACGTCGGTGTGCCGCGGCGGCCATACTGGTAAGGCGCGCGATGCGCGATCATGTCGGCCGCGCTCGGATACAGCACGGTCGAGGCGTGATAGACCGGCGGATTGACAAAGCCGTGGTAAAGCGCGGTGTCGCGCCCCGCCGTGACCAGGCGGGTGTCGGGTTTCAAATTCTGCGGAGCGTCTTCACTGTGCTTGCGAGTCATCTATTCTGCTTAGGAGGTGGCTGGAGGGCGTGCAAGGCCGCTGCCAGAAGTTGCGATAAGCCCTTGACCTTGCATGCAAATCAGTCTCAGATGGGCCGGTTCAAGGGGCGGAGCGGGGGCGGTCTTTTAGCGGTGACAGGGCCTGCCGCACAGTCGAATATGACGGCCGGTCCGTCCGGAGCAGATCCGGTTGCCGCCGCGACAGAATTCAGGGGACAAGTCATTATGAAGCGCGTCATCTTCACTCTCAGCCTGCTGACTCTTGCGATCGGCGCAGCGACCTCGCCGGCTTTCGCGCAGACGCTCAACACCGTCAAGCAGCGCGGGGTGCTCAATTGTGGCGCCAACGGGATCCTGGCCGGGTTCGGCTTGCCTGATGCGCAGGGGAACTGGACGGGCTTCGACGTCGATTATTGCCGCGCCATCGCGGCGGCGATTTTCAACGATCCGAGCAAGGTGAAATTCGTGCCGCTGTCGGCCAAGGATCGGTTCACTGCTTTGCAGTCGGGCGAGGTGGATGTGCTCGCGCGTAATACGACCTGGACCAGTTCGCGCGACACCAGCCTTGGCCTGCAATTCACCGCGATCAATTACTACGACGGCCAGGGCTTCTTGGTGCGCAAATCGCTGAAGGTGAATTCGGCGCTCGAACTCAACGACGCAGCCGTCTGCGTTCAGCAGGGGACCACCAACGAACTGAACACGGCCGATTTCTTCCGCTCCAATCGCATGAAGCTGAAGACCGTCACCTTCGCGACCGCGAATGAAACGCTGAAGGCCTATGATGCAGGCCGTTGCGACGCCTTTACGACAGATGCGTCGGCCTTGTACGCGGAGCGGCTGCGGACGACCAATCCCAACGACCATGTCGTGCTGCCGGAAATCATCTCCAAGGAGCCTTTCGCCGTGGTCGTCCGGCATGGCGACGATCAATGGTTCGACATTGTCAAATGGGTGCATTTCGTGCTGATCAACGCCGAAGAACTCGCCATCACCAAAGCCAATGTCGATCAGCAGCTGAAATCGGACAATCCCGAGATCAGGCGGTTGCTCGGCGTCGAAGGGAACCAGGGCGAGGCGTTCGGTCTCACCAACGATTTCGCCGTCCGCATCATCAAACATGTCGGCAATTACGGCGAGATTTTCGAGCGCAATCTGGGAATGGAAACGCCGCTGAAAATCACGCGCGGCCTGAATGCGCTGTGGACCAAGGGGGGGCTGCAATACGCACCCCCGGTCCGCTGACGTTCATCCCTCCATCTTCCTGCGGCCTGGAGTCGCCGCATGCGGCGCGCTGAAGCGGATCGGAAACCGGCAATTTCGCCGCTGCATGATCCGCGCTGGCGCAGTGTTGCCTATCAGGCCGTGCTCTGCGTCATTATCCTGGCGCTGTTCTACGGCGCCATCGACAATGCCGCGCAGAATCTGCAGAAGGCGCGCATCGCCTACGGGTTCGATTTCTGGAACCACCCCGCGGGATTCGAGATCAGCCAGACGCTGATCGACTATTCCACCGCCTCGACCTATGGCCGCGCCTTCTGGGTCGGGCTGCTGAATACGCTTCTGGTGGCAAGCCTCGGGATCGTTTTTGCCACCATCATCGGCTTTGTTGTCGGGATTGCGCGGCTGTCCCGGAATGTGCTGGTGGCGCGTCTCGCCGGCAGTTATGTCGAGATCGTCCGCAACCTGCCGCTGCTGCTGCAATTGCTATTCTGGTACAATGCCGTGCTCAAGGCTCTGCCGGAAGTGGCTGACAGTCTGGTGTTTCCCGGCGGAACGTTGCTGAACAATCGCGGCCTGTTCCTGCCGCAGCCGATCGCGGGCGAGAGCCTGTCGCTGGTGCCGCTGACGTTTGTCGTCGGCCTTCTCGGCGCCATCGCTTTCCGACATTGGGCGAAACGGCGGCAGGAAAGCACCGGCCGCCAGGCGCCGGTGGCAAGCGTGGCGCTGGTGCTGATTGTCGGGTTGCCGCTTGTGGTCTTCCTTCTGAGCGGAATGCCGGTCGACTTCGCCTATCCGGAAATGGGCCGCTTCAATATCCGCGGCGGGATTGAGGTTCTGCCGGAATTCATGGCGCTGCTGTTTGGCCTGTCGATCTATACCGCTGCCTTCATCGCTGAAGCGGTGCGCGCCGGCATCCAGGCGGTCTCGCACGGCCAGACCGAGGCGGCCTATTCGCTCGGCTTGCGGCCCGGTCAGACGCTGCGACGGGTGGTCATTCCGCAGGCGATGCGGGTGATTGTGCCGCCCCTGACCAACCAGTATCTCAATCTCACCAAGAATTCCTCGCTCGCCGTTGCCATCGGCTATCCCGATCTGGTTCAGATCTTCGCCGGCACCGTGCTCAATCAGACGGGCCAGGCAGTTGAGGTGATCGCCATCACCATGGCGGTCTATCTTGCCATCAGTCTGGTGACGTCGCTGCTGATGAATCTCTACAACGCACGCATCACGCTGGTGGAACGGTGAGCATGAACACGCCTCCCGCGACGCAAGCCGCGTATGTGCGCCAGACGCCTGTGGCGCAATTGCCGCCGCCGGCCTCGCAAAGCGGGATCGTCGGCTGGCTGCGGGCGAATGTCTTCTCCAGCGTGCTGAATGTCGTGCTGACGCTCCTGTCGCTCGGCCTCATCGCGCTGGTGGTTCCGCCGTTGCTCGATTTCATGATCATCGACGCCACCTGGACCGGCAACGACCGCGAGGCGTGTCTGGCGAGTGCGGAGCGGCCGGTGGCCGGGGCCTGCTGGCCGTTCATCTGGGAGCGGCTGGCTTATTTCACCTACGGCTTCTATCCGGTGGCGCAACGCTGGCGGGTCGACGTGTTCTTCGTGCTGCTGGCCGTCGGCATTGTGTGGCTGCTGGCGCCGCGCGCCAAAGCACGGCTCTGGGGCGCGCTGTATTTCTTCGTGGTGATGCCGCTTCTGTCCTACATTCTGCTCCTCGGCTGGCCGCGCTACGGCCTGCCCTATGTGCCGACGACCTTGTGGGGCGGCATGCTGGTGACGGTCGTGGTGTCGGCGATCGGCATCGTCTTCTCGCTGCCGATCGGCGTGGTGCTGGCGCTCGGCCGCCGCTCGAAGATGCCGCTGGTCAGGCTGTTTTCGGTCATCTTCATCGAATTCGTGCGCGGCGTGCCGCTCATCACCGTGCTGTTCATGGCCAGCGTCATGCTGCCGCTCTTCGTGCCCGACGCCTGGACGCCGGACAAGCTGCTGCGCGCCCTGATCGGCGTCGCCCTGTTCGCGTCGGCCTATATGGCCGAAGTCGTGCGCGCCGGACTGCAGGCGGTTCCGCGCGGACAATATGAAGGCGCGATGGCGATCGGGCTGAGCTATCGCCAGATGATGGCTCTGGTCATCCTGCCGCAGGCGTTGCGCACCACCATTCCCAACATCGTCAACAGCTATATCGCCCTGTTCAAGGACACGACGCTGGTCTTCATCGTCGGGATATTCGACTTCCTGCGCACCATCGAGGCGGCGCGCGTCGATCCGAAATGGGCGACGCCGGTGACCAGCACCACCGGCTATGTCTTTGCCGGCATGGTCTATTTCTTTTTCTGCTATCTGATGTCGCGCTACGCGCACGACATGGAGCGGCGGCTCGCCACCGATCACCGGCGAAGGCGGAAGCGGGGGAGGCGATGAAGGGCCCGAAGGCCGGCGAAAGAAAGCGCATATTCGGCGGTTTCGTGCGCCGCGGCGCCGGCCGTGCGGCCCGGCTCGAGCCCGCCTGGAGCGATTCCTCTGCACGCCCGGCGGTCGAGATGATCGGCGTGCACAAATGGTTCGGAGATTTCCATGTGCTGCGCGACATCAACCTCAAAGTCGAGCGCGGCGAACGCATCGTCATTTGCGGGCCCTCCGGCTCCGGCAAGTCCACCATGATCCGCTGCATCAACGCGCTGGAGGAGCATCAGCGCGGCACCATCCTGGTTGACGGCACGCAGCTGACCGCCGATCTGCGGCGCATCGACGAGGTGCGCCGCGACGTCGGCATGGTGTTCCAGCATTTCAACCTTTTCCCGCATCTCACCGTGATGGAGAACCTGACGCTGGCGCCGATCTGGGTGCGGCAGACGCCGAAGGCGGAGGCCGAGGAAATGGCGATGCATTTCCTACGGCGGGTGAAGATTCCCGAGCAGGCGCAGAAATATCCCGGCCAGCTCTCCGGTGGCCAGCAGCAGCGCGTCGCCATTGCCAGGGCCCTGTGCATGAGCCCCAAGCTCATGCTGTTCGACGAGCCGACTTCGGCGCTCGACCCGGAAATGGTGAAGGAGGTGCTGGACACAATGGTGCAGCTCGCCGAGGACGGCATGACCATGCTCGTCGTCACGCATGAAATGGGCTTTGCGCGGCAGGTCGCCGACCGGGTGGTGTTCATGGACGAGGGGCAGATCGTCGAGGTCAACACGCCGGCGGACTTCTTCGCCAATCCGCAGCACGAGCGGACGAAGCTGTTCCTCAGCCAGATTCTGTACTGACCGGCGTGACGCAATCCCGCCGGTCGCAAAACCTATGGTGCGACCGGCGCACCCGCTTTCTTCCACGCGGCCATGCCGCCTTCGATGTGGCAGGCCGAGGAAATCCCGGCGTCCTGCGCGGCCTGCACCGCCATGGCGGAGCGTTCACCGAACGCGCAGTAGAAGACGATCCGCTTGCCGGTGGCGACGGCCAGTTCATGCACCAGGCCGCCCGGCGAGATATTCTCCTGCAAATCGGGGTAGGGCGCATGCACGGAGCCGGGAATAGTCCCGTGCTTCTCGCGTTCTCCGCGTTCGCGCAGATCGATGAACGCGATCTCCGGCCGGCCGGTCAGCGCCGCTGCCGCCGCCGCCGTCAGCGCCCAGCCGCGTCTGGCAATCTCCTCCTGGTGCAGTCCGACATGAAGATTGGCAGGGACTGCGACATCCATCATTTTCGGATTTGGCAGATTGAGGTTGTTCATCAACTGCACATATTCGTCGATCGACTTGACCTGCAGCCGCGGATTGAACCGTTTTTCCTCGCCGATGGTGGAAACCGTCTCGCCCTTGTAATCGTGCGCCGGATAGACCAGCGTCTCATCCGGCAGCCGCAACAGCTTGCCGAACAGAGACTCGTATTGCATGCGCGGGTCGCCGTTCTGGAAGTCGGTGCGCCCGGTGCCGCGGATCAGCAGGGTGTCGCCGGTGAAGACGCGGTCTCCCATCACGAAGGAATAGGAATCGTCGGTGTGGCCGGGGGTGTAGAGCACATCCAGCGCAAGCCCCTCGATGGTGAGCTTGTCCCCTTCGGCAAGACGCATGGAGACGACGTCGGCCTTGGTTTGCTCGCCCATGACGGTGATGCAGTGGGTGCGATCGCGCAATGCGCCAAGGCCGGTGATGTGGTCGGCGTGCAGATGCGTGTCGACGGCCTTGACCAGCCGCAGGTCGAGTTCGCGCACGAGCCGCAGGTAGTGATCGACTTTTTCCAGCACCGGATCGATGATCAGCGCCTCGCCCCCGCGCCGGCTCGCGAGCAGATAGCTGTAGGTGCTGGACACATTGTCGAATATCTGGCGGAAAATCATCGGACATCCGTCTCTGGCGTCCCGGGCCGCTCGGCCTTCCGGCTCCGCTTATAGCCACGCGACGCCGCGGCCGGGTAATCAAATTCTGGCGAGACGGCGCAGACGCCTGCTGCGTCGCAATCGCCGTCAGGTCGAAGTTTCGATCGGCAGGTCGCCGCGTCCGGCCCATTCGGTCCAGGAGCCGTCGTACAGCGCCTTCGGCTCCTTGCCCAGCGCGTCGAGCGCCAGCGTCAGGATCGCCGCGCTGACGCCCGAGCCGCAGGAAGTGATAACGGGCTTATCGAGATCGACGCCGCCTTTCTTGAACGCTTCCCGGATGCGCGCAAGGTCCACGAGCCGCCCATCCTCCACGATGTCGGCGTAGGGCACATTGAGCGCGCCCGGCATGTGACCGGAGGGCAGGCCGGGGCGCGGTTCCGGCGCCTTGCCGGCAAAACGCTCCGCGGAGCGCGCATCGACCACTTGCGCGCTCTTGTCGGCCAGCGCCCTCTGGATGTCGTTGAGCTGCGCGACTGCGCCGGCGTTGAAGCGCGGGGTGAAATGCCGCGGCGTGCGGCGCGTTTCGCCGAGTTCGATGGGGCGGCCTTCGGCCTTCCACTTGGGGAAGCCGCCGTCGAGAATATAGACCTCGCGCACGCCGAAGATGCGGAAGGTCCACCACACGCGCGCGGCCGAGAACAGGCCAAGCCCGTCATAGACGACGATGGTCTGGCCGTCGCCGATGCCGAGCTGGCGCATCGCGGACGAGAAAACCTCGGGCGAGGGGATCATGTGCGGCAGATTGCTCGACATGTCGGCGATCTTGTTGATGTCGAAGAAGACCGCACCCGGAATATGCGCCGCCAGATATTCCTGATGGCCGTCGCGCTTCATGGTGGAAAGATAATAGGAGCCGTCCACGACCACGATATCGGGGGCATCGAGATGCTCGTCCAGCCACTGCGTGGAGACCAGCCACTTGCTCGGCAGCGTCTTGTCGGAATTGGGCATTGACGTTCTATTCTCAGATTTTCTCGAAAGGCGGTTTGATGTCGGTCTTGCGTTCGAGCCAGGCCGGCACCGGCAGGTCCTTCGACCGCAGGAACGCCGGATTGAACAATTTGGACTGATAGCGGGTTCCGTAATCGGCGAGCACCGTCACAATGGTCTTGCCGGGACCGAGTTCCTTGGCGAGTCTTATCGCGCCGGCGATGTTGATTCCGGAGGAGCCGCCGAGGCACAGGCCTTCGTGCTCAAGAAGATCGAAGATGATGGGCACCGCCTCTTCGTCGGGGATCAGATAGGCCGTGTCGACCTTGATGTCCTGGATGATGGGGGTGACGCGACCCAACCCGATCCCCTCCGTGATGGAGCCGCCTTCGGTCGCTTCCGCCTTGCCGTGCGCGAACAGATTGTACATCGCCGCGCCGCGCGGATCGGCGACGCCGATGACGATGTCTTTCTTCTTCTCGCGCAAGAACGTTGAGACGCCGGCGACCGTGCCGCCAGTGCCGATGGCGCAGATGAAGCCGTCCACCTTGCCCCCGGTCTGCTCCCAGATTTCCGGGCCGGTCGACACATAATGCGCCTTGCGATTGTCGAGATTGTTCCACTGGTCGGCGAAGATGCAGCCGTTCTTCTCCGTTTTCTTCAGCTGCTCGGCGAGCCGGCGGCCGACATGCTGGTAGTTGTTCGGATTCGCATAGGCCACCGCCGGAACCTCGACCAGTTCGGCGCCGCAGAGCCGCAGCATGTCTTTCTTTTCCTGGCTCTGGGTATCCGGGATGACGATCAGCGTGCGATAGCCCCGCGCATTGGCGACGAGCGCGAGCCCGATTCCGGTATTGCCGGCGGTGCTCTCGACCACCAGGCCGCCGGGCTTCAGTTCGCCGCGCTTCTCTGCTTCCAGGATCATCTGCTTGCCGGCCCGGTCCTTGACCGATTGGCCGGGATTCATGAATTCGGCCTTGCCCAGTATGGTGCAGCCCGTCGCGGCGGAGGCGTGTTCGAGCTTGATCAGCGGCGTATTGCCGATGGCCTCGACGAGGCCGTCGCGGATAGTCATGGAATTCAACCCGGCTTCCTGTGGCCGGCGACCCTATCGGGGCCAAGTTCCCGCGACAAGCCGTCCGGGCGGGTGCCAGTTATGAGCTTTTTGCGAAGACCATCTGCCGGACGTCAATATTTCCGGAAAGGAATCCGGCCTCGCAATAGGAGAGGTAGTATTCCCACAGCCGCCGGAACCGCTCGTCGAAGCCGAAGGGCACCAGCGTCGGCCAGGCCGCGCGAAAGCGTTCGCGCCATGTCGCAAGGGTGATTGCATAGTCCTGGCCGAACACCTTTTCACCGGCCAGCGGCAGTCCGAAACCCTGTCCGAGTGCCTTGAGGGTCGAGGCGGTCGGTAACATGCCGCCGGGGAAGACATAGCGGCGGATGAAATCCATCTCGCGGCGGTAATGGGCGAACAGGCGGTCCTGGATGGTGATGGTCTGGATGCCGGCAAGGCCTCCGGGCACCAGGCGGTCGCGCAATTGCCGGAAATAGTCCGGCCAGAATTGCTCGCCCACTGCCTCGAGCATTTCGATTGAGGCGATGCGGTCGTAGCAACCGCGCTCATCGCGGTAATCCTGCAGACGGATGTCCACCTTCCCGGCCAGTCCCGCCTCGAAGATGCGCCGCTTTGCGTAGTCGAACTGTTCGCGGCTGATGGTCAGGCCGACGACATTGGCGCCGACGGTCTTGGCGGCGTATTCGGCAAAACCGCCCCAGCCGCAGCCGATCTCAAGAACCTTGTGGTCCGGCTTGAGATCGATCTGCTGCGCAAGGCTCTGATATTTGCGCAACTGCGCCGCCGACAGATCGTTGCTGCCCTGATCGAACAGCGCCGAGGAATAGGTCATGGTCGGGTCGAGCCAGGCGGCATAGAAGTCGTTGCCGAGATCGTAATGGGCATGGATGTTTCTGCGGGCCTGACGCTTCGTGTTCCTGTTGAGCCAGTGGCGGACCGTCTGCAGCCAGCGCACGAGGGGATGCGCGAGCACTGATTGCAGCATCTCCTGATTAACGCAGAACAGATACAGGAAGCCCGTAAGGTCCGGCGTTTCCCATTCGCCACGCAGATACGCTTCCGCGATGCCGATGTCTCCGCTCTGCAGCAGCCGCCAGGCGAAGCGATAGTCACGGACGATCATGTGGGCGGTCGGGCCGTCGAACGCTCCCTTGAACGCCAGGATGCGGCCGTCCGGAAGCGTCACTTCGAGCGTTCCGCAGCGGATCTGTTCGGCGAGCCTGAACGCCGTGCGCACGGTCGCAGGCAGGCCGGCGAGCGTCGCGGCTCGCGTCTGCGATGTGATGGTGACGATCTCCCTCATCCCGAACGACCGAAATGGCAATCGATTCATTATCGGGCGGCGGACGCGACCTGTCTACTTGGCGCATGGGCCTGCCCATGCGTTGGCCCCTGCTTGACGGGGGCGGGCTCAGGCACGGCGCGCGCACCCTTGAGCCAGAGCCGGACCGCCTCGACATGAATGGCGGCGAAGATTTTCAGCGTCACAAGCGGAAACGCGACAATGGCCTTCAGCAGATTAGCGCTGGAAAGGGCGCGGCGCCGGCCGTGAAAGGTTGCTGCAAGCAAGGGACCGTCCGCGTCGGTCTCGAGAATGCGGATCTTCACCACGTCGTCCGGCGGCAGCATGCGGAAATGGTAGCGCATCGCCATGCCGATGAAGGGGGACACGTAGAACGTCTTCTCCTGCTGCTGGCGGATGCCGGCCGCCGACATTTGCCCGTCGGTCACGGGGCAGACATAGGAATGGATGTCGCCAAACGTGTTGCGCACTTCGTAGATCAGGAGCGCCAGACGGCCGTTGCGATCGTTACAGTAATAGACGGACAGCGGATTGAAGACGTAGCCGAAGAGGCGAGGGTAGCAGAGCAGGCGCACATGGCCGCCGGCAAGGTCGATGCCGGATTGCGCCGCCAGCCGTCCGGCATGGACACGCAGGGGCGTGCCGTCGCGCGGGCCGTGATCGCATTCATGAAAGCTGAACGGCGCGCGGCGATTGACGCCGAAGAACGGCGACAGCGTGTCGGCCTCGTCGAGACGATCGAGATCGATCAGCAGGCTCATGACCCGGTACTGGAAGCGATGGGTCGCGCCGGATCCCGGCAAGGCCCGCAGCCGTGCATGCATAACCGGCCCCGCATAGAGGGCGGCCGGCGCAGACGGAAGTGATGTAGCGGTCGCGCTCATGATCTCACTCGGCGGCGATGGCGAAACGCATGTCCGGCTGGCGCCAGGGCGCGGACGCCCCCAGCGCCTCCCCGACGGCGAGCCCGGACCGCAATCCGTCTTCGTGAAATCCATAGCCGGTCCAGGCGCCGCAGAACCAGATGCGGTTCACGCCCTGGATGGTGTCGAGACGGTCCTGGGCGGCGAACGCGGCCGCATCGTATTGCGGGTGGTCGCAGACGAAGCGAGCGAAGGTCAGCTCCCCGCGCGGCTCGACCGGCGGATTGAGGCTGACAAAGAGCGGGCAGCCTTCGTCGATCCCTTGCAAGGCGTTCATCCAGTAGGTCACCGCGACGTCGCCGCCATTTTCGCCGCGGCCGTTGGCGCGCAGGAAATTCCAGGCCGCCCAGGCGCGTTTGCGTTTCGGCATCAGCGAAGGATCGCGGTGCAGGTAGACGACATTGGGACGGTAGCGGATCGCCCCGAGCACCGCGCGTTCCTGCGCGCTAGCGTCCGGCAGCATCGCCAGCGCCTGATCGGAATGTGCGCCAATGACGACCTGGTCGAAACAATCGCGATGACCGGAGGCGTCGGTCACCACGACGCCCTCGCGCGTGCGCTCGATCGAGACGACCGCGGCTCCGAGCCTGATGCGGTTCCGAAAAGGGGAGACCATTTTCTCCACATAATTGCGGCTGCCTCCGGCGACCGTGCGCCAGAGCGGTCGCTCATTGTGCAGCAGGCGATGATTGTCGAAGAAGGCGATGAAGTTGTCCGCCGGGAAATCGAGCATGCGGTCGACCGGCGTCGACCAGATCGCCGCGCCCATCGGGATCATATAGTCGCGGGCCAGGCGCCCGGAAAAGCCGCGCTCGCGCAGATAATCGCCGAGCGTCAGATCGCGCCGCAATCCGCTGGCGCGATCCTGTCGGCTCTGGCGATTGAAGCGGTTGACCTCCCGCAACATCCACAGGAAGGCCGGCGAGACGATATTGGATCGCTGCGCGAACACGCCGTCGACAGTCTCGGCCAGCGTATTTCCGCCGCCCATCCATTCGAAGCGCCCATTCTCCCCCGACACCGAAAAGCTCATCCGGCTCGGCCGGGTTTCCACGCCGAGATGGGCGAAGAGGGCGGTCAGGTCGGGATAGTTCTGTTCGTTGTAGACGATGAATCCGGTGTCCACGGAGATGTGACGGCCGTCATAGTCGACATCCACGGTGTGGCTGTGCCCGCCAGGACGCAGATCCTTCTCGTAGACCGTGACCGGGTGAACGCGGGACAGGGCCCAGGCCGCCGCATTGCCCCCAATTCCTGTCCCCACCACTGCAATTCGCATGATCTGCCCCCGAAATCCCCGGTTTCGAGCCAGATACGGGCCTGGCTTGAGCCGGTTTCAGGGGGCCACGATCCGGGCCAATTGGCGGGATTTTTGAAACCACTTTGAAACTATGGCTGCGCCTTTCTGCGGGCTCTGCGGTCGGGTTCATGACTTGTTTGCCGGCTTCGCCCTAATGCTTGCGCGCATTTAAGCGGCGGACCGGATTGCGGGCACCGCCGGGAAATTTCCGGTCTCAGGTCCCTGTTGATGACTCTCGACGTCCATACGCTGTTTCTCGTGACGATCTACGTTGAGGGCATGCTGGGGCTGTTGCTGCTGTTCGCCTGGGTGCAGAATACGGCGATCACCGCGGTCGCCTGGTGGGCCTGGGGGCATCTGTGCCGCGCCGGCTCGATCGCTTTGTTCGGCAGATATGGTTCTGCCTCCGACCTGATCACCATCGATCTCGCCAACGCGCTGCTGTTCACCTCCTTTGCGGTCACCTGGACCGGCACCAGAGTCTTCGGGGGCCGCCCGATTTCGCCGTTCGGCCTGATTGCCGGCGCCGCGATCTGGCTGGCGCTGAGCAAGCTGCCGAGTGTTGCCGCCTCGATGGAAACGCGCATGCTGGTGAGTTCCGGCATCATCGCGACCTATTCGTGGATGTCGGCCTATGAATTCTGGCGCGGACGCGAGGAGCCGCTGGTGTCGCGCTGGCCGGCCATCCTCATGCTGTTCGCGCAAGGGTCGCTGTTCCTGCTGCGTACGCCGCTGAGCCTGATCCTGCCCTGGGTGCCGGGCGAGCAGGTGTTCAACAGCGTGTGGATGACGGTGCTCAGCTTCGAAGGCCTGCTCTTCACCATCGCCATCGCCTTCATCTTTCTTGCGATGGCGAAGGAGCGCACCGAGTTTCTGCACAAGACGGCGTCTTTGGTCGATCCGCTCACCGGCATTGCCAACAGGCGCGCCTTCCTGGAAGGCAGCGAGCAGCTCGCACGCCGGATCGAAACCGATCCGCGTCCGGCGAGTGTGCTCCTGATCGATCTCGATCATTTCAAGCAGATCAACGACACGCATGGTCACGCCTTCGGCGATCACGTGCTGCAGATTTTCGCCAAGACCGCCGAAGCGCATCTCGGTCCGCTCGATCTTGTCGGGCGGCTGGGCGGCGAGGAATTTGCGGTGCTGCTCTACGATGCCAATCACGACCGCGCGATGACGATCGCGGAAGAGATCCGCCATGCCTTCGCCGACAATGCCCGCGAGGTCGATGGCCGCCGGGTCGGCGCCACCGCGTCGATCGGCGTCGCGGTGAATGCGCGCGGGGCGCTGGATGTGCATGCGCTGCTGGCGCAGGCCGACCAGGCGCTCTACTACGCCAAGGAGCGCGGCCGCAATCGCGTGGAAACCTCCTCGCTCGACCTCGTGCTCAAGCTCGACAGCTCGACGCCCTCGCTGCGCATCCCGCAACTGGCCGCAAAATCCGCCGCGTAACCGTCGCGGCACAGGCGGCACTCCACGCTTCCGCGATCATCCCGTCCCTGCGTGCGACCCTGCGCGGTCGCGCGCATGGGCTGTGGTAGCGGGCGGCGTGCACCGGGCCGCACCTCGGAATATAATTCGTATTTGACAGCCGCCCGTAGCCTTATGCATTATAGTGCATGTCGGGCCGGTGGGGCCCCAATAACACAATAAAACCAGCGATTCGCGGGAGGATTTATGATTCCGGCACGACAGATGCCGCTGCAGGGCGGCAGCAAGGCCCCGTTCAAGCCGATCAACTATGCAGCGGCCGATATCGTCTGCGAAAAAAAGCCGGATGGCGGCTATCGCATCCGGTCGCGGCGGCCCTTGCAGGCGATCGAACCGAATCTTGCGCGCATGTTCCGCCGCGCGGTGGAGCGGCGGCCGGGCCATCTGTTTCTCGCCGAGCGTGACGCAAGCGGTGCCTGGCAGGGTGTGACCTACGAACAGGCGCGTGCCAGGGTCGATGCGATTGCGCAGGCCTTGCTGGACCGCGGACTGTCGGCGGAGCGGCCGCTGATGATCCTGTCCGGAAATTCCATCGAGCACGCGCTGCTGATGCTCGGGGGATACACGGCCGGCGTTCCGGTGGCGCCGATTTCCGTCGCCTATTCGCTGCAAAGCCAGGATCACGCCAAGCTCAAGCACATCAATGGATTGCTGACGCCCGGGCTCGTCTATGTGTCTGACACTGGGCCGTTTGCGAAAGCGCTGGCGCATGTCGATGCGCCGATCGTCGCCTCGCGCAACAGCGCCAATCTCGATCGGGTGACGGCGTTCGACGATCTGGCGCAGTCAAATGCCGGGCCGGCCGTGGAGCAGGCCGTCGCGTCGATCCGCGCCGATACGATCGCGAAGTTTCTCTTCACCTCGGGTTCGACGAGTTTTCCCAAGGGCGTGATCAACACGCATGGCATGCTGACGGCGAACCAGTCGCAGTCGGATCAATGCTGGCCCTTCGTCAACGAGCAGCCGGTGGTGCTGGTCGACTGGCTGCCGTGGAACCACACGTTCGGCGGCAACTACACCTTCAATCTCGTCATGTATCACGCCGGCACCATGTATCTCGACGCGGGCAAGCCGGTGCCGGCGCTGATCGAGCACACCGTGCGCAATCTGCGCGAGATTTCGCCGAGCCTCTATTTCAATGTGCCAGCCGGTTTCGGTGCCTTGCTGCCGTTCCTGGAAAAGGATGAGGCGCTGGCCCGCACTTTCTTCGCCAACCTGCAACTGATCTTCTATGCCGGCGCTGCGTTGCCGCAGGATCTGTGGGAGCGGCTGGAGGAGGTCTCTATCCGCACCACCGGACATCGCGTGCCCATGACGTCGGCCTGGGGCACGACGGAAACCTCGCCGCTCTCGACCTCGGCGCATTTTCTGCTTGAGCGCGCGGGCAATGTCGGCGTGCCGGTCTCCGGCGTCGAACTGAAGCTCGTTCCGAATGGAAGCAAGCTGGAAATCCGTGTGCGCGGACCGAACGTGACCCCCGGCTATTGGCGCAGCCCGGAACTGACGCAGGCGGCCTTCGACGAGGAAGGCTTCTACCGGCCGGGCGACGCTGTGCGCTTCGCCGATCCCGACGACATCAACAAGGGGGTGATATTCGACGGCCGCACCGCCGAGGATTTCAAGCTCACCAACGGCACCTGGGTCGCGGTCGGCGCCTTACGCGTGGGCACGCTCGCCGCGGCTTCGCCCGCGCTGCAGGATGCCATCGTCGCCGGCGAGGGGCGCGACCAGGTCGGGCTTGTCGCTTGGCTCAATGCGGCCGGGTGCCGGCAATTGATCGGCGAAGGGGCGCCGTCCGACCTTGCCGAACTTGCCCGTCATCCGGTGGTGCACGACCATCTCAGGAATGCATTCGCGCGCTGGAACGCGGCCAATACCGGGGCGACGACGCGCATCGCCCGCATCCTGCTGCTGGCAGACGCACCTTCGATCGATGCCAATGAAATCACCGACAAGGGTTACATCAACCAGCGCGTGGCGCTGGACAACCGCAAGGCCGAGGTCGAACGGCTTTTCGACAATGCGAAATATCCCGACGTTCTGGTGATGTGACACGGCATCCGGTCACATAAACATCCGGCTGGAATTGTCGCTTGCGGCGCGGTGTTCTATCACTGTTCCATAACGAATGGTTCAGGGAGGAACGACCATGATCGCCACGAGACGCGCGCTGGCTTTGGGCGTCGCCGCAGCCTTGATTGCTGCCGTGCCGTTGCTGTCCGCGGCACAGGATTATCCCAACAAGCCGGTGAAGATCATCGTGCCGTTCGGCGCCGGTGGACCGGCGGACGTCTATGCCCGCGTTCTGGCGCAGCATCTGGGCGAGTCGCTGAAGCAGTCCTTCGTGGTCGAAAACCGTCCCGGTGCCGGCGC
>Ga0073934_10001571_pt1 | contig 53612 bp, 59 predicted proteins | sample LarsenN4metaG_FD_76834 | JGI IMG/M metagenome (GOLD analysis project Ga0073934, IMG submission 76834) | Hot spring sediment bacterial and archeal communities from British Columbia, Canada, to study Microbial Dark Matter (Phase II) - Larsen... ...
GCTCGGATGGCCGAGCCAGCCGCCCGCTACCATTGAAAACAGGATCGGGCTAAACAGCGTTGACTCTACCTTCCGGCGCGGGACGCCGAGGGGGCGCCTCAGCCCCTTGCATCGCCCCATATTTCGACTATACTAGAACTATGGAATCCCGCCGCATCGCCGCGCCCGCCGCCCTCAGCGCCTTCGCCGGGCTCGCCAACGAGCACCGGCTCGCCATCTTCCGCCTGCTCGTCCAGGCCGGCCCGGACGGCCTTCCAGCCGGCGATATCGCCGACAAGCTCGGCATGCCGGCGTCGTCACTCTCGTTTCACCTGGCGCACCTCACCCGCGCGGGGCTCACGCAACAGCGCCGCGAAAGCCGGTCGCTGATCTATTCCGCCGATTTCGCCACCATGAACGGCCTCATCGCCTTCATGACCGAAAACTGCTGCGCGGGCTCTGCCTGCGCGTCCTCCCCGAAGAAAAGGAAAGCCTCATGAAGCGCCTGCATGTGCACGTCGGCGTCCACGACCTCGACCGCTCGATCCAGTTCTATTCGAACCTCTTCGCCGCCGAGCCCACAGTGAAGAAGAACGACTACGCCAAGTGGATGCTCGAAGATCCGCGCGTGAACTTCGCCATCTCCGTGCGCGCCGCCGAAGCGGTCGGCGTGCGCCATCTCGGCATCCAGGTCGAAAACGAGGAGGAGCTCGGCGAAGTCTACGCGCGCCTCAGAAGCGCCGATGCGCCCGTCTTCGAAGAGGGCGCGACCACATGCTGCTACGCCAAGTCGGAAAAATCCTGGATCGCCGATCCCCAGGGCGTGCCGTGGGAGACGTTCCACACGACCGGCGAAGCCACGACTTATGGCGGCGGCGCCGAGGGCGCCGCGCCTGAGTCGCATGCCGCGACCAAGCCCGGCGAATACTGCGTCCCCAGCAACGCCATTGCCGAAGCAACAGCGCCGAAAGCCGCGCCATGCTGCGGGCCGCGTCAATTCGAGTCCGTCGCGTGAGCGCGCATCGCCCTTACAACGTGCTGTTTCTGTGCACCGGAAACTCCGCGCGCTCTGTGATGGCGGAGGCGATCCTGCAGCGATCCGGCGGCGGCAAGTTTAACGCCTTCTCCGCCGGATCGCAGCCCAAAGGCGAAGTGCATCCCGAGACGATCGCGCTGTTGCGGCGCCTCAACTACGACGTCACGGGCTTCCGTTCGAAAAGCTGGGACGAGTTCGCCAAACCGGATTCGCCGCCGCTCGATTTCGTCTTCACCGTTTGCGACAACGCCGCCGGCGAAGTCTGTCCCATCTGGCCGGGTCAGCCGATGACAGCGCACTGGGGCGTGCCAGATCCCGCCGTGGCGACAGGCACGCCCATCGAAGTCGCCCGCGCCTTCGCCAACGCCTACGGCGCGCTGCACAACCGCATCGAGGTCTTCGTCAATCTTCCCTTCGAAGGCCTCGACAGGCTTTCGCTGCAGGCGCGGCTCGATTCTATCGGCCGATCCACGGCGCCGATGGGCCATGTTGCGTGACACGGCATCGTCGGAAGGGGGATTGTCACCCCCTCTATCCAACACTTTTTTGCGCTAACCCCCTGCAACCATTGAACTCTACGAAAATCAATCCGACCGAGGCCGCGGCCGGCCTATAATGCCCGCATCGCTCCGCTGGAGAGCAGTCGGATCCCTGTTCACACCGATGCGCGAGCGTGGTGATCGAGCGTGAAGCGCTTTCCTTTCCCCCTCCCCTTGAGGGGAGGGGGCAGGGGGCGGGGTGAAACACCGAGGTTGTGTCTTGTACAACTGAGGTTCGCCCCACCCCTCGATCCCCTCCCCTCGCGGGGAGGGGAGGAAGCAAAGCGGAGAAGCCCGCCGAACATGAAAAGGCGGGAGGACGCACCGGGGACTCGTGCTGAACACACGAACCCGCACGCCATCGGCTTAGCCGCCTCCGAGAGTGAAAAACCTCCCGCGACGGCGCCGGTGTTCAACGGTCACGGGACGCGGGTGAACCGCGTAGGCAGCGCCCCGCCAATATTGCGGCTCAAGCGATCGGAAGCCGCTACGGCGGAGCCGCAATATTGGCGGGGCGCATTAATCGACGCGATCCATCCGCGTCCCGCTCTCCGCTTTCGCGCGAATAGGCGCTCGCGCACGACGATGACGCACGCCCAAAGGATAGAGAATGACAAACCGCAAGGAAATCGAACAAGCGCTCCGCCAGACGGCCCGCGCCGCCAAGCAGGGCGATCTCGCCGCCGCCGAGCGCTGGAGCAAAACCGCCGAGCGCCTCGCCGCCGCTGTCGACGCGATGGATGCAGCGCAGGCCGCCGAAGTCGAAGCCAAGCGCATCTCCCAGGAAGAGGCCGACCAGATGGTGTGCGCCGTATTCGCGCACGCGGCCCATATCGCGCACGCTATGGTGCACGCGCCATTGCAGGCGCCGGCTGCATTTCAGACTCTCGTCAAGCTTTGGCGCGAACAAAACCTGGGCGAAGGCGAAGAAGACGCCGAGCGCGCCGCCGCCAAACTCGCCGCCTCGCAGGCGGCATGGCTGGAAGGCCGCTTCGAAGACACGCTGCCGGCGTTTGTGCGCGAACATCTGGACGAGGCCTGGCGCGCGCGGCGGGCGGAGCTGGAAGGCAGGCCGCCCGTGCCGGAGCTGTTCGGCAAATGACGTCTGCAACGGCTCTGCGTCGCCCGCTAGGAAGCGCGCGCCAGGCTGCTAAGCTCGGGCTCTATGCACAGCGATCACTGGCTGACGGCCGAGCAGGCGGAAGCCGAGCGCAGGTATATGGCGTGGTGCCGCCGTCTGGCGCTGCCGCTGGCCGCCGCTCTCGGCTTCGCGCTGCTGGCGCTTTTCCTCTGGGCGCTCTGGAGCGTTTCCGCGCTGCTGTTCACGTAATCTTGGCCCGAGCCTGCGCCGCCTGCTGGCGCAGCGCTGGCCGTGCGGCTATTGGCGAGGCGGGTTTGCGGCCGGGAAGAAGGGGAGGCGCATGAGACGTTTCTGGCTGTTGCTGGCGACGCTGGGGTTGGCTCTGATTGCGCCGGCCTCGGCGCAGCCGCAGCGCGATCCGTTCAACGGCCAGTTCGGCGTCGTTGCCTTGGCGCGTCCGCCTGCTGAGGCGGCGCGTCTGGCGCAGCTGATGGGCGATGCGCTCGCGGGGCTACAGCCCCAGCGGCCAGGGCAACTTGACGTCTACATGATCACCGCGTCCCTCTGGGGCGATCCGGTGTTCGAACGCGAGGCCACGCAAGCCGAGGCCATCCTGCGCGAACACCTGGGCGCGGACGGCCGCTCCATTCTGCTGAGCGCGGGCGGCGGCCAGGGCGAGCGCGCGTATCCGGCGGCCACGCCCGACGACATCGCGGCCGCCATTGGCCGCGTCGGCTCGCTTATCGATCCGAACGAGGACCTCGTGGTGCTTTTCATCACCTCGCATGGGGTGCCGGATGGTTCGATCGCGCTGCGCGAGCACAACCGCCTCGGCGCGTCGATGCGTCCGACACATTTCCGCGATCTCTTAGCGCAAGCCGGCATCCGCAACCGCGTAGTGATCGTGTCGGCCTGCTTCTCGGGCGCCTTCATCGCGCCTCTGATGGACGACAACACGATCGTGTTGACCGCGGCTGCGCCGGACCGATCCTCATTCGGTTGCCAGCCGCAGCGAGACTGGACCTTCTTCGGCGACGCCTATTTCAATCAGGCCCTGCGCAATAACGGTTCGATGGTGAGCGCATTCGACGACGCCAAAGTGCTGATCGAGCGCTGGGAGCGCGAGCAGAACCTCACGCCGCCCTCGAATCCGCAGCGTTTTGTCGGTTCTCGCGCCGCCGATATGTTGCGCCGCGCCGAACGCGCCGCGCGCTAGGCTGGCGCGCCGTGCAGGATGCTCAGCGGGGCCGCCGTCGTCCGTTTCGAAACGCGCATGACGATGCGCGACTGCACATCGGAGACGAGACCAAGGGTCAGCATGTGGTCGCGCAGGAAGTCGTCATAGGCGTGCATGTCTCGTGTGACCACGCGCAAGACGTAGTCAACCGCGCCCGTGACCATCGCGCACTCGACCACCTGCGGCCAGTCCGCCACCGCGCGCTCGAACTTCTCGAGGTTTTCCCGCGTCGGCAATTGGAGCTTGACGGTCGCGTACACCTCGAAATTGAAGCCGAGCTTCTCGGGGTCGAGCAGTGTCACCTGCCGGGTGATGACGCCCGCTTTCTTCAGCCGCTCGATGCGCCGCCAGGCGGGCGAGGAGGAAAGCCCCACGCGTTCGGCGATCTCGGCGATGGAGAGGGCGGCGTCGTCCTGGATGAGGCCCAGAATCTGCAGGTCGATGGCGTCGAGCTCTACGGACAAAATTTCCTCCCTGCGCTCAGACCGCGCATGGTTTTGCCGTTCATGCGCCGGCGCAGTCCGTCCCGCAAGCGGAATGAGCGCGGGGAGGAAAGAAACTTGCGAGGCGTTGGTGGTGGCGGGTGGACTTGAACCACCTACCTTGGGGTTATGAATCCCACGCTCTAACCAGATGAGCTACGCCACCGAAGGGGCGGAGAAATAGGCGCTCCGCCCGGGGCGCGCAAGCGGGGCGGGAAGAGGACATGGCGAGAACCCAGGCGGCCGACTACGACCAGCGCCGGGCGGCGATCGTCGAAGCAGCCGCCGCTCTGTTCGCCTCGCGCGGTTTCAACGGCGCCTCGGTGGCGGACATCGCCCAACGCGGCAAGATCTCGAAGTCGCTGATCTACCATTATTACGAGTCGAAGGAGGACATTCTCTACGACACGATGATCAGTCACGTTCGCGCGCTGGAAGACGCCGCGCGGGCGGTGACGATCGGCCCGGACCCGCCGGAGCGCAAACTGCGCGAGCTTACGCATCGTTTCATGGCGCTTTATGTCGGCGCTGCGGACCGCCACAAAGTGCTGCTGAACGATCTCGACCACCTGCCGAATGCCAAACGCGCCGAGATCGTCGCGGTTCAGCGGCGCCTGATCGAGATCGTGCAGAAGGTCCTGGTTGAGATCGAGCCGGCGCTCAAGAAGAAGCCTGGCGTCAGCTTCGCCGCCGCGATGCTCTATTTCGGTCAGATCAACTGGACGCACACCTGGTTCGATCCAACCGGGCCCGTCAGCGCCGGCGCGCTGGCGGAGATGGCAGTGGATTTGATAATAGGGGGCGTCAGGCAAGCAGTCGAATAACCCTTGTGGAGAGGAGTGAATGGAATCCTTACTGGATGCCTTGGGCATACACGGCTGGCAGGACGGCGCAGCGGTGGCGACGATCCTCGGCATTATGGTCGGCTTGCTTGGACTCTTCCTGGCTGGTTGGCAGTTGACCGCTCAAGCTAAACTGGCGCGGTCCGAGTTCGAAGATTCATTCTCGCGAGAATACCGGCAAGTAGTGGCACAGATACCGACGAAAGTGTTCTTAGGCGCGACGTTAAGCCCGCAAGAACGGCTCGCCGCCTTTAGGTTCATCTATCAATACATCGATCTGTGCAACGAACAAAAATATCTACATGAGCGACGCAGGATAGGGGATAAGACCTGGGCCGAGTGGGAAGACGGGATTATGAGCAACCTCGCACGACCCGAGTTAAGCGCTGCATGGTCGTACGTTGCACATCATGCAGTCAGGCAGAAAGAAAACGGCGAGGTAGAGAAGGAGTTCGAGAGCCTTAGACGCGTCGTCGAGCCAAGAGTTTACGACGGGAACACAGCTTATCTCCCCCCACCAGTCAACATTAGCGATCTCTATACGTCGTACGTCAGCGCCACGCCTTCGCTCACCGGCGTCGCCTGGCAGGTCAGCACATAACCTTCGGCCAATTCTTCGGCGGAGAGGCCGTAGTTCACTTTCATCTGCACATCCCCCGCCGTCACCTTCGCGCGGCATGTGGCGCAGACGCCGCCTTTGCAGGCGAACGGCGCGGGCAGGCCGGCGGCGCGGACGTTGTCGAGAATGGAGTGCTTCTCGGGATCGAACGTCACGTTCACGCGACGGCCGTTGAGCGTCACGCTCATCTTGAGGCCCGCGGCCTTTTCCTCGGCCGCGCGCGCAGCGGCGGCTTGGGCCGCTGAGAGAGGGCCGGTGGTGAAACGCTCGACCAGGATGCGGGGCTTCTCGACGCCGCGTGCGATGAGCGATGCTTCGATCGCGTCCATCATCGGCCCCGGCCCGCAAATGAAGAAAACGTCGGTGTTCTTCGCATCGACCAAGGACGAAAGAATCTCATCCGTCTTCGCCCGATCCAGCCGGCCGTTGAACAGGGCGATTTCTTCCTCTTCGTCTTCGAGGAAATGATAGACTTCCAGCCGGTCGAGATAGCGGTCCTTCAGCGCCGCGATCTCTTCCAGGAACATGATGCCGGCGGAAGTGCGGTTGCCGTAACACAGCGTGAAGCGCGAACGCGGTTCGAGCGCCAGCGCCGTTTTCATCAGCGACAGGATCGGCGTGATGCCGGAGCCGCCGGCGAACGCGACATACTGGTTGCGCGCTGCTTCATCGAACGTCCAACAGAACGAGCCGTGGGGCGCCATCACCTCAAGCTCGTCGCCGGCTTTCAGCGCGCTGTTCACCCAGCCCGAAAACACGCCGCCCGCGATCTGCTTGACGCCGATTTTCAGCACGCCTTCGTCTGGCGAAACGCACAGCGAGTAATTGCGCCGCAGCTCTTCGCCGTTGATCTCGCGCCTCAAGGTCAGGTGCTGGCCGGCGCGGAACTTGAACGTGTCCGCCAGCTCCGGCGGCAATTCGAGCCGCACCGACACCGCGTCCGGCGTTTCTCGCTTCACTTCGGCGACGCGCAGACGATGAAAGTCAATGCTGCTCATCTTCCCCCTCCCCTGGAGGGGGAGGGGGTAAGGGGGTGGGGCGAGCTGCACGACACGCGCTCCCATTTACGAGTGACGAAATCACCCCCACTCCTGCCCCTCCCCACTCTAGGGGGAGGGGAGCTTGTTTGCATGGTCAGTGACATTTGAATCTGTCGAACGGCTCGGCGCACGCCTTGCAGCGCCACAGCGCCTTGCAGGGCGTCGAGCCGAAGCGGGAAATCTCTCCCGTGTCGTTCGATCCGCACCGCGGGCACTCGGCGGGCGTTGCGTTCTTAAGCGATGGGCTGCCTGCGCCCTTCGGCGGCGGCGCGATGCCGTAGGCGCGCAGCTTTTCGCGTCCCTGGTCGCTGATCCAGTCCGTGGTCCAGGGCGGCGAAAGCGCCGTCATGAGCGCAACATGGGAAAAGCCGTTTGCATCCAGCGCTGCGCGGATCGCCTGCTCAATGGCGATAGTCGCAGGACATCCGGTGTAAGTCGGCGTGATGGTCACGCAGGCTTCTGTCACGTCACGTACGATGCCGAGGTCGACCACCGACACGCAAGGAATCTCGGGATCGGGCACGTCCGCCAGGATGCGCCGAATTCGATCGGCGCCGCTCAACATGGCAACGGCCATCACCACGTCGCTCCGGGATAGGCGCGCTGCAGAAACTGCATCTCGCTCAGCAGATGGCCAAGGTGCTCTGAATGACGCCCGCTTCGCCCGCCAAGCACGGCCCGCCGAGGCGCGGGGCCTTCCAGTGTGGCGTCGGCAAGCACAGCATCGATGCGATGATCCCAGGCCGACCGCAACGCCATCTTGTCGACGCCCATGCCCGCTTCCAGCGCCGCCGTATCGACCTCATCAAGCGCAAACAATTCGTCCACAAAACGCCACATCCAATCGAGGCCTGCGATCATGCGCGCGCGGCTCTCGTCGGTGCCGTCGCCCAGGCGCACGACCCAGTCGCTGGCCAGCGCGGCGTGATAGGTCACCTCTTTCGCGGCCTTGGCGGCAATCGCCGCAAAGCGCGCGTCTTTCACGGCAGAAAGCTCAGCAAACAAGAGCACTTGGTAATGTGAAAAGAGAAACTGCCGGGCGATGGTCTGCGCAAAGTCGCCGTTCGGCTGCTCCACCAAGAGGCAGTTGGTGAAATCCATCACGTCGCGGCGGAAGGCGAGCGCGTCGGCGTCGCGGCCCTTGCCCTCGATTTCCCCGGCAAGGCCGAGAAAATGCGTCGCCTGGCCGATCTGGTCGAGCGCGACGTTGGCGAGCGACAGATCGACTTCCAGCGCAGGCGCATGCCCGCACCACTCGGAAAGCCGCTGGCCGAGGATGAGCGAATCATCGCCCATCCTCAATGCATATGTCGCCAAGGCGTCCATCAGATATGCTTGATGTGATCGGGGATCGAATAGAAGGTCGGATGGCGATAGACTTTGTCTTCCGCCGGATCGAACAGCGCCGCCGCATCGCCCGGATCGGACGCCGTGATCTGCGCCGAAGGCACAACCCACAAGCTTACCCCTTCAAGCCGCCGCGTGTAGGTGTCGCGCGCGTGCTCGATCGCCATCTTAGCATCTGCTGCATGCACGCTGCCGACATGCCGGTGTGAGAGCCCGCCGCGCTGGCGCACGAACACTTCCCACAACGGCCATTCCTTGCTTGGATCGCTCATCGCGTCACTCCGCCGCCAGCTTCGCCGCGGCGCGCTTTGCGGCGTGCACGCGCGCCGCTTCACGAACCCAGGCGCCGTCGTCCCAGGCCTTCTGCCGCGCAGCCATGCGCTCCTTCGCCGCCGGGCCTTCCCCCTTCACGACAGCCCAGAACTCGTCCCAGTCCACTTCGCCGAAGTCGTAATGGCCCCGCGCCTCGTTCCATTTCAGAGCGGGGTCCGGCACTTTCAGGCCGATCGCTTCGGCTTGCGGCACGGTGATGTCGACGAACTTCTGGCGAAGCTCGTCATTGGTGTCGCGCTTGATGCGCCAGCGCATGCTTTGTTCTGTATTCGGCGATTTATCGTCCGGCGGGCCGAACATCATCAGCGAGGGCCACCACCAGCGGTCCAGCGCATCCTGCGCCATGCGCTTCTGCTCTGGCGCGCCATTCGCGAGATGCATCATGATCTCGTAGCCCTGGCGCTGGTGGAAGCTCTCTTCCTTGCAGATGCGCACCATAGCGCGCGCGTAAGGGCCGTATGACGTGCGCTGCAGCGGCACCTGGTTCATGATCGCCGCGCCGTCGACCAGCCAGCCGATCGCACCGATGTCGGCCCAGGTCAGCGTCGGATAATTGAAGATGGTCGAGTACTTCGCTTTGCCGCTGAGCAGCGCTTCCGTCATCTCATCGCGGCTAATGCCAAGCGTTTCGGCCGCCGCGTACAGATAAAGCCCATGCCCGCCTTCGTCCTGCACCTTGGCCAACAGGATCGCCTTGCGCCGCAGATTCGGCGCGCGCGTGATCCAATTGCCTTCCGGCAGCATGCCCACGATCTCGCTGTGCGCGTGCTGCGAGATCTGCCGGATCAGCGTCTTGCGATACGCCTCCGGCATCCAGTCTTTCGGCTCGATGAATTCGTCGTTCGCGACGCGCGCTTCGAACGCGGCGACGCGCTCGGGATCGTCGGCGACGGCTTCCGCCTTCTTCTTGCCGGTCAGATCGGTCGTATACATGCGCGCCTCGTGAAACTCCGAGCCAATATAGTATTCGCTGACCGAACGGTCAATTAATTACCGGGCCGCCGATCGTTCGCGAAAGTCCCGTAAATTCCGCGATCGCACGTCCGTCGACGGTCCTGACGCTGACCTGATAAACGCCGCTGCGCCCGGAGCGGGAAAGTTCCTGGGCCTCCGCGACCAGAACATCGCCCGCGCCGGCCGGCGCAAGAAAAGCGATTGTCGCGTTCTGCGCCACCGTGGTTTCGTTGCGGGAGTTGCAGGCGTACGCAAATGCAGTGTCGGCCAGCGCGAAGATCATGCCGCCGTGCGCGCTGCCGTGGCCGTTGAGCATGTCGGCGCGCAGCGGCATGCGCACACGCGCATAGCCCTCGCGCGCCTCTTCGATCACGAGCCCCCAAGCCGGGCCTGTGCCCTCGCGCGCCAGCATCGCCTCGGCGATGCGCCGCGCGAGATCGTCCGCCTCGCTCATGGCGCCTCCGCCGGAACGAACACGGCGTTGTGCGCGATTTGGGAGATCTGCTTGCCCGCAGCGAGCTGGCGCTTGCCGTTCGCCGTGAAATGGCGGTGATCGAGCTTATAGCCTTTCGCGCTCATGAAACTTTCGATCGCCTCTTGCTCGCCGACATTGAGCTCAACCTGCACGCTGAGCGGGCGTTCGGGCGACCCAAGCAGGGCCGACATGCCCTGCAGGATGCTGAGCTCAATGCCGTCAACGTCAATCTTTACGTGGTGCGGCGCCTCGATCGCCTTAGCCTCGATCAATTCATCGACGCTCAGGCCCAGAACCACTTCGCTCGCTGCAGGGATGAATTCCTTGCCCGCGACATGGGTGGCGTCAAGCTGACTTCCCGTGCTCGAGGGGGAGAGGTCTTTGTAATAGAACGTCGCCACCATGCGCCTGTCGGCCAGCGGTGTCGTAAGGACATCGACGCGGTCCTGCAGCCTGTTGCGCAGCACGTTGCGCATCAGAGACACGGCGTTCGGCTTGTGCGGTTCGACGGCATAAACGCGGCCGGTTTCGCCCACCCGATGCGCGGCCGCTAACGTGTAGATGCCGACGTTGGCGCCGATGTCGAGAAAGCGCTCGCCGGGCCGCACGCTACGCTCGATCCATTCCATCGTGCCAACTTCTTTCACCCAGAGGGAAAGCGCGCGGTAGGCTTGTGTACGGTTTTCGCACAGGAAGACTGTCCGGTACGGCCCGTCCTGCACCGCGACTTCCGAAATCATCGCCGCGCGCAGCGCGGCCTTTGCATCGAACCACAGCTTCTCGAACCCGTTGAGTTCGCGTCCGCCCCGCTCGCTCACGTGAGGCGCTCGATGTTGATGGTCAGCGTCTTGCGCAACGGCGCGCCAGGCGGCGTCTGAATGGGAGAAACCTGGTGCCAGGAATTGTAGGTCTTGATGAAGAGAAGGCACTGGTTCGGCTTGAAGTCGAAGCTCTTCAACACGTCGACTTGATCGAAATCGAGATAGCGGTTGGCGCGGTTGAAGATGAGCGAGCGATCCTTCGGCAAACACACTTGCGTGCCGCCGCCCCAGGCGTCGCTCCATTCGCCGGGGCGGATCATGGAGATTACCAGCGTTACCAGCTTCTTCGGCTCGTCTGCGTGCGGGCGAATATGCCCGCCGTTGCCGCCCATGATGGAAAACTCGAATCTGGCGCTGAGTTCGGTCGTGCGCGTCAGCAGCGAAACAATGCTCGGCTTGGCCTTTCCGCGCGTGGATCGCACGATGTAAGGCTTGAGGCCGAGATCGATATTGCGGCTTTCCAGGAAGGCGAGCGTATCCTCGATAAAGCGCGGGCTCTTGATGTAGCTGTGCACACGCGCCCAGGGCGGGCAGCTTTCGAGGAAGCGCTCGTAATTGGCGCGATTGTTCCGTTCGGAGAGGGAGTACTTGTCGCCGAGAGAGGGCTTGTGATCGAACAGCGCCACATCCGGATAGGTGCGAGTCAGCTCTTCATAGTCCGCGTCGGACAGCACGTTGGGGGCAAGGCAAATCGGATACGGCTCGTAGTCGAACACCGCCTGCGAATACGAAAACACGCCTCTGCCTCATCCTGCCGCTACGCCGCGCCGTGGCTAGCAAAGGCGGACGCTAGCCGCAATGCGAACAGCTGTCCCGGGACCGGGCGTAAATCGCTTCGCAAGCTGGTCCCGCTCCGTTAGGGTGGGCGGCATGGATTACGAGACCATTCTCCTCGACATCGCTGAAGGCGCGGCGCGCCTTACCCTGAATCGGCCAGAGCGCTTGAACAGCTTTACCGTGCAGATGCACGACGAGGTGTCGCGCGCGTTGGAAGCTGTAGCGAAGAGCGGCGCTCGCGTGCTGGTGCTGACGGGCGCCGGCCGCGGCTTTTGCGCGGGCCAGGATCTGTCCGATCGCGCCGTCGCGCCGGGCGGGGAGGGCGTCGATCTCGGCGAGTCGCTGGAGAAGCGCTACAATCCGCTGATCCGGCGGCTGACCACGCTGGAAATGCCGGTGATCTGCGCTGTGAACGGCGTCGCTGCGGGCGCAGGCGCCAACATCGCGCTCGCGTGCGACATCGTCATCGCCGCCCGCAGCGCCAAATTCATCCAGTCCTTCGCCAATATCGGCCTCATCCCCGATAGCGGCGGCACGTGGACGCTGGTGTGCCTTGCCGGCCAGGCGCGTGCGCTTGGCCTTGCGCTCACCGGCGAGCCGCTGACGGCAGAGCGTGCCGAAGCCTGGGGCATGATCTGGAAATGCGTCGATGACGACAAGTTGCGCGAAGAGACAGACGGTCTCGCGGCGAAATTCGCCTCAGCGCCGACGCGCGGCCTCGCCATGACCAAGAAACTCATCCGTGAGAGCGGCGCGCGCACGCTGGCAGAGCAACTTGATGTCGAACGGGACGCGCAACGCGCGCTCGGCCGCACCGCGGATTACAGGGAGGGCGTGGCCGCATTTATGGAGAAGCGGGCGCCGAAGTTCTCGGGAAGCTGACGATGAAACCGATCACTCTGCAGAATTACGCCGAAGGCCGCTGGGTAGCCGGCGCTGGGGCGATGGCTGAATTGCGCTCCGCCGTGAACGGCGATGTCGTCGCGCTCGCCTCGTCACAGGGGTTGGATTTCGCCGCCATGCTGCGCTTCGCGCGAGAGCAGGGCGGGCCGGCGCTACGCGCGCTCACCTTCCACGACCGCGCGCGAATGCTGAAAGCGCTGGCCGAAGCCCTGACGGCGCGCAAGGATGAGCTCTACGAGCTCAGCTACAATACCGGCGCCACCAAGGCCGACAGCTGGATCGACATAGATGGCGGCATCGGCACGTTCGCCATCTATCAAAGCAAGGGCCGGCGCGAGCTGCCGAACGAGCGCATGCTGATCGACGGCAATGTCGAGGCGCTCTCGCGCGGCGGCACGTTCCAGGGCCTGCACGTGTTCACTTCGCTGCAGGGCGCCGCCGTCCACATCAACGCGTTCAACTTTCCCGTCTGGGGCATGCTAGAGAAGCTCGCGCCGGCTTTTCTCGCCGGCGTGCCGGCGATCGTGAAACCGGCGAGCGCCACCGCCTATCTCACGGAAGCCGCCGTTCGCATCATGTTTGAAACGAAGGTGCTGCCGAAAGGCGCTCTGCAGCTGATCGTCGGCTCGACCGGCGATCTCTTCGACCATCTCACCTGCCAGGACGTCGTGTCCTTCACCGGATCGGCATCCACGGCGGCGAAGCTGAAGGCGCACCCCGTCGTCGTGCGCGAAGGCGTGCGGTTCATCGCCGAGCAGGACTCTCTCAACGCATCGATGCTCGGGCCGGATGTCACGCCCGAGAGCCCGGAATTCGATCTCTTCATCAAAGAAGTCGCAAAAGAGATGACCGTGAAGGCGGGCCAGAAGTGCACGGCCATCCGCCGCGCCATCGTACCCGCGAACCTGATCGACGCCGCGCAGGCCGCGCTCGCCGCGCGTCTGGAGAAAACGACCCTCGGCGATCCGCGCGAGGAGACGACGCGCATGGGCGCTCTCGTCAGCGTGGCGCAACGTGAGGATGTGCGCGCGAAAATCGCCGAAATCGGCGCCGGCGCGCGCATCGTCTACGGCAATCCCGACGCGACGCCTGTTAACGCGAAGGGCGCGTTCATCACGCCGGTCCTGCTTCGCGCCGACGATCCCTGGAAATGCGACGCCGTGCACGACGTGGAGGCGTTCGGCCCGGTATCGACGCTGATGCCGTACAAAGACGGCGCGGATGCCATCGCGCTCGCCAATCGCGGCAAGGGTTCCTTGGTAATGAGCGTGTTCACCTATGACACGGACTTCGCGCGCGAAGCGGTGCTGGGCTCGGGGGCATTCCACGGCCGAATCGCCTTCATCGACCGCGATAGCGCCAAGGAGAGCACGGGTCACGGCTCGCCGATGCCGCACATGGTGCATGGCGGGCCGGGCCGCGCCGGCGGCGGCGAAGAATTAGGCGGCGTGCGCGGGGTCACGCACTACATGCAGCGCACGGCGCTGCAGGGCCATCCGCGGGTGCTTGCCGCGATCGTGAAGCGCTATATCGCCGGCATGCCTACGCAGCCGGCGGATCCGCATCCGTTCCGTCTCAAATTTCACGATCTGCCGATCGGCTATCGCCTGCAAACGAAGCAGCGCGAGATCACGATGGATGACATCGAGCATTTCGCGCGCTTCACCGGGGACACGTTCTACGCGCACATGGACGAAGAAGCCGCGCGCGCGAATCCGCTGTTCGGCGGGCGCGTTGCGCATGGCTATCTCATCCTCGCGTTCGCCGCCGGCCTGTTCGTCGATCCCGATCCTGGCCCAGTGCTAGCGAACTATGGGCTCGACAACCTCCGCTTCGTCAAACCTGTGAAGCCGGGCGACGCCATCTCAGTCGCCCTCACGGTGAAAGAAAAGACGCTGCGCAAACCCGATCAGGGCGAGGTGCGCTGGGATGTCGTGGTGAGCAACCGCGACGGCGAGACTGTTGCGGCGTACGATTTGCTGACAATGAACGCGGCGTGAGTCAGAAAGCAGAAATGAGAAACCAAGAATCCGCGCTCGTTTTTCTGACTTCTGACCTCTGATTTCTGGCTCCCGATCAAGCTACCGCCTTCAGCGCTTCGATAAACCGGTCGACTTCATTCGCCGGCAATCCCGCCACGTTGATGCGCGCAGCGTCCGTCATGTAGATGCCGAATTCCTCCCGCAGGCGTACGACCTGCGCCTCGCTCAGCGGCAGCGTCGTGAACATGCCTTTCTGCGCGCCAATCAAGTGCATGGGGATCGAGTTGATGCGCGCAGCCGCGAGCGTGGCGCGCGTCGCCTTCATGTGCTCGCGGATTTCGTCGAGTTCTTCGGCCCAAATGCGGCGCAGCTCGGGATCGCTCAGCACGACGCGCACGCAGGACGCTCCGTGATCCGGCGGCATCGAGTAATTCGCCCGCGCCAGTGCGAACAGATTGGACTGCACCGCCGCGCGCGCAGCGGGGGGCGCTTTGACGAAGCACGCGCCCACGCGCTCACGATAGACGCCGAAGTTCTTCGCGGCCGAAACGGCGATGACCGCGTTTGGCACGCGCGCCAGCATGTGGCGCGCGCCGGCGACGTCCTGTTCGACGCCGTCGCCGAAGCCCTGATAGGCGAGATCCAGAAAGGGGATAAGCCCGCGGCGGTTCATCGCCTCGGTCAGCGCCTGCCATTGTTCCGTGGAGAAGTCCGCGCCCAAAGGGTTATGGCAGCACGCCTGCAGGATCACGGCATCGCCGCGCTCGCCCTTGTCGAAACCGGCGATCAGGGCGTCGATGGCGATCTCCTGACGCGACACGTCGAAGAAGGGAACGTCCACCTGCTCCAGCCGCGCGGCCGCGATTATGGCGGGATGGTTCGGCCAAGATGGCGTCGGCAGAATGATGCGCTTGGCGCCGGCGTTCTTCAGCAAGTCGCAGCCCAGGCGCAGCGCGCCGGTGCCGCCGACCGACTGAATCGAAACCAGCTCGCGCGCCTCGTCGCCGAACGCAAGCTCGCCGAACAGCCGCAAGAACTCTACGTCGCCCTGCTGGCCAACATAGGTTTTGGTTTTCTGCTCGCGCACCAGGCGACGCTCGGCCTCCTTGATCGCCTTCATTATAGGCGTGACGCCGTTCTCGTCGCGATAGACGCCGACGCCAAGATCGATCTTGTGGGTCCGCGGATCTTCGCGAAACATCTTGATGATCTTCAAGAGCGGATCGGGTGGACGAGGCGCAAGAGTGTCGAGCATGCTGTCTGCTTTCAGTCTTGTTCTGGCCAAGTCTCGATGACTTGGACGAATCGCGTCAGCCACGCATTGGTCTGATGCCCGTCGAGCACGCGGTGGTCTATGGTGAGCGAGACGTACGCCATCGGCCGCACGAGGATTGCGTCCTGACCGCCCACCTCGCGCACGACGACGCGCTTCTCCAGCTTGCCGACGCCCAGGATCGCCGATTGCGGCTGGTTGATGATGATCGGCGCCGCCACCAGCGAGCCCGATACGCCGTGATTGGAAATCGTGAACGTGCCGCCTTGCACGTCGGCGGGCTTCAGCTGGTTTTTGCGCGCGCGCTCGGTGAGATCGGTCAGCTGCTTTGCCGTATCCAGCAGCGATAGCGCTTGCGCGCGGCGGATCACCGGGACGATGAGGCCCTTGTCGCCGAGCGCCACGCCCATGCCGATATTCACCTCCTCGAACACTTCGAGGAAATCGTCGTGCCAGCGCGCATTGACGTTGGGAGAAACTTTCATCGCCTCAGCAGCTGCGCGCACGATGTACGCGGAATAGGTGAGTGCGGCGTGCTCTTTGGCGTAGGCGTCTTTGTATTTTGCGCGATGGGCGGCGATGGCGGAAAAGTCTGCTTCGAACACGGCTGTCACGTGTGGCGCCGTGGCCATCGAACGCGTCATATGCTCGGCGATGGATCGCCGCATCGCATCGTGAGGGATTCTCCCGCCCTTGATCGGCGGCGTCGGCGCCGGTTTCAACGGCGAGGGCTTGGCGTTGCCGCGCGCAATGAAGTCTTCGACATCCTTATGCGTGATGCGCCCGTCGCGGCCGGAGCCTGTGATGTCTCGCGCGGAGACGCTGTGCTCTGAAAGCAAACGTTTCACCAGGGGCGAAAGCCGCTGTTCCCGCCCGTCATTCCGGGGCGCCGCGCCAGCGGCGAGCCCGGAATCCAGGGGCGCAGGCGATGCACGTTGGCCCTGGATTCCGGATCGCGCCTTTGGCGCGTCCGGAATGACGGACGTGTTGAGCTTTCCGAGGACCGCCCCCGGCGCCGCTTCTTCGCCCTCGGCAAGCGCGATCGCCATCAGCACGCCGTCCGCCGGCGCTGGCACTTCGACGGCGACTTTATCCGTCTCCAATTCAACGATCGGCTCGTCGCGCTTCACCGTGTCGCCCACCTGCTTCAGCCAGGCGCGCACGACCGACTTGGTGCCTTCCTGCTCTAGGGGCGCGAGAATGTCGGCCAAGTTGTCCATTAGAAGCGCACCAGCTCTTGCATCTTGGCCGCGATGCGTTCGACCGAAGGCAGCGCCCATTCCATCAGCTCGGGATGGTGCGGCGAGGGGACGTCCGGCATCGTCAACCGCGCTACCGGCGCGTCGAGATCGAGAAACGCTTCATCCGCGACCACCGCGGCAATCTCAGCGCCGAACCCTCCCGTGCCGATATCTTCGTGTACGATGAGGCAGCGGTGCGTGCGGCGCACCGAAGCGAGCACCGTTTGCCTATCCCAGGGCGCGAGCGTGCGCAGATCGAGGATGTCGGCGTCGACATCCGCGCGCTCGGCCGCCGCTTCGCAGCGCTCCACCATCGCGCCCCACGTCACGACCGTAATCTCGTTACCCTCGCGCACGCGCCGCGCCACGCCAAACGGCAGCGCGAACTCGTCGCCAGGATAGGGGCGGCGCGCGCTCGCGGCGTCGAGCATGTTGCGATGTTCGAGAAACATCACCGGATCGTTGCCGCGCAAGGCCGTGCGCAAGAGGCCCACGGCGTCCTCCGCGTTCGAGGGGCACGCCACGCGCCAACCTGGGGTGTGCACGAACTGCACTTCGTTGGTTTGAGAATGCCACGGATCGCCGCACTTGAAGAAGCCAACTGGCATGCGCACGACCATGGGCGCAGCAAAGCGATTGGCGGTGCGCCAGCGCATGGTCCCGCAATCGTTGATCTGTTCGGTCGCCGGATCGGCGTATTTGCGAAACTGGATTTCCGGCACAGGCACCAGCCCAGCGATAGCCATGCCGACTGCGCGGCCGATAATGCCTTCTTCCGATAGCGACGTGTCGAACACGCGCGCCTCGCCGTACTTTTCTTGCAGGCCGAGCGTCACGCCATGCACGCCGCCTTTCGGGCCGACGTCTTCGCCGAAGACCAGCACGCGCGGATTGACAGCAAGCTCGTGATCCAGCGTGCGCCGGATCGCGGTGATCATGTTAATGCGAGCCCCCTCGGGCTTGGCCTGATCTGTCGGCGGCGGCGGCGTATAGCCTGTGCTCCACAGCCCGCCTTCCTCCTGCAGCGCGCCGTCTTCGCTGAACACGAAACGCGTGACTTTCTCGGGATCGGCCACAGGGCGTTGGTCGGCTATCTGCACGGCGCGGCGCACGCGCTCTGCCGCTTGCGACTCGATTGCTTGCCATTCCTTCTCGCTCATCAGCGACGGCACGACGTGCGCCTTGAGTTTTGGCAGCGGATCGCGCGCCCATTCCGCTTCGATCTCTTCTTTCGATTTGTAGGCCTGCGTGTCCTGGAAGGAATGGCCCTGCAGACGCGGCACTGTAAGATGCAGCAGCGCAGGGCCCTTGCCTCCGCGCACGTGCCCGACAGCATCTGCAATCAGCTCCGCAGCTTCCCCGGGATCGGTCCCGTCTCCATCCAGCACGTAAAGGCCCGTAAAGCTCGCAAGGTTCTTGGCGATGTTGCAGCCGGGCGTCTGCAACCAGCCGGGCGTGGAGATGCCGTAGCCATTGTCTTCGATGAAGAAGAGCATCGGCAGCTTGAGCGTCGTCGCAATCGTCAGCGCCGACCAGAAGCCGTTCGTCGCTACCGACGCGTCGCCGCCGAGCACGACGCCTATGGCGCCGTCATAGCAACGATCGCGCAGTACGTTCTTATGATATTCAATCGCCTGCGCGTAGCCGGCCGTCGGCGTATATTGCGCGCCGACGCCGCCGCACATCGGCAGCGCCGAGGCGCCATGCGCATTCGGATAATTGAACACCACCCCGATATCGCGACCGTCGCTGTAACCGCCGGCGCGACCCATGGCCGAGCCGAGCGCATCTTCGAGCGCAACGCCTAGGGCGAGCAGAATGGGACGCGAACGATAGTAGCCGCAAATCGCGTCTTTGGGATGGGTGAGGTGCAGGCCCAGCAGGACCTGGGCCATATCGTGACCGCGCGCGCTGAACTGATAGAAAATCTTCTTGCCGGGAACGAGTTCGCGCTCCTCGATCGCGTCCATAGCGCGCGAGCATTGCACGAGTTCGACGACGCGCTTCCAATCCGTCTGCGAGGCGGGGCCCGGCGCGGGCTTCGGCTTGGCGCTCATGCGTTCATGATACTGGTGCTTGGCCGCAATTTCTGCGATATTCCGAGCGGGAAAATGTCATATCGTGCACAATAGATTAAAAAAACGAGTGAAAACGCATGAAGCAAGCAAGGGTGCATTTGGACGAAGCCGATGTGCGCCTCCTGCGGGCGATGCAGCGGGACGCCGCGGTGTCGCAAGCCGACCTCGCTGAGCAGGCAGGCGTCTCCCCCAGTCTTGTGTCCCGTCGCCTGGCGCGCCTGCGAGAGGCGGGCGTGCTGCGCGCCACGGTGGGCCTGGTCGACGCGCAGAGCGCGGGCCTGACGTGCGCCGCCATTATTCGCATTCGCCTGAAGGACCACGCAGCAACAAGCGTGAAAGCTTTTCGCGACCTCGTCGCGCGCATGAACGAGGTGACGCTCTGCGTCATGCTCACGGGCGAGGCGGATTATCTGATCAAGATCGTCGCCCGAGACCTGCCGCACTTTCAGGAAATCGTACAGTCCAAGCTGCTGCGCTGCGCCGCGATCGCGCATATGGAAAGCTCGATCGTGCTTGAGCACCTCAAGGATACGACCGAGCTGCCGCTGGAAGATCTAGGCTGACTGCGGCGCGGTTTCGATTTCCTGCGGCCCGGTGGCGCCGGAAGCGGCGGTCTGCTGGTAATAGCGCAGGCGCCGCTGGTCGTTGAGAATAGCGATCAGCTCATCGACAGTCGCTGGCCGCGCGATGAGAAATCCCTGCGCTAGGTCGCAGCGCATAGCCGCAAGCAGCGCAAATGCGGCTGGCGTCTCCACGCCCTCGGCCGTGACTTCAAGCCCGAGGCCGTGCGCCAGATCGATGGTCGAGCGCACCAGCAACGCATCGCGCCGGTTGGCCGTCAAGGTTTCCACGAACATTTTGTCGATCTTCAGTTCGTGTGCGGGCAGCTGTTTCAAGTATGCGAGCGACGACAGACCCGAGCCGTAATCGTCGATGGCGATGCGAATGCCGTTCTGCGCGAACAACTCGACGTGCTCGAGCGCAAGCTTGGGGTTGTCGATCACCGCCGTTTCGGTGATCTCGAAACAGAACTGATGCGGCGCTCCTCGGACGATATTGAGCGCGCTGCGCACGAAATCAGCGTCGCTGAGCAGACGCGCGGAAATGTTTACGGAGAGCGTCAGCGGCCAGCCGGCGCGGCTGAGCGCGGTCTGGTCCGCGACTGCGCGCTGCAGGAGCCAATCTGTCAGCGCGCGGATGTGGCCGGTCTCTTCCGCCATAGGCACGAACAGGTCCGGCGAAATCAGTCCACGCGTGGGGTGCTTCCAGCGAACCAGACTTTCGGCGCTGTCTATGCGGCCGCTGCGGTAATTGTATTTCGGTTGATGCGCGAGGAATATGTCGCCCGTCTCTAGCGCGCGGCGCATTTCGCCCATCAGCGAAAGATTGCGCGCAGGATCGCCGTAAGCCGACTTGTCGAACATGGCGATCTTCTGCCCTGCCGTGCGCGCTTGGTCCAGCGCCACGCTTGCGCGCTGGATCATTTCGCTTGGGCTTTCCCCTTTGAGGCGCGGCTGCGCCAGACCGATCGTTACGGTTACATCGAGCTCCTGCTCGTCCAACATCAGCGGCTGTTCGAGATTGCCGACCAGCGCGCGGGCACGCTTGTGCGCATCGGTGTCGTCGGCTGCGAGGAACGCCACACCGAGCGTATCGTTTGCCAATTGACCCATGGGGGCATTGGGCACCAGCCGCGCAAGGCGAGCGCCCAACGTGCGTAAGAGGGATCCTGCCAATGCATAACCGATTGCGCCCCGCATGTGCGCGAAGCGGTCGACACCGACTGCGGCGAGGTAGAGACGATCGGGCTGTTGCGCGGCGCCGAGGCGCCTTTCGAGCGCGAGCCGGTTCGGCAGCCGCGTTTCGCTGTCGTGATAGGCCAGCTGGGTGATCTTGCGTTCGCGCTCGCGGATCGTTTGGATCATCGCGTTGAAGCTTTCGCCCAGCCGCGCGAGCTCGTCCTTGGTGGGGACCAGCACGGTGTTGTAGAGGCCCTGTTGCAGGTCCTTTGCGGCGTCCTCAAGCGTGGACAATGGCTGCGTGATGCTGCGCGCCAGGAACCATGTGCCGGCAATGAGGAGGAGCATGCCGGCAAGACTGATGCCGATCAACGTGCTGAAGAGAGCGCCGTACGGAGAAAGCGCGTTCGATAGCGGATATTGCAACAGCAACGCTGAGCGGGTTCCGTCGAGGGAGGGGAGCGGCTGTACGAACGCGAGCGATCGTTTGTCCGGCGTGCGCTCGGTCCGGCGCTCCCGGCGCGCCAGCGTGTCGTCGACAAACGCATCGAGCTCATCGACAGTATCGGCGCCCAATCGGCTCCAGCCGTTGCGGTTCACGAGCAAGACGGCGTCCACTGGCGTGGACGACAGTCGTTGTAACGAGTCCAGCTGCGCTGCGTCGATTCGTGCGCCCAGCACAATCCAGCCCAGGTTGCCGGGGATAGGCGCGGTGGCGGCTTCGTAGAGGTTTGCGCCAACCGAGAGCAGACCGCGCGGAGCGGCGTTGCGTTCGAGCGCGATCTGCAGTCCAGGCGACACCGACCTGTTGGACGCAGCGTCATCGCCGACGATCAGTCCTTCTCGGGTGACGAAAAAGCCTAGCTCCGCGCCGCTGCGCGCGCGCATGTCGTTCAGCAGCGCTCGTATGGCGGTCTGATCGTGCTCCGCCGCGGCCTGTTGGAGGGCCGGCAGGCGCGCCGTGTGCGCAGCGTTGTCGTGCAGGCGCTGTAGCCGCAACGCCGACATCTGCTGATGCACTGACGCCATGCTGGCGAGCTGCTCGCGCGCCAGCCGCTGCGTATTGCCGGATATGGCCATATACGCTGTTGCGCCGATCACGAACAGGACCGCGCAGAAGAGCCCAGCGTAGAGCACTGTGAGTTTGACGCGGAGACGGCGGAACATGCGCCTATCCGGTCAGCCAGACATGGGGGCGGCTCATTCGCCCGGTGTAAGGCGCCCCCATAAAGCGAGCGTTAACCGTGCTGCTTCAGTGACCGCCTGTATGCGTGGCGCCGGCGCTTCGGACCGGCAACGAAACATCGATTTCCCCGGCGCGCTCAAAGCTGAGGCGCACCGGGATCGTTTCGCCTTCAACAAATGGCTGCGTCACACCGATGAACATGAGGTGCCTGCCGCCAGGCGCGAGCGAAACGGATCGTCCAGCCGTTATGTCGAGACGGCTCACGGCCCGCATGTGCATCACGCTGCCGTCCATCCTCATTTCGTGAATCTCGACCCGCTGGGCGCGCGGGGTCGATACGGCCACCAGTGCGTCAGCTGTGGATGCGCCGTTCACAACCGTCAAATAGCCCGCCGACACGTCGACTCCGCTTGGCGTCGGCGCCGCCCAGGCGTTTTCAACGCGCAAAGCCTCCGCGTGCTCGCTGACGGGCGCTTCCACCTGCCCGCAAGCGGCGAGCGCGAACACGATCGCGGCGAGGCTTCTCATGGGCGCCTGCTTAGCGCCGCGGTGCCTGCCGCTGAGAGGTGGCGCATTGCCGCAAACCCCAAAGCCCGCGGTTGATCGCGCGGCTGGCGGCCCTAGCTCAACGCCAAGGGTTTGAGGAGGCCGCCATGTTCAATCTGCCGCCATTGCCGTTCGCGGAAAATGCGCTTGAGCCGCTGATGTCGCGCGACACGCTCGCGACGCACCACGGCAAGCACCATGCCGGCTATATCAAGAAGACCAACGCGGCGCTTGCTGAGAAGGCGAGCGCGCCCAGGCGCCTGGAAGACGTCGTGCGGCTGGCGCAGCGCGAAAGGGATCAGAAGCTGTTCGGCAACGCCGCCCAGGCTTGGAACCACGCCTTCTTCTGGCAGAGCCTCTCGCCCGACGGCGGGGGGACGCCGCAGGTCGACCTCGCGCGCGCGATCGATCAGGCCTTCGGCTCGTTCGACGCTTTTCGCGAAGAGGCCCGGACAAAAGGCGAGGGTCACTTCGCCTCGGGCTGGCTGTGGTTCGTGGCGGATGGCCAGGGGAAGGTGAGCCTGCAGGATTTGCACGATGCGCAAACCCCGATTGTCGATCCCGCGGTCACGCCGCTCTTCACCTGCGATCTCTGGGAGCACGCCTATTACCTCGACTACAAGAACGAGCGCGCGAAATACCTGGATGCGTTCTTCGACAAGCTGGTGAATTGGCGCTTCGCCGAAAGCCAATACGCCGCAGCGCGCAAGGCCGGCGAAGGCGGTTGGACATTCCCGAGCTAGTGGCCGCCGAGCGGCATGGACGGAGGCCGGCTTTCCCGCCATAACGGCCCCAATTTCCGACCATTGGGAGCACGGCGATGCGCGCGATCCAGAATTACATCAACGGCAAGACGGCGCCCGCCAGCGGCGGCCGCGCGGGCCGCGTGTTCAACCCCAACACCGGCGCGCAGCAGGCCGAAGTGGCGTTCTCCGCTGCCCGCGACGTGGACGCTGCGGTGCAGGCCGCGCTGAAGGCGTTGCCGGACTGGATGGCCACCAATCCGCAGCGCCGCGCCCGCGTCATGTTCAACTTCAAGGCGCTGGTCGAAAAGCACATGGACGAGCTGGCGCATCTCTTGTCGTCCGAGCACGGCAAGGTGCTGGCGGACGCGCGCGGCGACATCCAGCGCGGCCTTGAAGTGATCGAGTTCGCCTGCGGCATCCCGCACGCCCTGAAGGGCGAATACACCGAAGGCGCGGGGCCCGGCATCGACGTCTATTCGATGCGCCAGCCGCTCGGCGTCGTCGCCGGCATCACGCCGTTCAACTTCCCGGCCATGATCCCGATGTGGATGTTCGGCGTCGCCATCGCCTGCGGCAACACCTTCGTGCTGAAGCCCTCGGAAAAAGATCCGTCTGTCCCGGTTCGCCTCGCCGAGCTGTTGATGGAAGCCGGCGCGCCCGCGGGCGTCTTGAACGTCGTGCACGGCGACAAGGAGGCCGTCGACGCCATCATCGCGCATCCCGACATCAAGGCGATCAGCTTCGTCGGCTCTTCCGACATCGCCCATTATATCTACAGCCACGGCGCGGCGAACGGAAAGCGCGTGCAAGCGATGGGCGGCGCCAAGAATCACGGCGTCATCCTGCCGGATGCGGACATGGATCAGGCCGTGAAGGATCTCGTCGGCGCCGCGTACGGCTCCGCGGGCGAGCGCTGCATGGCGCTGCCGGTCGTGGTGCCGGTCGGCAAGAAGACCGCGGACGAATTGCGCGAGCGCCTGCTACCGGAAATCGAGAAGCTGAAGGTCGGCATCTCCACCGATCCCGATGCGCAGTACGGCCCTGTCGTCACCAGCGCGCACAAGCAGCGCGTGGAAGACTACATCGCGCTCGGCGCCAAAGAGGGCGCAGAGCTGGTGCGCGACGGCCGGGGCTTTTCGCTGCAAGGCTACGAGGAAGGCTTCTTCATCGGCCCGACTCTGTTCGACAACGTGAAGCCCGGCATGCGCACCTATAACGAAGAAATCTTCGGCCCCGTACTGCAGATCGTGCGCGCTGAGACCTTCGAAGAAGCGCTCGCGCTGCCGAGCCAGCACCAATACGGCAACGGCGTCGCCATCTTCACGCGCAACGGCCGCGCCGCGCGGGAGTTTGCGAGCCGCGTCAATGTCGGCATGGTCGGCATTAACGTGCCCATCCCCGTGCCGGTCGCCTATCACACCTTCGGCGGCTGGAAGCGCAGCGCCTTCGGCGACACCAACCAGCACGGCATGGAAGGGGTGAAGTTCTTCACCAAAATGAAAACCGTCACCGCCCGCTGGCCCGAAGGCCTCACCGACGACCACAGCTTCGTCATTCCGACGATGCGGTGAGGAGACAGCCGCCCGACCACGTTGTATGATGCTGCAATGAACATTCACAGCACCCCTCCGCGGACCGTGCCTGGACCCCATCGCTTCACTGGCGACGAGGTGCTCATGATGATGCGCGCGGGCTTGTTGCTCGAGGGCGGCAAGTTCGAGCTGATGGACGGGGAGATCATTGAAATGCCGTCAGAAGGGGGGGCGCACGTCGAGCTGAAGCGGGCTCTTAACAAGCATCTCATCAAAGCCCTTCCGGATGAGATAGCGCTCGTTCCGGACGGCACGTTGCGGCTAGATGCTCATTATTGGCCCGATCCTGACTTCTACCTTTACCCCGCGCAGTTACGTGCGGAGGACGTTCGTGGGATTGATGTCTTGCTCGTCGTCGAGATATCCGACACCACCCTAAAATACGATCTGGGCCGCAAGGCCGCCGCCTATAAAAAACATGAAGTGCGCGAGTATTGGGTCTTGGACATCAACAAGCGCGAAACTCATGTGCATCTATTAGGCGAGTCGAATGCGTGGCCGAAGCCGCCGGTTTCGTTCGATCAACCGCTCGCACCCACGCTAATCGGCGGGCTCACGCTGCGCATCGCCGACCTGGAGCGTCCCAGCACGGCATGGAAAGCGTGAAGTTCTTGAGCAAAGTGAAAACCGTCACTGCCCGCTGGCCCGAAGGCATGACGGACGACCACAGCTTCGTCATTCCGACGATGCGGTGACGCCGGCACGCCGCCGCTGACGGTTGACTGATCGATCACTGATCGATTAAATGTCGTCCATGAAAGAACTGACCGCCGTCGAAGCCAAAGTCAAATTCGGCGCCGTGCTCGATGCGGTGGAGCGCGGCGAGGAGATCGTCGTCACCCGCAACGGCAAGCCCGTCGCGCGCATTTCGTCCGCCGAGCCCGATCGCGCCGCCCAGCGCGCTGCTGCGGAGAAGCTGAAGGATTTCGGCAAAGGCCGGATACTCGGCATGGACTGGCGTGTCCTCAGAGACGCTGGACGCAAGTGATGGCCTTCGTCGTCGACGCGTCCGCGTTGCTCGCGTGGTGCTTCCAGGACGAGTGGCCGAAAGACCGCGCGAAACTGATGGATCGGCTGGTCGAAGGCGGCATGGCGGCGCCTGCTCACCTTTCCCTGGAAATCACCAACATTCTCTTGGAGAGCGAGCGGAAACGGCGCATCGCCGAGGCCGATGCAATAGACTTCATCGACACTGTTGCGAAACTAGGCATACGTATCGATGGCGAGACGGCGCGGCGTGCATGGAAGGACATTTATTTGATCGCGCGCTCGGAAAAGTTGACGACCTATGACGCCGCCTATCTGGAGTTGGCAATGCGTTTGAAAGCGACGCTTGTGAGCAAAGACACGGACCTCGTGCGGGCTGCAAAACGTCGCGGCGTTGCTACGCTCGTTCCCTCATGAGTTCTGACATCCTCACCTCCGTCTCAAACGGCTTAGCGCGCATCACGCTGAACCGCCCGCAGGCGCTACATGCGCTCACCACGCACATGTGCGCGAACATGATTCAGGCGCTGCTGGCGTGGCGCGACGATCCGAGCATCCGTGCTGTGCTGCTCGATCACGCGCCCGGCACGCGCGGCTTCTGCGCCGGCGGCGACATCCGCATGATCGCCGAAAGCGGGGCAGGGGACGGCAAGGCGGCGCGCGAGTTCTTCTTCACCGAATATCGGCTCAACCATCTGCTGTTCCATTACCCGAAGCCGGTCGTTGCGCTGATGGACGGCGTCACCATGGGCGGCGGCGTCGGCATTTCCATGCCAGCGCGCTTCCGCATCGCGACTGAGAACACGACCTACGCCATGCCCGAAACCGGCATCGGCCTGTTTCCCGATGTCGGCGGCGGCTGGTATCTGCCGCGCAAGCCCGGCCAGATCGGCATGTGGCTCGCGCTCACCGGCGCACGCCTCAAGGCCGCGGACTGCCTGATCGCTGGCGTGGCGACCCACTACGTCGAGGCCGCGAAGCTCGACAACTTGCGCGCAGAACTCGCTAACCCTCCCCCCAACGGGGGGAGGGTAGGGAGGGGGGGCGAGCGACTGGGCGCCAACGGCGGTGATAGTTCTGCGCGCCCCCTCCCCCTACCCCCGCCCCCAGGGGCGGGGGACGCTATCGCGGCGAGCCTTGTTCAATTCACGAGTGATGCGGGTCCGCCTCGCGAACTCACGCCGGACAATATCGAGCGCATCGACCGCATCTTCGCGCTCGACTCCGTCGAACAAATCTTCGCAGCGCTTGAAGCCGATCCCAGCGAGTGGGCCAAGGCGCAGCTCGCCACGCAGCGCGCCAAGTCTCCCCAAACGCTGAAAGTCACGTTCCGTCAGCTGCGCGAAGGCGCGCGCATGGAAAGCTTTGCCGACGAGATGCGTCAGGAATATCGCATCGCCTGCCGCGTTGTCGGGCGACACGATTTCCAGGAAGGCGTGCGCGCCGTCGTGATCGACAAGGACAACAAGCCAGCCTGGAATCCTTCGACGCTCGATGGCGTCAGCGATGCGTTGCTCGATGAAATCTTTGCGCCGATGCCGGCCGGCGAAGAGTGGACGCCGTTGGCCTAGCCAGACAACAGCGCCAGCCAGCTGAGATAGGGGGATAGACATCCCGTCTATCCCACAGCCCGCGCAGCACGTAGCCAATGAATTCAACTACTTACAAAAAAGATGGGCGATTCTATCCGACCGGCTCGAATTCAGTCGTACAATCGCTCCGTCCCTCGCACGGGAGGTTCAACAGGCTAGCCGAGCCAAGCGAATGCGAGGAAAGCGATCGAGCGTGATAGAGCCGGCGTGAGTGCGTTTATCGAGTAGTCGCGCACACGAGAAGCGCCGGGGTCCGGGACCTTGGCAGGCCCGCACGCCGTCGGGGACTTGGGGTTCACCTGCGCGAATAACGCAAACCCAGGGCCTGACGAGCATAGATCGCAGCGGGGCGCGCGAAGCGCGCAGCGTTGGTCGGAGACGACCGGCGCACCCACTAAACCATCCGGCGCGGATCGCGCGCCCCGCACTCCCGCCGCGCGCCAGCGCAGCAAGGATGGCGCGCGCCCATTGTCTGGGTCCCTCGCGGGACCAGGTCGATTGGGCTAAGTGAACGCCAAACAGGCGCGAGGCGCCGCCAACCTCTCGAGGAGCATCCCATGCGCATCGGCTTCATCGGTCTCGGCAACATGGGCTCGGGCATGGCGGCCAATTTGGCCAAGGCCGGCCACGAGGTCATCGCTTTCGATCTCTCCGGCGAAGCGATGGCGCGCGCCAAGGAGCAGGGCATGACGCCCGCGCTCAACGCCAGCGAAGCGGTCAATGATGCAAGCGCCGTCATTACCATGCTTCCCGCGGGCCAGCACGTGCGCAGCGTGTATGCGGAAGCCATCCTGCCCAACGCGCCCAAGGACGCCCTGCTGATCGACTGCTCCACCATCGACGTCGACAGCGCCCGCACCGTGAACCGCGACGCAGCGATGGAAGGCTTCCGCGCTGCTGACGCGCCGGTCTCCGGCGGCACGGCAGCGGCGGCTGGCGGCACGCTTACCTTCATGGTCGGCTGCCGCGAGCAGGATTTTCCCGAGATCGAAGCGGTGCTGCAGCCGATGGCGAAAGCTGTGATCCGCGCGGGCGATCCGGGCGCCGGTCAGGCCGCAAAAATCTGCAACAACATGCTCCTGGGCATTTCCATGATTGGCACGTGCGAAGCCTTCGCGCTGGCTGAGTCCCTCGGTCTCGACGCGCAGAAATTCTTCGACATCGCCTCGAAAGCGTCCGGCCAATGCTGGTCGCTCACCTCCTATTGTCCCTGGCCCGGCCCGGTGCCGACAGCGCCCTCGAACCGCGATTACGAAGGTGGTTTTGCGGCGGCGATGATGCTGAAGGATTTGAAACTGGCGCAGGAGGCGGCGGAGACGACCGGCGCGCCGACGCCCTTAGGCGGCGCGGCCGAGGCGCTTTACGAAGAGCTCAACCAGCGTGGCTACGGCCACAAGGATTTTTCCTTCATCCTCGAAATGCTGCGCGGGCGGACGTGATCGCCGTGTCCGCTGCGCATCCGCCGTGTCGCCGTGGCTTTCTTTCACCACAGCGACACAGCGAGCACAGCGCGGCTATGACGCCATCACCCGCTCGATCGCCGCCAACAGCTCACGCGGCGAGACGGGCTTGACCAGCAGCGCATCCGCGCCGCCTGCATCCGAGCGCGCGTCGCCCGTGATGAGAATAATGCGCGTGCCGGTCCAGCGGCTGCGCGCCTCCGCGATGAGTTCGCCGCCGCCCATGGCAGGCATGTTCTGATCTACCAGCACCAGACCTGCGGGACGATCTTCGAGCGCGGCCAACGCATCTGCGCCGTTTGCCGCCTCGCGCACGCGCGCGATGCCCGCCCGCTCCAGCACCTTGCGCAGCAGTTCGCGCATCGGCGCGTGATCGTCGACGATCAGCACATCAAGGTCGCCGGGCGCGGCCATGCGTGTGTCATGCGCGCGCAGCTGCGCAAAAGCAAACGGCCGGAGCGAAAGCTCCGGCCGTAAGGTTCGTTTCTTTCGCGAACGCTCAGTAGCGCGCGCGCACCGTGACGCCGTAGGTCTGGGGCTCGTTCGGATAGACCACGAACGTCCCGCTTTGCAGCGGCGGAACGAATGCGCCGACATAATAGAACTCGTCGGTGAGATTGCGGCCCCAGAACTCGACGGACCAGCGCTCATCCTGCGGGCCGATGCCGATGCGGCCGTTGAAGATCGCATAGGCTTCGTTGTCGGTGCGGCCCAGCGGATCGCGGTTCAGGGTCTGCGTCCGGTATTCGCTGTTGTAGCGGCCGTCGAGATAGAACAGCGCGCGCATGTCGCCGCCGAGCGGCATTTCATACTGGATGGCCGCCGTCGCGACCCACTCCGGTGCGAACGAGAACGGCGTGCCCGCAACCACGGTATTTGGCGTCGGATCCAGCGTGTTGAACACCACCGTGCTGTCGTAATACGCGTCGTTGTAGGTAACGCCGCCTGAAAGCGTCAGTGCGTCGGAGACCCGGGTCGCGACTTCCAGCTCCACGCCCTGAGAAATTGCCTCGGGAATGTTGCGGGTGATGAAGTTGAAGCCGTTGAAGGCGTTCAGCTGGTAATCGTGGATTTCCTGATAGTACCCGGTGATGTTCAGCGTCGTGTTGCCGAAGATCGTCGAGCGCAACCCGATTTCGTAGGAGTCGGTGAACTCCGGCGCGAACGCCAGCTGGCCGACATTCAGGGTGTTCGGATTGGCCAGCAAATCGAGCGCAGTCAGGTCGGGCGTAATCGAGAAGCCGGAGCGATCGACGTTGAAGCCGCCCGCCTTATAGCCGCGCGAGTAGCCACCGTAGATCATCACGTCGTCGCTGACATGATACGCCAGCGAGAGCGTGCCGCTCCACTCTTCTTCTTCGCTGCTGCCGGTCCACACGCCGTTGGCGATCGGGTTGATGGCCGGGTTGCAGGCGATGTTCATCAGGCCCGAAGCGGTGGGCGAGCCCTGCAGCACCTGCACGAAGCCGACACGGTCCGCAGCGCCGCCGAAGAACGCATCCGTGCCGATTTCCACGGCCTGCAGCGCCGAGCAGGAATTCGACACCGAGTTGAGGTTCGCGCTCAGGTCTTTGGTTTCCTGATTGTAGCGCACCCCGAGCGTCAGCACGAGCTGATCGCTGAGGCTGAATTCGTTGTGCGTGAACAGCGCCAGGCTTTCCGTCTCCACCTGCCAGCGGTCGTTCTGCTGGCCCTGGCCGGAGACGTTGCCCGTCAGATAGGTGTTAGCCAGGGCGACGTTCGGGTCGAATACGAGCGGCGTGGCCGGGTTGTCGCTCGCGCAATAGAAGAACGACGGGATCGTATCCGGATCCGCCGCGGCCGAGCTGTCGTACAATTCGCAGCCGAGCGGCGTGGCTAGAGACGTGGTGCCCCCGCGGGCGAGCGCGTTGGCGTAGAAGTTGCTCTGCTGACCAACGCGGATCGTGTCGCGCTGCTGCAGCGTCTCGTCCCCATAGAACAAGCCGACCAGCCAGTTGAGGCGTCCGTTCTCGCCTTGCAGGCGGAATTCCTGCGTTAGGTTTTCAAAGCCGACTTCGAGGTCGTCGCGATAGGCGATGTCGATCAGGTTAAAGTCGATGTCCTGGTCGCGCACCGCGTCCCAATCGCGATATGCGGTGATGGAGGTGAAGTTCATTCCGCCGATGTCCCAATCGAGCTGGGCGGACATGCCAAGCTCTTCGGTGTCCTCGGCGTATGAACGCGGACCGTTTGCCGGCTGGGCGGGCAGGCCCGGACCGAGCGAAGGCAATGCGCCGAGGCCTGGCGTCACGGTCATGCCGCGGTTCTCGGGGTTGATGGCGGGCGTGCCGGCCGGTCCGACGATGGCGGTGATGGCCGCCTGCGTGCTCCCGTACACAAGCGGGGTGATGCCGCAGCAAACTTCGTTCGTTTCTCCGCCATCGACGATCACGCGCAAGGAGGCATCTGGGCTGATGTCCCACAGCGCCTGCGCGCGCGCGGTCCAGCGGTTGCGGTCGTTGATATCCTCGTTGCTGATGAGGTCCGTAATGTAGCCGTCGCGCGCGCGGATCGAGCCGTCTACGCGCAGCGCGAAGGTGTCGCCCACCGGCACATTGACCATGGCGCGCGTGCCGACCTCTTCCAGATCGTCAAAGCCGAACGTGCCTTCAAGCGACATGCCGGGCGCGAAATCCGGACCGGCGGTGACAACGCTGATCGCGCCCGCCGAGGTGTTCCGTCCGAACAGGGTGCCCTGCGGGCCGCGCAGGATTTCCACGCGCTCAAGTTCCGGCAGGTCCGCAAGCGCGGCGCCGGCGCGTGCGCGATAGACGCCGTCGATGAAGATGCCGACCGCGGCTTCGAACCCGGGATTGTCGGAGCCCGTGCCGATGCCGCGGATGCGGGCGGTCGTTCCCGACGAGTTCGATTGTCCGGTGCCCATGTTGAAGGACGGCGCAACCTGCGTGAGGTCACGAAGGTCGTTGGCGCCCGTATTTTCGATCTGGTCGCCCCCGATCGCAGTCACGGCTACCGGGACGTCCTGCAGCGCGGCCGTCCGGCCCGTCGCCGTCACGACGATCTCGTCGGAGGCCTCCTCATCTTGCGCGAGCGTGGGGCTGAAGGCGCCCATCGCCGCAAGCGAGGCGCCGGTGAGCAGAATCCGCGACCAATACGACTTAGCTTTCATTGCCGTCCTCCCAGTGCCCAGCGCGCCTTCTCTGAGCGGCCGCGGCAGACCAATTCGGCAGAATGGGGCGGCCGGCGGTTGTCGCCCCCGCACCCGACCTGTCGCCGCTATAGCAGGCGCCGCGACAGGGCCTGTCAACGGGCCGCTCCACCATAACCTGACGCTAGCGTCACGCCGCTGTGAGCTGCGGCAACGCAGCCACAGTCACCCCCGCTCTTGGGTTACGTAAGGGCAGCTGCCTCGCCCTCGATCCAGGCGAGAAAGGCGGGGTTGCTGGCGTCTTTTCGGATGGTCAGCGCCGCCACGCATGGGACTTCATAGGGGTGAAGCCGGAGTAGCCGGTCCCGCGCGGCCAGGGCCCGCTTCGCGGTCGTCTTGGCGAACATGACAGCTTCCGTTTCGGTTTGGATATCTCCTTCCCACCGGTAGATCGACCGCGCCCCCGGTAGAATGTTGGCGCAGGCCACCAGCCGCTCCGCCACCAACTCGCGTGCGGCCGCCTCGGCGCCTTCGACGCTAGGCCAAGTAGAATAAAGCGTGACCGTCTCCATCGCGCACTCCCTTGTCTCTTCCTATAACGCCCGCCATGTCGAGCGCCGCCCTTGTGCTGTTCTCCGCCGGCCAGGATTCCGCGACCTGTCTCGCCTGCGCGCTGTCTCGCTATGCGCGCGTCGAAACGATCGGTTTCTATTACGGCCAGCGTCACGCCGTGGAGTTGGAACAGCGGGGACCGCTGCGGACGGCTATTGCTTCGCTGGATCCCCAGTGGCTGAGCCGCCTCGGCGGCGACGTGGTCGTGGACATTTCCGGCTATGGCGCGCTTGCCGGCAGCGCGCTCACGGCAGATCGCGCCATCGAAATAGCGGGAAGTGGATTGCCGACCACATTCGTGCCGGGACGCAATCTGGTTTTTCTTACGATCGCCGCCGCGCAGGCCTATAGGCGCGGGATCGACATTCTCGTCGGCGGCATGTGCGAAACGGATTTCTCCGGTTATCCCGATTGCCGGCGCGACACCATCGATGCGCAAGAACGCGCCCTGGCACTGGGACTCGAGCGGCCCATCAGAATTGAAACTCCGCTCATGCATCTCACGAAGGCGCAAACCTGGGCGCTCGCGCATGAACTTGGGGGCGAGCCTCTCGTGCAGTTGATCGTCGAGCACAGTCACACCTGTTACGAGGGCGACCGCACGCATCGCCATGCCTGGGGCTATGGCTGTGGCGCCTGCCCGGCGTGCGATCTGCGTGCGAAGGGCTGGGCCGAATGGAGCGCGGGCCGCTTGAGATGACTTACGCCGTGAAGGAGATGTTCTACACGCTGCAAGGGGAGGGCGCGCGCACGGGGCGGCCGGCGGTGTTCGTGCGCTTTGCCGGCTGCAATCTGTGGAGTGGGCGCGAGCAGGATCGGGCCGCCGCGGTCTGCTCCTTCTGCGATACAGACTTTGTCGGCACGGACGGCGGCGGCGGCGGCAAGTTTGACGCCGCCGATGCGCTCGCGCGCGCTGCCGCCGCGTTGTGGCCAGGCGGCGGCGTTCCCTACGTCGTGTGCACTGGGGGCGAGCCCTTGCTTCAACTCGACGAGCCGCTCATCGATGCGCTGCATGCGCGCGACTTCGAGATTGCGGTCGAGACCAACGGCACGATCGCTGCGCCGCGCGGCATCGACTGGATCTGCGTCAGCCCAAAAGCCGGCGCCGAATTCGTGCAGCGCATCGGCCATGAGCTGAAACTTGTCTTCCCCCAATCAGGGGCCGAGCCGGAGCGCTACGACAGATGCTCTTTCCAGCACTTTTTCCTTCAGCCGATGGATGGACCCGCGCGCGAAGCAAACACGCGGGCCGCGATCGACTATTGCCTCACGCATCCGCGCTGGCGGCTCAGCCTGCAGACGCACAAGTTGCTTGGGCTTCGCTAGGGGCCGCTGGCGACTATCGGTCGGCGTTGGCTACGTAGGCGTCGGCCACTCGTGCGGCGAAAACCCGGATGGCGTGACGCGCTTCCGTCCAGGTGCTCGGCGTCATGGAGATCAGCTCCTCGATCGAGCTGTTGTAGCGGCGATGCTCCACCTCCGTGAGGACTTCGCCATTCGCGCCGCGCAGGACCGCGCGAAGCTCTGCGCCGCCGATCGAGAGCGAGCGGATCGGGTCTAGGCTGGGTTCGTCCCGCAGCTGCTGCATGGTCGGCCGGTTCGGGTCGGCGTCGACGATCACGATCTCGATAGCGCCGCCGCCGCTGCCCACCTGCACGCCCCGGCTCGTCAGCGCGTCCTGCACGGCTTGCTCAGCGTAGCTGCGGAGATACTCGCCTTCGCGAACGCCGAGCTCGTCGTTCAGCTCAGTTTCGAACTCGGGCGAGAAGGCGATGGGCGAAAGCGTCACCGCGGCCGCGTTCTGGACGAACGCGAGGGCAGCAAGACCGCAGAGAAAAGGGATCAGGCGCATGGACTAATCTCCAGTTGCGATGCGGGCAAAGTGCATGACTTCGGCGCGCGAAGCCACTCACGATCTCGTCACTGACCGGCGAGTTTCTAGTGGTCGTCGTCCTCGTCGTCCCCGTCCGGAATCGCGGCGTCGATGACGGCGCCCGTAGTTCCGACGATGACTCCCGCCGTCGTCCCAACCACCGCGCCGGCCGCGCCCACGGCGGCGCCTACCAGACATCCGGTTAGCGGCAACATCAACAACAGGGCTGCAAGCGCTCTGGTCATGCCGACCTCTCCCACGAGCACTACGTTGCGCTTCGATGTCGCCGTGGGCAAGCGCGGACGACAGTCACGCCACCCGCAGATCGTCGAGATCGACAGTCTCAGTGCGTTGCGGATGGTCGGTGGCGCGACGCAGCGGACCCTCGTAGTTCCGCGCAAGGCCGCGCCGCCGGTCCGGACCGAAGAAGTCCTCGGTGCGGATGAACATGCGCGCGTCGGTCAGCGCGCTGGCGACGCGGTCGAACAGCAGGCGGGTGCTGATAGGTTTCTTAATGAAACCGGTGACCCCGGCGTCGCGCGCGGCGGCAACCCGCGACGCCTCGGTGTGCGCCGTTAGCATCAGGATGGGAAGATACGGATTAAGGCTGGCGCTGTCCCAGCGCACCATGCGCGTAAAACTAAGGCCGTCGACGGGCTGCATCATCCAGTCCACCAGCACGAGATCGACGGGCCGCGCCCGCATGACTTCGAACGCGTGCGCGGCGGTTTCCGCCTCGCTGACGTTCGCCAGTCCGCCGGCGCGAAGCAGGCTCCGTACGAGCAGGCGCATTGGCTGGTTATCGTCAACCACCAACACATGGACGTCGCCCAGCGCGCTCATGTCTCTCCCCGGACCCCATGAAGCGCGCCAGCTGCAAAGACAGCGTAAATTTCCCACCAGAAAAACTCCGACGCTAAGCGGGGGCCGGAAAGAGCCCGTCGACGGAAACGCTTCGTTTAGGTCTGTGGCGCGTCGACAAGGACAATCTCGGCATCCTGGCTGGCTTCAATGCGAAGGTCAGGCTCGTTATGAATGGCCGCGCCGTCGCGCGCGTTGAGCGTCACTCCATTCACACTCGCTGCGCCTTTGGCGACGGCAAGGTAGGCAAATCGATCCACCGCCAGCTTGTGCTCGACGCTTTGTCCGCGCTTGAGCGTCGCCGCCAACACCCGCGCGTCCTGGCGAATGGGCAGGGCGCCTTGCTGTTGATCTTCCACAAAGCCCGACGCCAGCGTCACCAGAGCGCCTGCGCGGTCGCTCTTCGGAAATTTGGCCGCGCCCCAGTACGGCTTGCCGCCCTGCTGCTTCGGCAGGATCCAGATCTGGTAGATTGTGGTCGGCTCGTCTTCGAGATTGTATTCGGCGTGGGTGACGCCGGCGCCGGCGCTCATCACCTGGACGTCGCCGGCTTCGGTGCGCCCGCGATTGCCCATGGAGTCCTGGTGCGTAATCGCGCCTGAGCGGACGTATGTGATGATCTCCATGTCCGAATGCGGGTGCGGTGGAAACCCGGTCTTCGGCTGGATGGTGTCGTCGTTCCAGACGCGCAGCGCGCCCCAATGCACGCGTTTCGGATCGCGATAGCCGGCGAATGAGAAATGATATCGCGCCGCCAGCCAGTCCGCATCGAATCTGCCCAGGCTTTCGAATGGACGTTTCTCTATCATGACGTGGCCTCTCTCCGGCCAATGTGGCGCACCCGCCCTGGCCCGCAAGGCACAGGCATGATCCCGGGCTTGACGCGGGGGCGCTCGAATGAAACTGGGAGCGAGGGAGGCCTGCCATGAAACTGCATCACGTCCTCATCTGTGCTGCGCTGGCGCTCGCTGGCTGCGGCCAAGCAGAAGCCCCAAAGCAAGAGGAAGCGCCGCCCGCGCCCCAGACCTTGCTGGAGCAAATTCAGGCGCAGGCACCGGAGCAGCAGCTGGTCACTGCGTATCAGCACCTCATCCAATACCAGCAGACGCATGCGGACACGACGCCGCGATGCACGGCCCCACGCGCCACCGAGTCGCGCGGGGTCATTCCCGACAATGTGGCCCCTGACTCCGTCTATGCCGCGTATCGTGGCGCTGCCGTCTATTCGGTGCAGTGCGGCCAACTGATCAGCCGCGCCGCGTTCGATCCGACCGAACACTGGCTCGTGGTTTACGCGCCTGGCGCAAGCGAGGTGTCTGTCGTCAATTGCGCCGGCCCCAACGGCGCCGACAGGTGTCCGAGCCAGGTGCCCACTGTCGAAACGCCGGCGGCCGCGCCCTAAAGCGCATTTGTCAGTTTGCGCGGTTGAATCTGGCGATCACGTTTTGCCGCTCGTCGAGCAATACGAGAACGTCGCGGTCGTAGTGTGCGTAGCGGGTGGCGGACAGCACGTCGAGAAAGCGGCGTTCGGCGCCGGCCTGCATTTCGGACACGCACGCCATGCGCGTCATGCCGATATCGCCAAAGCGCAGCGCTTCGCCGTCGTGCGAGACGGCGCCGAACCAGCGATTGCATCCGGTGTGCCCGGATGCGCGCGCGCTTTCGAACGAAAGCGTGGCGCCGTGCGGATTGGCTTGCTCGTCGTCGACGCGAAGCCAGTTCGTTCCGGCCAGATAGTTTTGCGCCGTCGGCGGCGCAGTTGCGCACCCTGCCGCAAGGAGGAAGGTGAAAAGCAGCGCGCGCATCAAACCGGATCCCAGGGAAACACGGACGCGGAGGCGCCCACGTCGGTGTAGTTCGCCGTCATCGCCGGCAGGGCGTGTTCGAGAATGGTCTGCGGCGTCCAGCCTTCGAGCCGCGCCATGCCGCGGATCGGGCGCGGCTGGTTGAATAGGAATACCTCGTTGCCCCGTACGGCGAAGATCTGGCCGGTCGTATCCCTCGCGCCGTCGGCGCACAGCGCGATCGCAAGCTGCGCCACCTGGTCGGCGCGCATGCTTTGCTTGAACCGCTCCACGCGCTGGGCGCTCGCTTCATCCTTGATTGGGATCGACGCGATCATGCGCGTCCATGCGAACGGAGCGATGATGTTCGAGCGGACATTCTTTGGCGCGCCCTCCATCGCGACGATCCGGGATAGGCCCATTACTCCCAGCTTCGCCGCGGCATAATTGGCTTGCCCGATATTTCCGATCAGACCTGAAGTGGATGTGAACAGGACGTACGATCCGTCCTGCTGTTCGCGGAAGTGCTCGATGGATGCGCGGCACACATTGAAGGCGCCGTGCAGATGCACGTCGATCACAGCCCTCCAATCTTCCGGCGGCATCTTGTGGAACATGCCGTCGCGCAGGATGCCGGCCGGATTGATGACGGCGTGCAGCCCGCCGAATTCCTTCTTGGCCCGCGCCACCATAGCGGCCACGGCGTCGTAGTCGGCCACGCTGTCGGAATTGGAAATAGCCGTCCCGCCCGCGGCGCGGATTTCCTGCGCCACGGCTTCAGCCGGCCCAGCCGAGCCTGCATCCTCGCCTTTCAAGCCGCCGCCCAGATCGTTGACCAGCACCGCCGCGCCTTCGCGTCCCGCGAGCAGCGCGCATTCCTTGCCGATCCCGTTGCCGCCGCCCGTGACGATGACGACCTTACCTTTGAGCACGCCCATGTCTCACTCCTATTGCGGGGCTGAATTAGCCTCTTGAATGCGGCAGGTGAAGCGAGTAGTAAGTCCGCCGTCGCCAACCCACGCGCAGCTGCCGCGAGCGGGGCGACCCCTTTTTCCCAAGTCTCCAAGTCCCCAGTCGCGGCGCGCGTGAGCGCACCGGTCGGCGCGCGCCTTCCGATTGGCGATTTTGGCGACCTGGCGATCTGGCGCCAGGAGGCGGGGCGCGTCGGACGCGCCGAGGTAGTCTCTAAGGTGCGCTGCGGATCGCTTCGCAACGCCGCGCGTCGAACGCGCCCCGTTTGTCGGCCGTTATTCCCGGATTGGCGAACCAGGAGTTTTTGGGTCACCTGCAGTGCGCACCAGAGGTGCGGCCCGCAGGGCCCTTAGCTCCTTATGACCACGAGCCGGTTCAGCGCGTCAGCGGAGTCCGAACTCTGCTGGACCTCGCGGTTTCATGCCCCGCGAGCAATGCAAGCGCCGTTCGCTTCGCCGGACGGAGTGTAGGCCCCACCCGACTTTCTCAACGATCCGCCTTCGCTCTTTCGAGCTTCGGCGAGATCGAAGCGACGCCTGCCGCGCCGGCCGATGTCCTGACATTTCGAAGTTTCGGACGTCATCGAAATCCTCCCGTGTCAGTGCGGGGCCAGTCTATGCCAGCTTGACCTCGGTCGGATTGTTCGCGCGGATTTTTCTGCGCAGGCGTTTCGATTCAACACGTTGGGCGTACGCGAGCGTGGGATAGCGCGATGCTCAATCCCCCGTTTCGGCCACCACCGCCCGCGCTCATTTCCCGCCTCAAACCTTCTGCGTTTCCTGCGCGACCTCGACCGCCGCCTGCGCCTGCGGGGGCAGGGCGGAGGGCTCAAATCCATCCGCCCTCGCCAACTCCGGAAAAAGTTTCATCCAGCCCAGCGAGGCGGCCACGGCGGCCACCCCGCCGATCGTCACGGCCAGCACGGGGCCGAAAATGCGGGCCATCAATCCCGCTTCGAAATCTCCCAGTTCGTTCGACGCCGAGATGAACACAAAACTCACTGCCGCAACCCGCCCGCGCATCGCGTCCGGCGTAGCGAGCTGGATGAGCGACTGGCGCACATAGACCGAGATCATGTCGACGCCGCCCGCCACGGCGAGCGCCAGCGCCGTCAGCCACAGATCGCGCGACTGCGCGAACACGATGGTGGCAAGGCCAAACGCGATCGTCGCGCCGAACATCCAGTAGCCGACGCGCCGGCGCAGCGGTTTGACGGCGAGCCACAACGCAACGATCGCCGCGCCCACCCCCATCGCCGAGCGCAAAATGCCCATGCCCTGTTCGTCGACGTGCAACAGGTCGCGCGCAAACACGGGCAGCAGCGCCACGGCGCCCGCGAGCAGCACCACAATTAGGTCGAGCGAAATGGCGCCCAGAACGATCTTGTTGCGCCAGACATAGCGCAGGCCTTCCACGATCAGTCCGATCGTCCGCGCTTCTGGCGCCGGCTCTTGCGGCGCCATCTTCAGCGACATGACGAGGACAGCGCCGACCGCCAGCAGAACCGAGGCGGCGCCATATGCAGCGACTGGACTGACGGCGTAGAGGTTCATCCCCACCATCGGCCCGACGATCAGCGAGGAGTTGAACGCGAGCGACGACCACGCGATGCCTTGCGGCAGCTCCTGGCGCGGCAACAGCATGGGCAAGAGCGCCGTCGCGGCCGGCGGCAAAAAGGCATTGGTGGCCCCCGCCGCGATCGCCGCGACGAACACCGCGGGAATGACGACGGAATGATCCAACTGCGACGCGATGACGAGGCCGAGCGCAATGAGCGCTTTGACGGCCAGGCACGCGCCAAGGATGAGTTTGCGGTCGTAGCGGTCCGCGGCCTGGCCGCCGAACAGTGACAACAGCAGCAGCGGCAGAAATTGCGCCAGCCCCACGAGCCCGAGAACGAACGCGCCTTCCTGGATGGATTGCCCTTGCTCGCGCGCGGCGTCGTAGACCTGCCAGAGCATGGCCGCGAGCTGCATCTGCACTGCCAATGTCACCGCCCAGCGCGCCATCATGAAACGGGCGAACTGGCGATGTCGGAAGATCTCGAGCGAGGGGATTCGGAGTGCGGGCAATTGACGTCGTGCGTTGTGAAGGCGGTGGCGACGCGAGGTCGTCGCAGACGCGGTTGGAGCCGTCAACGCGCCCGACTAGCCAACGCCCACACTTGCATTGACGCACCCTCGCCCGCGCCCTAAGCGCTCGCCTCCCCAGAGCCTAGAACCCGGCGCCGAACCTTGCCTCACGCCACCGTCGCTGAAAGACCCGAGCACGCCGACGCCATCGAGCGCGTGCTCAACCGCGCTTTCGGCCCCGGCCGTTTCGCCAAGACCAGCGAGCGCGTGCGCGAACGCGGCGCGCGGGCGGAGCCGTCGCTCTCGCGCGTCGCCCTGAACGAAGCAGGAGAAGTTGTCGGCGTCTGCCGCATCTGGAGCGTGAAGGCGGGCGCGGAATTCTTTTTTCTCGGCCCGCTCGCGGTGGACCCCGCGGCGCAGTCGGCTGGCTTGGGATTGGCGCTGACGCGCGAGGCGGTCGCTGCTTGCCGCGCCGGCGGGGGCAACGGCATTGTGCTTGTGGGCGCCGAGCCATTTTTCCGTCCGCTCGGATTCACCGTCGTTCCGCCGGGCCGGCTCTCAATGCCCGGGCCTGTCGATCCGCAGCGTCTGCTTTGGCTGGAGTTGCGGCCAGGCGGACTGGATAGTGTCCGCGGTGAGATCGGCCGAGGTTAACCCGACTCCCGCCGCCAGCCCAACATCAGCAACGCCAGTCCGACGACCGCCCACGCCCAGCCTGGCCCCAACGGCGTCGCTTGCGCGGCGCGCACGATATAAGCGCCGTTGCGCTCGATGCCGATCCAGTCGCCGCCGCTGGCGTTAGCGCCGCGATCGACGCGGCGAATTGCAGGCAGGCGCCGTCCGTCCTCGCCGGCCATGAACACGCTCCCGCCGGTCGCATCCGCAAACGGGCGCAGAATATCTCCCGTCGCCGCGAGCGCCGCCGCTTCGCGCGGATTGAGCGGGCCGACCGCGGCGAAGGCGCGCAAGGCGCCGCTACGCGCTTCGTAGAGCCCTTGCTCTTCGGCGGGCGCTTCGCCGCGGTAGAGTCCCGGCGCGGCCTCGCCAAGCGCAGCCGTGCTGCGCTGACCCGACGGTGAGATTATCTCCACCGGCGCAGGCACGGCGCCGAGAGTGGAGCGTTCGATTTCCAGGCCGCGCGGGCCGGCATCGATCGACAAGCGTTCGTCCTCGAGTTCGGGCTCCTGCATCAGCCAGTGCGCAAGCCGGCGCAGCAATTCGCCATGCGGGCCGCCGCCGTCATAGCCGCGCGCCCACAGCCACGGCTGATCCGACCAGAGCTGAGCGACGCGCCCTCGGCCCGCGCGATCGAGCACGAGCAGCGGACGTCCATCCGCGCCTTGCAGCACGGTTTGACCGCTCGCGGCGCGCGCATCGATCTGGCGCGTCCAGCGTCCCCAGCGCTCGGGCGCCGGCAAGCCGCGCACGACAGGGTGGCACCGGCCGAGTTCGGTCGGCGCCGGGCGATACGGTCGGGTCGTGATGGTGCCGGTGGGTTGCGAGGGAAGAATGCCGGCGAGCGCCGTTCGATATAGTCCGTCGAGCCCGGCCTCGGCTTCGCCCGCCGTGATCAGGAGCGCGCCGCCCTGTTCCACCCGACGCGCGATCTGCGAGAAGTAATAGGCCTGAAGAATGCCGCGGCGGAGGGCGCGGTCGAAGATGATGAGATCGAATTCGTCGAGCCTGCGCTCGAACAATTCCTCGGTCGGGAAGGGGATCAGCGCCAATTCGTGCAGCGGCGTGAAGTCCTGCTTGTCCGGCGGGCGCAAGATGGAGAAGTGCACCAGATCGACCGCGGGGTCGGACTTCAGCAGATTACGCCACACCCGCGCGCCGGGATGCGGCTCGCCGGTGATGAGCAGCACGCGCAGCCGGTCGCGCACGCCGTTAGCGGCGAAGGCGGCGCGGTTATTGGCCAGCGTGATTTCCTGTGCGCCGCGTTCGGCTTCCACGATCACCATGTTGCGGCCGCGGCGCGGCAGACGCACGTCGATGGAGAATTCCTGGTTCGCGCGAACCGTGCTCTCCGTCACGCGCTGGCCGTCGATGCTGACTGCGACGCGCACCGGCGCGTTGCCGCGCGCATCGATGACGCGCCCGGTGATGCGCATCGGCTCGCCGACGATGCCGAATGTCGGCGCGGAAATCAGTTCGAGCCGGCGGTCCCCCCGGTCAGGATCGCCAACGACGAGAACGTGCGTCGGCCCTAGATGCGCCAGCCGGCGCGGCTCGGCTGGCGGATCGGCCGCTTGGCCGTCCGTGACGACCACCACGCCGCCGATGCGGTCGCGCGCGACATCGGAAAGCGCGTCCTCGATCACCGACGTTATCAGCGTGCCGTCCGGCCCGCCGCGCGCCTCGCGCACGCGCACATCGAGCCCTTGTTCGCGCGAAAGCCGTTCGGCGATCGCATCACCGGCAGCGCGCGCCGCGTCGCGCCGGCCGGCGAGCAAGAGGCTCTCGCTCTGGTCGACGACGACGAGGGCGACATCGTCCGCGGGCTCGCGCGTCTCGCGCACCCATTGCGGTTGCATGAGCGCGACGAACAGGAAGAGCAAGCCCGCCCCGCGCAGCCAGGGCGCGCCGCCCCCGCGCCAGAGATAGATCGCCCACGCCAGGGCTGCGATCACGCCCAGCGCGAGAGCGAGCCCCAGCGGCAGCGCCGGATCGAAGCCGATGCGCGAGCCCGCGATCATTCAATCCCGGCCCATGCGTTCGAGCAGCGCGGGCACGTGAACCTGGTCGGCTTTGTAATTGCCGGTGAGCGCGACCATGACCAGATTCACGCCGAAGCGCAGCGCCAGTTCGCGCTGGCGATCGCTCGATACGTTGCCCGCCCAGGCCGAAGCCCAATCGCCATTGCCGATGAAGATCGCCGCCACCCCATCGCGCGAAGAGGCGGCCGATGCGCTCTCGGCCCATAATTGCGTCGCCTGCGAGCGGCCAGGAAAACTGCGCATCAGATAAAAGGCGCGGGCCAGCACGTGCTCGGTGGTGACGAGTTCGAGCGGCGGCACGTCAATGCCTGCGAGCATCGTTGCGGCCGGACGGTTTGTCTCGCCGCTGCCGGCGTCGCGCGTGTCGACGAGCAGCAGGCCGCCGATGGCGAGGTAGCGGTCGACGTTGGCGAGCGCTGCATCCGACAAGCGTTGCGGCGATGGGGCGGCCGGCCAGTAGAGGAAGGGATAGGCCGCGAGATTGTCGCGCGCGAGGTCGACAGCGACGGGCGGGCCGGGCTCCACGGACGTGCGTTCGGTCAAAATATCCGACAAAGCCTGCAAGCCCGCGGCTGACGTGCGGTCGATGCGCGCATCGCCCGTGCGCACATAGGCGAGGCGCAGGACCTGCGTCGGATCCTCGCTCTGCGCGTGCGCGTCATCTGGGGCGAATGCGGCGAGTACAAGCGCGCTGGCCGCCCCGGCGCGCGCCAATCTGGGCAAACGGCCGAGTAAGAAGAGCGCGATGAAGAGGTCTATGGCGAGCATGAGAGCGGCCAAGCCAAACAGCCAGCCCGCCAGCGGCCGCTCGATCGTGGCGCTCAAGCCCTCGCGCGCGATGCCGCTCGGCAAGCGCAGCGGCTCAAGCGCTTCATCCGACGCGGCGGCGTCGATGGCGGCGGAAACGCCTGCGCGCTCGTAAAGCCCCGGCGGCGTCGTCGGCGAAGGCCGCGCCGTTGCGAAAACCTCCGCTGGGATCGGTTGCGCATCGGGGGGCGCTGGCGATAACGCGCCGAATCCGTCGAGCAGGCGCGTGGCGATGTAAGGTCCGCCCGCGATCTCGCGCTCGCCTGCGCCGTCGGGACGCGCTGCGAAGGCCAGGGTTCGCCGCAGCATTTCCACGAACAGACCCGACAGCGGCAGATCGGACCAATCCGGCGCGGCGCTGACGTGAAACAACACGACAAGACCGCGCCCGCGCGGCTGTGCAGTGACCAGGGGTGAATTGTCCGTCAGCGTCGCCCACACACGCGCTTCTTCAAGCGATGCAGGCTCTGCCAACACCTGGCGACGCACCGTCACGTCTTGCGGCGGCGTCAGGCCGGCAAACGGGGAGTCATCGGGAAAGGACGCTACGGCGAGCGCCGTCTCCCATGCGAGCGCCGCGCCGAGCGTGCGCGAACCGGGCCGCAGCCGCACGGGCGTGAATTCGTCCGCGTCGTTGGCGAGACGCGGGCCGGCAAAGCGCACGAGCAGCCCGCCATTCTCGATCCAGCGTTCCAGTGCGGCGGCGTCCGTCGGCGCGATGCGGCTCGCGTCGGGAAGAATGAGCGCCTGCGCGCGCGCATCGATGAGTTCAGTGATGCTGCCGCGCCGCAGACTTGCATAAGGCTGAAGCGCGCGTTCGGCGTAGAAAAGTTCGGAGAGCAGCGGCTGGCCCGCGCGGCCGGGATCGACCAATCCCACGAACGGGCGCGCCGCGCCCGCCGGCAATAGGCGCACTGCGCCAGCGCTCTGCTCGCCGACGATGCGCACGCGCGCCGTGCGCGCCGCGATCTCGGGCGGCAGATCGATTTGCGCGGACGCGCTGGGCGCGTCGCCTGCGAAATTGAGTTCGGCCGCGCCCAGCGAACGGCCCTCCGCCGTCTCCGCGGCGAGCGCTCCCGCGAGCGCGCCGCTGCGCCCGCGCCGCACTTCGGCTGTCACGCCTTCGGAAGTAACGGCCCCCGCCACGATCGCGCGCGCGGTCTGCGCCGGCAAACGCGCCGTCACCGGCCCGCGCCGCTGCAATTCTGCGCCCAACGCTTCGGCGCCCGCGTCCTGAATTCCATCGGTGATCCACACGATGCGCGCGAATGCGCCTTGCGTCTGCGCCAGCCGCTGCGCCGCGTCGGCGCGATCCGGCCGCCAGGGCCGCGGCTCCAGTCTGGCGATGCGTGCTTTCGCGTCGGCCGCGGTCAGCGCCTCGCCCGGATCGCGCTGAGGCGCGCTTGGCGCCGTAAGGAGGAGAAATACAGGCGCGCCCGCACGTTCGGCTTCGGCGATGGCGGCGTTGGCGGCGTTGCGCACATCGCTCCAGAACGGCGCCGAGGTCCAGCCGTCGTCGATCACGATGAGCGTGCGACCGCCGCTGCCAGCCTCGGCCGCGCTCGGCGCAAGGCTGGGACGCGCCAGCGCCAGGATGAGCAAGGCCGCGGCAAGCATGCGGAAAATGACGAGCCAAAGCGGCGCGCGCTCTCGCGTTTGCTCTTCAGTCTTGAGACCGAGCAGCAGGCGCGTAGGGGGAAACATGGCGCGCTGCGGCGGCGGCGGCGTCGCCCGCATCAGCCACCACAGCGCGGGAAGCGCGCTAAGCACGAACAGCGCTCCCGGCGCGCCGAACAGCAGCGGCCCAAAACTCACGCGAACTTCTCCGAGGCCAGCGCGATCAGCATCGCCAGCGCAGGCGCGGCGCTGTGATCGGTTCGGTGCAGCAGTGCGGGAAAGCCGAACTCGGCGCCCAGTTGGCGGATCGTGCGCCGCTGCGTTTCGAGCCGCTCGGCATACATCTCGCGCACAGACTCAGGCCGCCCCAGCAGCGCCTCGCGCCGCGAGCCCGGCTCCTGAAACAGCGTGCGTCCGCGGAACAGGAAATCTTCCTCGGCAGGATCGGCGATCATGACCAGCGCGCCGTTCGCGCCGGCGCCCGCTGCGGCCGCCAGGCGCGCATGCCATTGCTCAGCCGGAGCGTAGAAGTCGCTCATGAACACGATCGTGCTGCGCGGAGGCGGCGCCCCATCCTGTAGAGGTTGAGCGAAATCGATCGTCAGGCGGTCGACAGCGCGCGCGCCGGCGCGCGAGGGATGGCCGAGCGCGCCGACGCGTTCGCCGCCGCGCGCCAACAGGATCGCAAGGGCTAACGCCAGCGTGCGCGCGCGATAGAGTTTGGTCGGCCGTTGTGCATCGCTCGACCAGTCGAAGCCCGGTTCGGGGTCGATCCAGAACCACGCGGTCTGCGCGGCCTCGCGCTCGCGCTCGCGCACATAAAGCCGGTCGCCGCGCGCCGAGCGACGCCAGTCGACGAGCCGTGCGCCATCTTCGGCGCGATGGTCGCGATACTGCCAGAACGCTTCGCCTTGGCCCGCGCGGCGACGCCCGTGAAAGCCAGGCGCGCTCGCGGCCAGGCGCTGCGCGTCGAGCAGCACGCCTGGCAGATCGCCGGCAAGCGCCAGCGCATCGAGACGCGCCTGCTCGCTCAACGGGACTTCTTCGCCGCCTTCTTCTTCGGCGGCGCCTTTCTGGCTTTGGCCGGCGCCATGTCGACGATCACGTCGAAGCCGCCATAATTCATCCGCTTGGGATCGAACGGCGAGTTCTTCATGTTCATCATTTCGGCGAGCCGCGGATCGGCCATCACCTTCTTGTTCACGCGGTCGCGGTGCGCGCGGTCCTTGTAAAGTATCCACGAGAACACGACGCTTTCGCCGCGTTTGAGACCGAGCGTTTTCTCGAACGAAGCTGTCATGCTTTGATGCGAAAGATCGTCGCCGACGCACTCCTTGTAATCGAGCGCGCCGTGATCCATCCAGACTTCGCCGGCCTTTTGCGACATCTTGCGATAGGCCGCGAGGTTTTTCGTCGGCACTGGAATCAGAAAACCGTCTGCGTACGCCATCGTGCTTTTCCCCTTAGGCTGCGCGCTGTGCGAGATCGTCCACCAGCGTGTCGATATCGAGGCCTTCGGCGCGTGCGCCAAACGAAAGCTGCATGCGGTGCACCAGCGCGGGGCGCGCCAACGCGGCGACATCGTCCACGGCAGGCGCGAGGCGTCCGCGCAACAGCGCGCGCGCGCGCACCGCCAGCATCAAGGCTTGCCCGGCGCGCGGCCCTGGGCCCCAGGCGACGTGCTGATTGACGCGTGCATCCGTGCTGGAGCCGGGCCGCGCCGAGCGCACAAGTTCTAGGATCGCGGCGAGCACCTTCTCGCCCACCGGCATGCGCCGCACGAGTTGCTGCAAACGGATCAGCGCTTGCCCGTTCAGCACGGGCTGGGGCTGCACATCGACGAGGCCCGTCGTCTCAATCAAAATCTTCCGTTCGATCTCCGCATCCGGGTAGGGCACGTCGACTTGCAGGAGGAAGCGGTCAAGCTGCGCTTCAGGCAGCGGGTAGGCGCCTTCGTGTTCTATGGGATTTTGCGTGGCGAGCACGTGGAAGGGCGTTGGCACATCGTACGCCGCGCCCGCCACAGTCACGTGGTGTTCCTGCATCGCCTGCAGCAGCGCCGATTGCGTGCGTGGGCTGGCGCGGTTGATTTCGTCCGCCATCAAGAGCTGCGTGAAGATGGGTCCCTTCACGAAGCGGAAGTGGCGCCGTCCGTGCTCGTCCTGATCCAGCACTTCGGAGCCCAGAATGTCCGCCGGCATCAGGTCCGGCGTGAACTGCACGCGCGCCCAGTCGAGCCCAAGAACGCGCGCCATCGCTTCCACAAGCCGCGTTTTCGCCAAGCCCGGCGCGCCGACGAGCAGCACGTGCCCGCCGCCCAGGATGGCCGCCAGCGTGAGCTCGATCACGCGCTCCTGTCCGAACACGGCCTTGCCGATTTCCGCGCGCACGCGCGCCAGCGTCTCGCCGGCCTGTTCGGCTTCGGCCACCAGCGCCTGCGGATCGTCGGAATTGCTCATGGGGGCGAGGCTCAATCGTTTGGCGGCGGAAATATGACGCGAATAAATGACGGGATGGGCAGGCGGTCACTCACAATCGTCATTCCAGGGCAATGCGAAGCATTGAACCCGGAAACCAGGGGCAAACACAATGCTCTGGGATCCCCTGGATTCCGGACCGCGCTTCGCGCGTCCGGAATGACGAAAAGAGGTCGTGCGCAGGATTTCGATTCTAATATGCTTCGTACAGACATGGGTGAGCCTACACCGTCCCTGGAACAATTGCTGGCAACCCTCAAGAGGGAGGCGGGCGCGCTCGACAAACGAATGCCGCCCGTCGACCAGTGGAACCCCGCCCATTGCGGCGACATCGGCATGGAGATTCTCGCCGATGGGACTTGGCGCCACGAAGGCGCGCGCATCACGCGCGAAGCGTTGGTGCGGCTCTTCTCCACCATCCTGCGCAAGGACGCCGACGGCGCGACCTATCTCGTCACCCCTGGGGAGAAGATCGTCGTGCGCGTCGAAGACGCGCCGTTTGTCGCGGTGCGCGTCGACCGGCACGGGGAGGGCGACGCGCAGAGTTTGGTGTTTACGACGAATGTGGGGGACGTGGTGACGGCGGGGCCGGAGCATCCGATCCGCGTAAGCTACGACCGCGGCGAGCCGCGGCCATACGTGCTGGTGCGCGGGAGGCTGGAAGCGCGCATCCTGCGCGCGCCGTTCTATGAGCTGGTGGAGTGGGCGGAGGCGCGCGACGGCGAACTGGGCGTGTGGAGCGGGGGTGTGTGGTGGGAGCTAGGTCATCACTAAAGCTGAATGCGCCGCCATTCCTCACCTCGTTTCAAAGCTTCATCGACTATTTCTTCCGGCGTCATGGGCCGCTTGGACCAATAGATCAAATCGCTGATTTCGCCGTTCGGCGTCGCGTCCTGAGCTTGCCGAAGCAACGCGTGGTCTTCGGTGTCTTCGCCATTGCAGATGCGGGCCACCAGCGCCACAAGCTCATCTCTTGTCATAGAGAATTGGTAGCAGTCCTGTTAGGCTCGCGCGATGTCAAAATGGATAAATCACTTCGTCCTCGATGTGGAGGCGGATGGGCCGGCGGTAGGCCTCTATAATATGATCTCATTCGGCCTGGTGTCGGTCGCCGATCCAGCCAATGGCTTTCTGGGCGAAGTCGCGCCTGTGCTTGAGAGTGCCGGCGTTCAACAAGCGCGCGAGGTTGTCGGGATCGACTACGAAACACAGAAAGGCTATCGCGCGCCCGATATCGTGATGCGCGAAGCGGTGGCTTGGGTGAATGACGTCACGGGTGGCAAGCGCGCCGTGTTCTGGTCGGATAATCCGGCGTTCGATTGGCAATGGTGGAATTGGTATTGCCACAAGTTTGTCGGTGATAATCCTGGCGGCTTCAGCGCACGCCGCATCGGCGACCTAGATGCCGGCCGGCGCGGCGAGCCGCTCAACACCAGCGCCTTCAAGAAGCGCCGTGAAACTGCGCATACGCATAACCCGGTCGATGACGCGCGCGGCAATGCCGAAGCGCTGCGCTGGGTGCTCGAGCAGATGGGCGAGAAGTTTTGAGCACCGACCTCGAACAGCTTCTCCGCGCCCGCCTCGATCCGCTGCACGTCGCAGCGCCAGCATCCGCGCGCACGCGCAGCGACAACGACTTGAACCCCGGCTGGGACAATCATCCGGAGCAGCGTCCGGCCGCGGTGCTGGCGCCGATCGTCAAGCGCGCGTCGGGGTGGACCATGCTCTTCACCGAGCGCTCGCACGAAACGCCGGCGCATCCGGGGCAGATCTCTTTCCCCGGCGGGCGCGTCGCCGGCGATGAAAGCGCGCTCGATACGGCGCTGCGCGAAACTTTCGAAGAAGTCGGCATCGAGCGCCGCTTCATCGAGCCCATCGGCGCCTGGGATCGCTACGACACCATCACCGGCTTTCGCGTCACGCCGATTGTCGGCTTGGTCGAGCCCGGCTTTTCGCTGACGCTCGATCCCCGGGAAGTGGCGAGCGTGTTCGAAGCGCCGCTCGATTTCCTGATGAACCCGGCGAACCACGAAGTGCGCGAAGCGCAATGGCAGGGCCGCACGCGCTATTATTACGCGATCCCGTATGAGGGCCATAACATCTGGGGCGCGACAGCAGGCATGATCCGCGGGTTGTGGGAGCGCCTGTATGGCTAGGGCATCCAAGAAGGCGCCGGCCAAGAAGGCAGCGAGGAGCGCGCAAGCCAAGCCCAAGCTTCTTTCCGGCGGCAATCCGCAAATCGCCAAAGGCTATGGCGACGCGCCGGTGAAGGCCTATCTCGCCGCCGTGCCGGAGGATTGGCGGCGGGATGTCTGCAAGCGCCTCGACGCCCTCGTCACGCGCGTCGTCCCCGGCGTGAAGAAAGCCATGAAATGGAGTTCCCCGTTCTACGGCATGGAGGAGGGGCGTTATTTCACGTCCTTCCACGTCTTCGCGCGCTACGTGAAGGTGACGTTCTTCCAAGGCGCGTCGCTGAAGCCGCCGCCGGAAGGAAAATCAAAGTACCCAGCTGTCCGCTACTACGACATCCACGAAGGCGAGCTCGACGAAAAACAATTCGCCGCCTGGATCAAACAAGCCGCGAAATTGCCAGGCGAGAAGATGTGAGAGCCATGAAGAAAGCCGTGAAGACAACTGCGCCGAAGAAGGCCGCGCCGAAAGACTGGCGTCGCCAAACGCTCGCGCGCGTGCGCGACCTCATTCGCGAGGCCGCGCCCGAGGCGCTCGAGGAGGCGAAGTGGAAGAAGCCGACCAATCCGGCAGGCGTCCCCACCTGGTCGCAAGACGGCGTGATCTGCACAGGCGAGATTTACAAGGACAAGATCAAGCTCACGTTCGCCCGCGGCGCGGCGCTCAAGGATCCCGCAGGGCTCTTCAATGCCGCCGACGCCGGCGCCACGCGGCGCGCCATAGACATCCGCGAGGGCGACAAGCTCAACGAAAAGGCGTTCAAGGCGTTGATCCGCGAAGCCGTGGCGAAGAACAGCGCGAAGACGCCCGCAAAGAAGGTCGCAAAGAAAGCCAAGCGCGCTTGAGCCCTCCCCAGCAAGGGAGGGGGCAGGAGGCGGGGTGAAGCGCCGCGCGTTCGGTGCTAGCGAAGAATCGCATGCGCGAACTGGCACAGGTCGTGGTTCACCCCACCCCCCAACCCCCTCCCCTCGCGGGGAGGGGGAGATGACGGCCTCCATCGCCCAAGCGCCCTGGCTCAAAGCCAAGGAAACGCAAGCGATCATCGCCGCGCTCGAAGCCGCGCGCGCGGGCGGTTCGCGCTTCGTCGGCGGTTGTGTGCGCAATACGCTGATGGGCTGCGAGGTCGACGATATCGACATCGCAACGCAGCTCACGCCCGATCAGGTGACGGACATCTGCACCAAAGCCGGCTTCGCCGCGCACCCGACGGGCATTGAGCACGGCACCGTCACCGTCGTCGTCAATCACAAGCCGTTCGAAGTGACGACGCTCCGGCGCGACGTCAGTACAGACGGCCGCCGCGCGACCGTTGCTTTCACGGAAAGCTGGGAAGAGGACGCAGAGCGCCGCGACTTCCGCATCAACGCGCTCTACGCCGACGCGAGCGGCGCCATCTATGATCCCACCGGCGGCGGGCTCGACGATGCGCGCGCCGGCCGCGTCATTTTCATCGGCGACGCGCGCCAGCGCATCCGCGAAGACTATCTGCGCATCCTGCGCTTCTTCCGCTTCAACGCCTGGTACGCGAAGACGCCGATCGATCCGAAGGGCCTAGAAGCTTGCGCCGATCTTGTCGCGGGTCTCGATCAGCTTTCGGTTGAGCGCGTTTGGAAAGAAACCAAGAAGCTTCTGGAAGCCCCCGATCCGCGAGCGGCCTGGGAAGGCATGAGCGCCATCGAGGTGCGAACGCGGGCGCTGCCGGAGCTGCAGAACGAGGCGCGGTTCGATGCGCTGTGCACGCTCGAGGCCGATCTCATGTTGCCGGTAGATCCGATGACCCGCGCTGCCGCGGCGCTGAGCGATCAGGAAACCGCGAAGGCGCTCGCGCGCCGTTTGAAATTATCCAACGGCGAACGCGACCGCCTCGTTGCCGCGCTCGGCAGCGACGTGAAGATCACGTCGTACATGTCGCTGCGCGAGATGCGTCGCGCCATCTACAAAATCGGCAATCAGGCGTTCCGCGACCGCGTCATGCTGGCCTGGGCCGACGCGGGCGGCGGCAAGGCGCAGCAATGGCGCGCGCTCGTCGCGCACGCGCAGATGTGGACGCCGCCGAAACTGCCGCTGACGGGCGATGACGTGATGGCCGCCGGCGTGCCGGCGGGGCCGAAGGTCGGCGTCGTGCTGCGCGAAGTCGAAGACTGGTGGATCGACGCCGATTTTCCGGACGACAAACTCAGCGTGATCGAGCGGCTAAAGGCGGTGGCGCAAGGAATGAGCTAAGACTTGGACCGCGGGCCTTCAGGCCCGCAATGCGCGTCTGAAGACGCCCGGTCCAAAGTGGAGCTTGCGAATCCAGTTCCGCGCCGGTTCTTCCAGCCACAGATAAGCTGCGACCGATGCCACGATGCACGCGAGGAATACGCCGACAACGGCCCCAACACGCACGAACAGATCCGACGTCTCCGTTACGCCCACGCGCTCCAGCGCGTGAAACCAGACGATGTCGATCGGCAAATGGATCATGTAGAGCGCGTAGCTCGCCGCGCCGAGGAACACGAACGCGCGCGAGCTCATTGGCGCATCGACGCGGTGGCGCGAGGTTTCCGCCAAGCCGTAGAGCAGGCCGGCCAAACCGAACCAGACGAGGCCCTCCCACCAGCCCAGTGTCGTCACCGCGACGATCCAGCCCGCGCTCGCGCTTACGATCGGCCAGGCCCAGCTCTTCGGCGCCGGATTTGTGCGGCCGAAGGCGTAGAGCGCGACGCCCAAAAGGAAACTCGGCAGAATCCGCAGCGCGCCGATTTGGGCAGTCATCTGGCTGAAGTCGTTGCCCGCCCACGGCAGCACCGTGTGCAGATTGTCGAGCGCCACAAACGAAACGAGGCACAGCCCCAGCGCGCCGGCCGCGAACGCGCCTGCCCAACGCTGCGCCTTCAAGACCAGCGCCGCGATCAACGGAAAGAGCAGATACGCCGCCCATTCGGCGCTGATGGACCAGCTCGGGAAATTCCAGCCAACGGCGGCGGTCGTCCCCCAAGCGTGAACCATTAAGAGGTGCGCGGGCAGGTCGGTCCACTTGAACGCGTCCGGCGAGCCGACGCCGGCGCCCATCGTTGTCGCGCCCGCGAACAGCACGATCATCGCCGCGAGCGCGGCGAGGTGCATCGGGTAAACCCGCGCGATCCGGTTCTTGATGAAGGCGCCGTAGCCGAAGCGGCCCGCCTCGAGGCTGCTCAGATAGACGTGGGCGAGGATGAAGCCGGACAGGGTGAAGAACAGGTCGACCCCGAGATAGCCGTCGGCGACCAGCCCCAAGCGCCCGAGATCGAGCCCGAGATGGTCCTTGAAATGGTACAACAGCACCCAGAACGCCGCGATAAAGCGCAGCGATGTCAGAGGCTTAAGGTCCTGCGGATAGGCGAGCGCGGTCATGACGGCTCGCCCTACGCAAGAAAAAGGCCGGACGGACTTGTTATAACGCGCGTTATAACTTAGGGACGGTCTGAACAAGCCGCAGCGGGGCCGGTTTGCAAGGGATTTTCGTGGTCGAGAGCGGCTTTTGCGGGCGCGCGGCGGGCGCGCGGCGGGCGCCGGCGCCATCGGCGGCGGCCGACGCCTCACGCGGCGGCAAACCGCAGCAATCTTCGCCTGCAGGTGAAGAGGTTGGCGA
>Ga0073934_10001574_pt1 | contig 53567 bp, 59 predicted proteins | sample LarsenN4metaG_FD_76834 | JGI IMG/M metagenome (GOLD analysis project Ga0073934, IMG submission 76834) | Hot spring sediment bacterial and archeal communities from British Columbia, Canada, to study Microbial Dark Matter (Phase II) - Larsen... ...
GGTCTGGTACAAGCTCGTTTCGGGGTCCCACTCCATTCCGGCGAATCTGTAGTTGACCGGCAGCGAGCAGGTGCTGCCCGGTGACACCTCTCCGAAGGGTTCATATTCGCAAGTTCCCAGCGAGTTGCCATTGCAGTCGGTGCTACAAACTCTTGAGCCAAGCAGAGATCGCAGTAACACTCCCTAGCAACATCATAGCCCCCATGAGGCGGACCCATACAGTCCAGCCTCGCAGCGTAGCGTCTGGGATTATTCGGTGCGGTAGGCTTTTTCTTGCAGCCCAAGCGACTAACAGCTGTGGCCTAACAAGATTGAATAATCCCCCCACAAACATGACAAGTCCGACTCCAAACGAAGTCCAATCGGTTCCCTCACCCTTGACCCGGGAAGGGTGCAAGGGGGCAATCTGGGCTGTACTTGGATTCAACATCGCCGAGATTGATGCGTAGGTCACCATGATTCCGAATACAATGAAAACCGCACCTGCTAACCGCCACTGTAGACTCCATCTAATCTTCGATGCGGGATTCAGTTCTGACCATTTGTCGGCTCCAGAAAGCCAATCGTAGAATCTGAGGTATTTCTTGGGAGAAACAAGCATGAGGAGGCCATTTGCTAAGAAAAACACGCCCCCGAGTAAAGCGCTCAAATACAATAGCCAGTCTCGCATACCTTACCTCAAACTGAAGCACCGGGAGTACGTGTAACTAATAGAGCCACCCGGCGTACCAACTGCCGGACCGCCCAAAGCTCCAGACGAATTCCAAGAAGCCTGAGAACCTATAAAAGGGGAAGTATTCGCACTCGATGAATAAGCCCATCCACTGAAGATTGCTTCTGCATTGTTGATATTTCCACCTGCCAGTCCTCCACTAGCCGCCACTCTCACAGGTGGAAAGGCCACACCTGCTCCTCCGCCCATGCATACTTGCCCTGTTTGTTGAATGTAAGCGACCGAAAAGGCTGCAGGTGTTATCACCGCTGTCCCCGACAAAGGGATATTACGTAGAGTATCCCAGATTTCCGCGATTTTTTCCCACAACTGGAGGAGTCTCTCGGGGATGGTTTCCATTCCGAGGGGGACAGGCCCAAAGGAATCGCCACAGGGCACACTTATCGACGTGCCCGGAATGACACAGCCCGGTACATTCCCCGGATTGGCCCCAGAGCAATCCCATTGGCACGTCCAACCGGTGTCTGGCCCGCCCGCATAGACGCATTGACAGTCCCAGCGGCAACCAGGTGGCGGCGCGCTCGGCGGTGATGGTGGCGCAGATTCGTGGCACAGGCCCAGCAGATCCACCAAGTTGACCGGGTCGTTGAGGACGTAGACATAGCGATCGAGCGATTGGGGATTGTCAGCGCTGCCCGCCAACGGATCTACGCTCATCCAGCGGCCCTGGTTCACATCGTACTTGCGAAACCGGGTCTGGTACAAGCTCGTTTCGGGGTCCCACTCCATTCCGGCGAAGCGGTAGTTGACCGGCAGCGAGCAGACCGTCCCCGGCGACACCTCCCCAAAAGGCTCATAGTCGCAGGTGCCCACGGAGTCTCCGCTGGAATTCGTACACACTCGCGTCGAACCCAACTGGTCCGCGTGGAGGTAGGTTGCCGTTGTAGCGGTGCTGCCGACCCCGTAACGCGGTGACGGCCGAGTACGGCATCTGCCGCCATCTGTACGCGATCTGGCGTTGTTTTCGACGTTGTCAGGCGGGACTGGTGGAACTCTGCGGTGGCTTTCTTGCCCACCCTGGGCTGTGCCCGGAGGGGGTCCGCTGCGTGCCTGATTGCGTCCGGGAGAGTCCGCGCCGCTCCCCTGTGTCAACGGGCGACGCGGACGGCTTTGAGCTGGCTGGCCGCCTCGCTGTCGAGGAGCCAGAGAAGCTCGCCCGCGGTCATCACCTGCTGGGCGGGGAGTGCGCCCTTGCCTTCAACGGCCCACGCCACCGCAGCGGCTTTGTCCTCGCCAGCGACGAGGAAATAGATGCGACGCGCAGCGTTGAGAACAGGAAGAGTCAAGGTGAGCCGCGGCATCGCGTCGGGGCCGTGGGCAACCATCACCAAGCGTTCTTCGCCAGCCACGAGTTGGCTCAAAGGCGCGCCGGGAAAAAGCGCAGCGGTGTGGCCCTCAGCGCCGACGCCGAGCAGGAGCAGATCAAAGGCGGGCAGGCCGCGGCGCAGGCGGAAGAAGGTGCGCAGCTCTTGCTCGTAACTCAGCGCGGCTTGTTCAGGCGGAAGCTGGCCCGCCACCGCATGAACGTTGGCCGGAGGCACGGGCACGCGTCCCAGCAGGGTTTCGCGCGCCAGCCGGTAGTTGCTCTCCGGATGGTCGGGCGGGACGAGGCGCTCGTCCCCCCAGAAGAAATGAATCTTGATCCAGGGAATGCGGGCGCGGAACTCGTCGCTGGCCAGCAGCTCGTAGAGGCGGCGCGGGGTGGTGCCGCCGGCCAGCGCCAGGGTCACGCGACTCTGGCGCTCGGCCTCGGCCGCGAGTGCCGCGGCCACGCGCTGGGCAGCTTCCCGCGACAGACTTTCGTAGTCCGCACAAACAATCAGCGTGCCTCGCATCAGAACCCAGCGCGTGTACTCGCCCGATTCGAGCGCGCCCGAACTCGGGCCCGCCGCCCGGCATCTTAGGCTCGCGTTGCCGGCAAGTCAACGCAACCGGAGGCTAGGAGCGGAAAAATTTCCTGCTGGGGAAGAAACCGACGACACTGGCGGCAAGCTAGAAGGCACCGCCGCCTCCGCCGCCAAAGCCGCCACCGGAAAATCCGCCCCCGCCGAAGCCCGAACCGCCACTCGAGCTGCGCGGCGCGGAAGCGAAGGTGGTGGCCGCGCGGCTCGACATACTCTGCAGGTCGTTCACCAGCCGCGACACCCGGAAGTCGCCCGTCCAGTTGCCCTGGTACCACTCGGGCGGCCGCCGGTAGATATCTTCGAACGCGCGCGTCCAGTTGCGCTCGACCCCGAGCGCCATCGCGTAGGGCAGGTACTTCTCAAACAACTCGGGCGAGGTCACCATGCGTTCGAGCCGGTCTTTTTCCGCGCGGGCGAGAAACTCTTCAAAGCCGCGCACGCCCGCCCACGCATCCACGCCTTTGCGCGTGCGCGCGGGCATGAACCAGCCGAAGCCCAGGATGATGACACCGCTCAGGAGCGTGGCCGCCAAGGCGGCGACCGGCGAGATCCCCATCCCCATTGCCGGTGCTACCACGAAGAAGCTGGCCCCGAGCGCTACCGCGCCTATCACCATCCAGGTCTTTTTTACCTTCTGCGGGTCGTGGTCGTAGTAGCCCTTGCCGATGAGCTGCTTCGTGATGGCCTTCCGCAGGCCGGGCAACTTCTTGTAAAACTGATTCTCGAGCGAAGATAGCGAGACTTCGTCGCCCCCCCCAAACAGCTCATCGAGTAACTCCCGCTCGTGCGCCTTCAGCTCCTTCCACTCCCCGCGCGACTTGCGTAACTGGAAGCGATAATCCTTTTTGCTCCAGAACAAGACCTCCCGCTCGCTCTCTTCGATCAGCAGGTAGCCGCGCACGGCCAGATCCACTAATGTGGCCGTGATGTCGCGCATGTCGGGGTTGTTGTCCGCCAGCATGCCCAACTCGGCTGGCGTAAGGCCTTCCGGCGGCGCGTAGAGCGGCATGATGGAGCGGTTCAGCTCCGGGTCGCGCCCGCGCGTGTGCCAGAGCCAGAACATCCCGGCGAAGACGAACAGCGGCACCAGCAGTACCCAGTTGCTGCGTAGGGTCTGCGCGGCGCGCTCGCTGCGGCTCGGCTCCGGCACCACGCCCTTCGCCCAGCCGACTACGACGGTCAGGCCTTCGCGGTAATTCAGTCCCCGCCGCGTGCGAAAGCGCACTTCGTTGGCGCTGATGTCCACGTCGGCGTCGCTCGCCGTCGCTCCCCACGTCCCCGTGTAGGCTACGGCACGCACGCTGCCGCTTGCTTCGGCCGGCAGCACCACGCGCGCCCTTGCGCGCTCAATCGGCACCGGCCACTCGGTGCCGGTGGCGTTCCAGTAGAGTTCGTCGTGGTCATCGAAAAAGCGCAGGCCGTTCTCCACGCGGTAGCGCAGCACGACCGTCTTGGTCGTGTCTTCGGCGCCCGGAATCCAGACCTTGAACTTGCGGTAGTGGCCTTCGCGGCTCGACTCGTACTTCAGCGCCCGGCCAGATCCGTCCGTGATGCTTTCGAGATCGAGGAAGAGCCGGTAGTTGAACCCGCCCGGGCCGTCGTAATCAATGGGAATGGTGCGGAAGATGCCGTTGTAGCGGCCGACGAAGCGCGGCTGGATGGTTTCGGTGACGCGGAGGGAACCGTTGCGATCAATCTCGATCAGAACGTCAAAGCTCTCGATCGTCCACGAACGTTGGGCAATCGCCCCGGCGGCGAGCGGCGCCAGCAGCAGCACCGCCAGCGCCAGCCCGAGCCCCGCCCACCACTTCCATCTGTCATTTGGCATTTGTCGTTCGCTCGGCTAGCGGGCACCGGCTTCGAAGCTCACCCGCGGGGCCTCGCGCTCGGCCGCCGCTGCCACTTCGAAGAACTCGCGCGGCACAAAGTTGAAAAGTCCGGCCACGAGATTGGTGGGGAACTGCCGGATGCGGGTGTTGAGGTCGCGCACCACCGCGTTGTAGTAGCGGCGCGAGCGCTGAATCTCCTCTTCCAACTGGCCGAGCTGGCTCTGCAACTGCGTGAAGTTCTCGACCGCGCGCAGTTGCGGATAGGCCTCAGCGAGCGCAAACAGGCTCTTCAAGGCTTCCGTCAATATGCCTTCGGCCTGCGCCTTGACCGCCGGCCCTTGCGCCGCCATGGCTTTGGCGCGCGCTTCGACGACTTTCTCCAGCGTCGAGCGCTCGTGCGCGGCGTAGCCCTTGACCGTTTCCACCAGGTTGGGAATCAAGTCGTAGCGGCGCTTGAGTTGCACGTCAATGTCCGACCAGGCCGAATCCGACCGCACCCGCAGGCTGACCAGACTGTTGTAGGCAATCACCACGAACGCGAGTAGGAGTCCTGCAATTATCAGCACCCAGGTCATCGCGTCTCCTTTACCCTGAGTCCCGAAAAATTTCGGGACGAAGGGTTGCCCTGCGTTCCGACCCCCGGAAGCGCAGGCCCCCACCGGAGGTTCGATTACTGCCGGGCACTATACGCAACCCCCGCGCCTGCTGTAAATAGGCCACCCCGCCTATTTCCTGCGCGCCTCCTCCCACGTGCCGGCATCAACGTTCTAAGGTCGTTGTCCCGCCATGCGGCACGAACTGCCGCAGGTGCTCCGGCGTCAGCCCCGCCTCACGGAGCAAGCGCGCAGGCAACGAGTTGACATCGGCTGCCAGCGCCAGCAGCAGGTGAACGAGATCCACTGCGTTCGTTCCCTCCTGTTGCGCTTCTGCTTGGGCCCGCACCAGCACGGCCCGCGCCTCTTCGCTCAACTCAATGGCTTCGGCTTCCCACGGGCCCGGCTGCAACCGAGCCGCCCATTCCTGCTTGAGCCGCTGCCGGATGCGCGGGGGCGCAAGTGCCGGCAGCTTCAGTTCTTCGAGCAGCTCACCAACCTCCTGCACCATTCCGAAAAGCAGATGGGCCGGCTCGATGCGGCCAGTAACGAGGTAGCGAGCTTCGATGTTGGCCAGCGTCAGCGCCCGCCGCGCCCGCTCGGTGAACCTGTCAAGCTCAATCATCCGGCCTGCCAAGATTTAGCGCCTGGATCTCTGGCCAATAGGGACTCTCGGCCAGCTTCTGTCGGAACTCCTTCAAGAACTTATCTTTCCCCCGCACACCCGAGGGCCATGCCGTTTCGAACAGACTCCATGCCAGATCCATATGGCCTGAATAAATGAGTACGAGCATCTTGTCCCAGAGGAGGGGTGGCGGTTCGCCACCTCGCCAGTTTTCATTCCCCCGAAGTTCTGCAGCCCATGAACTGAGTTGCCCCGGTGACGGCGCGGGCTTACGCATTAGGTCGACTGCTAAGTGATATCCCTTGTCGCGGAATCGTAAAATGATGTCTGGGGCGGGGGATTCAGCGAAGGAGGTCCGCCAGTAAGCGAACGTCCAGTCTTGCATTGCGAACTCGAGATTCGAGTCGCCATCCATATCAACGAACTCTGCTCGCCCGCTGTGTTGCGCCTGTAGAACATCAAGCAGGCGGAGGTCCTGGCCGATCTCGAAAACATAGAAGTCCAGGCAACAGTGACTTCCGCCACTGTACTCGGACACTACAAGATCCGGTACGCCGTTTCCTGTGATATCGCGCCCAAACAGCACTGCTGCTTCCGGCTGTTCTTCCTCCATCTCCTGATTTGGACTTCCTATAAAGAATCGGCCCCCTTCAGCCGCTAGTAGGATCCGCCCACTTCTAAGGATTTCGAAGGAACCAAGAGCTAGGTGCGAGGAGTCGCGGTAGATCCGAACCGTGTAATCCGCCCATGCCCGCTCGAGGCGCAAGCTTCCCACTGGCTTGAAGCTGGCGAGTTCGGCCCCAGTCTGCCGAAGCAAACGCTGAAGGAACTCTTTACTTTGATACTCCTGCCCCACCATGGGCAAAGCGAGAAATGGAATAAGCAGGTAGATTCGACGCATCCGTATATTGTTGTTCCGATTCGCTTCCGCCGGCCTATGTTACCATTTTGAATTGAGCGAGTGGGATGACATGACGGAGCTACTGTGCACCCTCGACGCGACGATTCGCCGGGAACGGCTGCTGCGGGCGGGCGAACGCGTGGCAGTGGCCTGCTCGGGCGGCGCCGATTCAGTTGCGCTGCTGCTCCTTCTTTATGACCTGCGCAGCGAACGGGGAATTTGCCTCTCGGTCGCTCACCTGAACCACCAACTCCGCGGCGCCGACGCTGATGCCGACGAAGCCTTCGTTCGCAACCTGGCTGCACGGCTCGGGCTGGAATGCATTAGCGAGCGCGCGGATGTCGCCGCTCGCGCCACCGGGACCAATCTGGAGGAGGCTGCTCGCCAGGCCCGGCTGGAGTTTTTCCGCAGCCTCTGCGTGCGCGGCCAGGCCGACGCCGTCGCCACCGCCCACACGCTCGACGACCAGTCCGAAACCCTGCTGGCGCGGCTGCTCCGCGGCACCGGCATCCCCGGCCTGGCCGGCATTCAGCCCGAAATTGAACTCAATCCCGGCCGCCTCATTCGCCCTCTGCTCGCCGTGCGTCGCGCTGACCTGCGCAGCTTTCTCCAGGAACGAAAGCAGGAATGGCGGGAGGATGCCAGCAACCTCGACACGGCGCGCACGCGCAACCGCATCCGCCTCGACCTCCTGCCCCAACTGGAATACTTCAACCCGGCGGCCACCGCGCATCTGGCGTCCCTGGCGGCACGGGCATCGCAGGAGGAATCCTTCTGGCGGCTCTTCATCGAAGAGCGCTTCCGCACCCTGGTGCAGGAGGAGACAGGTGCCTGGCACATCGCCGCCAAGCAACTCCTCGAGCCGCTGGGCGATTTCTATTCCGCTGTTTCCGCTTCGCCCCACGCGGCGGAAGCGGCGCAACGCGCGGTCGCGCGGCGCCTGCTGCGGCGGCTGGCCGAAGACGTCCGCGGCGACACCCGCCGGCTGACTTCCGAGCACATCGAAGCCATCCTCCACCTGGCTGCCTCCGGGCAGAGCGGACAGCGGCTCGCCCTGCCGGGCTTCCAGGTCGAGCGTGTCTTTGGCGAGCTCATTTTTCGCGCCCCGCGTCCGGTGGAATCCCCGGACTACCACTACGAAGTCAAGGTCCCCGGAAGCGTGGCGCTGGTGCCGTGCGGGCACCGCCTGGAGTTCAAATTAGTTGCCGCCAGCGACCTGGAGCAAGGCTATAATGGAATCAATGCAGGGGCGCTGGACGCCGAGGCGCTCGGCACCAGCCAAGCCGCGACGCGACGCACGCTGCGGCTGACGGTGCGGAACTGCCGGCCTGGAGACCGCTATCGGCCGCAGGGCACGGCTCGAGCGAAGAAGCTGAAGACGCTTTTTCAGCGGGCGCACGTGCCCGTGGCTGAACGTGCCCGCTGTCCGGTGGTAGTGAGCGCGGGCCGGATCATCTGGGCGGCGCGCTTCGGCATCGCGGCTGAGTGCGCCATCGGGGAGCAAACGCGCACCGCGCTCGTCATTCGGATGGAGCCGCTGGAGGAGTAATCGCTTTCGTGGAACTCAAGACCCTCTACAAAGCCGGGCAGGTGGCCCGCCGCGTGCGCGAACTGGGGCGGAAGATCACACGCGACTACCGCGGCGAACCGATTGAACTCGTGGGAGTCCTCGAGAATTCCTTCATCTTCCTGGCCGATCTCGCCCGCGCCATCCAGTCCCCGGTGCGGTGTCACTTCATCCGCTCCGAAACCCGCGAGATCCGCGACCCGGCAGGATACGAGCGCAAAGAAATCTTCTACACGCCGGAGTTTTCCGCCGCCGACAAGCACGTGCTGCTGGTGGACGGCGTGCTCACCTCCGGTGTGACGATGGACTTCCTCCTCAAGCGCGTCGGCCTTAGCCAGCCCAAGTCAGTCAAGACGGCGGTCCTGATCGACAAGCCCGCGGAGCGCAAGCTCGCCCTCCAGCCGGATTACTTTGGCTTCCGAATGGCATCTAATAAGATTGTGGTCGGCTACGGCCTGGGCTGGGACGGTTTCTACCGCAACCTGCCTTACATCGGCACCCCCGCTCCCGCCCGGAGCCGAACGGCCGCGGCCAAGAAACACGTGCGGAGGAGCAAACGCAGGAAACGCTGAGGAGACCCCGGTGAACCAAACGGCTCGGACAATTCTTTTCTGGCTGGTGATGGTGGTGGCGATTGTGTTTCTGGTTCGGATGGCCTCCACTGGCCCGAGCGCGGGTGATGCCGAGCCCAGCTTCACCGAATTCATGGACAAGGTGGAACAGGGCCAGGTCTCCGAGGTCGTCCTCCGCGGCTACGAAGTCCAGGGCACCTACAGCGACGGCCGCAAGTTCAAGACCCACATCCCTCCTGACTATCCTGATGTCTATAAGACCCTGCGCGAAAAGAGGGTCAAGTTCCGCGTCAAGGATGCCAGTAGCCCCAGTTGGATGGCCTGGGGCTTCAACCTCCTGCCCATCCTGCTCCTGGTCGGCTTCTGGATCTTTATCATGCGGCAGATGCAGGTGGGCGGGAACAAAGCCCTGAGCTTCGGTAAGAGCCGCGCCCGTCTCATCTCCTCCCAGCAGAAGAAAGTCACCTTCAAGGATGTCGCGGGGGTGGATGAAGCCAAAGAGGAACTCCAGGAAATCATCGAGTTCCTGAAAGACCCGCAGAGATTCCAGCGCCTGGGCGGCCGCATCCCCAAAGGGGTCTTACTGGTGGGCCCGCCCGGCACGGGCAAGACCCTGCTCGCCCGCGCGGTTGCGGGTGAAGCCAACGTCCCCTTCTTTTCTATCTCTGGCTCCGACTTCGTCGAGATGTTTGTGGGTGTCGGCGCCAGCCGAGTTCGTGACCTCTTCGAGCAGGGCAAGAAGAACGCCCCCTGCATCATTTTCGTTGACGAACTGGACGCCGTCGGACGCCACCGCGGCGCCGGCTTGGGCGGCGGCCACGACGAGCGCGAGCAGACGCTCAATGCCATGCTGGTGGAAATGGACGGCTTCGACTCCAACGAAGGCGTCATCATCATGGCTGCCACCAACCGCCCCGACGTGCTCGACCCCGCCCTGCTCCGCCCCGGCCGCTTCGACCGCCGCATCGTCGTCCCGCGCCCCGACGTCAAAGGCCGCGAGGAGATTCTCCGGGTCCACATCCGCAAGATCCCCCTCGCGCAGGATGTAGAGCTGACCGTGCTCGCCCGCGGCACGCCGGGCTTTTCGGGCGCCGACCTGGCCAACCTAGTGAACGAGGCGGCTCTGCTCGCCGCTCGCAAGAACCTTAAGCAAGTCAGCATGGACGACTTCGAAGCCTCCAAGGACAAAGTCCTGATGGGCGTCGAGCGCCGCTCCATGATCATCTCCGAGGAGGAGAAGCGGAACACCGCTTACCACGAGGCCGGCCATGCGTTGGTCGCCACCAAGATGCCCCACACCGACCCGATCCACAAAGTCACCATCATCCCCCGCGGCATGGCCCTGGGCGTGACCATGCAGTTGCCGGTGGACGACAAGCACACCTACACCCGCGACTTCCTCGAATCTCAGATCACCGTCCTCATGGGCGGCCGCTGCGCCGAAGAACTGGCCCTCGGCCACCTCACCACCGGCGCCGGCAATGACTTCGAACAGGCCACGGAACTTGCCCGCAAGATGGTTTGCGAATGGGGTATGAGCGACCTCGGCCCGCTCACCTTCGGCAAGAAGGAAGAAGCCATCTTCCTCGGCCGCGAAATCGCCCAGCACCGCGACTACTCCGAAGACACCGCCATCCGCATTGACACCGAAGTCAAGAAAATCGTGATGCGCGGCTACCAGCGTGCCCGCGAAATCCTCGAAACCCACCGCGAAATCCTCGACCGTATTGCCCAGACGCTGCTCGAGCGGGAAGTTCTCGATGCCCAAGAGATCAATCTCCTGATCGATGGCAAGCAGCTTCCGGAAAAGCCCGTCCCACCGCCCCCGCAGCCGGAAGCCAAGCCTGCCCCTGCCCCCAAGCCCGAGCCCAAACCCGTTCCTGCCTTCACCAAAGAGGGCGCCAAACCCAAACCCTCCCCCGCCTGAGGTTCACCGTGGCCAAGGGCAAATCAAATCTGGCAGTCACTTGCCCTCACTGCAATTCCAAACTGGTGGTGGACCCGGTGCTTGCGGCGGTGATCGACCACGAGCCGCCCCCCAAGCCACCCACCATTGCCGACCTCACCGAAGCGGCCAAGGGACTCAAGGAGGAAGCCCGCAAGCGGGAAGAGAAGTTCGCGGAAGAATTCGCCGCGCAGAAAACCCGCAGCGACGTCTTGGCCAAGAAATTCGAAGAGCAGTTCAAGAAGGCCAAGGACCAGCCCGTCACCAAGCCCCTGCGCGACATCGACATCGACTGACGCGAACGCGCCTGCATTCCAGCACCTCACGTGCAACCGCGCCGCAAATTCGCCCTGACGCTGCCCAGCAGCGTGCTCATCCTGGGTGAGCGCACGCTGATTATGGGCATCCTCAATGTGACGCCAGACTCGTTCAGCGACGCCGGGCGCTTCCTCGATCCGGATCGTGCCACCGAACACGCCCTGGCGATGCAGCGGGCCGGGGCCGACCTGATTGACGTCGGTGGCGAATCCACCCGCCCCGGTTCCAGCCCGATCTCGGTGGAAGAAGAGCTGAGCCGCATTCTGCCCGTTATGAAGCGCCTGCGGCGCAAGCTGCGCATTCCGTTCTCCGTGGACACGACCAAGGCCGAAGTGGCGGAAGCCGCCTTCAAGGCTGGCGCCGAGATCATTAACGACATCAGCGGCCTCCGCTTCGATCGGCGCTTGGCCAAAGTGGCCCGGCGCCACGAGGTACCGCTCATCCTGTGCCACCTCCGCGGCACCCCGAAGACGATGCAAACTCTGCCTCCGGCCAAGAATATCCTCCGCGAAGTGGAGCGCGGGCTGGCCTGGTCCATCCAGCAGGCCGCCGCCGCCGGCCTCCGCCGGGGCCAGCTCATCCTCGACCCTGGCATCGGGTTCGGGAAAACCATGCAACAGAACTACGAACTGCTCTTCCGCCTCGACCGCCTGCACAAGTTCCGCCTGCCGCTGCTGATCGGCACCTCGCGCAAGATGTTCATCGGCCGCACGCTTGACAACGCTCCGCCCGACCGCCGCCTCTGGGGGACAGCCGCCACCGTTGCCGCCTCCATCCTGCAGGGCGTGCACATCGTGCGCGCGCACGACGTGGCTGAGATGGCCGAAGTCGCCCGCGTCACCGACGCCATCCTCCGCACCGCCCGTCCGTGACTCGAGCACGCAGGATGGCTTGCGCCGCCTGCCGCCACACGTTATAAAGGCTTCGTCGGGGTTGCTATGGGTGCAGCGCTCATCCTGGCGGTGGAGTTTCCGCGCCTGACCGGCACGGTGATTCTCGACATCCTGCTGGTGGCCGCGGTGATTTACTACTTCTTCAACCTCATCAAGGACACGCGTGCCTTTACCATGGTGGTCGCCGCCGCGTTCGTTCTGCTGCTCTACTACCTGACGGGCTGGGCGCGTCTGGAAACACTCCGCTGGCTGCTGCTGAATCTGCTCCCGTTCTTTGTCTTCGCTTTGATCGTGGTCTATCAGACTGAAATCCGCCGCGCTCTGGCGGGCACGCCGCGCCTGCTCGGCTTCGTCGGGCGCCTGGCTCCGCCCGCTCCGGACCTCTACGACGACGTGGTGCTTGCCTCGAGCTATTTTTCCCAGAACCGCATCGGTGCCCTGGTCGCCATCGAGGGCGATATCAGCCTGCGAACCTACATCGAAAGCGGCATCGGCCTGGACGCGCTGTTGAGCTACGACGTCCTGGTCTCTATTTTCCGTCCCGAATCCCCGCTGCACGACGGCGCGGTCATCATCCGCAAGAACCGCATCGCTGCAGCCTCCTGCTTCCTGCCGCTGTCGTTGAACCCGCTGCTTTCGACCCAACTGGGCACGCGCCACCGCGCCGCCATCGGCGTCACCGAAGAAACCGACGCCATCTGCGTGGTCGTCTCCGAGCAGACCGGTGCCATCGCGGTCATGCACGCGGGGAGCGTTGAGTTGAACCTGACGCCGGAACAATTGCGCGAGCGTTTGCGCGTGCTGCTCCATCCGGCACGGCGGCGCCCGCGACTCGGCTGAGGATCTTCGATGGAGTGGCTCCGCCGCCTGCTGCTGCACAACTGGTGGCTCAAGCTTCTCTCCCTGGCGCTCGCCTATGCCCTCTGGGCCTGGGTCGTGCCGACGGAATCAGGTCCGGTTGAAATCGGTTTCTCCGCCCCGCTGGAGTTGGCGAACGTCCCGCGCGGCCTGGAAGTCGCCGGCGAGATTCCCGCGCGCATCCATCTGCACCTGCGCGGCAGCGAGTCACGCCTCCGCCGGCTGATGCCGGAAGAAGTCGGCATTGTGCTCGACCTCCGCGATGCCAGGCCGGGCAACCACGTCTTCCGCCTGACGCCCGACCAAGTCGAAGCACCCCCCGGCGTCGCTGTCGTGCGCATTACGCCGGAGGAAGTTCATCTCAGACTCGCTCCGCGGTGACGATGCAAGAACTGTTCGGAACGGATGGGATTCGCGGGGTGGCGGGTGAGCCGCCGCTCGATGCCCGCACCATCTACGCTGTTGGCCGCGCCCTGGGCGAATTCCTCCAACGACGTGGCTCTCGAGGAAACGTACTGCTGGGCGAAGATACACGGGAATCCTCGCCTTGGGTCACGAGCTACCTTGCCGGCGGCTTGCAGACCGCGGGCGCCAAGACTGTCTCGGCCGGCGTCCTGCCCACGCCCGGGGTCGCGCACCTCGTGCGCGCCAGGAATTTCCTCGCTGGTGTAATGGTCAGCGCCTCCCACAATCCCTACCGCGACAACGGCATCAAGCTCATCGCCCCCACCGGAACCAAGTTCCCCGACGAAACCGAAGCCGAAATCGAAGACCTCCTCCATCGGTTTCTTGCCGGGGATTCCGAGCCGCACGCCGCCGCCCCGCCCGCCGACTTGAGCCTCGTCGAAGCCTATGCCGATGGGCTTCGCGCGCGAGCCGGCGGTGACCTCAAAGGCCTGCACCTCGTAATGGACTGCGCCAACGGCGCCGCCACACGCGTCGCCCCGGCCCTCTTCCGCGGCCTCGGTGCCACCGTCACCGCCATTAACGCCACACCCGACGGCCGCAACATCAATGCCGATTGCGGTGCTCTCCACCCAGAAGTCATGCGGAAGAAAGTCAGCGAGATCGGCACCGATCTGGGGGTCGCCTTCGACGGCGATGCTGACCGCGCCATCTTCGCTACGCGCGCGGGCCAAATCGTGGATGGCGATGCCGTCCTGCTCATCGCCGCGCGCTGGCTCAAGCAGCACGGAAAGCTCCGGGGCAACACCGTCGTCGGCACGGTGATGTCCAACCTGGGACTTGAAGTTGCCCTGCGCCCGCTCGGCATCAAGCTCGCCCGCGCGCCGGTCGGCGACCGCTACGTCTTTGAAGAAATGGACCGCCTCGGTGCCAACCTCGGCGGTGAGCAATCCGGCCACATCATCTTCCTCGACGACGCGCCCACGGGCGACGGGCTGCTGACCGCCCTGAAGATCTGCAGGATCATACGCGCCACGGGCCGGTCGCTCGACGAACTCGCCGCTGACCTCAAGCCCTTCCCGCAGGTGCTGGTCAACATCCCCGTGCGGGAAAGGATCCCCTTCGAACAACTCCCCGCCGTGCAAGAATGCATCCAAGAAGCCAGAGCCACTCTCGGCGATCGAGGACGCATCCTGGTGCGCTATTCCGGCACGGAAGTGTTGGCGCGTGTGATGGTCGAAGCCGAATCGCAGGCCGACGTCGAGCGCTGGTCAGAGAAAATCGCAGCAGCAATCCGCGCGGCGATTGGACGCATCAAGGGGAATTAGAGTAAAGTTGGGGTATCCGGGGGCGAGGGGAGCGCACCATGGACGAAGCCGAACGACACTTCCGGCAAGGTATGAGCTACTACCGGTCTGAATACTACGCCAAGGCCCAAGCCGAGTTCATGCAGGCGGTCCAACTGGATAACACCCGCCCGCTCTACGTCTCCTACCTCGGCCTGGCCGTCGCGCGGGTCCAGCGCAGGTTCGACGAGGCCGAAGGCCTCTGCCACCGCGCGCTGAAGATGATGCGCACCGATCCGCAGGCCTACCTGAACCTGGCTCAGGTGTACGTCTGGGCCGGCCGGAAGGAGGATGCCGTGGATACGCTCTCGATGGGATTGCAGTACACCAAGCGCGACCCGCGCCTCCAACGACTGCTGCTGAAACTCGGTGTCCGCCGCGCGCCTGTCATCCCCTTCCTCGACCGCAGGAACTTCCTCAACAAGCAACTCGGCAAACTTCGCCACCGGATGCACAGGCTGGTCGGAGAAGAATAGCCGCGCGGCTCAGCGCTGCGACCGCCAGAGCAGAATCCCACCCGCCGCCAGGCCGGGTACAAGCCAGAGCACGAAGCTCCGCATGTCCTCGCGGGGGTCGAACCGCCACGTGTCGTAGCGCTCCGCGCGCACAAGAACGCGGTCCGCAAGTGTCCGCGGCGGGTGGTAGCTGGCGACAAGAAAGGAAAAGACCGCCCAGGCAGCGCTGAGCAAGATGATGGTGCGTGGGCGCGGTTTCATTCGACCTTACCCGGAATCTGCGGCCACCAGCGCGGCACCCGGGCGCAATACTGCCGGTATTCCTCGCCGAAGCGCCGCTCCATGTCTCGTTCCTCATACCTCGGCACGAACAAGCAAACGAAGATAAGAAAACCCAAAAATCCCAGCCACAATCCCACCGAAGCCAGCCATAACGCCGACCCGACCAGCAGCACCCCCACACCCCACATCATCGGATTGCGCACAGTGCGGTAGGGCCCCGCGATCACCAAGTGCTTTGTCTTGGCGGCGAACGGATGGGGTGTGCCTTCCCCGAGGTCAGCGAATAAGATCGCACACCAAGAGACGAGCAGCAGCCCCGCCAGCACCAGCAGCCTTCCCGCCCAGGGCAGGTGGATGCCGCGCCAGCCCACTGCGCGGTCGAGCCACAGCCAGCTCATGAATACCGCCGTAATCACGGCGGGGAACCAGATGAAGCGGAGAAAGGCACGCACCCCATCCACCCGCTAGAGCAGAATATCCAGGCTCCAGAACACAAACAGCAGGACGCTGACAAAACCATTGACGGCAAAGAAAGCAGCGTTCACCCGCGACAAATCAGTTGGCCGCACCAGAGAGTGCTCGTAGGCAAGCAGCACCGTCACCACGGCCAGCCCCCCATACGCAAGAGTACCAGAGCCCGTCATGCGCGCCAGCCACAGCAGCAGCACCACCATCCCGAGGTGCAGCCCGCGCGCCACCCAGAGCGCACGGCCGATGCCGATGCGCGCCGGCAGCGAGTAGAGTCCCGTGCGGCGATCGAACTCGACGTCCTGGCAGGCATAGATGATGTCGAAGCCCGCCACCCAAAAAAGCACGGCGAGCGCGAGCGGCAGCACCGGCCAGTCGAACGCCCCGCGGATGGCAATCCAGGCGCCGACGGGCGCCATCCCCAGACAGAAGCCCAGCACCCAGTGCGTGAGCGTTGTAAAGCGCTTGGTGTAGGAGTACAGGAATAGAACGCCAAGCACGAGCGGGGAGAGCTTGAACGCCAGCGGATTCAACTGCCAGGCCGCAACCACCAACACGGCAGCCGAGACCACGACGAACACCCACGCAAAGCGCAGGCTGAGCTTGCCCGTGGGCAGCTCGCGCCCTGCCGTGCGCGGATTCGCGGCGTCGTAGCGCAGGTCGGCGATGCGGTTGAACGCCATCGCCGCGCTTCGCCCGCCCACCATCGCCACTACGATCCAGAACAGTTGCCATCCGGTCGGCAGTCCATTCGCCGCCAGCAGCGCGCCCAGCAGCGCGAACGGCAGCGCAAACACCGAATGCTCAAACTTGACCATCGCCAGCACGGTCGCCAACGGTCGGAGCCACGGATTCACACGGATAAACACAGAAGAACTGTTTCCTACGTCACCGGCCTTCGGCGGCACATCCACACGGTACAAGGTACAAGGCACAAAGTACAAGCTGCAAGGCGCGTCGTGTACAATGAAACTTCCTTTTCGGCTGGCCGAATTATGACGGAAAAAGAAATCCGCAAGCTGCTGGAGGCGGTGCGGCGGGGGCGCATCTCACCGCTCAAGGCGATTGAGAAGCTGCGGCGGCTGCCGTTCGAAGACCTGGGCTTTGCCAAGATTGACCACCACCGCGCGCTCCGCCAGGGCTTTCCCGAAGTGGTGCTGGCGCGTGGAAAACGTCCCGAGCAGGTGGTGGCCGTTGTGCGACGAATGCTCGCCAACGAGCACAACATCCTCATCACCCGCGCCGACCGCAAGCTGTATGCGCGCATCCGGCGGCTGAGCCGCGGGGCACGCTACCACGAGCTTTCCGGCGCCATCACCGTTCACAAAGAGAGAACGATTCGCGGCAAGGGCATGATTCTCGTCCTTTCCGCGGGTACGTCGGACTTGCCGGTCGCGGAAGAAGCGCAGGTGACGGCGGAAGTGATGGGCAATCGGGTGGAGGCAATTCACGACGTGGGCGTGGCCGGCCTGCACCGGCTGATGCGCTACCGCGAGCAGCTGGAGAGCGCGCGTGTCATTATTGTTGTGGCCGGGATGGAAGGGGCGCTGCCCAGCGTCGTCGCTGGCCTAGTTGGTGTCCCTGTTATCGCCGTGCCGACCAGCGTCGGCTACGGCGCCAGCTTCGAAGGCCTGGCGGCACTGCTGGGAATGCTCAACACCTGCGCCTCCAACGTCTCCGTGGTGAACATTGACAACGGTTTCGGCGCGGGCTACGTCGCCAGCGTCATTAACCGTCTCTGATGTGGTGACCGGTGGCCAGTGACCAGCAAGAAGCTATTTGCTCTGTACCGGTCGCGGGTCGCCGACTGCTGGCCACCTTGTGAACAACGCAATGGGTTTGACTAACGCAATGGATTAGAGGAGAAGAAACAGATGCCACGCGTGTTTCGCAGGCAGGTGTTCGTCTGCACCACGGAAGGCGAAGGGCGCTGTGCCACCAAAGGCAGCCTCGACACATTTCAGAAGTTCCGCGAGGAGGTCAAGGCGCGCAACTTGACCGACATCATCGTCACGCGGGTCGGCTGCACCGGGCAGCACGCCAGCGGGCCCACCGTCATCATTCATCCCGACGGCATCTGGTACCAGCACGTCACGGCGAATGAGGTCGCCGAAATCATCGAACAGCACCTCGTCGGCGGCAAGCCCGTCGAGTGGCTCATCAATCCCGAAATGCGTGTCAAACCTCAATAAGGAGCACGTATGCGAAGCCTCACGAACGTCACATTGATTCTGCTCGCCGTCGTTCTGCTGGGCGCAATGGGCGCAGCCCAGCAGGCAGGGTTCAAGGTCTACATCTCGGCCGATATGGAAGGCATCACTGGCCTGGTGGATTCCAGCCAGGTCTCGCCCACCGGGCGCGATTACGCGCTCGGGCGCAAACTGATGACGGCCGAAGTGAACGCCGCCATCGCTGCAGCCTTCGAAGCCGGCGCCACCGAAGTCGTCGTCAACGACTCGCACGGCCCCCAGACCAACCTCCAGCCCGACCAGCTCGACCCCCGCGCCGTGCTCATCACCGGCCAGCCCAAGCCCTTCGGGATGATGCAGGGGCTGGACGCGAGTTTCGCCGCGGTCATCTTCATCGGTTATCACCCGCAGGCCTCCACCACCGATGGCGTGCTCGACCACACCTACAGCGGCCAACTGAAGAGCGTGAAGCTCAACGGCATCGAAGTGGGCGAGTACGGCCTGAACGCCACGCTGGCCGGGCACTACAATGTGCCCGTGGTCTTCATCTCCGGCGACCGCGCGGTGACCAATCAAGCACGCGTGCTGATTCCGGGCGTCGAGGCGCTGGCAGTGAAGGAAGGCATCGGCAAGACCGCCGCGCGCACGCTCCATCCGGACGAAGCCTTGAAGCGCATCGCTGCCGGTATCAAAGCCGCGCTCGCCCGCCGCCGCGAGATTCAACCGGTGGCGCTGCAACGCCCGGTGACGATTGAGATCGAGCTGGCCGATTCCTGGCAAGCCGATGCAGCGATGCTCGTGCCGGCAATGGAGCGCGTGAGCGGGCGCGTGGTGCGCTACGTCGCGCCCGACATGGCCGTGGCGTACAAGATCTCCCGCCTCGTCGCCCGTCTTGCAGCCAGTAACTAGGATCCGCCGAAGACGCGGGTGAAGATGGCGTCCACGTAGCGGAGTTGCCGCTGGAGGTCGAAGGCGGCGTCAATCTCGCTGCGCGAGAGCTTTCCGGTGATGCGGGAATCAGCGAGCACAACCGACTTGAAGTCCTGCTTGCCCTCCCAGACCTTCATCGCGTCTTCCTGCACCCACGCGTAGGCTTCCTCCCGGCGGACGCCTTTTTCCGTCAGGTCGAGCAGCAACTGGCCGGAGTAGATCAACCCGCGCGTCAGCTCCAAGTTCTCGCGCATCCGCTCGGGATAGACGCGCAGGTGGGCGATGAGGGCAGCGGTTTTGTCGAGCAGATAGTCGAGCAGGATGGTCGAATCAGGCAGGATGATACGCTCGACCGAGCTGTGGGAGATATCGCGTTCGTGCCAGAGCGCGACGTTCTCGAGCGCGGCCTTGGCGTTCGCGCGCAACACACGCGCCAGGCCGCAAATCTGCTCGGCCGTGATGGGATTCTTCTTGTGCGGCATCGAGGAGCTGCCCCGCTGCGTGCCGCCGAAGGCTTCTTCCGCCTCGCGCACCTCGGTGCGCTGGAGGTGGCGAACCTCGAGCGCCATCATTTCGAGCGACGCACCGATCACAGCGAGTGTGGCGAGATAGCAGGCATAGCGGTCGCGCGCGATGATCTGGCTCGAAATCGGCGCCGGCTTCAGCCCCAGGCGCACGCAGACTTTCTCTTCGATGTCGGGCGCCAGATGCGCGAACGTCCCCACCGCGCCGGACAACTTTCCCACCCGCATTTCCTCGGCCGCGCGCGCCAATCGCTCCCGGTTGCGCTGCGCCTCGTCGTACCAGTTGGCGAGCTTCAAGCCGAACGTGGTCGGCTCGGCGTGCACGCCGTGCGTGCGACCCACCATCGGCGTGTCCTTGAATTCATAGGCCCGCCGCTTGAGCACCTCCGCAAGCCGATCCAGACCGCCCAGTAGCAGCGCAGAGGCTTCGCCGATGAGCAACGCCTGCGCGGTGTCTACGACGTCGTAGGATGTCAACCCGTAGTGCAGGAAGCGCCCTTCCGGGCCAAGTTTCTCCGTCACCGCCATCGTGAAGGCGATGAGGTCGTGGCGGACTTCCTTCTCGATTTCCGCGACCCGCGTGGGCGAGGGCACCTGCGCCTTGGCACGCAACTGGGCGCCGGCTTCCGGGGGAATCCGGCCGCACGCGGCCAGCACCTCAGCGGTAACCAGCTCCACCTCGAGCCAGTGCCGCAGCTTGTTCTCGTCCGACCAGATGCGGCCCATGGGCGGACGCGTGTAACGCGGAATCACAACCCTTCCTCAACTCGCAGTGTGTCTGCCGTCTCGACGCCGGCGGAGAAAAAAAGAAGTTTCATCATAGCGGATTTGCCGGAGCCCGCCAAAGGCACTAGGAACCCGACGGCGGCGGCACAGCGGTTTGCGGGGCCGCGCTCGCCGAGGATGCCAATACCCGCTGCATCACTTCGAGCAATTCCAGTTGTCGCTGTTGCATCTGCCAGAGCTCATGCCACTGCTTGAAGCGCAGCGCATCAATCTTTTCGTGCAGGTCGCGAATCTCGATCTCGGCCATCAGGTTCACTTCGTAGTCGTGCTGCGCTTCCAGCCGATCTTTAGCGGCCTGGCGATTCTGACTCATCATGATGACCGGCGCCTGAATGGCCGCCAGGGCTGACAACCCGAGGTTCAGCAGAATGTAGGGATAGGGATCGAAGGGTCGCGTTACCAGCAGATACGAATTCACAAACATCCAGCCCAACAGGGCCAGCGCAAACAGGGACAGAAACGTCCAACTCCCGCCAAATTGTGCCACACGGTCGGCAACGCGCTCGCCGAGCGTCATCCGCTCTTGATACTCGCGCTCGACCAGCTTGCTGATGCGACCCTTGCGCGCAATCTTCGCCACCAGATTGCGCTCGGCTTCGGTGATCTTCTGGTACTCAACCTCAAGGTAGCCGAGGAACTTCTTGGCGCGGTACTGCTCGCGACACTTCGGACAGACGCCGTGTTTGCCGTCCCAGTTGGGATGGTCGCGCTGGAGCAAGTCCACCAGTCCATCCTCGAGCTTCTGCGGATTTACCAGGTGGCGCGTATCGGTGGGCGCGCCGCAAACCGAACAGGTCGCCTTCGCCATCAGAGTCCCTCCCGACCGGATTCTCTTGGGGTGGATTCTAGCATTGCCGCAGGCACCGGAAAGAGGCCTGCGGGGAAACGGCGTGCCTCAGCCCTGCTCAATGGGTTGGTTCAGCAGGCGGCTCAGCCTTTTGTAGGCCACCGCAAGTGCATTGCGCAGCTCGGCGATGCCTTTCGTGCGCGGGGTGAAATTGCCGGCGTCCATCTCCTCGACTACGAGTTGCGCCAGCGTGGTGGCGCGCTGCAGGCGATGGGCGGAAAGAACCGAGGCGGCGAACCCCGCCTCGATGAAGGTTCCGGCCATTTCGGCCGAATTCAGCATCGCCCAAACCGTGTTGCGGATGTGATCCACGGCCTTGCTCAACTCTTCCAGTGCTTCGACGCTCACGCGCGAATGGATTAACTCGCGGTCCAGCGCGAACAGGTCCAGTGCCAGCGTGCGGATACGGTCATCAATCTTTCCGGCCCGACCGCCAGCATCGCGTCCCGTTTCTCTCATATGAACCTCGCTTTCCTGCTGGCACCGTCCGTCAGCAAGAAATCAGCTTGCACAAAACTGCGCCCTGCATGGTTCGAATGACTGCTGGTTCAGAGCCGGATGGGTCCGAGCGGCGCATGTTGGCTCGTCAACAGCAGCTCCGCTTGCCGTGGCAGCGAGAGCGGAAAGCGCACCTGCCGGTGCGTCAAGGCTTCGGCGGCGCTCATCCGGGCGAGCTCGGGAAGATTATTGTTCTCAGAGAGGTGTGCCAGAACCAGGTAGCGTGCCGCCCCGTCGTAATCCGCGTCCAAGAATCGGCCCAGGTCAAGATTCGAAAGATGACCCAGCCGCGAGAGCACGCGCTGCTTCACATGCCAGGGATATGGCCCATTCCGCAACAATTCCAGATCGTGGTTCGACTCCATGATCAGGCAATCCACCCCGCGCACGTGCTGCTTGATGAGCTCGGTGACGAACCCGATGTCGGTCACCACCGCCGCCTGCGCGCCGTCCGCCTGAAAGCGGAAGGCGACAGGTTCGGCGGCATCATGCGGTGTAGCGAACGGCGTGACCTCGATGTCGCCCACCGGAAAGCGCTGCCCGGGACGAAACTTCTCCACCCGCGGCAACTCCCGCACCCACGGCAACGCTTCCCAGGTGCCTTCGGTCAGATAGATGGTTGCCCGCCAGGCCTGGGCCAGTGCCCACAAACCCTGTACGTGGTCGCCGTGCTCATGCGAGATGAGGATGGCCTGGACGCCATCGGTGGGCTCCCCGGCGGCCGCCAAGCGCCGCAGCGTCTCGCGGCGCGAAAACCCCGCGTCCAGCAGCAGCCGGGTGCGCGCAGTCGAAACCAGCGTGGCGTTCCCGGATGAGCCGCTGCCGAGGATGGTGACCTGCACGCCCCGTACCTTTTCCTGCTCTCCGTGGCCAGCTTCACCCCGTACCGTGAAGGTACGGGGCACGCCTGCGTCTCGCTACATCCCGAAACTGCTTCCTGTCGTCATGCGAGCTGCCGCAGATGTAGCAGGAAACACCGGCAGCGTCAACCGGGGAAATCGACGCGCAGATCTTCCCAAGCTTCCTTTTACCCCGTATCCCACCCGGCCGAAACCGGGTCCGCCCTCCCCCGCATCTCAATTCGTGATTTGCAGCGAGCGGCTCTGCTCGCGAATGGGGAGATAGGTGCTCTCCCATTCCTTGTGCGCCGGGTGCTCCACGTAGGCGTCGGCCGCCGCCCGGTCTTCAAATTCAATCGCAAACGCAGCGTTGAATTCCCGCGGCTGCACGCGCGTGGCCTTGATCCAGACGTTCCTGATGCCCGGAATCTTCGCCGCCATTCCCTTCACGCCCTCCAGCGCACGCTGCCGCTCGGCTTCTGCGGCCTCCGGTTTCCATTGCACGCTCACCACATGGATGATACTCGTGGGCGTCCCATAGCTGCGCTGCGCCATTGCCACGCCGCTCGCCAGTGCCACCCCGCAAATAATTCCAGCCAACCACCATGCCAGCTTGCTCTTCATCACGCCCTCCTCGAATCCAGGGTTCGCTAGCACGCCAACTGCTCGCGCGAAATCTTGAAGCCGTCGAGATTCCCCAACACCGCCACCCCGATGCGCTCCGGGTGGAAAAACTCCTGCGCGATCGCCTGGACCTGCTCCGCCTTCACCGCATCCACTCCCCGCGCAATCTGGTCGAGGGAGTGGAACTCACCGAAGTAGATGTGCTGGCGCGCCCAATTCGACATCCGTGCCGTCGTAGACTCCAGCGAGAGCATCAGCGAGCCTTTCAGATTCTCCTTCGCGCGGCGCAACTCCTCCTCTGCCAGCGGATTGCTCTTCAAGTCGCAGAATTCGGCCAGGATCATCCGCACCACCTGCGGCGCCGTCTCCTGCGCGGTGCCGGCATAAATCGTCAACAACCCGGTGTCGCTGTAGCTCTGTAAGTCGCTGAAGACCGCGTAGGCGAGACCCTCCCGCTCGCGAATTTTCTGGAACAACCGCGAGCTCATCCCCCCGCCGAGAACGGTCTGCAGAATGGCGCAGGCAAAGCGCTGCTCGTGCGCCAGCGGATAGCTCGGCACACCCATGCAGATGTGTACCTGCTCAAGTTCTCGCCGCGTGCGGGTCAGCAATGGCGCGTAAGAGGTCGGCGCCGGGTCGCTCCCCGGCGCTGCCTTCGACCTCAGCTGACCGAACGCCCGCGCGACCAACTCCACCAGCTTCTCGTGGTGCAGGTTTCCGGCCGCGCTCACCACCATCCGACCCGGCACAAACCACCGCCGGAAATAGTCCAGCACCGTTGCCCGGTCGAACTTCCGCACCGTCTCCTTCGTCCCCAGGATGGGCCGGCCGATGGGATGGTCGCGCCAGAAGTTCTGCGTGAAGGTTTCGTGCACCATATACTCGGGATTGTCGCTGTCCATCTTGATTTCTTCCAGGATGACGCCGCGTTCCTTGCCGATGTCGGCTTCGGCAAAGAGCGGATTCAGGACCATGTCGGAGAGGACGTCGAAGGCCAGCGGCAACTGCTCGTCCAGCACCTTGACGCTGAAGCAGATCAGCTCGCGCGTGGTAAAGGCGTCCAGGTTGCCGCCCGCCTGGTCCACCTCCCGCGCGATCTGCTCGGCGGTGCGCTGCTTGGTCCCCTTGAAGACCATGTGCTCGATGAAATGCGAGATGCCGTTGAACTCGGCCGGCTCCTTGCGCGAACCCGCCATCACCCAGATGCCGATCGCCACCGAGCGCACGTAGGGCATGCGCTCGCTGATGACGGTCAGGCCGTTGGGGAGCGTCTCCTTGCGGAGGTTGCGCAAGTCGCTGGTCACCTCAACCTCGTAGGACCTGGACTCAGGAGCTTTGGCTGCGGGGAAGCTTTTTTAGCACAACTCTTGAGAGAATTCCAGCCACGTTAGATAGTCCTACCCTGTGGGAGGTGGTTCCATCCTACCTCCTACCCAGGGCCTAGAAAGAGACCAGGGGGTAACCATCTTGCTCTCATCTAACCTATTGAAGCAGAAAAAAAACTAGTTTCAAATCATGTTTCCACCAGGCTCACCCCCCAATGCTATGGACGGTCCCCCAGTGTCTTCTAGGCGCGCAGACAGGAGAATAAAAAACGAAACTAATAACGAGGGGAACCCTTTTGCTTCTCTGCTTCCTTGTTTCCCTGCCTGGTTGCTATCCTTGCGATGCTGCCATGCCCACTGAAGTTCTCGGTCTCACGCGGGAGGAACTCCGGCAACTCGCAGCCTCCTGGGGCGAGCCAGCCTATCGCGGCAGCCAGCTCTACCACGCCCTCTACGCCGAGCGCCGCTTCGACCTTGCTTCCCTCTCGAATCTCCCCAAACAGCTCCGCGCGCGGCTGGCGGAGGAAGCCTCGGTCGGCCTCCCCGGCATCGAGCATTGCTACCTCGCCACCGACGGCACCATCCGCTACGTCCTTCGCCTCAGCGACGGCCAGCGGATCGAAACCGTCTTCATGCCCGACGGCGACCTGCCCGAGGAACGCCTGCCGGGCGAGCCCCGCGGCCGCCAGACGCTCTGCCTCTCCACCCAGGCGGGCTGCGCGGTCAACTGCCACTTCTGCGCCACGGCGCAGCTGGGCCTGCTGCGCAACCTGACCGCGGGCGAAATCGTGGGCCAGCTCCTCCTCGCCTTGGAGGAAAACCGTCCCCGGCTGCGCCCGCAGACGAACGTCGTCCTCATGGGTCAGGGCGAGCCGCTGCTGAACTACGAGAACGTGGTTCGCGCCGTCGGCCTGATGGCCGACCCCAACGGGATGAACCTTTCCCTCCGGCACATCACCCTGTCCACCGCCGGCATCGTCCCCGGCATCCGCCGCCTGGCCGGGGAACCTGTTCGTCCCCGGCTGGCGGTCTCGCTCAACGCCAGCAGCAACGAGCAGCGCTCCCAGATCATGCCGATCAACAAGAAATATCCGCTGGAGGAACTTCTGGCTGCCTGCCGCGACTACCCGCTCCGCCCCGGGGAACGCCTCACCTTCGAGTACGTCTTGCTGGGTGGCTTCAACGACACGCCGGAGGACGCCCGCCGGCTCATCCGCCTGCTCAGCGGCTTGCGCGCCAAGGTCAATCTGATTGCCTGGAACCCTGTGCCCGAACTTCCCTATCGCGCGCCGCGGCCGGACGATGTGTCCAAATTCCAGAAGGTTCTCACCACCAATGACCTGAATGCCTTTCTCCGCCGACCCCGCGGCCAGGATGTCTTCGCCGCCTGCGGCCAACTCGCCCTGCTGGCGGTCAACACAGCCAGCGAGACCTCGGCTTCGGCCCCTGCGTAGCGGACACTGAAAAATCGGTCGTTCTTGAACTTCCGTTCAGTATAATGAACGAAGGGAAACCGTCATGGCTGCTCGCGATCCCGTCCCGGCTGCCTCGCTTACGCGCGGACTGCAAATCCTGGAGCTCCTGGCCAACGAACGCGACGGCCTGACCCATTCCGACATCAGCCGCCGTCTCCACCTGCCCAAGAGTTCCACCACCAACCTCCTGCGGGCCCTCGCCGCCCATGGCTACGTTCGCGCAACGACCAATCGCCGCTACCGTCTGGGTCTGCGTCTGATCGAACTCGGCAACGCCGTCCTGCGGGGGGTGGCACTGCGCGACGTCGCGCGGCCGCTGCTGGAGCGCGTGGTGGAAGAAACCGGTCTGACGGGTCATCTAGCGGTACTGGACGGTGACGAGGCTGTCTATGTCGAGCGCGTCGCGCCCGCTGGCTTCATCCAGATGCACACCTGGGTGGGCCGCCGGATGGACACCCATTGCACCAGCGTCGGGAAAGCGCTCACCGCCTACCTGTCAGCGGAAGAACTGCGCAGCCTGGTGGCGGCCCGTGGCCTCACTCGCCACACCCCCAAGACCATTACCAGCCTCAAGCGTCTGGTGGACGACCTGGCGCTCGTGCGCCGCCGCGGCTACGCGGTGGATGATGAAGAAAACAACGTCGGCGTCCGCTGCATCGCGGCCCCCGTGGTGAGCCGCCAAGGGGAGGCGGTGGCCGCGGTCGGGCTGACCGGTACGGTTACGCAAACCACGCCGGAGCGAATCCCGGTAGTGGGAGAGAAACTCAAGCGTCTCGCCCGTGAACTTGCCCGCTCCCTCGCCTCCTGACTTTCAACTCCTTCTCTGCGCCCTCTGCGCCTGCCCTGCCCGTCCGGCAGGCGGGTGCAGGCAGGTCTCTGCGGTGCAAAGCCAGTTCCTTGCTCCTTGTGTTCTCGGCCTCTGGGGATTAGAATTTGTTTCGGGTTTCACAATGCCGATCTTCGAATACGTCTGCCAAGACTGCAACCACCGCTTCGAGGCTATCGTCCAGGGGGCAAAGACCGCCGCCTGCCCCGCCTGCCAGAGCACCCGGCTCGAGCAGCAGCTCTCCGTCTTCGCGGTGGGCGGGCGCAGCGAGCGGCTGGCGGCCAGCGAGCCGGCCGGCGCCTGCGGCACGTGCGGCGACCCGCGCGGGCCCGGCTCCTGCTCGATCAACTGACGGCTAGTGCCGTTCCAACCAATTGGAGCCAACTCAGTCGAGCGGGAGGCTGCGCATCTAACTGGAAATCTAAACCACAAGGAGTTAGGCAAAAAAGTTGGAACGGCACTAGTTTCCTTCGCAGACCTGTTTTCTGAGCTTCGCGCCCAACTGTTCAAGCTCGGCGCGGCGGCTCAGCGGCACCATCGCCGACCCGGTCCAGTCGCCGGCCAGGACTTCCACGACGATCATCTTCGCCGGTTGCGGGCCGCGATTGAAGACCTTCAGGCTGACATTCCCGCCCTCATAGAAGTAGCCGCCAGCGGGAATGCGGTACTCTTGCCCGGTTTCTTCGACAAACGTTAGCTCGCCGGCGATGACCGCGCGGATGCCCGGGCCGGCGTGGAGGTGCTCACCCACGGAGCCTCCCGGCTCAATCTCGACTTCCGTCGCGCGTAGCTTGAATCGGCCGTTGAGGGGCGCCAGATACCCATCGAGCGAGGTCTCAAACTTCATCGCCGCTTTCATCCCCTGCATCTCCACCGGTCCGTGGCCGGGCATCTGCGCCAGCATCACGGCCGTTACGGGCAAGACCAGGACCGCCAGACAAACGCCTACCTTTTTCGAGTTCATAACCCCTCCTACACAAAGACTGAACAAAACTCGAGCACGCGCTCGCGGCAGCTCTTGACGTGCATGGCCAGGTTGAGTTGGCTGCCGGTCTCGAAAATGGGAATGAGGTCGGCCAGCTCCGGCCCGAAGGGAAGGCCCGTCAGCATCACCCGCACCGGCTGCAGCAGCGACCGCCCTTTGCCGTGCATCGCCTTGCGCACTTCCTCCACAATCGCCGCCAGCCGCTCCCTCGTCAGCCAGTTTTCCTCCAGGACGCGGCCGCCGAACTCGCGGATGACGTCGCGCGCCCCCGCTCGCTCCAGTGCGGCACGGCTCTCAGGGAACTCCAACGCCCGGGCGGCGGAGTAGTCGAACACAAACCGTGTGCGCTGGGGCAGCAAGGAGAGAAAGTCCAACCCCGGCAGCACCGCCCGGATGACATCCTTCAGCCACAGCCGCACCGGCTCGGGCGGGTCTTCGGGGAGGTAGCCCGCCGCGAGAAAATAAGGCAGGCTCAGGGCGAGCAGCCGATCCAGGTCCGCTTGCTGCAGCCAGTGATGATTCAGCGCGCGCAGCTTTTCGGCGTCGAAGGCAACGGGGGTTGAAACAATTTGCTGAGGATCAAACAGTCGCGCAAGCTGCGTGCGGGAGAAGAGCTCGCTCGCGCCGTCCGGCGGCTGCCAGCCCAGCAGCGCCAGGAAGTTGACGAGCGCTTCCGGCAGCACCCCCAGCCAACGCAGGTCGGCGATGGGCGTCTCGGCGGCCCCCACTCCCCACGGCGCCGAGTCTCCTGGCAGAATTTCCGGCAAGCGCCCGAGCCAGCTTGGCTCGCCTGCCCTGAGCCCCGAATGTTCACGGGGCGAAGGGTTTGCCTCCTCGGCTTCCAGCCCCAGCCACTGCAATTCCTCCCGCCACGGCTCCGGATTCGCTGCAATGATGAATGGACTGCCTTGCTGCTGTGCCCACAGCCAGCGGTAGACGGCCGCGCGGGCCCCTCTGACGGTCAGACTGCCGGCAGCAGTCCGTCGGGCCGGTGCGAATGAGGCGCGGACAGACATCTCGCTCACCACAGGAGAATCAAGATACAACGGATGCGATGGAATTGCCTCAGGCAGCGGCGGCTTGCTGCTTGCGTCGCTTCTTCGCCAGCCATTCGCGTGCCCGCAGGGGCAGCTCCTCGAGCTTCAGCTTCCCCTGCTCGTAGAGGTGGAGCTTCTCCTTCATCCGCTTCTGCCGCCGCTGGTGCTTCTTCCGGGCCCGGAATTGTTTCTGACGCATAGCGGTTCTCTGCCTCCTCTACCCTGATCCCCGATTCTTTCGGGGCGAAGGGTTTACCCTGAGCCCGAGCCGCAGGCGTGGGCGAAGGGTTTCTTCCCTTGCTTCAGATCGCTTCCAGGAGCACCACCGCGTGCGCGGCCATGGCCTCGCCCCGCCCAGTGGCCTCCTGACGCTCAGTAGTCTTCGCCTTGATATTCACTTGTGCCGGCTCGATGCCCAGCGTGCGCGCCAGTTTCTCCCGCATCTGGTCGAAGTGCGGCGCCAGCTTCGGCTGCTCGGCCACGATCACTGTGTCCGCCTGCACGGTCCGCAGTCCTTTCTCTTGAATCAGCGCGCAGACGCGCCGCAGCAATTCGAGGCTCGAAACATCTTTCCACTTCGGGTCGGTGTCCGGGAAGCGCTGGCCGATGTCGCCCAGCCCGGCCGCGCCCAGGATGGCGTCGCAGAGCGCGTGCGTGAGCACGTCGCCATCCGAATGCCCCGCCAACCCCTTCGCAAACCGAATCTCCACGCCGCCCAGAATCAGCTTTCGCCCGCCCACCAGCCGATGGAAATCATACCCAATCCCCACGCGGATGCGCGGCACGTTACTTCGCTCCTGTCTGCACGCGCTCCTGGGCGAGGAGGAAGCGGGCGAGGTCGAGGTCGGCGGGCTTGGTGATTTTGATATTGCGGTCGGAGCCTTCCACCACGGTCACTCCATGCCCTAGGCGCTCGACCAGCACGGACTCATCCGAGCCGTGGTAGCCGTCGGCTTCCGCCCGCGCGAAGGCTTCCTGGAGCAGGCTGGTGCGGAACACCTGCGGGGTCTGCGCCAAGGCAATGCGCTCGCGCGCGAGCGTCCCGGTGACGCGCGTGCGATCTATCTGCTTCACGGTATCGGTAACCGGCAGGGCCAGAATGGCGGCGCCGGTGGCGGCTGCTGTGTCCAGCACTTTCTCCAGCAACTCCGGAGTAATGAACGGTCGCACCGCGTCGTGCACGACGACAAAGTCGGTGTCCGCCGGCAGCCGCGCCAGGCCGGCTCGAACCGAATCCTGCCGATAATCGCCCCCCTCGAGGAGCGTCACCCGCGCGCGATACGGCTCAGCGGCGAGCGCCGCTTCGACCGCCGCAAAGTCCTCCCGCCGCAGCGCCACGTAGAGGGAGCGAATGCGCGGGCAGGCCGCCAGCTTGCGCAAGGTCCAGACCAAGATGGGGACGCCCTCGAGCTCCACCAGCGCCTTGTGCGGGCCCGGACCCATGCGCACACCCAGCCCGGCAGCCGGGACAATGGCGGCGATGTTCATTGGCTCCCCTCTCCCCCGAAAGCAGAGACACTACCACGCCCTGGCCAAACCGTGGGATTCTTCTATTCGTCGCTGACGACTTCGTAATGCTCGCCGCGCGCCGGCTGGCGCTGGTGCGGGTTCGCTCGCGTTTCCCCGCGCGGGCTCTGCCCGTTGGAGGCCGTTGGTTCCGGGCGGCCTGCCTGCGCAGGCAGGCCTGTCTCCGCGGGCGGGCTCTGCGCAGGATGCTCTGCATTCTCGGGACGTGCGGGCGCTGCCGAAGCGGACACGCGTGCCTCCTCGAACTTTCCGAAAATCATCTTCCCGGCCGTGGTCTGCAGGACGCTGGTGACGCAGACGTCAATGGTCTTGCCGATGAGGCGGCGGGCGTTGTCCACCACCACCATGGTGCCGTCGTCCAGGTAGGCCACGCCCTGGTTCGCCTCTTTGCCTTCCTTGAGGATGAAGACGCGCATCACCTCGCCCGGGAGCACGATGGGCTTGAGGGCATTGGCGAGCTCGTTGATGTTGAGCACGCCGACGCCCTGGAGCTGGGCGAGCTTGTTGAGGTTGAAGTCGTTGGTGACGATCTTGCCGTCGTAGCGCTTGGCGAGCTCGATGAGCTTGAGGTCAACGTCGCGCAGGTGCGGGAAGTCATCCTCGACAATCTCGATCTGGAGGGAATGCACCTTCTGGATGCGCTGCAGGATGTCGAGTCCGCGGCGGCCGCGGTTGCGCTTGAGCGGGTCGCCCGAGTCGGCCACCAGTTGCAGCTCGCGCAGGACGAATTGCGGGATGACCAGGATGCCGTCTACGAAGCCGGTTTCGCAGATGTCGGCGATGCGGCCGTCAATGATGACGCTGGTGTCGAGAATCTTGAAGCTGCGCTTGGATCCGCGCTCGGCGCCGAACACGCCGCCCAGCGCCGCCAGGTTCAGCAGGTCGCCTTTGTTGGCGCCGACGATGAGGCCCACATAGGTCATAAACAGGAGCAGCCCCACTTGCAGAAAGGACAAGCTGCGGGGCTCGATGCTGGTCTGGCCTAGCACCAGGGTGATCAGGTAGGCGCCCAGAATCCCCAGGATGGAGCCGAGGGCGGCGCCGAGGAGGCGCTTCAGGCTCACGCGCCGCAGGCGCATCTCGAAAAGCACAATGGCGACGCCGAGCACCGCCCCGAGCAGAGCCGCGAACAGAGGCGGCAAGAGGAACGGCCGGAAATGGTAGGACACAACCGTGGCGATGAGGATGAAGGTGCCGCGGATGAGGGTGAGGTCGAGCCAGCCCCAGCCTTCGGTCGCGGCCGGCAGCAGCGAGTCGGCCGGGCGGGCGCTGGGCGGAGCAGCGGTAGGGTGGTGAGTGCGGGATTCGCCCGGGGAGGACGCTAGAGTACGAGGGCGACGCCCGGGGTCAGAGCTTTCGCGGATGGCCGGGCCTCCTTACGACTGCGTTATGAACACCTAAGAGTTGGCGGGAGTATAGCACCGCCGAAAAAGCCCCAGCAAGCTCTTTTCGTGCGTGGTCAGGGTTTGGATTCCCGCGCAGGTCGATGATCTGTCTAACGCCTTCGCTCCAGCCGCGGCGGTTCACGATCGCACCGAGCGCCGTCGGCTGTAAGCGGTTGTTAGCCCTCCCTCATTGGAAATGAATCTTTCCGTCCTCCGCCGGAGTGTCTGTGCCAGCAAACTCAAGTTTTGCCAGCCACTTGACAAGCTCGCCTGCGCGCACGACGAACACTGTCCGGTCACCAAGGTCCCTTCCTCCGGTCGAGAAGGCCTTGCGGAGCCGAACCCAAGAAACAGGGAGTAACTTGGCAGATGACGAGGCGGGCAACTGCCCGGTTTCAAGAGAGACGTCGGCCGCATCGAAGTCTGCCACCAAGAGTTCGGCGTTTGTGACGATGAGCGGAATAATCGGCCGGTCGGTTTCCGGCACATCCTTGACCTTGAAATCGGCCTTAAACCAGCGAGCGTACTCTTCGGTGCCCCGAATCAGCAGTTGAGCGTCTCGCTCGAGGAGACGCTGGTCCTTCCTCGACGCACTGGTGCTGACCACGCAAAACTTCGATTCGGTCGATTTCGGAGTCAACATCCAGTCGCTGCAGAACAATTCCATTCTCTTGGTAGAGTCTTGGATCTGTGTCAGATACAAGCAACGCGGTCGATTCACGTCGCCGTATACGCCCCCAGGCTGCAGAAACGTCAGAATTTCCTTTTGCGTCTTCTTACATTCGATCGCCACGATGAATCGCTGCTTCGTTGCGACGATGTCCAGGAACCTGTCTTCGCCCCCGGTGTCGCGCCACGGGAACTCCTCGCAGATGACTTTGCAGTCCGTTGCCTGGCGGACGACACGAGCGATCGCCGTCTGAAATGGAAAACCGCTCGCAAGAAGGGCGTTGCTAGCTGCCTGGGACGGGGTGAACTGATCGTCTGTCATAGGGCTCGTCGGCCCAACAAGAATTATACAGTCTGCGTAAACCTTTAGACACAGACGGTCCTTTTCTGGATATGAGGCTCCGCGATATCAGAAAACAATCGGACAACTGGCGCGGCCCGGGTGGGGAGGCTGCGGGGTGCGACGTTTTCGCTTCCGCTCAGTCGGAATCCGTCGGGATCCGACGCGATCCGACGCCTCTTGGACGTGGCTCAGTCGGTGTAGAAACGGGGGACGCGGGCGTTGAGGCCGGAGAGGATTTCGGAGGCGACGGTGCCCAGGGCGCGCGCGGGTTCAGTCGGGGGAATGACTGCGGCACCGGACTCGCCGATCAGGATGACCTCGTCGCCCGGCTGCGCCTCAGGGATGTCGGTGAGGTCCACATGCGTCAGGTCCATTCCGATGGTACCGACCAGAGGGGCGAAGCGTCCGCGGACAATGACCCGGGCGCGACCACTGAGGCCGCGGCGCCAGCCGTGGCCGTAGCCGATGGGTAGCAGGCCGATGCGGGCCGCGCGCGGGGTGACGTAGCGAGCGCCGTAGCCCAAGGGTGTGCCCGCCGGAAACGTCCGCACCGTATAGAGCCGCGCCTTCAGCGTCAACGCTGGCCGTACCGGCCACCGCTCGTAGAACTCCGCTGTGCGGTCTTCGCCCGCGAAGGTGAAAAACGAGAGGTAGCCGTAGAGCATCGAGCCCGGCCGCACCATCGTGCCCCAGCTTTCCGGCCGGCCAATAATGCCGCCGGTGTTGGCCAGGTGCAGGAGCGAGGGCCGCACGCCCCGCTCGGCAAGCTCCGCCCGGACACGTTCGAAGCGGGCGATTTGCTCGGTGGTCTGATGGGAGGTGAAGTCCTCGGCGGCAGCAAAGTGGGTGTAGAGGCCTTCGAGCTTCATGTGCGGGTGGGCGTCCAGCAGGGCGGCCGCCCGTGCCAGCTCGTCGCAGCCAATCCCCAGGCGCCCCATCCCCGTGTCCACTTTCAGATGGCAGCGCACTTCCCGCCCGGCACGCCGCGCCGCTGCCCCCAGCCCCTCCAGTTGCGCCAGGTCGCAGATGCCCGCCGTCAGGTTGTGCGCCAGCACTTCCTCTTCTTCTCCCGGAAAGAAGCCAGCCAGCAGCAGAATCGGCCGGGAGAGACCTCCCGTTCGCAACTCGATGCCTTCCTGAAGGGTGGCCACCCCGAAGGCATCCGCACCGGCCTTGGCCAGGGCGTGCGCCACCGGCACGGCTCCGTGGCCGTAGGCATTGGCTTTGACGACGGCCAGTATCTTGCGGTCAAGGCCAACGTGCTCCCGGATGGTTTGCAGGTTCGCCCGCAACCGGGACAGGGAAACCTCCGCCCAGCAGGATCGTTCCGGCATTGTCACCGCCAGTTCCTCACGCGCCCCTCACTCTCGACTAGATTCTAGCGCCGTCGCGAAAGATGGCTGCCCTGGCCAGAAAGGCAACTTCTAGCGCAGCCCGGCACCCGACGCAACCAGCCGCTTGACACGAGCGATGGTTACGCTACTATAGAAGCAAGGAAGAGGGGGGATTTGGGCAGGGATGGGCCGCCCCGCAACTCTGGGGCGCGCGGTGCCACTGAGGCGCTACGATGAAGAAGCGGCAACATGGATTCTCACTGATTGAATTGATGATCGTCGTCACGATCATCCTCATCATCGCCGCCATTGCCATCCCCAACCTGCTCAAAGCCCGGATGGCGGCGAACGAGAGCGCGGCCGTCGGGAACATGAAGACCATCGTTACTGGCGCCCATGCCTACAACGTCAAGTACAGCGACATCGGCTATCCGCCCACCCTCGCCGCGCTGGGTCCGGCCCCGGGCGACGGTCTGATTGACGCGCAACTGGCGGGCGGCAACCGCAGCGGCTACCTCTACACCTACGCGATTACGGTCACCGCGCCCTGCCCCACCTGCGTCGGTGGCGTCCACAACGACGACTTCCAGCTCTGCGTTGACCCGGCCAACGGCAACCGCACCGGCAGCCGCGCCTTCTTCAGCACCTCGGAAAGCGTCATCCGCTTCCAATTCCCGGTGCCGGATGGCGCCGTGGGGCCCTGCGCCGCTGGCGCCGCCAACCCGCCGGTCAGCTAAGCCAACTCCTTGCAGGAACCGAAAGGCTGAGCAACTCCGGGAGGAGTCTCGGCCGGCTATTCTTCGCCGGGGAATTCCATCAGGTTTTCAAAGCGGGTGTACTCGCGCAAGAAGGCGAGACGCACCTTCCCGATGGGGCCGTTGCGCTGCTTGGCCACGATAAGTTCGGCCCGCCCCTGCTCTTCTTCGGGGACGCTTTCCGGGTCGCGGTACATCTCCGGGCGGTAAACGAAGGCCACCAGGTCGGCGTCCTGCTCAATCGAGCCCGACTCGCGCAGGTCGGAGAGCTGCGGGCGGTGGTCGCCGCCGCGGGTTTCCGGCGCCCGGCTCAACTGGCTGATGGTGATGACGGGGAGGCTCAGTTCCTTCGCCAGCGCCTTCAGCCCGCGGGTGATGCTGTCAATCTCCTGCCGGCGGCTCTCGAAGCGCCCGCTCGTCGCCATCAATTGCAGGTAGTCCACGATGATGAGGTCGAGCCCGCGCTCGGCTTTCAGGCGGCGGCATTTCGAGCGCGTCTCCAGCACCGTCAAGGAAGGTGTGTCGTCGATGAAGATGGGCGCCTCCGACAACCGCGCCAGGGCGAGGGTCAGCTTGCCGTACTCTTCCTTGCTCAGGTAGCCGGTGCGCAGGTGGTGAGCGTTGACTTGCGCGCTCGCACAGGCGAGCCGCAGCAGCAGCGACTCCTTGGCCATCTCCATACTGAAAATCCCGACGCATTTCTGCTGCCCCAGGGCGATGTTCTCAGCCATATTGAGGGCCAACGCGGTCTTGCCCATCGACGGCCGCCCGGCGACCACAATCAGTTCGCCCGCCTGCAAACCCGAGGTCAGGTTATCAAGATCCGTGTACCCGGTAGGCAGCCCGGTGACCCGCCGGCCGCCTTCATAGATTTTCTCAATCACCGGGAAACTGGTCTTGACAATCTCCTTGATCGGGAAGAAGCCCTGGCGCACACGCTGCTCAGCCAGGCCGAAGATGGCCTGCTCGGCGCGGTCGAGGAGTTCGTCGGCCGGGCCTTCGGCTTCCAGGGCCTGGTTGGTGATGCTGTTGGAGGTGTGGACGAGGGCGCGCAGCAGCGCCTTCTCCTTGACAATCTTGGCGTAGTGCTCGACGTGCGTCACCCGCGGCACGCCGTCCACCAGCGCACTGAGGTAGGCCACGCCGCCGGCCGCCTCCAGCTCCCCGGCCCGCGTCAACTCCTCGGCCAGCGTCACCAGGTCAATCGCCCGGTCGGCCTCCGAGAGTACAATCATCCGCGCGAACATCCGCCGGTGCGCATCCAGGAAGAAGTCCTCCGGGCGCAGGATTTCGAGCGCCGTGTTGATGGCGGGGTTGTCGAGCAGGATAGCGCCGAGCACGGAGCGCTCGGCCTCCAGGTTATGCGGCAGGCTCCGTTCTAACCCCGTGGGGGCTGCTGTGCTCACGGCTTCTCTCCCACGCGGGCTGGGCCGGAACCAGGTTGGAGGATTGCGTCAAGCATCGCGCACCGGGACTTTGAATCTTCTTGGCTATTTTCGCTCTCTGTTCGCCCGTTAGGCAAGGGGGATTTTCCGCGGGCTCGCCCTCCCCCGGAAGAACTTTCTGGGACGCGCCAGCATGCCTGCAGCGGAGTCCGGCGGGCAAGCGAAAAGCTCGCGGACCTGTGCGCGTCCAGTGGAAAAAGCGAAGAAAGTTGTGCCCTCCCCGGCTGCTTCTGTGGAAACAGTCTTCCCGATTCTTGTTCCAAGACTGCGTGCAAATGCCCTGCGGCCGGTGGCCCTTCGACTTCGCTCAGGGCTAGCGCTTCGCGCTAGCTTTCGCGGGTGACGTTGACTTTGACGGTGGCGGTGACATCGCGGTGGAGCCGCAGCGGCACCTGGTACTCGCCGATGGTCTTGATGGGTTCTTCCAGCTCCACCTTGCGTTTGTCAATGTTGTAGCCCTTGACGGCCAGGGCCTCGGCAATGTCCATGGCGGTGACGGAGCCGAAGAGCTGGTCGGACTCGCCGGCTTTGGCCGAAATCGTCAGCGTGACGTCGGCCAGCATCCCCGCCAGGGCGTCGGCGTCGGACACCTCTTTCGCTTCCCGGCGGGCGTGGGCGGCTTTTTCCTGTTCAATCTGCTGGCGATTGCCGGGCGTGGCCGGCAGTGCGAGCTTGCGCGGGAAGAGAAAATTGCGCGCATAGCCGTCCTTGACGGTCACCACTTCGCCGCGCCGCCCCAGCTTGGGCAGATCATCTCTCAGAATAACTTCCATTCCCTTCCTGCCTCCTTGCTTCCTTGCCTCCTTGCTTCCTTGCCTCCTTGCCTCAGACCTGCATGGCGAAGGGTAGCAGGGCGATGTTGCGGGCACGCTTGACGGCGACCTTGAGTTGCCGCTGATGGGGCGAGCAGGTGCCGGTGATGCGCCGGGGCAGAATCTTCCCGCGCTCGGAGACAAACTGCGTCAGCACCTTCACGTCCTTGTAATCAATGTGATCCATCCGCTCCACGCAAAACTTGCACACCTTCCGCCGACGGAAAAAGCGGCGCCCGCCCTCGCGTCCTCGGCTGCGGCTGCGGTCGCGGTCCCGGCCCGACGAGGGCGGCGCGGGCGCAGCCGCCGGAGCCGCGCCGGTCTGCGGGGGTTTCGGTTCTTCTGCCATAGCTTCTCCCTCTCTAGGCCGGCCCGGCCGGGGCTTCGGCGCTGGCCGGGGCCTTGCGCTGGCGGCGCACGGCGCGGTGTTCGCGGCGGCGGCGCAGCTTCTCGACGCGTTTCCGCTCCACGTCCACCCGGACGCTCAGGTACTTGATGACCGGCTCGCTCACCTTCAGCCGCCGCTCCAACTCCTGCAACACCTCGCCGGTCCCCTGCACTTCGAAGAACACATAATACCCTTCCCCCTGGCCTTGCACGCGGTAGGCCAGGCGTCGCTTGCCCCACTTCTCTGTCTTTTCGACTTTCCCACCCGTGGCCGCGACGCCCTGAGCAAAGCCCTCGACCAGCGCCTCGGCCTCGGCTTCCGGCACATCGGGCCGGATGATAAAGATGACCTCGTACGTACGCATATTCACCTCAACGATTACGTCACCGACTCCGTTTCCGTGGCGCGACGATTGAAGCGCGCCATCGCGCGGCGCGTGCCCTCGCGCAGGATGACCTCGACGGCCGCGGCTGCCTGCTCCACCGCCTCTTCCGCCACGTCCCGCAGCGCGGCCGGAACCGGCTCCAGCACGTATTCCGCCAGGTCGCCGACCGCCTGCTCGGGCTTGATCCCCACACGCACGCGTGTGAAGGCCTGCGTTTCGAGCGCGCCGACCACCGACGCCAGGCCGTTGTGGCCACCCGCGCTTCCTTGCTCGCGAATGCGCAGCATCCCCCAGGGCAGGGCCACGTCGTCAGCGACGACAATCAAGTCCGCCGGGGTCAACGCGTAGCGCGCCAGCAGCGCCGCCACCGCCACCCCGCTCGCATTCATATAGGTGAGCGGCTGAGCCAGCACAACCTCCTGTCCTGCCAGCCGCACCCGCGCCGTGCGCGACGCCGCTTCCCGGCGGGCCAGCTTTGCGCCCGCCTCCTCCGCCAGTCGCTCCACTACTCGGAAGCCCAGGTTGTGCGGCGTCCCCTGGTAGTTCGCTCCCGGATTGCCGAGCCCCACGATCAAGCGCACACCGGCACCGCTCTAGGCCTTCTTCTTCTCTGCTTTCTCGGCCTTCTCCGGTGGCTCGGCTGCTTCGGCCTCGGCCTCCTCGGCCTTGCCCTTGCGGATAACTTCCGGCTCGGTCGGCTCGGCCACCACCGCTTCCTCGGCCGGCTTTTCCTCCAGGCCTTTGGGCGCGATGACGTGCGCAATGACGCGGTCGGTGTCGGTGAGGAAGCGGTAACGCTTGTCCGCCCGCAGGTCACCCACGCGGACAGCCTGGCCGATCTTGAGCTCGCTGATGTCCACCGTCAGATGGTCGGGGATTTCGCCCGGGAGGCATTCGATCTCAATTTCGCGGGTCACGTATTCAAGCACGCCGCCCTGCTGTTTGACGCCCACCGGCTCGCCGACGGCCTGCACGGGAACTTTCACCTTCAGCCGCACGTCCAGGGCGATGCGGAAGAAGTCCACGTGCAGCAAGTGCCCCTTGACGGGCTCGACCTGCCAGTCCTTGATCATGGCGGAGGTCTTGCCCTGGCCGGGAATCTGGAGCGTAAAGATGGCGTTGTGCCCGGCCTCCGAATGCAGGATCTTTTCCACCATCCGCGGGTCCACCGAGACGGCGAGCGGCTCTTTTTTGCCGCCGTAGACAACCGCCGGCAGTTGCCCGGCGCGGCGGAGCCGCCGGGCTTCGTTCTTGCCCCGGCCAGCGCGTGGCTGCGCTTCCAACGTCATGACTTCCATTTCTCTCTCCCCTTCTCCGGCGTGGTCAGACAAACAGAGTACTGACCGAGGTTTCTTCGTGGATGGAGCGGATGGCACGCGCCAGCAGCGGCGCTACGCTCAGCACCGTCACCTTCCCCGTCCGGTTTGCTTCCGAGTTCACCGGAATCGAATTCGTCACCACCAATTCCTTCAGCCGCGACTCCTGGATGCGCTCCAGCGCCGGGCCCGAGAGCACCGCGTGGGTGCAGGCCGCATAGACCGCGCGGGCGCCGCGCTCATGCAGTGCTTCCACGGTCTTCACCAGGGTCCCGGCGGTGTCTACGATGTCGTCGACGATGAGGGTGTTCGCCCCCTCGACCTCGCCGATGACGTTCATCAGCTCGGTCACGTCCACGTCCACCCGGCGCTTATCCACGATGGCGAGCGGTGCGTCCATCTTCTTCGCGAAGAAACGCGCGCGCTCGACCCCGCCGGCATCGGGCGCGACCACCGTCAGGTCGGCCAGACCCTTGGCGCGGAAATAGTCGAGCACCACGGGCGTGGCATAGAGGTGGTCGACCGGGATGTTGAAGTAGCCTTGAATCTGGGGCGCGTGCAGGTCGAGGCAGAGCACGCGGCTGGCGCCGGCGGTGGTGATGAGGTCAGCGACGAGCTTGGCCGAGATGGGCACGCGCGGCTTGTCCTTGCGATCCTGGCGGGCATAGCCGTAGTAGGGCATCACCGGGGTGATGCGGGCGGCCGAGGCCCGCTTGAAGGCGTCTATCATCAACAACAGTTCCAGCAGGTGGGAATCCACGGGATGGCAGGTGGGCTGGACGACGAAGACGTCAGCGCCGCGGACGTTTTCATGGATCTGGAAGTAAATCTCGCCGTCGCTGAACTTGCCCAAGCTCGCCTCGCCCAGCGTGCAGCCGAGGCTGCGGCAGATCTCCTCCGCCAACGCGCGATTGGCGCTGCCGCTGAAAATTTTCAGCCGATCCGGGTCCAACCTTCCTCCCTCCCACGAGAAGTGGCTGGGGAGCTAGGATTCGAACCTAGGTCTTCTGCTCCAAAGGCAGATGTCCTACCTCTGGACGACTCCCCAGAAACCCCGCACTGCGGGGCAGGCCTGCTTGCCGCAGGCAGGCCCAGGGCGCGTGCATAGCGCTCGCGGCTGACGGTTCGCACCACAAAAACGCGGATACCCGCTCGCCGGAGCGAACGCGCCACCGCGCGCGCGGTGCGCAGCTGCCGGAACAAGGCGTAAATCGTGGAGCCACTCCCGCTCAGCGCTGTCGGCTGAGCGCCTGCCGCCGCCAATTGGCGCTTTATTCTAGCAAGTTCCGGGAAGCGCGGGAAGACGATGCGCTCGAAGTCATTCGCCGCCTCCTCAGCACGCTCCGGCGCCAAAGAAAAGCCCTCCATCCTACCGGGCACGCGATGCGGTGTCAATCGGGCCTGCCCGCCAAGACTTGCCTGCGCAAGCAGGTTCGGCAGGCGGGCCCAACGGTACGCATCACCGGTGGGGATATTCAGGCGCGGGCAAACCAGCAGGCAGGGAGTCGCCGGCAAGTCATCGAGCGGATAGACCTCGTCGCCCCGCCCGACGCCCAGCGCCCGCCCGCCGAGGAAAAAGAACGCCACATCGGCGCCGAGAGCAGCGCCCAAGCGCAGAAGCTCGTCCCGCTCCACCCGCCGCCTCGCCAGGCGGAGGAGCCCGATTACCGCCGCCGCCGCATTGCTTGAGCCTCCACCCAGCCCTGCCCCCACGGGGATTTTTTTCTGGAGCTCTGCTTCCACCCCAGGACGAATTCCGAAACGTCGCCGCGCCAGCGCCAGCGCCCGCCACACCAGATTCCCCTGATCCGCCGGATGAGTGCCCGGAGAGACGCGCAGCAAAATGCCGGAGCTACGCCGCAGGCGCAAGCGCAGCCGGTCGGCGAGGCTTACGGTCTGGTAGATGGTGGCGATTTCCCAGTAACGGTCGCGCCGCTGCCCCAGCAGTTCCAATCCCAGGTTGATCTTGGCGAAGGCAGGCAGTACGAGCCAGTCGCTCATTGCATCGGCGTGCAAGCGCTAGTTTCTCGAGGTCTGCTTCTTGTTCAGGCGAGCGCGCAGGGCGCGCAGCTTGGCTTCGACGCGGCTGTAGGCCTCGGCGTCGAACTCGGTGGCGGGAGCGCGCTTCCACTCGGCCAGCGACCGCTCCCAGTGCTGCACCGCCAAGTCGAGCCGCCCGCGCTTTTCGTAGAGGTTGCCCAGGTGGTCGTGGATGGTGGGGTCGCGGCGGACGCGCGCGACGGCCTTGCGCAGGTAGTCTTCGGCCAGGTCAAGCTGCTCCAGCCGGAAGTAGGCCCAGCCCAGGCTGTCCAGGTAGGCGCCGTTGTAGGGCTCGAGTTCGAGCGCGCGCTTCACCAGCTCGACCGACTCGTCGAGCTTCACGCCCCGGTCGGCGAACATGTAACCGAGATAGTTGAGCGCCAGGGCGTTGGCGGGATTGATGGCGAGCGCCTTGCGGAACTCCTGCTCGGCCACATCGTACTTCTTCTGCCGCTCGTAGACCGCACCGCGCAGGAAGTGAACGAACTCCAACTGGCGGCCGGTCGAGAGCTTTTCAGCGGCGTCCAGGGCGCGCTCGGCCTCCGCGTAGAGCTTGTTGCGCTCGTAGATCTGCACGAGCGTCATGTGAACTTCGCGGTCGCCGGGCTCGCCGTTCAACGCTCCGCGTGCCAGCTCCACTGCTTCCTCCGGCTTGCCCATCTCGCCCAGCACGCTTGCCAGTTGCAGCCGGTAGCCGGCAAGCTGCGGGAAGCGCTCCAGAGCGGTGCGGGCGCGCGCCGCCGCTTCCTCCAGTTGGCGTCCCTGGCGCAGGCTCTCGATGATCTGGCCGTAGGCGCGCGCCGCTTCCTCCTCGCCGAGCTCCATCATCAATTCGAAGGTCTCCACCGCTTCGTCGAAATTCTCCAGGCGCCGGTGCAGCATCCCGAGTTGCTCAAGCAGGACGGCCCGGGTGCGCCGCTCCTGCTCGTTGTAGGCGTCATCGCGACGGGTGAGCGAGGCCACCAGGTCAGAGAGCACGCCCACGGCTTCGGCAAACTTGCCTTCGGCTTCAAGCAGGAGCGCGCGGTTGAAGTCCACATCGGGGTCGTCCGGTGCCAACTCTTCGGCGCGTGCCAGGTAGGCTTCCGCCTGGTCGAACTGCCCGCGGTGGCGATAGATCTGCGACAGGCGCAGGTGGGATTGGGAGTCTTCTGGGTTCAGCCGGGTCAAGATCTTCAACTCTTCCACGGCTTCGTCGTAGCGGCTGGCCTCCAGCAGCGCCTGGGCAAGGCGACGCCGGATTTCCACGTTGTCGGAATCCAGCTCCAGCGCCCGCCGGTAAGTGGCGATGGCATTGTCGGGATCGTCGGCCTGCTCGTAGGCAACCGCGAGCGTGGCCAACAGTTCAGCGGTGGGTTTCTCGTTGGTGGCTTCCGTCAGCAACTGGATGGCTCGGGCGGACTCGCCCTGATCGGTGTAGAGCTGCGCCAGCGCGGCCAGCGCCTGCTCCGAGCGCGGCTGCGCGGCCAGGTAGTCTCTCAGCGTGGCCTCGGCTTTCTCCATCTGGCCGTTGAGCCGGTAGAGCCGCGCCAGAAATAGACGCGACTCCGCGTCGTCGGGGTCGAGCCGCACAATCGCTTCGTACTGTTCGATGGCGAGTTCGAGCGTCTGCTTCTGTTCCGGCTTCGGCTGGAGCTCCCCGAGGGTTTGGAGATAGATGCGCGCGAGCAAGCGTCGCGCCGCGAGATTTTTCGGATCGGCCTTGAGCACCGCCTGCGCTTCCGCCACCGCATCGCGCATCAACCCCGCCCGGCGGTAGGCTTCCGCCAGGCGCACGCTCAGGTAGACCGAGTCCGGGTCATACTCGAGCGCTTGCTTGAATTCGGCGATGGCCTGCTCGAGGTACTCGTTGCGGCTGGTGAACCCCGCCAGTTGCTCGTAGAGGTGGCCGAGCGAGTAGTGGTAGTAGGCCTGGGCCCGCCGGCGGGCTTCAAACGGCGCGCGCGGGGTATTGGCGGGGACGGAAGGGGACGGAGCCTGTACGGACGGGGACGCCTCCGGCACCACTGCGGCCAACGCCAGCAGCGCCAGGGCCGCCCCAACGGGGAAAATCCCGAACCTTTTCATCCCGCGGTCAGGCCTCCTCCCTCACCCGCAAAATTTTATTATCTCACACGCGCGCCAGGAGCTCAAAGTAATGCTCTCGGCTGATGCGAGCAGTGCCGAGCGCATTCTTGATGATGAAAACCGGCAACGGATCGTAGCGGGGGATGGCGACCGAACGCGCCAACCCCGGCAGTTCCAATTGTACCGGCGGACGCTGCGGCACATCAAACTTCCGCATTAGCGGCGGGACGCCTGTGCCACGGAGGGAGAAAATAAAAGGTTAGTGGCGGAAGTGGCGGACGTCGGTGAAGACCATGGCGAGGCCGAGGCGGTTGGCGGCCGCGATGACCTCGGCGTCCCGCACCGAGCCGCCCGGCTGAATGATGGCCGTAACGCCCACCTTGGCCGCCTCCTCGACGCCGTCGGGGAAAGGAAAGAACGCGTCCGAGGCCAGCACCGTACCGCGCAGCGGCAGCACCGCTTTCATCGCGCCCAGCTTCACCGAATCCACCCGGCTCATCTGCCCGGCGCCGATGCCCACCGTCTGGTCGCGCCGCGCATAGACGATGGCATTCGACTTCACGTGCTTGGCCACCTTCCAGGCAAACAGCAGCGCCCGCTGCTCGGGCCGCGTCGGCGCACGCTCCGTCACCACCCGCAGCGCTTTCGCCTCCAGCCGGTGCCGGTCGGCTTCCTGCACCAGCCAGCCGCCCGCAAGCGAGCGCACCTGCCACTCCGGCAGGCCAGCCGGCGCACGTGCCGTACTTACTTCGAGCAGCCGCAGGTTTTTCTTCCGCGCCAGCTTCTCCAGCGCCTCCGGCTCGTAGCTCGGCGCGGCAATGGCTTCGACAAAATGTTTGCCCATCGCCTCAGCCGTCTCCCCCGTCACCGCCCGGTTGAAGCCCAGCACCGAGCCGAAGGCGGAAACAGGGTCGCACTCATAGGCGCGCGCATAGGCCTCTGCCTGCGCCTTCCCCACCGCCACCCCGCAGGGGTTCGTGTGCTTGATGATCGCCGCCACCGGCTCGTCAAATTCCTGCGCCAACGCCCAGGCCGCATCCAGATCGAGCAGGTTGTTGTAGGAAAGTTCCTTGCCTGCCCCGCTAACGGCGGGGCCTTGCAACTGCTTCGCCCCCGCAATCCCGCACGCAGCTGCCCCGGCCGTCCGATAGAGCGCGCCGCGCTGGTGGGGGTTCTCGCCGTAGCGCAGCACCTGCGCGCGCTCGCCGCCGAGCACCAGCGCCGGCGGGAACTCCCTCTGCGCGCGCCGTGCCAGTCCTCGCTCACCCGCTTCGACCTGGGCGAGCGTTGCCGCAATCAGCCCGTCGTACTGGGCCGTCAACGCGAACGCCCGCTGCGCCAGCTCCAGCCGCAACCCCAGCGACAAATCGCCCCGCTCGGTGAATTCCGAAATCACCCGCGCGTAATCCTCCGGCGACACTACCACCGCCACCTGGGGAAAATTCTTGGCCGCAGCCCGAATCATCGTCGGCCCGCCGATGTCAATCATCTCCTGCAATTCCCCTACCGACGCCTCCGCGCGCGCCGCAGTCTCCGCAAACGGATAGAGGTTCGCCACTACCAAGTCAATCGGCGCGATGCCGTGCTTCTTGAGTTCCGCCACCTGCTTGGCCTCATCCCGCCGCGCCAGAATCCCGGCCTGGATCGCCGGGTGCAGCGTCTTCACGCGCCCGCCCAGCAGCTCGGGAAAACCCGTGACCTCGGCCACTTCCCGCACCCGGATTCCTTTCTCCCGCAACAGCTTCGCCGTCCCCCCCGTCGAAACCAGCTCCACCCCGTGGTCGGCCAGCACGCGCGCCAGCTCCGCCAGTCCTCGCTTGTCGTACACACTGAGTAGTGCCCGTTGAATCCGCTGCATGAATGCTTCTCCCTACCGGGTGGGTGCCAACTTCGGAAAACTTGCCCCGCCGTCTCGAAGCTTCGGGATTGGCGGGGACCTGTCCCGCCGCTTTCTGGCGGGAAGACTATTTCGCTTTCGCCTTCAACTTCACCTGGCCTTTCTCCACCGCCACCACGTACTCCACCGCCTGACAACCCAGCTTCTGTTTCAGCTCTTCCGTTTTCTGCCGCACGAACTTGTGGAACTGCTCGAAATTCACGTCCGCTTTCTCGCCCGCCTGCTGCTTGGCCTCCACCAGCGTGCGATAGAGCTGGTGCACCTTTTCCGGCTCGTGCAGCGGGTCGCTGACGGCCAGCCGGTATTCCTCCGACCGGGCGGCCGCCGGTGCCGCGGTAGCCTCGCCACGCCCCATCTCGACTTCGGCCGCCTCCCGCGCAGCCACCCCGGCCGAGAGATAGGGCGACAGACCCGCCTCCTTCTGCCGCAGCCGCTGCCGCCACAGCTCGCTGAACTTCGCATAGCGCGACACCAGCCCCTCAAACCGGAACCGCTGCGCGTAGTTCATCCGCGTTGCGTTGTACTTCCTGATCAGGTTCTGCACCCGCCACTCGATGTCCTGCGGCGGCCGCGGCCGTCCACCGGCAAAGTAGCTGTCGTATTCGATGCGGAGCTGGCGGATGTCTTTTTCGAGCTGGCTCAGCTCGTCTTCAATCGTGGCCAAGGCGGATCCCCACGGGGTACACGCACGGATTTGTTACTCTAGTCGCAGCCCCCAGGCGGGTCAACAGCTAAGTTGACCCGTCGCAGGCGCTGTGCTGAAATCCAAGATGCTCATGGCTAGCCGCACGGAAACCAAAGTCGCCACCGCCCTGCGCGCACTGCCCTCGGTGGATGAGCTGCTGCGCGCCGCCGCCCTGCGCGAACTGGCCCCCGAGGTGTCGCACGACCTGCTCGTGGCCGCCGCCCGGGCGGTTCTGGGCCGCTGGCGGGAGGCCTTCCGCACGCGTCGCCTCACCCATCCGCCCGAGCGCACCGCCCTGGCCGGTGAGGTTGCGGCCGAAGTGCGTCAATGGCTGGCGCCCTCGCTGCGTCCCGTCCTCAATGCCACCGGCGTCATCCTGCACACCAACCTCGGCCGCGCTCCCCTCTCCGCGCGCGCGGCCGAGCGCGTAGCGGCGATCGCCACCGGCTATTCCAACCTCGAATACGACCTGGCCCGCGGCAGCCGCGGCCGCCGCGACCTCCACGCTGAAAAACTCTTGGCACGGCTGCTGGGGGCGGAAGCCGCCCTCGTGGTCAACAACAACGCGGCCGCCGTCCTGCTGGTGCTGAACACGCTGGCGGCCGGCAGCGAGGTGGTCGTCTCCCGCGGCGAGCTGGTCGAAATCGGCGGCAGCTTCCGCATCCCGGAGGTGATGGCGCGCAGCGGCGCTACCTTGCGCGAAATCGGCACCACCAACCGCACCCGCGCCGCCGACTACGCCCGCGCCCTCAACCCGCAGACCCGGTTGCTCCTGCGCGTGCACCCGAGCAACTTCAAGATGCTCGGCTTCGCCAGCCGCCCGGGGCTGGCCGAGCTGGCCGCACTCGCCCGCAAGCATCGCCTGCCGCTCTACGAAGACCTGGGCAGCGGTTGCCTGGTCGAGCTCGCCCCGCTCGGCATCCGGGAAGAACCCACGCCTCAGGCCAGCCTGGCCGCCGGCGTGGACCTCGTCAGCTTCAGCGGCGACAAACTGCTGGGCGGGCCGCAGGCGGGCGTCATCGCCGGCAACAAGAAACTCATCGAGCGCTGCCGCCGCAATCCGCTCTTCCGCGCCCTGCGCGTGGACAAGATGACTTATGCGGCGCTCGAGGCAACACTGGCCAGCTACCTCCGCGGCGGAGCGGGCGACATTCCGGCTCTCCACATGATCCGCTTGACCGCAGCGGAAGTCGGCGCGCGCGCCGAGAAGCTCGTGGAACGCCTCCGCGGGGAGATCAGCGGTCACGCACGCGTTGAAGTGATCGCCGGACGGTCGGTGATTGGCGGCGGCTCCACCCCCGGCCAGTCCCTGCCCACGCGCCTGGTGGCGATACGCCCGGCGCGGATTTCCCCCGCCGAGCTTGCCGCCCGCCTCCGTCGCCACGACCCGCCCGTCATCGCCCGCGTCGCCCGCGAGCGCGTCTTGCTCGACCTCCGCACGGTGTTCGAAGACCAGGAAGGAACGCTCCTGGCAGCCTTGCGGCAGGCCTTGCTGTGATTGAAGCACGGGGCAGCCGGGCGGCCATCGCCCGCGCCTACTCGCTTTTCAGTCTCTTGGCTTTAGAAGTCATCACCGCAAGGAAACCCGTATGAAGAAAAGAAAACAGAAAAAAGGAAACCAAAAACAAAGGAAAGCCCGCCGCTGGCCGCCAGGTGATTCGGCGGTGAAGGCGCTGCGGGAGCACGTGGTGAAGCTGCTCGACTGGCAGGACGCCCACGTGGACTTTGACACCGCTCTGCGGGACTTCCCCGCCAGCCTGAGCGGCGCGAAGCCGTCCGGCGCGGCGCATACCGCGTGGCAGTTACTGGAACACCTCCGCATCTGCCAATGCGACATCCTGGAGTTCAGCCGCAACCCGAAGCATGTCTCGCCGGAATACCCTGCAGGTTACTGGCCCCCGACCGGGGCGCCGCCGGATGAGGCGGCGTGGGAAAAGAGCGTCAAAGCCTTCGGTGCGGACCTGAAAGCGATGCAGCGGCTGGTGGCCGACCCCGAGACCGATCTCTTCGCTCGCATCCCGCACGGGACCGGGCAAACCATCCTGCGCGAGGCCCTGCTCGTCGCCGACCACAACGCCTACCACCTGGGTCAACTCGTGCTGCTGCGGCGGCTGCTGGGAGCCTGGCGGGGCGAGTAGGAAAGCTGTCAGGCGTGTGTGGAACTCCGAGGCAGGCGAGCGAGGAATCGTTCCAATGCCGCCCGCTGGGCGTTGCGGAGAGGAAGAAAGAATGCCCCCAGGCGGTTATCCTGCTTGCGGCAGATGATCACGTCGAATTCGAGCGTGTCCCCTTTTTCTTCAATGGAAATGCGGGCTTGCGTTCCCTTGCGGAGCAGGCGATGGGAAGCGTCCAGCCCCACACCGCCCAAACTGATGTCGTGTAACCGCCCGGAACCGTGGTGAGCCCCGACGAAGTAATCCACCGGCAGGTCGGTGAGAAAGCGCGGGTGCTTGCGGCGCTCGACCTGCGACGGCATCACCAACCCGCCTGCATTCTAGGAGTGACCGCACGGAGGGGAAATAGGAAAAAGGTGGGAATCTGCTTGCTGGGAGGGTCTTACCCGCCCGCGTCCCCCTCGTGCCGTTTCAACTTATTGCGGCGAACAGCGCTGAGCTGTGCCTCCACGACTTCTCCCTCTTGGGTCCAAGTAAGTTGGAACGGCACTAGCGAGCGCGTTCCAGGTACGTGCCTTCGGAGGTGTCCACGCGGATAAGGTCGCCGGCGCTGATGAAGGGCGGCACCTGGACGGTCAGCCCGGTCTCGAGCGTGGCCGGCTTCATCACGTTCGTGACCGTGGCCCCCTTGACCGAGGGCTCGGTCTCGACCACTTTCAGTTCAACCGCCGGCGGCAGCTCAATCCCGATGGGCTTGCTCTCGAAGAACTCCACCTTGAGCTGCAGGTTCGGGGTCAGGTAGCCGACCGTGTCCCCCAGGGTCTCCCGCGTCAGCTGGTACTGCTCGAAGCTTTCCGTGTCCATGAAGGTGAAGATGTCGCCTTCGCTGTAGAGGAACTCGACCTCGCACTCGTCCAAAACGGCGCGCTCGACGAAGTCGCCCGAGCTGAAGCGGTGCTCAATCATCGCCCCCGAGCGCAGGCCCCGCAGCTTGGTCTGCACAAAGCCGCGCTTGTTCCCCGGCGTGCGGTGGTAGAGGCTGAAGACGGAGTAGAGCTCGCCCTCGTGCCGGATCACCATCCCCGGGCGGAGTCGTGTGGCCTGTACCGTGTCCATCCGATGATTCCTTCCTGCGCAGGCAAAAAACCACCCCGCCATCGGCGGGGCACACCTATTATAGTGGGGCTGCAAAAAACGGTCAAACCGGCGATGCCGAGCCTGGTCACTCCGCAACCCTGCGCGCTCTGCGGAGCGCTGGCGCGCGACTCTGTCTTCGAGATCACGCGGGCGCGCTCGGAGGGCAGCCAGGCCTTCCGCCTGGTGCGCTGCTGTTTTTGCGAGCTGGTGATGACCGAGCCGCAGCTTTCAACACCCGACCTGGAAGCCTTCTACGGGCAGGACTACTGGGGACGGATGAACCCCGACGACCCCGCCTGGGTGCAACGCGACCAGCGCCACAAAACCGCCTTCCTGAATCGCTTCCGCCGCGACGGCCGCGTCCTCGATGTCGGCTGCGGCATGGGGCTCTTCCTGCTCGCCCTCGACCCTGCCCGCTGGGACCGCTACGGCCTGGAGGCCATGCCCGTCCCGCTCGCGGAAGCCGTCAAGCGGCTGGGCCCCGAGCGCATCGTTCAGGGCGAGCTGCTCACCGCCGGGTTGCCGCGCGGCCAGTTCGACGTCGTCACCTTTTGGGACGTGCTCGAGCATCTCCCGAATCCCCGTCAGGCGCTGGAAGAAACCTTCCGTCTGTTGCGGCCGGGTGGCGTCGTGCTGCTTACGCTGCCAAACTTTTCCAGCTACCAGGCGCGGCGCTTCCGCCAGGACTGGTACGCCCTCTCGCTGCCCCATCACCTCTATCACTTCACCCCGCAGACACTCATCCGGATGCTGGAAGGCGCCGGCTTTCGGATGCTCGCGCTCGCCGACCGCTTCGGGGGCGAAAACTACCACGCCTTCAAACATAGCCTGCTGAACCAACTCACGCGCCGCCACGGAGCCCGCGGCGGCCGGCTCCGCTATTACCTGCGCAAGCCGTTCCTGCGCCCCTGGGAATGGCTGACGACGCGCCTGGGCGGCGGCTCTCATCTCGCCGCTGCCGCCCTGCGTCCTCCCTCGACTCGATGAGCGCGCCCACCGGTCTGAGCATCGTTATCCCGAGCTGGAACGGCCGCGCCCTGCTCGAGCGTTTCCTCCCGACGGTCCTCCATTCAGCCGCGGCCTTTGAAGCCGCCTGCCGTCAGCCCGCCGAGATCATCGTCGCCGACGATGCCAGCACCGACGACACGCTCGAGTGGCTGGCAACGCGCCACCCGCAGGTGCGCCTCGAAGCGGCCGAAGACCACCGCGGGTTCGGGCCGACGGCGAATCGCGGCGTGGCGGCGGCGCGCTACCCCTGGGTTTATCTCCTCAACAACGATGTGGCGCTCGCTCCCGCCAGCCTCGTGCCGCTGGCCGACCACTGGGCCGACCCGCAGGTGTTCGCCGTCGCCAGCAGCGTCTATGACTTCGCCAGCGGCGTGCTGAGCGGGGCGGGACAAATCGGCGAATTCCGTCGCGGCTTCCTCGGCATCCACCATCGTTATTTCACCCTGAGGGACCAGCCCGAAGGGTTCATTCCCGAGGCTCGAGGCACGAGCCACCCTGCACGTCCCTGGCTTACACTCTATGCCGGCGGCGGCTCGTCCCTCTTCCACCGGCAGAAATTCCTGACTCTGGGCGGGTTCGACGATTTACTGGCACCCTTCGGCTGGGAGGACGTTGAGCTCTCGCTGCGCGCCTGGAAGCAGGGCTACGAAGTCCGCTACGAGCCCGCCAGCGCCGTCTGGCACCAGTTCTCCTCCACCATTCCTGCGCGCTTCGACCTGCGACGCGTCGGTGCTATTTACGAACGCAACCGCCTGCTCACTCACTGGCTCCACCTGGATACACGGGCAGAGTTCGCGGCCCACGGCTTGTTTCTCCTGTTGAAGCTGCTCGCCAGCATCTTGATCGGCCGATGGGAAGTGTGGAGTGCTGCCGCGCAGGCGCTCGGCCGTCTGGGCGCCGTTGAGGCTCGGCGGCAGCAACTCCTCGCCGGACAGCAGCGCGCATTGCGCGAGGTGCTGGGGCGTGTCGCCGGGGAGCTTCGCCGCCCGGAGGTCCGCCCGCTGACGGCGGAAACAGCTCCCGTGCGCACCTACCCAGGCCAGCAGGCAGGTCAAGCCCGCTGACCGGAGGTTCTTTCCTGGAGTCATAACTGACCCGTTGACTTTGTCCCCGCCGCCACATAGGCTTTTCAGGCCCGCGTTTTCCCCAGCATGATTGGCCAAACGATTTCCCACTATCGCATCACCGCCAAATTAGGCGAAGGAGGCATGGGGGCCGTCTATCAGGCCGAGGATCTGAAATTGCAGCGCGCGGTGGCGCTGAAGTTCCTGCCCGCGGAACTCGCCGCCGACAAGCAAGCCCGGCAACGCCTCCTGCAGGAGGCCCGCGCGGCCTCCCGGCTTAACCAACCCAACATCGCCACCATCTACGAGGTTGGCGAGACGGAAGACGTTCCCTTCATCGCCATGGAACTGGTCAGCGGCCAGAGCCTGAAAGACATCTTGCAGCGCGGGGCCCTGCCGGCCGCGCAGTTGGCGGAGATAGCCCGGCAAATCGCCGAAGGCTTGAACGAGGCCCATCAGGTGGGTTTGCTGCACCGCGACATCAAGCCCGGCAACATCATGGTGGACGCGAAAGGACGGGTGAAGATTCTGGACTTCGGCCTGGCTGTGTTCACGGGGCGGGAGCGCGCACCGGGGGAAACAGCGGAGAGCTTTATCAGCCGCACAGCCACCCTGTGGAGCACGGGGGGCACGGTGCCCTACATGTCGCCCGAGCAATTGCGGGGTGAACTCACCGACGCCCGCAGCGACATCTTTTCCTTCGGGGTGCTGCTCTATGAGTCTCTCACCGGGCGGCTGCCCTTTCGCGGCGAAACCTCGATTGACACCATGCACGCCATCCTGCACCAGACGCCCACGCCCCTGCGTAGCCTGCTTCCCGACTGCTCGCCAGAATGGGAGGCGCTGGTGGAACGCTGTATGGCCAAAGCTCCGGAGCAACGCTTCCACTCGATGCGGGACGTTTTGGAGAGCTTGCGAGGTGTAGCCGCACAGGCACCGCGGACGGAAAAATCGCTGGCGGTGCTCTATTTCGAGAACTTGAGCGCGGCCAAAGAGGACGAGTACTTCCGGGATGGCATCACGGAAGACGTCATTACGGAACTGTCGAAGATCAAGAACCTGCGGGTCTTTCCGCGCTCGGCGATTGTGGCCTTTCGCGACAAGGCCATGACCGCCCCGCAGATAGGTCAGCAGCTCAATGCGGCCTATGTTCTGGGCGGCAGCCTGCGCCGCGCCGGCACTCGCCTGCGCATCACAGCGCAATTGGTGGAAACGCGCACGGGGCACTCGGTCTGGGCCGAACGCTACGATCGCGAACTCCGGGATGTGTTCGAGGTTCAAGACGAAATCGCCCGCAGCATCGCCCAGGCCTTGCGCATTACCCTCTCTCCACAGGAAGAAAAGGCGCTTGCGCGCAAACCCACGGAAAATCCGCAAGCCTACGACGCCTTCCTGCGGGGCCGGAGTTACGCCCGCCGGGTGACGCGGCCGGACCTGGAGTTCGCCATTGAGATGTACGAGCGGGCCATCGCACTCGACCCCCGGTTTGCTCTGGCTCATGCCGGCGTGGCCAACGTGTGCGGACTCGTCTATGACTGGCACGAGCGGGATGCCCGCTGGATTGAAAAAGGCGTGGCGGCCTGCGAACGCGCACTCGCCCTGGAACCGCAACTGCCCGACGCGCTGGCGGCCCAGGCGCGAATCTATTGGGCGCAACAGAAATACGACGAAGCCATCCAGTACGCCCGCCAAGCGATTGAGCGCAAGCCGGATTGCGAAGGGGCTTATTGGACGCTCGGCCAAGCTTACTTCGCTTCCGACCGCTGGCAAGAAGCCGCCGCCATGGCCGAGCGAGCAATTGAGGTCAGCGGCGATGACTACAATGTGTACGTCCCCCTGGTGCTCGTCTTCGAGCGCTTGGGACAGACGCCAGCGGCCCGCCGCCTGCAAGAACAACTAGCGCGGGCGCTCGAACGGCAACTGGAGGCGGTTCCCGAAGACGTCCGCGCGCGCATCTTGCTGGCCAACAACTACGCCTCTTTCAAACGAGAGAGCGAATCAGTCCGAGAGCTGCAAAAAGCTGTGGCCCTGCGCCCGAGCGATCCCAACATCCTCTACAACGCCGCCTGCACCTACGGAATTCTGCAGAAGAAGGCCGAGGCCCTGCGACTGCTCAAGAAGGCCAAGGAGTGTGGTTTCCCCAATCTCGACTGGGCAGCCCGCGACCCTGACCTGACGTGTCTGCACGGCGACCCCGAATTCGAGCGCTTGCTCCAGGAGGGTGAGCGCTAGGGGCCGCCTTCATCTCCCTGTGGACTTTTCGCGCGCGAGCAGCTTGCGCTTGCGGGCCGCGCCCCAGCGGTAGCCGCCGGACTTGCCGTCGGCGCGCACCACACGGTGGCAGGGAATGACAATCGCCACGGGGTTCTTGGCGCAAGCCCGGGCGACCGCACGCGCGGCGCTCGGCTTGCCCATCGCGCGCGCAATCGCGCTGTAAGAACGGGTCTCCCCGTAGGGAATGCGCCGCAGCGCTTCCCACACCCGGCGCTCGAATGCCGTCGCCTGAATGTCGAGCGGCAGAGCGAGCTTGGCTGGCTGGCCGCGCAGGTGCGCGAGCAGCGCGCCCACCCACGCGCGCAGGCTCTGTCCGTCGCGGCGGATTTCAGCCTGGGAATAC
>Ga0073934_10001575_pt1 | contig 53555 bp, 53 predicted proteins | sample LarsenN4metaG_FD_76834 | JGI IMG/M metagenome (GOLD analysis project Ga0073934, IMG submission 76834) | Hot spring sediment bacterial and archeal communities from British Columbia, Canada, to study Microbial Dark Matter (Phase II) - Larsen... ...
AATTCTGAAATCTGCCTCATTCTCGGGGGCGGCGGGGGTTAACAAAATACAGCGGCCGCATAAGGCTAACCTTCATGCGCGGTTGCGACGCGCACGTTATGTGCGCTCACCAGCCGCCGCCAACGCCGCTCGATCACGGCTCAAGCGGCTGCCGTCCGGCGAAGCCCGTCCACGTTTCGTGCCACCAGCCGATGTGGTCCTCGCCGAGCCGCCAGCACAGGTAGACGATGCGGCCCTCACGCTCACTGGGAAAGTCGACCAGGCCTTCGTCGACGCTCTTCACCTCGACGCCCCACTCCTGCATGCGCGCCAGGTCCTGATTGAGCAGGTCGACGAGCGACTCCGCGCGTCTGCGCTTTTCGGCCATGGCGTCGGCGTCGACGACGTGACCGTTGCCAGTAGCGCGGCCCGCGACCTCTCCCAACTCGCCGCGCAGCTCATCGATCTGGGCCTTCACGTGGCGCATCCGCAGCAGCGTCTCCCGCACCTTCGGGAGAAGCGCTTCCGCCTCTTCGAGCGTGAACGTTGTCATTGGACCGTTCGTGCGGCGAACGCCGGGCCTGGTAGTCGGGGCAGATCGACGCTCGCCACTGCGGTCACATCTCGCTGACGCCGGTGAAGTTCCACTTGCGCAGCTTCAGCGCCGGCACGCGTCGCACACCGCCGCCGATGTCGCCGAGGACGAGCATGGCGTCACGCCCGATCTGGTCGACGTTGTTCAGCGCCTCGACGTAGCCCTGCGTGAAGCGCATGTTCGCCACTGGCCCGACGATCTTGCCGTCCTCAATGAGAAACGTGCCGTCGCGCGTCATGCCCGTCACGACGACCTGCAGCGGGTGGACGGTCCGCGTGTACCAGAACCGCGTCACCCACAGCCCGCGCTGCGTGTTCTTGATCATGTCATCGAGCGAGGCGTCGCCGGCGGCCATGAACATGTGCAGCGGCAGCGGGCCGATCGTCGCGCCCGCGGGCAGGGCGTGGCCGGTCGAGCGCGTGTCGCCGCCCTGTTTGCCGGCGAAGTACGTGTCCCAGACGACCCCCCTGGCCACGCCCTTCTCGATGAACGTCACGCGTTGCTTCGGCACGCCCTCGTAGTCGAACGGCATCGGCAGCCCCTCGTTCGAGAGTCCGTCGTCCCAGATGGTGACCGTCTCGTCCATCACCTTCTCGCCGATGCGCCCGGACATGAAGCTGCGCTTCTCCATGAACGCCAGCGCGCCGAACGACAGGTACGAGAAGAAGTCGAGCAGATCGACGACGGCGTACGGCTCGAGGATCACCTCATACTCGCCCGGCTCGATGCGGCGCGGGTTGACGGAGCGCAGCGCGCGGTCGACCGCCTCCTGCGCGATCGACTCGCCGTCGATGTCACCGGCGTCCTTGCTGACGCGCGCCGCATGGCCGCTCGACGTCTCCGACATGACGACTGTGTTGATGTCGGCCTGCGTCTCGCGGTGGTAGGCGTAGAGCCCGAGCGAGTTCGCCAGGCAGATCTCCTGTGCCGTCGTGTGGTAGGCGCCAGCGGCCGTCAGGCCTGCCCGGGAAGACGCATCGCAGATCTGCGCGACGACGGCCGCGCGCTCCTCGGGGCCGCAGCGCGCGGTCGCCTCCGACCATCCTTCGACCGCCTGGTACGACGCAGGCCCCGGCAGCGAGCGGAAGTCCTCGTTCTCGCGCTGGTGCTCGGCGAGCTCGAACGCGCGCGCGGCGACACGCGCCAGCGCGTCCGGCGACGTCTCGTTCGTCGAGGCGATGCCGATCTTCTGGCCGATAACGCAGCGCACACGCACATCAACGTCAGCGTGCTCGACATTCTGGTGGATGTAGTTGTTGGCGAAGCGGGTGAGCGCCGAGTTGTTGGTGAAAACCTCCACCTCGGTCTGATCCGCCCGGCTCGCGGCGAGCACCGTCTCGGCGATGCGCTTGATCTCGCCTTCACCGAGCATCTGTGTCCTCCTCTTCGTCCGGGCGCGCGCTCAGTCCGCGCGCGCCCAGGTGATGCAGTGTACGCTGGCCGCCCCCGCTTCGAGCAGCACACGCGCGCAGGCGTCGAGCGTCGCACCGGTCGTCGCTACGTCATCGACGAGCAGGATCCGCCGCCCGTGGACGGCTCGACGGTCCGCGGCGAAGGCGCCCTCTACGATCGCAAGCCGCTCCTCGCGCCGCATCGTCTTCGCGAGGGGCGCCGTCGCCCGGATGCGGCGGAGCGCCCGTGGCTCCACCTCGAGGCCGGCGAGGCGGGCGTACCCGCGCGCGAGCAGGAATGCCTGGTTGTAGCCGCGCGACCGCTCGCGCCCGCGGTGCAGCGGCACCGCAGCGACGACGTCGGCGTCCGGCGCTGCAATCCGCTCGGCGGCGAGGAGGGCCATCGGCTCCGCCAGCGCCGTCAGCCCTTCGTACTTGAGCGCGTGCACGAGCTCGCGGGCACCGGCGTCCATCACGAACGCCGACCGCAGGGATGTGAACGCAGGCGGAGACGCGACGCACTGCCGGCAGCTTCCGCCCATCGACGCCGGCATGAAGCAGATGTCGCATCGATCACCGGACGCCGCTGGCAGGGTGTCGATGCAGGCTCCGCACAGCAGCGTGTCCGGCCGCCCGCAGAGCGCGCAGCGCGGCGGGAACACGAGGTCGAGCACGACGCGCGAGACGGCGGCGAGGGCGGACGGCATGGACGCGAGTATACGACGACGGCCGTCAGAAGGGATCACGCCGCTTGTCGTCGCTGCGCCGATACAATGTCGGCGTGGACGCCAATGGAAGTGCCCCCACCAATACGGTCCGCGTACGCCTCTTCGCCGGGCTGCGGGAGGCAGTCGGCCAGCCCGAGATCTTGGTCGTCCTCCCCGATGGCGCCACCGTCGCCGAGTTGCGCGACCGCATCGGCGAGGCCTACCCGGTGACGCAGGCGCTGCTGCCCATCGTCGTCTTCGCCGTCGACGAGGAGTACGTCGACGCCGACCACCGATTGCGGGACGGCGACGAAGTGGCAGTGATCCCGCCGGTGAGTGGAGGCGCGCGTGTTTGAGGTCACGCGCGACCCGCTCGACCCCGCGCCGCTCGTCGCCGCGGTGCGTCGGGACGAGAGCGGCGCGATCGCGCTGTTCTACGGCGTCGTCCGCAACGAGAACCTCGGCCGCCGGGTGCAGTATCTCGAGTATGACGCCTACCCGGAGATGGCGGTGAAGAAGATGAACGAGGTCGCCGACGAGGTCCGCGCGAAGTTTGCGATCAGCGACATGGGCGTGCTGCACCGCATCGGGCGGCTGGAGATCGGCGAGACGAGCCTCCTCGTCGCAGTCTCGTCGCCGCACCGCGCCGAGGCGTTCGAGGCGTGCCATTACGCCGTCGACCGCATCAAGCAGATCGTGCCGATCTGGAAGAAAGAGGTGTGGGAGGACGGCTCGGAGTGGATCGAAGGGTACGTCCCGGACGTCCCCGGCCGCACGCTGTCTTCCTAATCGCTGCTCCTCAATCGTTATGTAACTTCTGCGGCCGCGACCGTGCGCGGCGTGCAATCCGCGCGCGTCAATACTCGAACGATCGAGCATCGTGCGGTCGGCGGAGCTGGGGATCCGCGGCTGCGCGCGATCGGACGGAGGGGCGGAGCTGAAGCTCCGCGGCTACGGAGTTGACCAGCGGAGCGCGACGATGATCGGAATCGCGAGAGAGACGTTTCGGGAGATCTCGAAGGCGCAGACGACCACGCTCGCCGCGGCGATGACGTACCACACGATCCTGGCGCTCTTCCCATTCCTCCTCCTGCTCGCCGGGCTGACATCGATCGTGGACACGGTGTTCGACGTGCCGGACCTGACGCAGAAAATCGTCGGCCAGGCGGCGAAGGCGATGCCGGATGACGCCGTCTCGGTGCTCGAGGGCTTCGTCAACGACGTCGTGCAGGGGCAGGGCGGAGGCGCCATCTTCTTCGGTCTCGTCGGCAGCCTGTGGGCGGCATCGTCGGCCGTGTCGACCGCGATCAAGGCGATGAACAGCACGTACGACGTCAAAGAGGACCGCGGGTTCATCAAGGGCAAGCTTGTCGCGCTCGGGCTGACCGTCGTGTTCAGCGTGCTGCTGCTCGGCGCGACGGCGCTCGCGGGCCTGGGCGGGATCATGGCCGGCGGCATCGGCGACTGGCTCGGCTGGGATCCGGGCTTCGTGACCCTCTGGAACTGGCTGACGCCCGTGCTCTCGATCGCGATGGTGATGGCGGCGGTGATCATCCTCTACAAGTGGGCGCCACACACCAACCTCACCATGCGGTCCGTCATCCCGGGCGCCGTGCTGTTCCTGGTGGTGTGGCTCGTGTTCTCGGTCGGCTTCGCCTTCTACATCTCGAACTTCGGGTCGTACAACCGCGTGTACGGCTCGCTGGCCGCCGTCATCATCCTCCTGATCTGGATGTACTGGTCGAACCTGTTCCTGCTCGTCGGCGCCGAACTCAACTCCGTGATCGCGCGCCGCCACGATCCGGCGTACCGCGCGGATCCCCGCACGGAGACGCCGCGGCCGGAGGCTGCGTAGCGCGTCCAAACGATGGCAACGCCCGCTCGGCCGAGCGGGCGTTGTCGCATCTTCAAACGGACGCGGTGCTACGAGACAGCCACGCGCTGCTGCTCGAAGCAGCTGCTGCAGAACACGGGCCGGTCGAGGCGCGGCACGAACGGGACGGTGGCGTTGCCGCCGCAGTTGGCGCACGTCACCGTCGTCATCTCGCGCCCGGCCGCGCGTTCGCGCCGCCGGTTGGCGCGGCAACCGGGGCACCGCTGTGGGTCGTTGAGCAGCCCCTTTTCGAGATAGAAGCCCTGCTCTCCCGCGGTGAACGTGAACGTGGTCGAGCAGTCCCGGCAGATGATCAGCTTGTCTTCGAGCGCCACCGTATGCTTCCTCCTTGAGACAGGTGTGACGCCGCGCAGGGTGCGTGCGCGGCCATGGCGCCGATCGTAGGAGAGCGTAATTCTTACGGTCAAGCAGTTCGGAAACGATTTAAGCCGGTATCGTCGCGAGGATGTCAATCGTGAGCCCTGAACAACTGTCGACGCCCCGCTACTGCCAGCGCTGCGGGCACTTCCTCGTGGAGCGGTTCATCGAGGAGGAAGGGCGGCGCCGCTACCAGTGCGAGAACTGCGGCTTCATCCACTACATGAACCCGCGCATCGTTACGTCGGTTATTGTCGAGTACGAAGGGCGCGTGCTTCTGCAGCAGCGCGCGCACGACCCTGGCGCCGGGCAGTGGACGTTCCCCGGCGGCTTTCTCGAGATCGGCGAGCATCCGCACGAGGGCGCGCGCCGCGAGACGCTCGAAGAGGTCGGCCTCGACATCGAGCCACAGGAGCTGCTCGGCGTCTATGGCCGTCCGGACGTAGGCATCGTGCTCATCGTCTATCGCGGCCGCAGCCAGTCGGGCGACGCGCGCGTTACCGACCCTGAGTCGCTGCAGGTACGCTGGTTCGCGCCTGATGCGATACCGTGGGACGACCTCGCGTTCGAGACGACGGCGCAGGCGCTCCGCGACTGGGTAGCGCTCGTCGGGAAGGAGGACGGCAGATGATCCGCTCGATCGACGAGTTCCTCCGTTACTTCGACGCCGTGCACCGGCGTGCTGTTCGGGACATCGCCGCGCTACCGGAGGAGGCCGACGGCTGGATGCCGCCCGCCGGCGAGGGCGATTACGCCTGGAGCATCAACACGATCGTCGGGCACATGGCGGGGTCGCGGCTGTACTTCGCGAGCGCGTATCTCGGCGAGGGCTGGATCAGCCCGCAACCGCCCGACGTCAGCCGGCGCGCACAGTGGGTGCCCGCTATCGAGGAAAGCGCGCGACTCCTTCACGAGCGGCTCGAAGGCACGCCCGACGCGTGGCTCCAGCGCAAGGTGCCGATGATCGACACCGACGGCGCCCTATCGGGCTGGCGCGTGCTGATGATGATGGTCGAGCATGACATCCACCATCGGAGCCAGCTCGACACCTACGCCGGGCTGAACGGCTGGCCGGTGCCGGACATCTTCGGGCGGAGCGCCGAGACGATCGTGTCGCTCCAGGATGCGGAACGGGCGAAGCACGGCCAAGGTCAGTAGCGCTCGGCGCCGCGGACGTCCTGTATGAGCTGCTCGACCGGGATGTGCGCGCGGCTGCGGCCGTACGTCAACAGCGGCAGCAGCGACGCGATGAGGAGCGCGGCCACGCCGCCAAGGAAGTAGCGGACGTCGATCCGGTCCACCAGCACGCCAGCCAGCAGCGTCGGGAGCACGGACGCAAGGCTGCCGATCGCCGACTGCGTCGCGAAGATCTGGCCGAGCCGCCCGCTCTCCGCCCGCTCGTAGATAAGCGCCCGTGAGGCGACGTTCACGAGCGCGATGCCAAGCCCGCCGAACGGCACGATGACCATCGTCGTGGCGACGAGGAGGCTGATGTGGAACGTCTCAGTCGCCCAGTCGAAGAAGCGCCACTCCTTCAATGCCTCGGAGATGGGGTCGACGAGCGCGAGCGCGAGCAGCGCGCCCGCGAAGGCGACGAAGCCGAGGAACGTCACCGTCGGCGCGCCGAGCCAGCGGGTGAGGAACGGCGCCAGCGCGAGGCCGAAGGCGATGCCGATGGCGCCCGGCGAGAAGATGTAGACAGCGTTGATCACGCCGGTGGAGAGCACATCATGGAGGAATCTCGGGACGGCGACGAGCACCATGAGCGTGGCGGAGCTGAGCAGGATGAACTGGAGCGCAGCCCGCGCAGCGAGTGGGTCGGCGCGGAAGTAGCGGATGCCGTATGTCAATGAGCCGATGAGGCCCTGGCGGCGGCGAGGCGGCGCCTCCGGCGAGAGGTTGGGGATGGCGGCGTAGAAGTAGAACCCGCCCAACACCATGAGCAGCGTGACCACGAACAGCCCGCTCTCGTCGAACGTCTTGAGCGCGGCCGGGGCGATGAAGCCGGCGCCGCCGAGCTGCGCCAGCAGGCTCACGACGTAGACCACACCGTTCGACTGGACGAGGCGACCCGCGGGCGTGACGGCGATCAGCGCGGCGTTCTCCGCCGGTGAGTAGAACTGGTACGCCGTCCAGATGAGCACCGTCAGCCCGAGCACGAGCGGGAGGCTGAGGTCGAAGCGGATGAAGGCGAGGATGATGGCCATGCGGGCAGCGAGCATGAGCAGGATGGTGAGCTTCCGCGGCAGCGAGTCGGCTACGACGCCGCCGGGGATGCTGACGAGCACCGAGGGGATGGTCGAGCAGAGCACGAAGAGCGCCGTGCTGAGCGACGACTCCTGCTTCTCGATGACGAGGATGAAGAGCCCGTAGATGAGGGCATTCTGTCCCGCGAGCTGCAGCAGCTTGGCGAGCGCATACTGGCGGAAGCGCGGGTCGAGGAGGAGTTGGCGCACGTCGTCTCCCGCCGCAGCGTAGCAGCAAGGCCCGTTCGCCCACGGGTACCGACACGAGCTCGCCGAGCGCCGCGCCTTGACACCGATCCGCCGCGAAGATGGTGCGTCCGTACTATTCCGCCCTGGGCGGCGCGCCCGCTATGCTGGGACGGTTAAGGAATCGTAACTTGAGCAGTGAGGCTCGGCGGCGTAGCGTACATGAAACTTAACCGAGAGGCCGGATGCTGAGGACACGCGTGTTCGAGGTGCTGGAGGAGCGGGGCCAGAAGCAGCGCTGGCTCCTCGCCGAGCTCGAGCGCCGCGGCTACCGGGTGAGCGAGGCCTACCTCTCGCAGATCAAGGCGGGGACCAAGCAGCCGGGACGGCAGTTCATCGAAGCGGTGTGCCAGATCTTCGGCATGCCGGAGCACAGGCTGTTCTACGAGGAAGGAGAGACGCGTATGGCGACGAAGACGTCGAAGAGGGCTGCGGCGAAGGCGGCGACCGTCACGAACGGGGGCAAGGGCAAGATCAACGTCGCCATCATCGGCGTCGGGAACTGCGCCTCGTCGCTGGTGCAGGGGCGGTACTACTACGAGAACGCCGAGGACGGCCATGTCATCCCGGGCCTGATGCACCCGACGCTCGGCGGCTACCACATCAGCGACATCAATTTCGTCGCCGCCATCGACATCGACGAGAACAAGGTGGGCAAGGACCTCTCGGAGGCGGTGTTCACGGCGCCGAACAACACGTACAAGTTCTCCGACGTGCCCCACCAGGGCGTGCGGGTCGCGCGAGGCATGACCCACGACGGCCTCGGCAAATACCTGTCGCAGGTCATCACCAAGGCCAAGGGCCCGACGGACGACATCGTCAAGCTCCTGAAGGAGACGGAGACGGACGTCGTCGTCAGCTACCTCCCCGTCGGCTCGGAGGAGGCGACGAAGTGGTACGTCGAACAGGTGCTGGCAGCGGGCTGCGGATTCATCAACTGTATCCCCGTCTTCATCGCCCGCGACGTCTACGGCTACTGGCCGAAGCGCTTCGAGGAGGCGGGCCTGCCCATCATCGGCGACGACATCAAGTCGCAGGTGGGCGCCACCATCGTCCACCGCGTGCTGACGCGGCTGTTCCGCGACCGCGGCGTCCGGCTCGACCGCACGTACCAGCTCAACTTCGGGGGTAACACAGACTTTCTCAACATGCTCGAGCGTGAGCGGCTGGAGTCGAAGAAGATCTCCAAGACGAGCGCCGTCACCTCGCAGCTTGACTACGAGCTGCCGGAATCGGACGTGCATGTGGGTCCGTCGGACCACGTGCCGTGGCTCCTCGACCGGAAGTGGTGTTACATTCGGATGGAAGGCACGACCTTCGGCGACGTCCCGCTCAACGCGGAGGTGAAGCTGGAGGTGTGGGACAGCCCGAACTCCGCCGGCGTCGTCATCGACGCGATCCGGTGCTGCAAGCTGGCGCTGGACCGCGGCATCGCCGGGCCGCTGCTGGGACCGTCGGCGTACTTTATGAAGTCGCCGCCCAAGCAGTTCCCGGACGACGTGGCTCGCGACATGGTGGAGGAGTTCATAGCGGGGTGACGTCTACTTGCGTGACAGGCTCGCCTACTGGGGCTTCCGCCTGACGATCCTCGTCACGCGACCGCTTCCGCTGCGGCTGGGGTACTGGGTCGCCGAGCGCGTCGCCCTCCTCTGCTACTGGCTGATCTTCCGCCGTCATCGCCGCGCGCTGAACGCGAATCTGGCGCACGTCCTCCGCAGCAACGACGCGCGGTTCGTCGATTCCGTCGCCCGGCGCTGCTTCCGGAACTTCGGCAAGTACGTCATCGACTTCATTCACTTCCCGGTGATGACGCGCGAGGAGGTGCGCCGCCGCCTGCGCTTCGACCAGTGGGACGATCTCGAAGAGGCGGCGCGCTCGGGCCGTGGCATCATTATCGCGACCATGCACTTCGGCAACTGGGATCTCGGCGCTGCAGCGCTCGCCGCCTATGACTACCCGATCAACGCCATCGCCGATACGTTCCGCTACCGGCCGATGAACGAACTTGTGCAGGGTTCGCGCCGCCGCCTCGGCATGCGCATCATCGGACACGACCGCCTGGGCCCGACCGTGTTCCGCGCGCTGCGACGCGGTGAGATGCTGGCCATGCTCGTCGACGTCCCCTCGCCCGAGACCGAGATCATGGTGGACTTCTTCGGCGCGCCCGCGAGCGTCTCGTCGGCGGCCGCGCGCATCGCGCTGCGCACGAACGCCTGGGTCGTGCCGTCGATGGTGCTGCGCGGGCCCGAGGACGACACCGTCATCCGTCCGATCATCGACACATCACTGCGCGACTTCGCTCCGACGGGCGACGAGGAGGCAGACGTGGTCGAGCTGACGCGACTGACGCTCCGCTCGATCGAGGACAAGATCCGGCAGTACCCGGAGCAGTGGTTCATCTTCCGCCGCATGTGGCCCGACACGCCTGCGCCAGCGCCATCGGCGAGCCCGCAGCTGGCCGAAGAGGTCTGACGGCCATGGCGAAGCTCCCGCGGCCGCGGCTCTGGAAGTACTACCTGATGATCGCCGTTATCCACACGATCGGCCGGCTGCCGCTGGGCTGGCGCTATGGCATCGCCCGCTTCGTTGCCGACCGCGTGTACGCGTGGCGCCCGTCGATACGCAACGCCGTGCGCAGCAACGTCCGCCACGTGCTCGGCCCCGACGCGAGCGAGGCGGAGGTCGATCGCGTGGCCCGAGAGTGCGCGCGCAACACCGGCCGCTATTACGCGGACGTTGTGGGCATGCACCGCATGGATGTACGGCGCTTCTACGAGAACGACCTCATCCTCGAAGGACTCGACTACGTGCGCGAGGCGCAGGCCGCCGGCCGCGGGATCGTGCTCGCATCGGCGCACTACGCCAATCCGGAGTTCGCGGTGCAGGGACTCGCCGCCGTCGGCATCAAAGTGTTCGCGCTCGTCGAGCCGTTGCAGCCGCCGGAGCTGGGGCGGCTGATGTGGAGCCTCCGCAGCGTCCACGGCCACGAGTACGAGCCCGTGAGCTTCGCCAGCGTGAAGAAGGCGCTGACGTGGCTGCGCAAGGGCGGCGTGGTCGCCATCCTCGTCGACCGCGACATCCAGAAGCGCGGCGTCGAGATCGAGTTCTGCGGCGCTCCTGCGCGCTTTCCCACGGGCGCAATCGACCTGGCGCTGCGCACGAACGCCGTCGTCATGCCCGGATGGGTGCGCCGCGAGGACGGCTTCAAGATCCGCGCCATCATCGGGCCGCCGATGCCGCTCGTCGTCACGGGCAACACGGACGAGGATCTTCGCGTCAACACTGCGAATCTCCTGCAGCGCTTCGAGAAGCACCTTCGTCAGGATCCCGGACAGTGGAGCGTCCTCGACCGCATCTGGCCCGACGATCTGGGCGCGCAGCCCGCGCGGCCGCCACGCGACACCGAGCCGGAGAAAGAGCGCGCAGTACAATGACATCGATCGGCGCAACAGGAGCGCCGATTCGCATCCGGACACGATCGCGTGGGCAAGGCTGATCTCCACATCCACACCCGCTACGGCGACGGCATGGCGACGGTGCCCGAGCTGCTCGAATACGTCGAGCGGCGGGGTGACCTCGACGTGATCGCCGTCACCGAGCACGACACGCTCCGCGCCGCTGACGAAGCCCGCGAGTTGCGCGCGCGCAAGCGCTATCGGTTCGACCTCATCTGCGGCGAGGAGGTGACCACGCTCGACGGCCACCTGCTGGCGCTGTTCATCGATGAGCCCGTGGAGAGCTTCCGGCGCATGGAGCCGACGCTGGAGGCGATCCACCGGCAGGGTGGTCTGGCGATCGTGCCCCATCCCCTCTCGTGGCTGACGCGGAGCGTCAAGGAGCGCGTGCTGCGCCGCGTCGCCGCCAACGGCAACGACGGCGTCTACTTCGACGCCATCGAGGAGTACAACATGAGCCCGGCGGGCCGCGTGACGTCGGCGAAGGCGCGCGTACTCAACCGTGAGCTGGGCCTGACGGCCGTCGGCGCCAGCGATGCCCACTTCCTGGCTTCGATCGGCTGCGCGTACACCGTGTTTGACGGCTCGACTGCCGCTGACCTCCGTCGCGCGATCGAAGCGCACGCGACAAGAGGCGAGCCTGGACGCGCGCCTCGCGCGTCGGAACTCGGCTACCGCAACATCATGCTCCAATCGTGGCGGGGGATGACGGCAACGCCGCGCAACATGGGCTGGTTCCCGACGATCCGCAGCTTCATCATCAGCCGCGCGCGCTACAGGCCCGCCGCGCCGCCGTCGGAAGGGAGCGCGAAGTGAGGATCGCGCTCGTCTCGCCATATGACTGGTCCGTGTCCGGCGGCGTCAACAACCACATCCATCACCTCGCCGAGCAGTTCGTCGCGCAGGGCCACGACGTCCACATTGTCGCCGCCGGCACGAAGCCGGCGAAGAGCGACGTCTGCCCCATCACGCTCATCGGCCGCCCGATTCCCCTGCGCGTGAGCGGATCCGTCGCCCGCATCACGCTCTCGCTGCGCGTGGCCGGGCGCGTGCGTCGCTTCCTCGACGAGCACGAGTTCGACGTCGTGCACCTGCACGAGCCGTTCATGCCGCAGCTGCCGATCCAGTTCCTGCGCTACTCGACGAGCGTCAACGTCGGCACGTGGCACGCGGCCCGCGAGTCGAACTTCGTGTATGTCTACGGCCGGCGGCTGATCAAGCGCTGGGCGCGCAACCTCGATGGCAAGATCGCCGTGTCGCAGGCGGCGGTGAAGCACATCGAGAAGTACTTCCCCGGCTTCTACAACATCATCCCCAATGGCGTCGACGTCGATCACTTCGCCGCCGCCCGCGAGCCGATCCCCGAGTTTGCCGACGGCGCTCCGAACGTGCTCTTCGTCGGACGGCCGGAGAAGCGCAAGGGGCTCAAGTACCTCATTCGCGCGTTCGTCGGCGTGCAGCGCGAGATCCCCGACGCGCGCCTGATCGTCGTCGGCGCGGGCAACTTCCGCCGCTACGAGGGCGCCGTTCGCCGCGCCAGGCTGAGGAACGTCCACTTCCGCCAGCACGTCCCCTTCGACGAACTGCCGCGCTACCACCACTCCGCTCACGTCTTCTGCGCGCCGAACACCGGCTTCGAGAGCCAGGGCCTCGTGCTGCTCGAGGCGATGGCCGCGGGCCTGCCGATCGTCGCCTCCAACATCGACGGCTTCGCCGGCGTGCTCACGCACGGCGTCGAGGGACTGCTCGTGCGACCCGAGGATCCGGCCGCTATCGCCGAGGCGATCCTCGCCCTTCTCCGCGATGCCAGGCACCGGGAGGAGATGGCCGCGCTCGGCCGTGAGCGCGCGCAGCACTACCGCTGGGACCGCATCGCGCAGCGTGTGCTCTCCTACTACGAGCGCCTCATCTACGAGCGCGAGCTCGTCGCCCGCGGGCGCGCGACGGAGGACGGCGAGACGTCGCTGGCCGAGCGCGCTGCGCTCGAAGTCTGAGTGGCTGTCCTGGCGTCATAGCCGCCTCGGTCTCTCGGCGGAGGCGGCCACTCCCCCGAATGGCCCCACAAGTCCTCGAAAGAACGTCCGATGCCACGGCCCCGCGGCGCGGCGATACTGGGCAGAAAGAGGACAAGCCAGAGAGCGCACGTCATGAACAGCAACCGAGATCTCACCACTACGCCGCAACTCGTCGACATCGCCAGCGCGTCCCTGCGCACCGGCGTCATCGTCATCGGGGGCGTCCCTGGCCTGCCCGACGACTACGGCTACGGCGACGCGCTCGTCCACGCCTGGGAGCCGGCCGTCTCGAGCCACGACATCTGCGATCTGCTCGGGGCAGCCGGGCCGCTGTCGCTCGACGACATCGCGGGCGGCCTGGGCGTACCAGCTCGCCAGGCCGCGATGATCGCGCGCTGGATGCTCGACCACGGGCTGCTCGAGCAGGACGAGTGGGATCGTTTCATGCTCCGCATCGACTGCCCGAGCGGCGAGTGATGACGGGACGCGACGCCTAGAAGCCCGCGCTAACCGCGTCGAGGGCGGCGATCTCATCCGCCGCCAGCCGGATGTCGGACGCGGGCAGCAGGTCGGCGAGCTGCTCGGGCGTGTTCGCGCCGATGATCGGGGACGTGATCGTCGGCCGCGCCTGCAGCCACGCGAGCGCGACGGCCGCGACCGTGGCCTGGTGGTTCTTCGCGACCCGCTCGAGCTCGTCGATCACGGCGTACCCCCTTTCGTTCAGGTAACGCTGCTTGATGCGGGCGGCGCGCATGCTCCGCGGCGTGCTGTCGCGGCGATACTTGCCGGTGAGGAAGCCGCCGGCGAGCGGGCTGTACGGGATGACGGCGATGCGCTCGCGCGCGCAGAGCGCCTCCAACTCAGCCTCGTACTCCTTGCGGTGGACGAGGCTGTAGTGCGGCTGCAAACATACGAACGCCGGCAGCTGCTTTGCCGTCGCAGCGTCGAGCGCGTCCTGGAGCTGCTGCGCCGTGTAGTTCGACGCGCCGATGTAGCGCACCTTGCCGGATGCGACGAGATCGCCGAACGCCCTGAGCGTCTCCTCGATCGGCGTCGCCTCGTCGGGCCAGTGGCACTGGTAGAGGTCGATCGTCTCGATTTGCAGGCGCCGCAGGCTGTCCTCGACGGCGCGCTCGATGTGCGCGCGGCTGAGGCCCTCGCCGCCGGCGCCGTCCCACATGCGCCCGCGCACTTTGGTGGCGACGATGAGCCGGTCGCGGTTCCGGCGCTCCTTCATCCAGCGCCCGATGATCTCCTCGGACACGCCGCCGGGGTTGCCCGGATGCCAGTTGCTGTAGATGTCCGCCGTGTCGATGAAGTTGCCGCCTGCGTCGACGTAGGCGTCGAGCACGTCGAACGAGGCCGCCTCGGCGGCCGTCCAGCCGAACTGCATCGTGCCGAGACAGAGGTCTGAGACGGTGAGTTCCGTCCGTCCCAACGCGCGCTGCTTCATCGCGAGTGAGCGTACCCGAACGAGGGGACAACAAACAGCGGACAGTAACCCAACAAGCACCGACGCACGGAATCCGAGGTCACTCCGACTGGTCAAGGGGCTTGACCGCGCGCTGCAGAGTGTCGCGGGTAACTCATAACCCGTGCCGCCTGTAACCTCTCGGCGTGGGCACCGACGCCGCCGGCGACTATCGCCTCTTGCACATCGCGGCCTTCATGGCGCTGTTCTGCGTCGGTACGTATGCCGCCTCGTTCGGGCCGGTGCTCCCGTTTATCGCCGAGGATCTCGATGTCGCGCTCGACACCGCCGGGCTCATGCTCACGGCGCTCTTTCTTGGCTCGATCACGGCTTCGGCCGTCATCGCCATCGCGCTGCACGCCCGCGACATGCGCCTGCTCACGGTCGCGGGGCTGTGCGCGATGGTCGGCGGCGTCATCCTCATCGGTTTCGCGCCGAACTTCGCGCTCGCGCTGTTCGGGGGCGTGCTCCTCGGCGCCGGCGACGGCCTCGTCATCGCCGCGCTGCACATCCTCATGTCGATCAGCTCGCGCGACGTGCCGAGCGCGATCAACCGGCTCAACCTCTACTTCGCGTACGGCGCGTTCCTCGGGCCGATCTGGGCGGGCGGCGTGCTCGAGCTGACCGGCGACCGCTGGATCGTCTACGCGGGCATCGCCGTTAACGTGGCGCTCACGCTCGCCGCGATGCTCGCCGCCGAGAGCCCCGGCCATACGGTCGTCGCGCCGAAGGACGAGCACAGCATCCTGCCGGGCAACCCCACGGCCTGGTTCATGGGCGGGATCCTCTTTCTGTACGTCGGCGCGGAGTTCGGCCTGGGCGCCTGGGTATCGGAGTACGCGCGCGAGACGACGGGGGCGAGCGTGTTCGGCGCTGCGGTGCTGACATCCGGCTACTGGGCGGCGCTTGCGCTCGGCCGCATCACGAGCGGGTGGTACTTCTCGCAGCGCCGCGACCCGTCGTTCCTGCTCGCGGCGTCGGTCGCCGGCGCGGGGCTCGCCGCGCTGCTGCTCGCAGTCTCCACAGGCAACATCGGGATCAGCTCGTTCGCAGCGTTTGCCGCGGGCCTCTGCCTCGGCCCGGTGTGGCCGACGACGGTGGCCATCGCATCAGAGGGAGGCGCAGCGAACGCGACGGCGGCGACCGTCACGATCGGGAACGCGGGCGGCCTGGCGATCCCGTGGCTACAGGGGCGCGTCCTCGTCGGCGCCGGCGCGGCTGAGGGCGTCGCGGTCACGGCCGTCCTCTGCGCCATCATGCTCGCCGGCGTCCTCGCGTTCCGCCTCCAGCGCGAGGCTGTCAGCTAGCTCTTCGTCGGGGTTGGCGACGGGCACCGCCGACTCCTCCCAGAACGACGAGAGCACGTCCAGCCGGGACGTCGGGGCGCGCCCGCCGAGCGCAATGCTCAGCTCGACGAGCACAGCCGCCATCACGAGCAACAGCATCGGCGAGAAGATCAGCACCGTCTCCACGCCGACCACCGACGCGAGACCGCCGAGCGTCAGCAGCGGGATGATCGCTGTGCCGTTCTTGAGCACGCTCTGCAGCGCGAACGCGCGCCCCTGGAACGTGAGCGGCACGCGACGGTTGAGATACGTCTGCACGGACGTCGTCGTCAGCGCGACGCCGAAGCCGAGCGGGATCGCCAGCAGGCCCGCTGTCCGCAGCTCCGGCGCCATCTCGATGCCTAACACGGACGTCACGCGGAGCGGGTTAAACGGGTCGAGCGCGTCCGCCAACTCATCGCTGACGACGCCGAGCAGCGTCAACACGACCGTCACGATGATGAACCCGGTGAGCGCGACCGGGCGCTCGGCGAAGCGGCGGATGAGCTTCGGCGACAGGTAGAGGGCCAGCGCGAGCCCCACCGCTGACGGCGCGAACACGTACACGGAGTTGGCCGGGTCGACGTCGAGCACGTCGGCGACATAGCGGGGCGCCAGCGTCTGGATGACGATGTTCGCCGTGCCCGCGAGCACGCCCACTACCATCATGGTCGCGACGGCGCGCTCGTGGATCAGCCACTCGATCGTGCGGCGGACGTTGATGTTCGGCCGGCGCCAGTTCATCGAGCGGCGCTTCTCCTCGGGCGTCGAGAGGTCGAACACGCGCGTGGCGGCGAGCAACAGCAGTACGCCGGAGACGTAGAAGACGGTCTGCGCGTCGAACACGCGCACGATGATGGGCGCCAGCAACGCCGTCCCGAACGCCGTCCCGAGATTGGACGCCAGGCTGACCAGCGACGCCGCGCTCGCCAGCTCTTCCTCCGAGGCCACGACCGGGATCACGGACGACTCCGTCGGCCCCGAGACCTGGCCGAGCACGTTGACGGCGAACACCAGAAAGATGACGTCGAAGAGCCCCGTCCCGAACGCGACCGGCACGACGAAGCAGAGCAGCGCCTGCAGGTTGTAGATTGCGGCGAGCGCCACGCGCTTCGGCAGCGCGTCCGCAACGGCGCCGCCGTAGAGCCCGAACAGCGCCGGCGGCAGCACCGCCGCCACGCCGATGAGGGCCGCCTCGAACGCGCTGCCGCCGGCGCGCACCACGGCGATCAGCGCGCCGAACGCCAGCGCCTGCTGCCCCGCATCCGACAGGAAGCGCGACGCCATCACCTGCTGGAACGCGGGCTTCCTCGCGACTGAGGTCTCTGGAAGGAAGAACCAGAACAGACGGAAGGCGTGGTGCTGCCCGCGGTCGATCACACGGTCGGCGCGCATGTACGCGTCGCCCGCGAAGCGGCGGCCGCGCGCTACAGGGTCGAACCGATCGGATGGCACCTCGTTCATCGCACCGAGTGTACTTCGGCAGCGGCGCGATTGAGCATAGGGGGGCGATCGCGGATATTGGGCCGGCACGCCCACGCTATGGAAAGAAGGAACGTCAGCAATGGCTGAGATCACGCACCGGATGGTGAAGACGAACGGCATCAACATGCACATCGCCGAGGCCGGCGAGGGGCCGCTGGTGCTCATGGTGCACGGCTGGCCGGAGTCCTGGTACTCCTGGCGCCACCAGTTGCACGCGCTCGCCGATGCCGGCTACCACGCCGTCGCGCCCGATGTCCGCGGCTACGGGCGCACCGATGCCCCCGAGCCGATCGAGGCCTACAGCATGAAGCAGATGGTCGCCGATTACGTCGGCCTCCTCGACGCGCTCGGCGAGGAGACTGCCGTCATCGCCGGTCACGACTGGGGCGCGCCAATGGCGTGGAACAGCGCCATCCTCCACCCCGAGCGGTATCGCGCCGTCATCGGCATGAGCGTGCCCCACACGGGGCGACCGCCGGCGCCGCCGTTGCAGCTCATGAAGCAGATGTTCGCGGAGACGTTCTTCTACATCGTCTACTTCCAGGATGTCGGCGTCGCCGAGCGCGAGCTCGAGGCTGATCCCAAGCGCTCGATGCGGCTGATCCTCTACATGGCGTCCGGCGACGCGCCGCCCGTGCCGGGGTTCGCCGGCAAGCCAAAGGACTCGGGCCTGCTCGACGGCATCCCGGAGCCTGAGAAGCTGCCCCCGTGGCTGACCGAAGAGGACATCGACTACTACGCGTCCGAGTTCGCGCGAGCGGGGTTCCGCGGCGGCATCAACCGCTACCGCAACATGGACCGCGACTGGGAGGAGCTGCCGCAGCTCGCCGACGCGAAGATCCTGCAGCCGGCGCAGTTCATCTACGGCGAACGTGACGGCGTCATCGCGATGAACCCCGCTGGCATCGATCGGATGAAGGAGTTCGTCCCCAACCTGCGCAGCATCGTGAAGCTTCCGGGCGCCGGGCACTGGACGCAGCAGGAGCGTCCGGACGAAGTGAACGCCGCGATGATCGAGTTCCTGAAAGGACTGTGACCATGCGCATCGGCATCATGATGGCGGAGGCGGGCGCGAGCAACGTCGCCGACGTCGCGCAGAACGTCGCCGACCTCGAGAGCGATGGCTTCGATGCCGTCTGGTTCGGCCAGATCTTCGGCGTCGATGCGCTGACGGTGATCGCGCTGGCGGGCCAGCGGACGTCACGCATCGAGCTCGGCACGGCCGTTGTACCCACATACCCGCGCCACCCGTTCGTCATGGCGCAACAGGCGCTCACGGTGCAGTCGGCGTGCGGCGGACGCTTCACGCTCGGCGTCGGGCTGTCGCACCACCCCGTCGTCGAGGGCACGTGGGGCCTATCGTACGAAAGGCCCGCCCGCCACATGCGAGAGTACCTCTCCGTGCTCAGGCCGCTGCTTCAGGAGGGCAAGGTCGCGTTCAGCGGCGCGTTGTTCCGGACGAATGGCGGCGTGCAGGTGCCGGGCGCGAAGCCGACGCCCGTGCTCATCGCCGCGCTCGCGCCGACGATGCTCAAGATCGCCGGCACCCTGGCCGACGGCACGATCACGTGGATGACCGGCGTCAAGACGATCGAGTCGCACATCGTGCCGTCGCTCACCGCGGCGACGAAGGCGGCAGGGCGCTCGGGCCCACGTGTGGTCGTCGGACTGCCGATCGCCGTCACCGACGACGCCGATGCCGCACGCGAACGCGCCGCGCGCACGTTTGTCGTCTACGGCCAGCTCCCGAACTACCGGCGCGTGCTCGACCGTGAAGGCGTCGAGGGCCCGAAAGACGTCGTCATCGTCGGCGACGAGAAGGCGTGCGAGCGGCAGCTCCGCGAACTCGCGAGCGCGGGCGCGACGGACCTCTGCGCAGCCATGTTCCCGGCCGGCGACGACGCGCGCGCTTCGCTGGCGCGGACGCGCGAGTTCCTCAAGGGCATGGTCGGGAAGGTCTGATGACGCTCGCCATCACCAACGCCACGCTGATCGACGGCAACGGCGGCGATCCCGTCCGGCACGCAACCCTCGTGATTGAGGGCGAGCGCATCGAGCGGGTTAGCGCGCACGTCGACCCGCCACGCGACGCGGAGGTGATCGACGCCGGCGGCCGTACCGTCATGCCCGGCATGATCGACGCGCACGTCCACCTCTTCAGGCGTGTGGCGCCATTGCAGGAGCGGCTGCTCACACCGCCGAGCCTCCAGCTCTTCTACGGCGCACAGAACGCGCGTCGCACGCTCGACGCGGGCGTGACGACCGTCCGCGACGCGTCGGGCTCGCCCGCCGGCTTCAAGATGGCGATCGAGCGCGGCCTCATCCCCGGCCCGCGCATGCGCATCTCGGTCGCCGCTCTCTCGCAGACGGGCGGCCATGGCGACGGCACGATGCCGTCAGGCGTGAACCCCGGAGGCATCGGCGCGGGCCGCGGGCCCGAGTGGCCGGAGAACGTCGTCGATGGCCCCGACGAGGTCCGCACGGCGGTACGCAAGCTGCTGCGGGCGGGCGCCGACTTCATCAAGCTGTGCTCCACCGGCGGCGTCATGTCGCCCGCCGACGAGCCGACGCACACGCAGTTCACGCTCGAAGAGATCCAGGTGATGGTCTACGAAGCGCGCGCGGCGGGGAAGACGTGCATGGCGCACGCGCAGGGCACGGAGGGCATCAAGAACGCACTGCGCGCGGGCGTCGAGTCGATCGAGCATGGCATCTACATCGACGATGAAGCTATCGACATGATGAAGCGCTCGGGTGCGTTCCTCGTCCCGACGCTCGTCGCACCGGTGTGGGTGTTGCGCCACGCCGAGAAGGCGCCGGGCAGCGTGCTGCCCCAATCGGTGCGCAAGACGAACGAGGTCATGGAGGATCACCGGCGTAACATCGCCCACGCGATCGCGAGCGGCGTCAAGGTGGCGATGGGCACGGACAGCGGCGTCGGCCGGCATGGCTCGAACGCGGAAGAGCTGCAGCTGATGGTCGAGTGCGGCATGACGCCGATGCAGGCCGTCGTCGCGACGACGAAGACGGCCAGCGAATGCGTGCACATGCAGCGCGACGTCGGCACGCTCGAGCCAGGCAAGTGTGCGGACTTGCTCGTGGTCGACGGCGACCCGCTGGAGGACATCCGCGTGCTGCAGGAGCCGAGCAAGCTCGCGCTGATCATGCAGGGCGGCCGCGCTCACAAGAACATCCTGTAGCGCCGCGGCCGTTCAGTTCCCGGACAGTTCCTTCCGCAGCTTCTTGCGCGCTGCGCTCGCCCGGGCGCTGTCGCTGTTCGTCATCGGCTGCCGCTCGAGCCGCTTGCGCAGCGCTCGCCGCTGCTTCGGCGTCAGCGACGTCACGGCGCGTTGCACTGTGTGCAGGACCTCGATCGTCTCGTCGGGCGCTATGCCCACGCGTCGCGCCTCATCGAGCGGGACGTGCGCCGGCCGCCGCTTCCCGTTCCGGGAATAGACGCCGTACCGCCGTGCGGCATCGATCGCCTCGCGGCGGATCGCCAGCACGTCGTCCAGCTTTCCGTCACGCCACGTCGCCAGCACGATGTCCTGCACCGCATCGTCAATCCAGAACTCCGGCACACCCACCGCGCGCGCGACGGCGCGGTAGTACGAAGGGTCGCGTTGCTCCCTCATGCTTCCCCTGATCCAGGCTCCCCCATGCCTCGGCGAGGTGTCGGGCGCTGCTTTCCACGCGCCATCCAGCGCGCGCGGGCGTCACGGCGAGTCACCGTGTCGAACTCAACCAGGTCGTCATCCGTCAGGGGGCGAATCAGTACCGGCGGCGCGCAGCCGCACATTGACCGGCCACCAACTGCGGCCGCTGAGGAAGTTTCCCCGCTATCCACCCCATGGCGCGTACCGCGCCCATCCCCTTCCTCGGAGATGAGGCGAGGATGCCACATCGCGCATTAAGCGAGGCCAGAAAAACCTTGAACGATGTGTTAACCGGCGCTCGACGTAAGCGGTGTGCGCGACGTTATCGATCGTCAGAGCAGACTCAAGCTGCCTTGCGTGCAGGCAACACGTCGGCAAGCGGCGCGGGCTCGGCGATGTAGAATCCCTGCCCGTAATCGACGCCGTACTCGCGCAACCGCGCCAGCGTCTCTTCGTCCGTGACGAACTCGGCGATCGTCCGCTTGCCGAGGCCGCGCGCCACGCCGACGATCGCGCGCACGAGGTGCTGGTCGATCGTGTTTCGGCTCAACTCGCGGATGAAGCTGCCGTCGATCTTCAGGTAATCGACCGGCAGGTGCTTGAGGTGAGAGAACGACGAGAAGCCGACGCCAAAATCGTCGAGCGCGAAGCCGCAGCCCATCCCTTTCAGCGTACGCAGGAATCGCTGCGCCTGATCGATGTTCGCGATCGCTGCGGTCTCCATCACTTCCAGCACGAGTCGCGAGGGGTCGACGCGAGCATCAGACAGCTCGCGCTGAATGAGCGGAAGCAGTTCCTGGTCGGCGAAGGCCTTGGCCGACAGATTCACCTCGAGCGTGAGCGCGCTGCCGTGCTCGCGGAGCAGCCCGATCGCCTTCTGCACGACCCAGCGGTCGATATCCTGGATCAGCCCCGTGCGTTCGGCGGTGTCCAGGAACGCCTCAGGCAGCACCAATTCCTGTCCGTCCTCCATGCGCAGCAACAGTTCGTACTGCGTCACGCGACCGCTCCGCAGGTCGAGGATGGGCTGCGCGAGCAGCACGAAGCGCTCGTTCTCCAACGCTTCCCGGATCCGCTGGTACCAGCCGATGCGCGATTCGATCTGCGCCTGCCAGTCCTGGTGCGGCGTGAAGAGGCTCACGCGGTTGCGTCCTTCGTCCTTCGCGCGGTACATCGCGAGATCCGCGCGCGAGAGAAGCTCGCCGGCGGTGCCGCCGTGCTCAGGGAAGAGCGCCACACCCATGCTGGCGCTGATGCGGATAGGCGACCCGCCGACCGTGAACGTATTGGTGCGGATCGCGTCGAGCACCTCGTGGGCGATCATCATCGCATCGTCGCGGCGTGTGTGGGGCAGCAACACCGCGAATTCGTCGCCGCCGAGGCGCGCGACCACGTCCGCGGCGCGCAGGCATTGGAGCAGCAGCGCCGCCAGCGCGATCAGCAGCTCGTCGCCGGCGCGATGGCCGCGGCTGTCGTTCACGTCCTTGAACTGGTCGAGGTCGAGGAACAGCAGCGCGCCCTCGACGCCGTACCGCTTTGACCGCTCCAACTGACGTTCGACCTCCTCGTCGAAGCGGCGGCGATTGAAGAGCCCCGTGAGCGAATCGTGGTTCGCGAGGTGGATGAGCTGCTCCTCGAAGCGCTTGCGCTCGCTCATGTCGCGCGCCACCGTCGAGAAGCGCTCGACTTCGCCGGTCGTTCCTTTGTGCGCGATCGTCACCTGGGAGACGGGCACTTCCCTGCCGTCACGGGTCAGGTATGCCAGTTCCCCGGCCCACGATCCGTGCTCGGCGGCGCCGGGCACGGATTCGTTCATCAGGATCTCGCGTGCCCACGCCGGCCGCTGCGTCGACATGTCGGTCCCCAGCACGTCGTCGCCGTCGCCCATGCCGAGCATGCGTCGCCCGGCCGCGTTCATATAGAGCAGCCGCCCGTCGCCGTCCATGATCGAGACAAGGTCGGGCGTGGCTTCGATGACTTCGATCAGCCGGTCGCGCTCCTGGTTCGCCCGCTTCTGCTCCGTAATGTCGTGCACCACCTCGAGCACGGCATCGCGCCCGTCGAACTCGAGCGCATGCGACAGCAGGAGCACATCGACGATGCGGCCGTCCGCGAGGCGGTGCCGGTCGGCGTCGTGCACCCCATCCGAGGGGGCGTCATCTCCGCTACCGTTGGCGGCGGCGAGGTCATCGCGCTTCATCGCCAGGAACTGCTCGCGGGTGTAGCCGTAGTGCGCGATGGCCGCGCCGTTGACCTCGAGGATCTCGCCAGACGCACGCTCGTAGACGTACATCGGGTGGGGGTTGTCAGCGAAGAGCAGCCGGAAGTTGCTCACGCTCTGCTTGAGGGCTTCTTCGGCATTGCGGCGAGCGGTCACGTCGCGGAAGCTCCACACGCGCCCGCCGATCTCACCGTCGCGGACGAGTGGCCGGGAGTATCGCTCGAACTCGCGCCCGTCTTTGAATTCCAGCGTGTCGAAGCTCTCGGATTCGCTCTGGTACAGCTCCTGGACTTTCTGGAGGAACCCCTCAGGGTCGACGAGCTGCTCGAGGACGAACTCCAGCAATCGGTCGTCGTCTCGGGTCTGGCGCAGCTCGCGCGGAATGCGCCACATCTCCACGAACCGGCGGTTTGCGTACGCCACCTTCCCGTCGCCGTCTACGACGAGGATCCCGTCTGCTGTCGACTCGATCGTCGCCCTGAGCAAGTCCTCACTTGCGTGCAGGGCCTCGTTTGCCTGCACGAGCGCCTGTGTGCGCTCGCGTACGCGCTGTTCCAACTGGAGGTTCACGCGCTCGACGGCCTGGTTCGCGCGCGCCAGCCGCTCCTGCATGTCGACGGCGTGGTCACGCTCGCGCCGCAGCTGCGAGCCGACCCAGTTCACCCAGGCGTACACGCTGAACATGACGCCGATCGAGCCGATGATCGTCGTCGCGACGAAGCGGGAGTCGCGGTATCGGAGCGGCCCCTGGTCGAGATAGGCGTAGTGCGGGATGGTGCCGGTCGCATCCAGCAGCACAAGCGTGACGAACGCGGCAGCGACGGCCATGGTGTAAATCAGGCCGCGGCGCGGGTCGAGGTAGGTGTTCGTGAAGATCAGGCCGAAAATGTAGGCGAACGGCGCGAGCCATGTGATACCGCCGAGGAAGTACACCATCGTCGTGTGGAAGACGATCTCGGCGCCCAGCATGCCGTAATGCGCGAGGCGCACGCCGCGCTCGCTGGGGATGTATCGCACCAGCTGCCAGTAACCGACGAAGAACAGCGCCTCGAGCAGCAGGCAGACGAGGAACGGCACCGGCATGGGAATGTGCGCGGCCCACAGCACGACCCACAGCCCGATGAAGAGGCCAACGAGCACGAGACGCGCGAGCGCCTGCGGCGCCTGCTCACGGCGGGCGGCTTCGAGGCGGCTCAGGGTTCCCCCGCCGGCAGTCACATTCTCCTCCCAGACCCCTGAGTATCGACGTTCGGGTACGTCGCCTAAACGCAGGTTCACCCGTGAGCGACCAGGCGCGCCCTGCAACTGGCGCCCGTGGCACCAGTCGCGGATAGTGGGAGCCTCATGCAGACGCCTCGCGCGTGGGTCGGCGGCACTTTCGAGTCTCTGCGGAATCCGGGCTATCGGACGCTCTGGATCGGCTCGATCCTCGCGTTCGTCTCATTTTTTATGTCGACTATTGCCCAGAACGTCGTCGCCTTCGACCTCACCGGCAAGAATCGCGACGTCGGCGCCGTCGTCTTCGGACAGGGCCTCGCCATGGTCGTCCTCGCGCCCTTCGGCGGCGCGCTCGCCGACCGCGTTTCCAAGCGCGGCCTCCTCGTCATCTCGCAGTCCGTCATCGCCGCCGTCTTCCTTGTGCTCGGGATCCTCATCGGCGCCGACGCGATCTCGATCCTGGCGCTCTCGCTCGGCTCCTTCGTCATCGGCACGATGTTCTCGCTGCTCGGGCCGGCACGGCAGGCGTACGTCGGCTTCCTCGTCGAGCCGGAGCGGCGTGGCAACGCCGTCGCGCTGCAGCAGGTCGCGCTCAACACCGGCCGCGTCGCCGGTCCGTTCCTCGCCGGCGCCCTGCTCGCGGTGTCGTTCATCGATGCGTTCGGCACGTATCTGATCATGGCCGGCATGTACCTTGCCGCCATGGCCACACTTGCGACGTTGCCGTCCGCGCCGAAGCGCATCGGCGGCGAAGGCATCGGCCTCCTCGACGACGTCGTCATCGGCATCCGGTACGTCGCCGGCACGCCGCGGTTGCGCGCGCTCGTCGTGCAGTTCGTCGCGGTGATGCTGGCCGGCTTCCCGTTCATCGCGATCATGCCGGCGTTCGTCGAGCACTCGCTCGGCTCGAGCGAGGCCGTGTTCAGCGTGCTCATGGGTGTCATGGCGATCGGCGGCCTCGCCGCCAGCATCCTCGTCGCGCCGATCGCGGACTCCGACCGCGCGCCGCACATCATCATCGCCGGGTGTGCCGGCTTCGGCGTCTCCCTGCTCGCGACCGGGCTGGCGCCGTCCGTCGCGGTGGCAGCGATCACGATGTTCATCGTCGGCGTGACGAGCGGCGCGTTCCAGACGCTGAACAACGCCGTCATCGTGCGCGAAGCCGAGACGACGTACTACGGCCGTGTGATGTCGTTGACGATGATGGCGTTCGCCGGCTTCGGCCTCATTGCGTTGCCGGTCGGGTTCCTTGCTGACATCGTCGGCGAGCGCGAGATGCTTGTCGGAATGGGGCTGCTCGTCTGCGGCGTGACGTTCGCGCTGTCATCGTACACGCTGCGCGTCTTCGCTGAGCCGCCGACGCGCGAGGCGTTCACACCGACGGTTTCAAGTGAAACAGGATCGTGACGTGACGCGGTTGCCAGCGCAGGCATCGCCGTAGTATGACCGCGCCCACAACCGAAGAGGCCGAACTTGCCGGAAACGGCGAGGCGGGGGAACCACTCCAGGGGTGAATCTCGCGGCGCGAGTAGGTCAGCCTTCTCAGACCGAACCCGACAGCTAACCCCGCAGGCACATGAGAGGGACGGCACGTCGTTGCGGACAGGGTCGTGGCCCTGTCCTTCTTGTTTTCGCGCGACGGGCTGTCGACCGAGGAGGTCGAACATGGCGATACGCCGCAGCTTCCGCAACGAAGACGGCGCGCTCCACCGCATCCCTGCACCTGCGCCGCACCCGCGGCGGCCGCTCGAACGAGAGCGATGCGCGCTCTGCGAGAGCCTCGAACCGCTGTACGAAGGCAGCATCTGCCAGCGCTGTTACGACGAGATGGGCGTCGGCGGCTGATCGATACGCGCAAGCGGTCACAAATTGATGGAGTCGCAAGCAGCGGCGCGACGCGTGGCCGCCCCTGTAATCCCGCGCATCGTACGCTCCCATCGCAAGGAGGTGTGCGATGCCTGAGCCTATCACCCTCGAGACGCTGTTGGCGATGCGCGGCCGGCCGGTGGTCGACCGCAGCGGCGAGGAGATCGGCAGCGTCGAAGAGGTGTACTACGACAGGGCGACGCGCCTGCCCGAATGGATCGGCGTGAGCACGAGCTTCCTGGGCCTGAAGCGCGTGCTCGTGCCGACGCTCGACGCGCGCATCGACAAGGGCATCGTGCGCGTGGCATTCGATCGCGACCGGGTTGTGGACACGCCGTCGATTCACGACGTCGAGATCGACGAGGAGATGGAGCGGCAACTCTACGCGCGTTACGGCCTTGACTATTCGCAGCACGCCTCGTCAAGCGGCTTGCCACCAGAAGCGGAGGCGACGCACGAGGTCGAGCGGTGGCTGTGGCCCGAGCCGCAGCCCGAGACGACGGTCACCGGCTCCGCGGCCGGCCTCGAGTCGGAAGCGCGCGTCGATGTCGACGGCGTCGAGGTCCCGGCGGAGATCACGGAGGAGCCGCACATCGCCGGAGAACCGGCGGCCGCCGCGCCGTACCAGCCCGTCACGGAACCAATGCCGGCCGCCGGCGGCGCCGAAACGACGCAGCCCGGATCCTCACCTCAACCACGGCTGGAGGACGCGCCGCCCGTGCTCAGCGACATGCCCTCGGACGTGCCCGGCACACTCCACGACACATCCGGCGCCGCGGAGGAGCGGCGGGCCGGCCGGTCGAGCCGCACGGTCATGGCCGCGACCGGCGTCGGGGCGCTCGCGCTCGGCCTGTGGCTTATGAACCGCAGAAGGAGGCGCCGCCACGAGGACTGATGCGCCTGGCGCGCCGAGCCGTCCGGCACTGGCTCATTTGCATCCCCCCGCCTACGATTGTTTCCGGCGCCGGCGTCGGTTGCATTCGAGGAGGTGAAGCCGTGCCCATCGACGAACTAACGTTCACGGTCATCAAGGCGGACTGCGGATCGACCGGCGGGCATACGCGCCCGACCGAGGCGATGGTCGCGGCCGTCGAGGACCATATCGCCACGCAGTCGTGGGTCATCGACCACTACGTCACGTACACGGGTGACGACATCGCCATCCTGACGACGCATACGCAGGGGGTGAGCGCGAGCGTGGTGCATGCGTCCTGCCGGGCGGCCTTCGACAAGGCAGCGGAAATCGCGAAGCAGGAAGGCAACTACGGCGCGGGGCAGGACCTTTTTCCGACCGCGCCGAGCGGGAACGTCCGCGGCACCGGGCCGGGCGTCGCGGAGGTCGCGTTCAAGCTGTTGCCGGCACACCGCCCGGCGGAGTCGATCGCCGTGTTCGCGGCCGACAAATGCGGTCCGGGCGCGTTCAACCAGGCGCTGTACTACTCCTTCGCCGATCCGTCGCGCTCGTCGGGCTTCCTGCTCAGCCCGGACATCGCGCAGGGCTTCACCTTCGTCATCGAGGACATGGACCACCGCGTCGAGCAGGGCGCGCCGCCGACGCACCGCCAGATCCGGCTCAACGCGCCGGAGGAGAACGTCGCCATCCTCGCGCTGCTGCGTGACATCGACCGCTACGGCGTCGCCTCGATCGAGAGCCGCGCTCACCCGGGCGAGGTCGGCGTCGTCGCGAGCACCGACCGGCTGCACAACATCACCGGCACGTACCAGGGCAAGGACGACCCGGTGATGATCGTCCGCAACCAGCGCATCTTCCCGGCGCTCGAGGAAGTCGTCGACCCGTTCCGTCTGACGCCGCTGATCACGGGCGACGCGCGCGGCAGCCACACCATGCCGCTCATGCCTGTGCCGCTACGCACGCCGGTGGCGGGCGCGTACTGCCTGCCGCTGGTGAGCTGCATGGCGATTTCGGTGAACGAGGACGGCCTGTTCAGCCGCAACGTCGTCGACGTCTTCGGCAATCTTGCGTGGGACCGCTACCGGGACCTGGCGCAGGAGAAGGCCGACTGGATGCGCCAGCAGCAGCCGTTCGGGGTGGGCATGGCCTCGCAGGAGGAGATCGCCTACACGGGCCTCGCGAAGCTGCAGCGCGAGCTCGACAAGCGGTTCCAGGTCGTCGAGGAGAAGACGAAGGTCGCGACGTAGTCCGAATCTACGCTACGCCAGCTTGAGCTCGCTCGAGTGGCCGGGGAAGAGGCGCGCCTTCGGGTCAAGCTTGGCCTTGGCGGCGTTCGCAGCGATCGCCGCCTGGCCGAAGCCGGTAACGATGAGGTTGAGCGGTTCCGACCCATCCACCGCGGCGATGTCGCCCGCAGCGAATACGCCCGGCAGGTTCGTCTCCATGAATCCGTTCGTGCGGATGTGGCGCACGTCGGCGAGCTCGAGACCCCAGGCGTTGATGGGGCCGAGCGCCGCCTTGAAGCCGATGTTGATCAGCACGAAGTCGACGTCGAGCTCCTTCTCGGTGCCGACTCGATTCTCGTAGATCGTCGCGCCGCGGACGTTGCCGTCGCCGTGCACGCGCTTGATCTCCCAATGCGTGAGCATCGGGATACCCGTCGCACGGAGCGCCGCGACGCTCGCTTCGTGCGCGCGGAACTCGTCGCGGCGGTGGATGAGCGTGATCTCCGACGCCCACTGGTTGAGGTTGAGCGCCCAGTCCACGGCGGTGTCACCGCCACCGACGATGAGCACCTTCTTGCCGCGGAACGGCCGCTTGTCCTTCACGAAGTAGAAGACGCCCTTGCCCTCGTACTCGTCTACTCCAGGCCGGTCGAGCTTGGTCGGGGCGAAGGCGCCGATGCCGGCGCTGATCAGCACGGTGCGGCTCAGGTGCGCCTCCGTCGGCGTGCCGAGGCGCCATACCTCCTCGCCGTCGACGGTGACGCGCGTCAGCGTGTCGATGCGCTGGCCGTAGGCGAACTCGGGTTCGAACAGCCGCACCTGCTCCAGCAGGAGCCGCACGAGGTCCTGGGCGACGATCTTGGGGTGGCCGGGGACGTCGTAGATGAACTTCTCGGGGTAGAGCACCGAGAGCTGGCCGCCCGGTTCGGGGAGCGCCTCGATGATCTTCGTCGACATGCCGCGGAGGCCGGCGTAGAACGCCGCGAAGAGCCCGGTCGGGCCGGCGCCGATGATGGTGAAGTCCTTGATCTCCGACCCGCCAGAATCCATACGCGCGCTCCGCCTCCTTGCTCCCGTCACCTTAGCGGATGGCGTGTGTAGAGGCCGTGAGGGAACTCCCTGAAGCGACGGCGCGCGGTATGGCCGGGAGATGGCGCGCGAGCAGCTCGCCGGCGGCCTCTACTTCGACGGCATGCGGCAGGCGATGTGGCGTCTGCAGCCATCGACTTCCGCAGGCGCCTCCGCGCGTACGACGGCCCGGTGCTGATTCTGAACGGCGAGCGCGACGCATGCCACCGGCTCGGTGAGCTGCTGTTCCTGGCCGCGGCGCCCGCTGCGCGGCTCCAGCTGGTGCGCAGGGTGGGCCATGTGGCGAACCTCGAGCAGGCGGAACGTTACAACGCAGCGCCGCGCCCCGTCGCGCGCTGCGTCGACTGCTAGGGCTTCATCATGGACTGGCGCGCGCTACGCCGAGAAGCTGGCTTCGCCCGGGATGCGGGACGTATCGTGAATTCGGGCGACCTCGTGTACGCCCGCTTGTTCGGGAGCACGCCGCACGCGCTCTGCCGCGCGCTGCTCGACCGCAAGGATGAGCTGGCCGGGCTGCGTCAGTCGATCGTGACCGTGCCTGCCGCGCCGTCGATGGTGACGACCTGGCCGTCCTTCAGCTTCTTCGTTGCACCCTCGAGCGCGACAACGGCCGGTATGCCGTATTCGCGCGCGGTGATCGCCGGATGCGAGAGCGCTCCGCCGGTCTCGGTGATGATGCCGCCGGCGATGGCGAAGAGCGGCGTCCATGCCGGCGTCGTCATGACGCTCACCAGGATGTCGCCGTGCTGGAGTTTCGTGCCCTCCTCGGGGCTGTGCAGAATGCGGACGGGCGCCGTCACCCTGCCGCGGCTGGCGGGGGACCCGCGAAACTCCTCGCGCCGCTTCGCCGCCTCCGCAGACTCGCCGCCGGGCGTGCCGATGACGGCCGGCGGATCGATCGTGCGCCAGCGCTCCCACTCGGCGCGCGCGGAGGCGACTTTCCCGCGCAGGTCGGACGCGTCGCCGAGGAAGTCGTCCGGCGTCAGGAAGTACACGTCGTCGGCGCGGTCGATGCGGCCGTCCTTCACGAGCTGGTCGCCGACGCGCAGCAGGTATCCGCGCATCGTGCCGACGATCACCAGCTGCCAGTAGGCGCGGCCTTCGCGGACGTTCACGTATCGCTCCAGCCGAGCGAGGATGCGGCGGAACTCGTCGTGGCGCTCGGCGGGTATGGCGGCGAGCGCGCGATCCATCGCCCGTTTGCGGGCCGCCGCCGAGCGCTCGCGAAGCTCGTCGGGTGACGTGTGCTCGGCGGCGATTTGCGCGCGGACCAGGGCCAGCGCCGCCTCGGGGCGTTCGCCCCAGGTCTCGAGGGTGAGCATCCAGCCCTGCGAGCGGCGCGCGTGACGCTCGATCAATGCGTCGAACTCGCGGACGAACGGCGCTGCCGGCGGATCGCGGCGCAGCTCGTCGAGCGAGGCGTGGCCGCCGGGGCCGAGCGCGGACGCGACGGAAGGAATCGACCGCGCGAGCTCCGCGAGGCTCCAGATCTCCGCATCGACATCCTGGGTCGCGTTCTCGTCACCCTGCGTCAGTTCGTACGAAGTAAGCTCGGCATCTTCGACGCCGTACTCCTTGAGCATCGCGTCCAGCTGCATGCTGGGCAGGAAGAGCAGGCTCAGACAGGTGAACGTCTGGTGGAACCCGTAGAACAACGTCTCCGCAACATCACGGATATCACCCGGTGAGGTCGACATCGCGATGTCCTCGCACGCCTGGATGATGCGCCGCTCGCAGAAGTTCTTCCACAAGCCGTAGCCGCTGCCGTACTCTTGCGCGACCTTCATGATCGGCGGCGCCAGCACGGCCATGCGCTCCGGCGAGGGCGGCGTCGCGCGGAAGAAGAGGAACGGGCCGGCGGTCTGGAAGCGATAGAAGGGCTCGGGCGCGATGAGGCCGAGCTCGTCCCACGCGCGGTCGCCGCCCGCGGTCCCGTTGTGCCAGATCCAGAGGTCCATCGGCGTGAGCGGCTCGGGCCAGTGCTCGCGCTCGAGGACCCACTCGCACGCCGGGGCGTCGGGGTACACCCACTCGATGGGATGAGTGGAGCCGTCCGGAAACTGAATCGTCGCGCCACTCGTCCCGACCATGTGCACCTCTCAAGGCTCTTATACGCCAGCGCTGATGGCCACCAGCCCCGGCATTGGCGGGAACGCGGCAACCTCCGTTCATCATCCGTTAACATAGCCGAGTATCTTGCGGCGCGACAGCACCCGGAGCAGGACATTCGTGACTGCCATTCACTGGCTCGGCGAGGAGCCGTGCCACGAGGAAGCGCTCGTCGGAGCCAAGGCGGCAAACCTCAGCCGTCTGGCCGACGTGCATCGCGTGCCACCGGGATTCGCCATCGCGGCGTTGCCGGTGCGTGAGTACGACATCCTGGATGGCCTCGGCGCGCGGATCCGCGAGGCGTACCAGGAACTCGGCCGGCGCTGCTCGACCGCGAAACCCGCCGTGGCCGTGCGCTCCTCCGCGATCGGTGAGGACGGCGGAGACGCATCGTTCGCCGGGCAGCATGACACGTTCCTCAACGTCCGGGGCGCCGATGCGCTCCTCGATGCCGTGCGGCGGTGTGTGTCGTCGGCGTCATCGCGAGAGGCGCTCGCGTACCGGCAGCGGCACGGCCTCGCCGTCGACGACGCGCGCATGGCCGTGCTGGTGCAGGAACTGGTGCCGTCCGAGGTGTCCGCGGTGGCGTTCAGCGCCAACCCGATCACGGGCGACCGCGGTGAGATCATGATCAACGCAAGCTGGGGCCTCGGCGAAAGCATCGTCGGGGGCATGACGACGCCTGACACCTTCATCGTCGAGCGGGATTCGCTGCGCGTGTTGGCGCGCCACGTCGCACGCAAGACGCGCATGACCGTGATGACGCCCGACGGCACGACGGAGCGCGACGTCCCGAAGGATCTCCAGACGCGGCCGAGCCTCGCGGACGACCAGATACAGGAGATCGCGCACCTCGCCGTGTCACTGGAGCGAGCATCCGGCCGCCCGGTCGATGTCGAGTGCGCGATCGCCCGCAGCACGCTCTATCTGCTCCAGTGCCGGCCCATTACGACGCTTGAATAACAATACGCCGCCGGAGAGCCGCGTACCGCTCCTGCTCGCCGTGACGTCGCTCGGCTCGATCCTCGCGCCGCTGAACTCGACGATGGTGGCGATCGCGCTGCCTGATATCCGCGAGGAGTTCTCGCTCAGTCATGGCGTCGTTGCCTGGCTCGTGTCCGGATATCTCATCGCGATGGCAGTCGCGCAGCCGATCGGCGGCAGGCTCGGCGATCAGATCGGACGCGAGCGCGTCTACCGCGCCGGGCTGATCGCGTTCCTCGCCCTGGCGCTGGCGATGCCCTTCTCGCCGAACTTCGCCGTGCTGGTGACGCTGCGCGTCCTTCAGGCAGCAGCCGGCGCCGTGCTCATGCCAAACGCGATGGCGATGCTGCGCACGAACGCGCCGGAGGGACAGCTGGGGCGGCTGAACGGGATCAACGGTGCGGTACTGTCGTTCGCCGCGGCGGTCGGCCCGCTCATCGGCGCGTCGGCGCTCGCGATCGCATCGTGGCGATGGCTGTTCCCGCTCAGCGTGCCGTTCATCCTGGCGGCGCTCGCGCTGCTGCCGAGGCTGCGGCTGGCGCCTACCGAGCCCGTGGCGCGAACCCCGTTCGATTGGATCGGGACCTCGCTGTTCGTCGCGCTGCTGGTGGCGGTGACGATGCAGCTTGGCGGCATAAGGTCCGAAGATGCCGCGCTGATGACCTCGGGATGGCTCATCACGGCGGCCATCGGCGCAGCGTTCGTCTGGCACCAGTTCCACACCCCGGCGCCGGCGGCCGAGTGGCGGCTGTTTCGCACGCCGTCTTTCGCGGCGGCCACCGCATACACGCTGCTGACCAACCTGGCGATGTACACGACGCTCTTGATGATCCCGTTCTTCATCCGCGACGTGCAGGAGAGGAGCACGGCGCTCTCAGGCCTGCTCCTCGGCGCGATGTCGGTGCTGGTCGCGATCACGTCGCCGTTTGGCGGGCGGCTGTCGGATGCGTGGGGCCGCAGGCCAGCCGCGCAGCTCGGCGGCGGGCTGATGCTCGCTGCCGTCGTCGGCATGCTCGCGGTGCTGAGCGAGGACACCTCGGCGTTGGTGCTCGCCGGATGGCTCGCGCTGCTCGGGCTGGGGCTCGGTCTCGGTATCGGCGCCGCTTCCACCGCGGCGGTCGAATCGGCGCCGCGCGGCTATGCGGGCTCGGCGGCGGGGACGAGCTCGATGATGAGATACGCCGGCAGCATCGTGGGCGCGGGCATCCTCGCAGGCGTGCTGGGCGGCAACGGCGCCGGCGATATCGACACGTTCCGGTTGGTCATGCTCGCGGTGGTCGCGACGACGGCGCTCGCTGTGGTGGCCTCGATGTCCATCCACCGCTTCGTCGTCAGTGAGCCGGTGCCGGTCGGTCCCGATCAGGCGCCCGCCGAGGCCCTCCGCCGAGGCCCTATAGCTGCTCTCTCCGCTGACGCTGCGTGTCCGAAGAACGCGATTGCACGCCCTGCGTGCCGCCCGAAGCAGCGGCGAGGGCGTGCGCACGAATGCTAACTGGTCGGGGCGACTGGATTTGAACCAGCGACCTCCTGACCCCCAGTCAGGTGCGCTACCGGGCTGCGCCACGCCCCGACCCGGCGCTCGATCGTATCATGCGCCTCTGCGCGTCTCAATCGAGCGTCATGCGCTTCTGACGTCCGGAACGGCTGTGCAGGAGGTCATCGGCTGGATCACCGCGCGGAGGCCGCGGTCAGCCGCTGTAGTTCCATCCCGTGTACGACGACGTCAGCGGCTCCGCGTCGAGGACGGACTTCCCGTTCTCCACGTGAGCGATCACGAGCGTGTGGTCGCCAGTCGGCACGAACTGCTCGGCGTGGCACTCCAGCCACGCAGTCGCCGCCTCAAGCGTCGGGCAACCGTCGGCGGTGACGGCGTACGGGATGCCCTCGAGCTTGCGGTGCACCGCTACGGCTGCCGTGTGGTTTCGCTCCTTGACCTTCGCGTCGTAGTACGGCTGGGCAAACTTCGCCGCGACCTCCATGCCGCGATGATCTTGCGGCAGGAAGTTGACCGTGAACGCGCCTGTCTTGCGGATGTTCTCGAGCGTGTGCGCGTCGTTCTCGAGCGCGACGGCGACAAGCCGGGGGTTGAACGAAACCTGCATTACCCAGTCGGCCATCATGCCGTTCACCTCGCCGTCCTGGTTCGACCCGATGATGTAGAGGCCGTAGGGCATCTCTTCCATCACATGTGCGATTTCTTGTTCAGACATCGTGCTGCCTCCTTTGCCACGCGCACCCGGCACGGCTGCACGGGCGCCGCAGCCAGAGTTTCCGGCAGGACGGCCGTAGCTTGATGTTGCCTCTGCGTGGGGGCGCTGCGAAGGGCCGACTGTCACGAAAGCCGGGGCATGTGGACGCTTGCGCCGCTGAGGGCTGCCACGCGCCATCTGAGCGTGGGCGTGAGTACGTGACCTAGGCGCTCCGGGCGCTCCCGAAGCGCGCCAGCTCGCGCCGGAGGTCGAGCGGCTGGATGACGGCGCGGCGGTCGTATTCGCCCCACTGATCGCGCGGCACGAGCCACATCACCTCGAACTCGATGCTGTCGGGGTCGACGCCGTAGAGCGACTTGGTGGCCCCGTGGTCGCTCATGCCCGTGAGCGCGTCCATGGCGGCGAGCTGTTCCGCGGCCTGCGCCAAGTCCTCGATGGTGTGCACTTCCCACGCAAGGTGGTAGAGCCCGGTCGAGCCCGGCGGCGGGCTCGGCGCGTTCGTGCCGACGGCCGCCAGCGCGAGGTCGTGGTGATTCTCCGAGCGCGGCGCGCGCAGGAACGCCATCATCCCCCGCTCCCGGGCGATCTCTTCAAAACCGAACGCGCGCCGGTAGAACTCGACCGACCGGTCGAGGTCGCGCACGTACAGCACCGCGTGGTTCAGGCGCTTCACATCGGGCATCGTCGTCACCTCCTTGATCGTCTCCGTGATCGAGCCGGATCACCGCGGTCAGCCGCGGCCGATAGCCGTGGCGCCGCTCCCGCGCAGCGCTTCCTCAACGCGCGACAACATCGCAGCATCGGCGACGCGCACGGACACGAGCGCGCGGCCGTCGCGGCGCGGCTCGCGTCGTTCGGTGTCGCCCCGCTGGTCGATGACGGCATAGGCGGCCCAGAGCGTCGCCGCGATGTGCACGAACATCGCCCACGACGCCACCTGGATGCCCATGTTGCTGGTGGGGAAGCCGGCGAGCGCGACGCCGAGGCCGGCCAGTGCGCCAACGACCGCGCCGACACCGCCCCAGATCAGCCCCGCCCAGAAGATGCGCCAGATGAGGCTGCGCTCGCGGTTCGCAGGGTCGTACGTCCATGATGGCGGCGCCTCACCGCCGATCACGCTGACAGCGTCGTCGGGCAGGCCAAGGCCGCGCACGGAAGCGGCGGCCCGGCGGGCGGCGTGTGCCTGGACGAACGATGCGACGAGGGTCACGGCGGTCGTCGGTGCGACCTCGAATGTTGTCACCAGGGTCTCCTGCGATCCAGCATAGCAGTGCCGAGCGCGAAGTCGCGCTTTCGGCGGATGACACGATCGGTCGAGCTGGAAGGGCTCAGGCGAGCACGCGGCCGCCGACGACGATCGCTAACCCGACGGCGGTGACGAGCGCGAACTCCATGAGCACGGTGCGGTCGAGGTGCTCGGTGAGGTAGTGCGAGATGACGCCGGTCGTCAGGTAGAAGATGAGGAGCAGGAAGACGCCGGCGAGGAATCCCTCGAGCGGGATGAAGTACAGCACCCAGCGCGCCTCGCCGAGAATGACGCCGATGACGGCAGCGAAGACGAGCGCGCGGATCGGGTCGGCCTCGGCCTCGCGGAACACCTCGATCGACAGGAGCATGCTCACCATGCCGACGGTAAACGCTGCCGGCACGAGGTCGACGTCGAAGCCGTAGACGACGGCGTAGAAGCCGAACGCCGTCAGGTAGGTGACGACGTTGAGGATGAAGCGCGCGAGGGGGAACGTCGGATGCTCCGGCTCGATCGACACGTGCTCGGCGTAGAGCGCGGCGCCCATCAGCACGCTGGCGCCGGCGACGGCGGGGATCTGCCAGTAGCCGAGGATCACGTCCTCGAGGAACAGCCCCGCGGACATGGTGAAGAGCACGGGCACGAAGAGGTACGGCGCCGTGTCGGCGATGGTGTGGAAGTCCGCGCGCGGGTGCGATCGCAGGATGCCGTCGGCGCCGAGTCCCATCGCCGCGGTGAGCACCAGCAAGATCCACGCGCGGTCCGTGCCGACGAACGTCGCCAGGCCCACGCCGAACACGATGCACAACAGCGGGATGCGCCCAAGGCGCGACGGCTTCCGCGCCTGCGACGCGGATCCTTGCAGCGGCGAAACGCTCCGCTCGAGCGTCGGCGACGTTGCCATGGTCAGAGAGTCCCGGACAAGCGAACGCCCCGAGACCGGGGCGTGAACCTGTCCCAGCAGAGACGCGGCGATCGTACCCGCGCCCCTTCGCGGGTGTCAAGCACGATGGCAAGCAACGTAACCATCGCCGTGCATACTTGCATTCGCAATTGCCGCGCGAATACCGGCATTCCTGTGTGCATCAGGCTCAGGTTCCCGATGAGGACGACTGCCGACGCGCCTTCGCGGCGCGCTTCGGCGGACGGCGCGCGCTGTCCTTCGCGGGCTTCGCGCCGTTCGAGGTCACGCGCACGGCTGTGCTCTTGCGCTTGAGGGGCTTCATCCACGACGGCGTCTCGAGCCCGTAGACCTCGGCGCCGTTCAGCCACCACAGGCGCTCGCGGCAATCGTCGGGCACGTCGAGCAGATCGAAGATCGTGTCCCAGCGGCGGATGTGATCGGCGATGCGCTCCGGCGCCGTGTCGGAGCCGAAGATCAACTTCTCGAACCCGATCTCGTGCCCGATGAGGCGGCGCTCGACCGCGTGCCGCTCGATCGTCACACCACCGCTGAAGTCGAAGTACACGTTGTGACGCCAGCGCGCGACGGACGCGGCCTCATCGTAGTTGCCGGTGCCGCCGAGGTGCGCGCCGATCAGCCGTAACCGTGGGAAGTTGTTGGCGATCGTGTCGAGGTGGAACGGCCGCATGCGCATCGCCGACATGTTGCGGGGCTGCGCCATCTGCTCCCAGCGCCGGTACATCGCCAGCGCCTGCTCGTCGCGGCGCGGGTGCGTGATCGAGTAGTCGAGGCCGCCGCCGATGACGCCCATGTGGAGCAGGATCGGCATGTTCAGCTTCTCCGCCGCCTCGTACACCGGGAAGTAGTCGGGGCAGTCGTAGTCGCGCAGCACGCCGATCATCTTCAGTCCCACGTAGCCCATGTCGCGCAGCTCCCGGACGCGCTCGGGCGTCGTCGTCTCCGGGTCGATCATGGCCGAAGGAAGGAACAGATCGTCATGGCGCTGCGCGAGCTTGATCGACTCCTCGTGCGAGATGCCGAAGCGGCCGCCGCAGAGCAGGTTCGCCTTCGTCACGCCGGCGGCGACCGCCTTCTCGTAGAGATTCTCGACGAGCGGCGCGGGGTCGGCGTCCGGCTTCTCCCAGTTGCGCGGGAAGTGCACGTGGATATCGAAGATCTTGCGCATCAGCGTCCCCTCTCCCCGGCCGAGCGTACTGCCCTCGCGTGTGTCGAACGTTCGCCCTGTCGTCTACTACCGCCCAGCACGGTCAGGGAATGAGCCCCGGGCCCTTCTCGCGCGCCTTCTTGCGTGACTCGGGCGTCGTCATCGGCTGGTCGAGCCGGTACTGCTTGACCAGGCTATCGAATGAGAGGTCCGGGTTCGCCGCGTCGATCATCTTGTCGTACTTCGGGTCGAGCTGCTCGATCTTCGACTGCAGCGACTGGTGGAACTGGAAGCTGCTGATCATGCGGGTCAGCTTCTTGCTGCTGCAGTTCGGGCAGCGGGGCTCGAAGTCATCGGACACGCGCCGGACGATCACTTCGACGAAGCGGCGGCAGTTATGGCAGGCGTACTCGTAGATAGGCATGATGCCTCCTTACGCGCGACGCTCGAGCACGTAGTCGGCGATGTCCTCGAGCGCCGACCTCGCGGGTCCGGCGGGCAGCGCGCGCAGCGCGGTCGTCGCGCGGTCGCGGAAGTCGCGCGCGACGCTGTACGACTCTTCCAGTATGTCGGAGTTCAGCACCATCTGCACGGCCTCCGCGACGTACTCGGGCTTCGGCTTCCTGGTGCGGAAGGCCTTCTTGATCGGGTTGTCTTTCGGCCGGCGCTCCATCAGCAGCAGCGAGGGAAGCGTCAGCGTGCCCTGCATGAGGTCACTGCCGATCGGCTTGCCCATCTCCTGCTCGTCGCCGGCGAAGTCGAGGATATCATCGACGACCTGGAACGCCATGCCGACGTTGAGGCCATACGCGCGCAGCGCGTCGGTCTCGTCGTCGGAGCAGCGCGCGACGATCGCCGCGCCCTCGGCCGACGTTTCGAACAGCGACGCCGTCTTGCCCTCGATGCGGCCGAAGTAAGCGAGCGTGTCCTGCCCGTAGTCGTACGCGCTCATGTCCTGGTGCAGCTCGCCGCCGGCGATGCGCATGATGGTCTTCGCGAACAGCCGCACGACCTGCGTGTTGTCCGTGCGAGAGATCAGCTCGGCGGAGTGCGCGAACATATAGTCGCCGAGCATCACGGACGCGGCGTTGTTGAACAGCTCGTTCGCCGTCGGCCGGCCGCGCCGTGACGGCGATGCGTCGATGACGTCGTCGTGCACCAGCGTCGCCGTATGCAGCAGCTCGATCGACGCGGCGAGCGGGACGTGCAGCTCCTGCCGGTAGTCGCCCATCTTGCCAGCGAGCAGCGCGATCGCCGGCCGCACGCGCTTGCCGCCGACCGCCAGCACGTGGCCGAGCATCTTCGAAAGCGCCGGGAAGTTCTCGACGTGCGCGATGCCGGCCAGCGTCGCCTCGACCAGCTCGAGGTCCTCCTGGACAGGGCCATAGATCGAAGCGACTCTCACGCCGGCTCCATTCCGCCATGACACGCGCACGAGTTGACGATTCCCACCCGCACGAAATAGTAATCGGCAGGGGCCGCTGCGGCCATTCGCGCCATCTACGCGCCCTTCACCGCCGCCCTCAGCCCGAGGAGCGCCTCGGCAGTGGCCGTCGTCGCCCGCGCGACCTCCTCGATGTCGATGCCGCGCGCCTCAGCGATCGCGCGCGCCGCCTCGGCGACGTACGCGGGCTCGTTGCGTCTGCCGCGGTAGCGCTGCGGCGCGCCGTACGGGCTGTCCGTCTCGATGACCATCCGATCGAGCGGGACCGCGCGCGCGACCTCACGCAACGTCTCGGACTTCGGGTGTGTCACAGACGTGTGGACCGAGATCACGAACCCGAGCTCGATGTACCGGAGCGCGAGCGCAGCGTCGCCGCTGAAGTAGTGCATCACGCCGAGCGGCCGTCCGTCCGGCAGGCGCCCCCCAGCCTCGCGCGACCATCGCTCGAGTTCGGGCAGCATCGTGTCGTGCGCGTCGCGCGCGTGCACTGCGACTGGCTTCCCCGCGCGCTGCGCCGTCAGCAGCTGCCTGCGCAGCACGCGCAGTTGATCGTCGCGCGGCGAGAGATTGCGGTAGAAGTCGAGGCCGATCTCCCCGACCGCCGCGACGCGCTGATGACGCGCAAGTTCTTCCAGCTCGTCGAGGTCGCGATCGGACGCGTCCTTCGCGTCGTGCGGATGGACGCCCGCGGCCGCCAGCACGCGCGGTTCGCGCTCCGCCAGCGCAACCGCCGCGCGGCTGTCACGCGCGTTCACGCCGAGCGTGAGGATCGTCGCAACGCCGGCTTCCGCCGCGCGCGCGATCGCCTCGTCAACATCGCCGTCGAAGTCCCTGTCGTGGATATGCGCGTGCGTGTCGATGAGGCGCATGGTGTCACGCCGTGAGGCGCGGCTCTCCTTCAACCGCCACCTCGAGCTTCCTGAACAATGGCTCGGGCCCTCCGAGCCGCGTGCCTGGCTGCGGGCGCTCCGACTTCCACGCCGCGGACGCCACATCTCCGGCGTACCCCATGTATTCATGGATCTTCTGGCTGGAGAACGGCAGGTACGGGTAGAGCGCCACCTTCAGCGCGTTGATCGTGCACAGCGCGACGTACAGCGACGTCGCCGTGCGCTCGCGGTCGCTCTTCGCCGTCTTCCACGGCTCGGTGGCGTTGAGATAAGCGTTCGCTTCCTGCGCGTATGCCATCGCCGCCTGCAGCCCCGCCTTCAGGCGCACGTGCTCGATGTGATCGGCGACCTCATCGAGCATCTTCGACGCCGCGGCGAGCAGCGCCTCATCGCCCGCTTCGAACGCGCCGGGCTGCGGGACGGCGCCCTCGAATGTGCGCCGCGCCATCGTCAGCACGCGGTTGACGAGATTGCCCCACGTGGCGACGAGCTCGTCGTTGTTGCGGCGCACCATCTCCGCTTCCGTGAGGTCGGTGTCCGAGTGCTCGGGCAGGTTCGCCGCCAGCCCGTAGCGGATCATGTCGGGCTGATAGCGCTCGAGGTACGAGAGGACCGTGTCGCCGACGCCCTCGCTCTTGGACGCCTTTTCGCCCTTGAAGGTGACGTACTGATTCGCGGGGACGTCGGTCGGCAGGTTGAGGCCGCCGTAGGCCATGAGCACGGCCGGCCAGAAGATCGTGTGGTAGAAGATGTTGTCCTTGCCGATGAAGTAGTAGGTCTGCGCCGACGGTTCCTTCCACCACGCCTCCCACGCATCGGGCGTGCCCTGCTGCTCAGCCCACTCGACGGCGGCGGAGACGTAGCCGATGAAGGCCTCGAACCAGACGTAGATGCGCTTCCCGGGGCCGAGGTCTTCGGCCGGCAGGCGCACGCCCCAGTCGAGGTCGCGCGTGATCGACCGATCGATCAGCCCCTCTTCGACCCAGCCGATGCTCACGTTCTGGACGTGCCGCCGCCATCCTTCGCGAGAGCGCAGCCACTCGAGTAACGGCTGCTGGAACGCCGTCAGCCGGAAGAAGTAGTGGTCGGTGTCGCGCATTTCCGGCGTGGCGCCGGTAAGGCGGCTGCGCGGATTGATCAGCTGGTCCGGGTCGAGCGTGCGGCCGCAGTTGTCGCACTGGTCGCCGCGCGCCTTCTCGTACTCGCAGTTCGGGCAGGTGCCCTCGACGTAGCGGTCGGGGAGGAAGCGGCCAGCCTGCGGGTCGAAGAACTGCTGCGTCGTGGCGCGATAGATGTAGCCCTTCTCGAGCAGGCGGTTGAAGAAGTCGTGGACGACGCGCTCGTGGTTCGGCGTGCCGGTCGAGGTGAACAGGTCGAACGAGATGCCGAGCTCGCGCCAGTAGCGCAGGAACTCCGGGTGGAAACGGTCGACGATAGCCTGCGGCGTCGTGCCCTCGTTGTCCGCGCGCACCGTGATCGGCGTGCCGTGGAAGTCGCTGCCGGAGACCATCAGCACACGGTCTCCGGCCATGCGGTGGTAGCGCGCGAAGATGTCTGCGGGCAGGTAGGCGCCGGCAATGTGGCCGAGATGGAGCGGGCCGTTCGCGTACGGCCAGGCAACCGCTACGAGGATGTGGCGTGATTGTGAATCTGGGCTCAAATCGTCGCCATTCTACCACTGCATATGCAGTGCATATGGAGCCATGACGTGACTACCGATGCGACGCGGGCATACGCGCGTGCCACAGCCGATAGGCGTCGCGGCGCGAGAGTCCGAACCGCACCATCAGCGCAGGCACGCCCTCGCGGGCACGGACTCCGTCCGCGACCATCTCGCCCACGGCGGCCACTACGTCGCGCTCGTCGCCCGGCGCTTGCTCTGACGCCGGCGCACCGCCTTCGATGACCAGCGTGAACTCGCCGCGCGGCTCGGCGAAGTGCTCGAGCGCTTCCGCCACCCTGCCGCGCCAGATCTCCTCGTGCAGCTTCGTCAGCTCGCGGCAGACGGCGATGCGCCGGTCCGCGCCGAGCGCGTCGCTGATCGCCGCGAGCGTATCGGGCAGGCGGTGCGGGGACTCGAACAGCACGATCGTGTCGCCGGACGACGCGGCGGCCAGCAACGCACGGCGCCGATCGCCGGCCTGTCGCGGCAGGAAGCCCACGTAATGAAAGCGCCGCGAAGGGAGGCCGCTCGCCGCGACGGCGGCCACCACCGCCGACGCGCCCGGCACCGGCACGACGGTGTGGCCCGCCTCGACTGCCGCGACGACGAGGTCGTGGCCCGGATCGCTGATGCCGGGCATGCCCGCGTCGCTGACGACGGCAACGTCGCCCTCGGCGAGCGCCGCCAGGAGCGCGGGCGTCTTCGCCTTGCGGTTGTGCTCGTTGTAGCTCGTGAGGCGCGCGCGGATCTCGTAATGGCCGAGCAGGCGCCGCGCGTGGCGCGTGTCCTCGGCGGCGATGAGCGGCACCTCGCGCAACACGCGCAACGCGCGCAGCGTTATGTCCTCGAGGTTGCCGATCGGCGTCGCGACGAGATACAGCGTGCCCATAAGCATCCGTTAACTGTGTGGCCGCTTGAGCGGTTTTACACGTGAATCCTTGACCCGTCGATTCAGGCAAGGCTACACTGCATGAAATCTTACCCCCGACGCCCCGGCAGGGCGCCTCAAGGAACAGATGAACGGCAGTCCATGAAGCAGTAAGTCGGTTGGACACCTCCGCCGGCCTCGATCGCGTCATCCAGCGCACGACGTGACGGGGACCAGCAGCAAGCCTCAGTGGCGGGCAGGCCCGGCGGCGCAAGTAGGAGGTACCGAACCAATGTCCGAGCCCCAGTTCAAGGAAATGCGGCGCGCGTACGGCTTCGACGACGTCGCGATCGTCCCCGGTGGACGTTCCACCATCAACCCCAACCTCGTAGAGCTCAGCTTCGAAATCGGCAGGTTCAAGTTCGACCTCCCGTTCATCGCGGCCGCGATGGACGGCGTCACCGACGTGCGCATGTGCGTCGAGTTCTCCAAGCTCGGCGGGCTGGCCGTGCTCAACCTCGAAGGCGTGCAGACCCGCTACGACGACCCGGCGCCGATCCTCGAGGAGATCGCCCGGGCGCCGAAGGCCGAGGTCACCGCGCTCATGCAGCGCGTGTACTCTGCGCCGATCAAGCACGAGCTAATCGGCGAGCGCATCCGCCAGATCAAGTCGCAGGGCGGCGTCGCGGCCGTCTCGGCCACGCCCCCGAACACAAAGAAGTTCGCGGCGCTCGCCAGGGAGGCGGGCGTCGATGTTTTTGTCGTGCAGTCCACGGTCACGAGCGCGCGCCACATCTCGACGAGCGAGCGCGGCCTCATCTTCGACGAGCTCGTGCGCAACATGGGGGACGTCCCGGTCGTTGTCGGCAACACCGTCACCTTCTCGGCGACGAAGGAGTTGATGGAGACGGGCATCGCCGCCGTACTGGTCGGAGTCGGGCCGGGCGCCGCCTGCACGAGCCGCGAGGTGCTCGGCGTCGGCGTGCCGCAGGTGACGGCGACGATCGACGCCGCCGCCGCGCGCGACACGTACTACAGGGAGAGCGGCCGCTACGTGCCCATCATCACCGACGGCGGCATCAGCAACGGCGGCGCCATGTGCAAGGCGTTCGCGGCCGGCGCCGACGCAGTCATGCTCGGCTCCATCCTGGCGGCGACCGAAGAGGCGCCGGGCCACGGCCACCACTGGGGCATGGCTACGCCGCACGGCGAACTGCCGCGCGGCACGCGGGTGCGTGTCGCGATCGACACGACGTTGCAGAAGGTGCTCTTCGGCCCGACCTCGCGCACGGACGGCCGCGAGAACCTGGTCGGCGCGCTGAAGACGTCGATGGGCACGTGCGGCGCACGCACGATCCGCGACTTCCAGAAGACAGAGATGGTGATCGCCCCGGCGATCAAGACCGAGGGCAAGGAATACCAGATGGCGCAGGCCTGATCGCCCGGGCGCATCGAACATGATCGAAGGGGCTCGCACCGAGTCCCTTTCTCATTGCCGCTGATCGTGGCGGCTGACCTAATCGGGCCGGAACGGCTTGCCCAGGAGGCTGACGAACGACTGCAGCAGCCCACCACGGTGGTGGCCGTTGCCATTGCCGTTGCGCCCGGCGCCGCGCATGCGGCGATCGTACTCGGCGCGCTTGTGTGGCGTGCCGAGCGTCTCGTAAGCCTCGTTGAGCGCCTTGAGCCGGCGCTGCGCCTTCCGCGTCGGGACGAGATGCAGGTCGTGCGCCTGCTCCCAGTACGTCTCCTCGATGACGCGGAAGTGCGATTGCGGCTCGACGCCGAGGATGCTGTAGTAGTCCTTGTTACGGTTTCGGTTTCGTGCCAAACCGTACCCCTTCCCCACGAGGATCTGTCCGACCGGCGCGGCGCCTCGGCTGACCCTCCCCTACGCCTAACATCGGCAGGGAGCGGGGCACGTTCACCCCTTCGAGGCGGCCGAAATCGTTGGCGAATACCGCCTTCGAAGCTATAATGCCCTCGCTCCGCGGAAGTAGCTCAGCGGTAGAGCACCTCCTTGCCAAGGAGGGGGTCGCGAGTTCGAATCTCGTCTTCCGCTCCATTTCGACCACGCGACGCACGGCTGCCGGCCGTGCGTCTTGCCGTCAGGGGAGCGCCGCCGCCCGGCGGCCGGGAGGTACGGATTGCCCACCCCGAAACAGGCACAGGATCGCCTGGCTGCCCACTGGCGGCGGCTGTGCCTGGCGCCCGACGCGCCGGAATGCGTCATCAAGGCCGCGCACCGCTACCAGATCGAGCTGCACCACCCGGACCGCGGCGGCTCCGTGCAGGACGCGCAGCAGATCAACGCGGCCTTCGACGAGCTGAAGGGCCGCGGGTCGAAGGCGAACGAGCACGTCGCGCGCTTCTACGACGGCGAACCGTGGCACATCCTCGGACTGATGAGCAACGCCGACCGTACGCTCGTCGAGCGGGTGGGGCGTCAGCTCGCCGGCGACCTCGACGGGTACCCGCGGCTTGCGCGCCGCGTCGAGTGGGCGGTGGAGCACTTCGGAGAAGCGACACACGCGCGCCCTCGTGTCCAGCCGCCGCCTGCACCGCCCCAGCGACGGCGGTACGTGCAGCAGCCCCCACCGCAGCCCGCGCCGCCGCCGATGCCCGGCCGCCCCGAGGGCATGCCCGAGGTCGTCGACTTCGGCAAGCTCGCATGGCGCAGCGAGCAACGGAAGGACGTGCGCCTGACGTGGAAGCGCGATCATCCAGCGGTGATCACCGTGGATGCGCCGGCGCCGCTGCGCGCGTCCGTGTCGTCGGCGAAGACCGTACCCGGGCGCTTCGTCATCTCACTCTCGATCGACTGGGATGCGCCCGCGTTCAGCCACGACCCGAAGCTCGCCGGCTACAGCATGGACGTCACCGTGACCGTGCGCTGGCCCGGCGACGAAGCGACGTTCAAGGCGCTCGGCACGCTCCTCTATCCAGCGCAGATCAGCGCCAGCCCGACGGCGCTCGACCTCGGGGCGGTGGCGATGGGCCAGAAGCTGCGCACGACGCTGCTGCTGATCAGCACCGCGCCGGCGACGGCGGAGATTGAATCGTCGGCGTGGCTGGCGCGCGCGGATGCCGCCGGCCGCCGGGTCGAGACGCCGCTGCGCCTGTCCGCCAACACGCCGGTGCGCGTCGCGTTCGACGTGGTGTGGGAGCCGATCGAGGAGCGCGTGCGAGCGCTGGCGCACGGCAAGCCCGTGCGCCCGACCGGCAAGATCACGGTCCGCTGGGATGGGCGCGAGCTCGAGGTCCCGGCGCAGATGGTGGTGCGGCGCCGCTAGACGCGGGCGGCGTTCGCCGCGAGCGCTTCCTCGATCGATAGCCGCTGCGCACGCATGAGCACGGCGTTGGGCTGGCGCTGCAACTCCGCCGCGATATCGTCGGTCGTGCGCCCATCCTCGACGAGCCGGCGGAGGCGCGCGTCCTCATCGTCGCTCCACTTCTCGTACGCGCGCGGGTGCACCTTGCGCAGCTCGGCGACGCGCTCGTCGTGCCATGAACGCGCGGGCGCATCGCCTTCGGTGTCCGAGGCGGGCGTCTCGCGCGCGACGGGCGGCGGCTCGTACTCGACCTCGTACGCCCGGACGACGCCGATGAGGCCCCGGCCATAGCGCTGCACCTTCGACTCGCCGATGCCGGCGATCCGCAGCAGCTCGTCGTCCGACTTCGGGCGCGTCGCGGCGATGGCGCGCAGCGTCGCATCGTGGACGACGCCGTAGGCCGGGATGTTCTCCTTCACCGCGCGACGGGACCGCCACTCACGCAACATCTCGAAGAGCGCGAGCGCATGCCCATCGAGGCTCTCCTCCGCCGGCACCGGCGCATTGGCGCTCTTGGACGGCCGCGCCGTGGCGAGCGCGCGCCGCAGCGGCGGCAGCTGGACGGGATTCGGGCGGCTGCCGCGCGACACCTCGACGCCGCGCCGCGTGATCCGCAGCGATGCGTGCTCCGGGTCGACGGCGAGCAGCCCGGCGGCGACGCATCGCCGGAGCAGCCGGCGCACCCACTCCTCGGAACGGTCTCGCATGCAGCCGAAGCGGTCGAGCTTGTGCCACTCGTGCTTCTCGATCTGCTTCGACTTGTGGCCGATGAGGTAGCTCGCCACCGTCCCCGGCCCGGCCGAGAACGGCAGCGCACGCACGGCCGTCAGGGCGAGCTTTACCGTGTCCACCGACGCGGCCTCGTCCGGTTCGTCATCGAGACGGCCTTCGACGCGGGCGCGGCAGTTGTCGCAGTGGCCGCAGCCGCCGAGCTGCTCCTCCTCGTCCTCGAAGTAGCGCAGGATGGTGTCGTGGCGGCAGGCCGACGTCTCGGCGTATGACACCATGGCGCGGAGCAGCTCGCGGCGGTGCAGCGCCAACTCGGGCGTCAGCTCCGTCTCGCCGGCGATCAGCTTGAAGCGCCACGCGACGTCCGGATCGGAGACCAGCAGCAGGCCGCCGGCCGGATCGCCGTCGCGGCCCGCGCGCCCGACCTCCTGGTAGTAGGCCTCGACGGACTCGGGCATGCTGTGGTGCGCGACGAGACGGATGTCGGCGCGGTCGATGCCCATGCCGAAGGCGTTGGTCGCCGCGACGACGTCGAGTTGCCCCGCCTGGAACTGGTCCTGCACGATCGTCCGCGCCAGCCCGTCCATGCCTGCGTGGTAGTGCTGCGCACGCCAGCCGAGGTGGCGCAGGCCCTCGGCCGTCTCCTCCGCCTGCCGGCGTGACGCCGTGTAGACGAGCGCCGTGCCGCGACCGGCGCCGGGCTTACCGAGCCGCCGCTTGATCGCGCCGGCGATGCGCTGCTCCTTCGCCTTCGGGCCGCTCACCTCCTCGACCGACAGCTCGAGGTTGCGGCGGGCGAAGCCGCGCAGCACCTGCCGCGCGCCCTCCATGTGCAGGCGCTCGATGATCTCGTGGCGCACGGCGGGCGTCGCCGTCGCCGTCAGGGCGATGAGCCGTTGCGGGCGCAGCCGCTCGACGAGCGCGCCGAGCTGGAGGTAGTCGGGCCGGAAGTCGTGCCCCCAGTGGCTGATGCAGTGCGCCTCGTCGACGGCGATGAGCGAGATCTCCATCTTCGCGAGCACGTCCTCGACGAAGCGCTCGGACGCTAGGCGCTCGGGCGCAACATAGAGCAGCTTCACGCGGCCGGCGAGCGCGACCTCGGTGCGGAGCTGGTTCTCGCGCGCGTCGACGTTCGACGCGAGGTAGGTCGCCGGCACGCCGCGCGCCGTCAACGCCGTCACCTGGTCGGCCATCAGCGCGACGAGCGGCGTGATGACGAGCGCGACGCCCTCCAGCTCGACGGCGGGCTGCTGGAAACACATGCTCTTGCCGCCGCCCGTCGGCGCGACGACGAGCACGCGCCCGGATCCCCGCAGCAGTTCATCGATCGCTTCTCGTTGCCAGTCGTACAGCTCCATCACTCGACGCTCTCTTCGTTCGCCTCCACCGGGATCCACTTTCGTTTGCCGTCCGCGCTCTCGGTCATATAGCCGAGCCCGGGAAACGACTCGTGCACGGCGACGATGAGCTGGCGCTCGGCGATCGCGCGCGCGACCAGCGCCTTCTTCGTCTCCATGGCCTCGAGCGGGTAGATGTCGAACGACGACACCCACGCCGCCCGCTCGAGCTGCGCGTGGTGCTGGATCATGTCGCCGACGTAGACGGCGGACTCGCCGGCGGACGAGAGGACGATGCTCGCGTGCCCCATCGAGTGCCCGAACGTCGGCACGACGGTGATCTCGTCAGTGATGCGGCGCTCGCCCTCGATCAGCTCGAGCTGGCCGGCCTGCTCCAGCGGCAGCATGTTCTCGGGAAGGTACGTCGCGCGCGTGCGCTCGTTGGGATTGACGGCGGCGTCCCATTCGGCGCGCTGGATGTAGTACGTGGCGCGCGGGAACGCGGGCGCGTACGAGCCGTCGTCGCGCTTGCGCGTGTTCCAGCCGCAGTGGTCGGCGTGCAGGTGCGTGTTGATCACGATGTCGACGTCATCGGGCGCGACGCCGATGGCGCGCAGCTCGTCGAGCAGCGTCGTGCCACCGGGGCGCTCGGTCTGGCCGAGCGCCCGCTCCTTCTCGCCGACGCCCGTCTCGATCAGCACGGTCTTGCCTTGCGACCGCACGAGGACGCAGTTCAGCCCGAGCGCCATCTGGTAGCGCGCGTTCATCTCGATGCCGAGGCGCTCCCACATGATGCGCGGGACGATGCCGAAGACGGTGCCGGCGTCCTGGTAGTAGAGGCCGTCCGAGAGGATGGCGAGCTGCAGGTTCCCGAGTCGATGGCGCGCAGGCATAAGGCTCCCGTTAGAACGTACGTGCGACTACGATACTGTCCCGCGCCCGACCGATCAACAGATCGTTATGTCGGGATTGAGCATCGTTCGTCTTCGGTGAAGCCCGCGGCGTCTTGTTTCCTCACTTTTCGTTGCGGCCGGGTGGGGGGCGGGCGGCATTTCGTTTGGTCACTTTTTCGTTGTCGTGGCCGGGGGCGGCGGACGACGCATTTCGTTTGGTCACTTTTTCGCTGCCTAGCCGGGCGGGCCTGCGCCGATCGGGCGGCTGCGCGGGCGCGGCGGGGCTTCCCCCGGCACGGCGGCGCGCCAATCATGCACGAGCGGCGCGCGCAGGCAAAGCCCGGATGTCACGGGGCGCCGGAGGGCTGGGGATTCCCCGGCGATGGACAGCCGGGGGCGGGTGTCCCGCACGCTTCGCCGTGCGCGTGGTCGCGGTGCGCCCGGCGCGGCGGGACGGCTGTAAGCTCTCGCCCGGAACCTGTAACCTCGAGGCGTGGAGCTGGCGAAGAAGCTGCAGATCAGGGCGGGCAACAGCGTGCTCATCCTTGGCGCGCCGGACGGCTACGTTGACGAGCTGCAGCCGCTGCCGGCGGGCGTCGAGCTGGCGCACCGGGCGAAGGGGCACTACGACGTGGTGCAGCTCTTCGTCGAGAAGCGGGCGGACTTCGACAAGCGGGCGCCGGTCGCGGCGAAGGCGGTGAAGCCGGGCGGCGTGCTCTGGATCGCCTGGCCGAAGGGCGGCTCGGGCCGAGCGACGGACTTCAACCGCGACACGCTGAACGCAGCGGCGTCGAAGCTGGGCCTGCGCGCCGTCTCCAACGTCTCGATCGACGAGACGTGGTCGGCGCTGCGCTTCAAGCCGGCCGGATAGCCGCAGCGATGGCGACGACGGCATCGACGCAGGCGACGCGCACGCTGGACGCGCAGAAGGTGTGGTACCGGGCGACCTTGTACGACCCGGACGGCGCGTTCCATTCGGCCGAAGAAGCGGCGGGGATGCTGGGCGTGCCGCTGCACGCGATGTACAAGACGCTCGTCGTGCAGCGCGAAGGCGACGCCCGCGCGAAGCCGATCATCGTCATGATCCCGGCAGACAGCGAGCTCGACCTGAAGGCGCTGGCGAAGGCGGCCGGGGCGAAGAAGCTGCGGATGGCGCCGCAGCGCGAGGCGGAGCGCCTCACCGGCATGCACGCGGGCGGCATCTCCGCGCTCGGCCTGCAGCGTCCTGCGTCATTCGAGATCCTCATCGACGAGCGCGCGCGCACGCTCGAGACGATCCACATCAGCGCAGGCGTGCGCGGGATGGAGATCGAGCTGCGGACAGAGGACCTGGTGCGGCTGACGAACGCGCGCTACGTCCCGACCACGGCGGCTTGACGCCTCAACGGGTCCAGCCTCCAACTTCCAGCCTCCAGCGGACCGTGAAACGCGCCGACCGCGCTTCTAGAGACAGGCTCTCGCGGCGTCTGCCAGCTCCGTCGCGCGGCCGGCGCCGATAAGGTCGGACTTCAGCGCGTTCGGCACGAAGCCGAAGGCCATGCCGATCTCCGGGTCGGCGAAGCCGACGGAGCCGCCGAGGCCCGGATGCCCGAACGAGTTCGTCCGCGGCCCCTGCGGCCACCCGGGGGCGCCGCCCGTCATGTAGCCGAGGGCCCAGCCGACGGGCATGATGATCACTTTGTCGGGGCGGAACGTCTGCCGCTCGCCGATCGTGCGTACGCGGTCGGGGCTCATGATGCGCACGCCGTCGAGCTCGCCGTCGTTCGCGAGCGCGGCGTAGAAGCGGGCGAGGTCTCGCGCGCAGCCGACGCCGCTGACGGCGGGGATCTCGGCGGCGTGGCCTTCGCGGGAGTTGAGCAGGTCCTGCAACGTGCGGCCGCCCGCGTTCAAGTGGGCGCCCATCGCCCGGCCGACGAGGCTGTCGCCCTCGAAGAACTGCTTGCGCATCTCTTCCTGCTCGGGCGTCAGCTCCGAGCGGTCGTACACCTTCGCGAAGTGCGGCTCCTCGCTCTCGGGCACACCGATGTAGAGCTTGCTGATGCCGAGCGGCTCGGTGATCTCCTCGCGCATGAACGTGCCGAGGGAGCGTCCGTCAACGCGACGCACGACTTCGCCGACGAGGTAGCCGAAGGTCAGCGCGTGGTAGCCGCTCTCGGCGCCGGGCTCCCACGCGGGCGCGAGCTTCTCGAGCGCGCGGATCACCTTCTCCCAGTCGGTGAGGTCGTCGACCGAAAGCTCGCGCGGCACTTCGACGCAGCCCGCCTGGTGGGTCAGCAGGTGGTAGACGGTGATCTTGTCCTTGCCGTTCTGGCCGAACTCCGGCCAGTACTTCGTGACGGGGTCGTCGTATGACACGAGGCCGCGGTCGGCGAGGACGTGCAGGCAGGTGGCCGTCAGGCCCTTCGTGGTGGAGTACATGATCGTCATCGTGTCCTCGCGCCACGGCGCGCCGCCCTCGGGCTCGGTGGTGCCGCCCCAGAGATTGACGACGAGCCGGTCGCGCAGGTAGACGGCGACGCCGACGCCGATGTGCTGCCCCTGCGTGAACTGGCGCTCGAAGACCTCGCGCACCTTCTCGAACCCGGGTTCGACGGTCCCCTGCACGCTCATGACATCACCTTGCCTTCCAATCTCACGAGTCCAACCTTCAGCAAGGATGCCTAGTGGCTATCGGACTCCCGCTCGCGGTACATGGCGTCGCGCCAGCGCACGGCGTCGCGCATGCCGACCTCGCGCACCTTCTCCTGCCACACGTGGCCCTGGCGGCTCACCTGGTACATGGCGTCCGTGTCCGTCGCGGCGTGCACGGAGGCATGGATGCCCATCGCCTCGTAGAACGCATTGACGCTGCGCTTCTGGAGCGCCAGCGAATCCGCCGACTGGATGGCGATGCGGTCGGCGATGCGCTCGACCTCGGCGTCGAGCATGTCGGTGGGCACGACGCGGTTGATCATGCCCATGCCGAGCGCCTCCTGCGCGGGAACGCTGTCGCCCGTGTACAGCAGCTCCTTCGACTTGCGCATGCCGATGACGAGCGGCCAGATGCAGGCCGTACGCGACGTGCCGAGGCCGCGCGTGCCGGGATGGCCGAACACCGCGTCCTCCGATGCGATCACGAGGTCGTGCATCATCGCCAGCTCGACGCCGCCGGCGAGGCAGTAGCCGTGGACCTGCGCGATCGTCACCTTCGCCATGTTCCAGAGGTAGAGGTAGAGGTCGGAGACGCGAACCATGTTCGTGCGGACGTCGACGACGGTGCCGCGCTCCTCCGTCCGCCGCACGTCGTACTCGGACGGGCGGCCGGAGCGCGTGGGCGCGCCGCTGATGTCGTACCCGGAGCTGAACGCACGCCCGCTCCCGCGCACGACGATGACGCGGATGGAGCGGTCGAACTCCATCTCCTCGAGCAGCGCGCGGAAGTCCTCGAGCAGCTCCGGGCTGAGGGAGTTGAGCTTCTCGGGGCGGTTGAGCGTGATGCGCGCGACGCGCCCGTCCGTCCCGATGCGGTCGACCAGCAGGTTCTTCTCCGTCGCGCCGTTCACCATGCGGTCCTCCTCGGCCCATAGATTCCACGATTCCCGTGGTTCGGGGAAGCGCTGATGAACGTGCGGCGCCCGATGATCGGCCGAAGTGCGGAACCGGGTTCCGACCTTCGCATGATCCTGTGACTGCGAAGGCATGCGAGCATGGATCCATCTCACCGCCGCGCGGCGATCCTCATTACCGCTCGCGGCGCGGCGGATGGCTGGAGGGAATGGTCATGCCGGAAATCATCGAACTCGCCCGCTTCACGGTGCGCTCCGGCGAGGAGGAGGCGTTCCTCGCGAAACGCCCGGCCATGCTCGCGGCCGCCCGAGCGCGACTTCCCGGCCTCGTCCGTATCGAGCTGGTGAAGCTCGACGACGGCGAGTGGCTGGACATCGTCGTGTGGAAGGACCGCGAGAGCGCCGAGCGCGCGCCGCAACTCGCCGAGGGCATCCCCGCGTTCGCCGACTGGCTTTCGCACGTCGATCAGGACACGGCCATGGATCTCGGCGTCATCTACGACCGCGGGACGGCCGGCGTCGCGATGGATATTCCGGCGGCTGCGGGCGCGCTCTGAGGAAGGCGGCAAAGGGGCGCAGCGTCAGGCCGATAGAATGACGGCCATGGACGCTCACGCGCTGCGCACGCTGGAGTTCGACAAGATCCTGGCGCGGCTGGCGAAGCACACGTCGTTCGCCGCCGGGCGGGAGCTTGCGCTCTCCCTCGAGCCGTCGACCTCGTACGAGGAGGTCGTCAGGCGACAGCGGGAGACGGCGGAGGCGCGCCGGCTGCTGCAGCTCAAGCCGCGCACGGGGCTCGGCGGCGCCCACGACGTCCGCGCGCAGGCCGAGAAGGCGTCGCGCGGCGGCGTGCTCACGCCCGAGGAGCTGCTCGACATCGC
>Ga0073934_10001576_pt1 | contig 53539 bp, 68 predicted proteins | sample LarsenN4metaG_FD_76834 | JGI IMG/M metagenome (GOLD analysis project Ga0073934, IMG submission 76834) | Hot spring sediment bacterial and archeal communities from British Columbia, Canada, to study Microbial Dark Matter (Phase II) - Larsen... ...
AGGACCAGTACGTGCGTTTCACCGCCGCTGGCTGCAGCCCCACTGACCAGTACGCGCTCATCGGCCGCCCCATCCGCCCCGAGCAGGCGCGCGATGAGTTCTGCGGCTGCGGCAACGGCTGGTGCGGAGAGGGGGAGACTGCCGCGAACTGCCCGGCTGACTGCGCGAACATCCTCACCATCGAGAAGCTGTGCGTCACCACCCCTCTGGCGGCCGCGCTCATCCTCATCGCGTTCACGACGGTGGCACTGACGTTCGGATTCCAGCACTACCTGCGCAGGAAGCAGGTGAATATCCGCTGGCTGTATGCGGGAAGCTCAACGGTCCTGGTGACGCTTGTTATCATCGGCATCCTGAACAGCATCTGCAAGGCGTCGAACTTCCTCATCCTGCTCGCGATGCTCATCCTCGCGGGCTACTTCATCGCGGCGATCTTCCTTGAGAAGCGGCACAAGCACGAGGTCTCGCGCCAGGTGCTGCCGGGCGTCACGCACCCGCACAGGCAGCCTCCGAAGGAATTGCCGCCCATCCAGCGCCCCCTGAGCGAGAGCATCCGCGACATCCTGCGCCGGAAGCGCATCCCGAAGAAGGCGAGCGAGGACACGAAACACTATCTCGATGACCTGAACAAGGAGCTCTCGCGCATCAAACGCGACCTCAAGGAACGGAAGAAGTACCGATGAAACGAAAACCCGCGAAACACGGCAACCTGCTGCGCAACATCAACGCGCTGCTGAAATCCTGGCGATGGACCCGCAGAACGACCCGGAAACAGCACAAGAGCGTTGAGAAGCTTGGGGCAAAAGTGGCAGACCTGCGCCGGCGCATTCGCAAGCTCAAATGAAGCGGCTCCTGCTGCTGGCGTTCCTGCTGGCCGGATGCTCGAGCGCGCCGTTCTTCGACGCATTGCCCGCGGAGGATAACGGCCAGTACTATTTCGAGCATCCCGGAAAGCCTGCGGTCATCATCGTGCACGGGCTCACGGCCACGCCGTGGGAGGTGAGGACGCTCTCCATCTACCTTTCCGAGCATAACTACACGGTTTTGACTCCCGTCCTTGCGGGCCACGGGAGGAGCCCTGCCGAATTGGAGAAGACGACGTGGCGGGACTGGTATCACAACGTCAACGAGAGCCACAGGCGGCTCGCCGAGACATCGCCGCGTGTCTTTGTCATAGGCATTTCAACCGGAGGCTCTCTTGCGATAGAATTGGCAAAGGAGCACGATCTCGCGGGCGCGATTCTCATTGGGACTCCGGTCACGTTGAGGGATTCGCGCACCAAGTTCGCGGTCGCTGCCAGCCACGTTCTCCGGTGGACTGACCGGCTTGTGCTGCCGGAAGAAGACGGGCATTATTATCCCGTGATGCCAACCAAGACCGTTGCCGAGCTGAACCGGCTTATCCTGCACACCACTCGGAGCGCGCCAGGCGTCGAGGAGCCCGTGTTCCTCATCCAGTCGCGCGTCGACCCCACGGTTGACCCATCAAGCGCGAATGACCTCTATGTCCTGCTGGGAAGCGCGGACAAGCATATGCTCTGGCTGGACAGCGTCACGCACACGGTCATCCGGGACGACCCTGACGGCGTCGTGTTCGCGGAAATCGAGAAGTTCCTGAGAACGCACTAGCGCGTATGTTCTTTCAGTATCAATAGCGTGTAGATGAAGAGCGAGATGATCAGCAGTTCGAAGAATCCGTTGATGTGCAGCGTGATGTCCACGACCTTGGCCGCGCGGAGGATGGTGATTACTTCCTCGATGATAAACACGACCACCGCCGCGAATACGAAATACCAAGGGCGCAGGAACACTTTCTTGTCCTTGAGCGCGAAGAGCTTGCCGAACAGGTAGAGCATCACGACGACCATCGCGAGGTTGTAGAACGGCGCCGCGATTGCGAGCGCTTCAACCGCGTTCATTCGTGCCACCCCTTGCTGATGTGGATTTGCACGACGAGCGCGATGATGACGAGGAACAGCAGGATGCTCACGAGGACGTGCGTCCAGAACGGAGCCACTTGGAAGCCGAACGCGTGGAGCGCGCCGATGACCTCAACGATGACGAAGAGCACGAGCGCGGCCAGCATGTACTGCCAGGCGCGCAGTTCCTTCTTCGCCTTCCGGATGAGTGAGACCGCGATGAAGCCGGCGATGATGGCCAGGAATCCCGCGGCAAGCTGCGCGATGCCGTAGATGTAGTCGTAGACGCTCAGCATAGGTCCTCTTTTTACTCGGGAATCGGAAAGGCGCTATTTAAATGTTGTGTGACGGGAACAGGCTGCAGGTAAACAGGCTCTCCGCGTAGCGCGGCCCGGGGCTATTTTCGCGTCCGTTTTTGCAAAATCTCATACCACAAAGACAAAACTGCTTGGGAGCTCCACGTGCGAGCTCAGGCATCCCGGGGCGCAGGGACTGTTGTTAAGGCGTAGACTAACTTAAACGACGCAACAAAAATGCTTGGGACGGGAAGTGTGGGCAAGCAACGTGAATGCGCATCAGACAACGGCAAATGCGACCAATGCCGAAAGAAGCCCTATGATTGCGCCCATCGCGACCTGCGGTCCCGTGTGGCCGAGCGAGTAGTGCAAAGAAGGAATCTTCAGCTTCGCCTTCCGGATGATTTCGTTCAGGGTCTGCCCTTCCTCGCCGGCCGTGCGCCGCACGCCAAGCGAGTCCCGGATGACGATGACGGCCACGACGAACGTGACAAAGAACAGGTTGCTGAAGCCTTGGGTCAAATATTCTATAAGCACCAGCGCGACGACAAGCGCGGTGTGCGTGCTGGGCATCCCTCCGGTGACGACGATGTCCGCGGGATGGAATTTCTGGCGGTGCTTGAACACGAGCAGGAGTATCTTGAGTCCCTGTGACGCGGCTCCCGCGAGGAGGATGCTCCAGAATACCGGACTGTTGAGAAGTGTTGCAAACACCATCGTGTTCTCAAGGCCTGATAAGATTTAAATATTCTTCGGCGCAAGAATGGTCTGATGAAAAAGGAGGTACGCGAGCTGCGCAAGCCCGCGACATACATCAGCCTGCTGCGCCTGGTCTTCACAGGAGTTCTCTATTGGGCGGCCTGGACAAGAAACGAGGCGGCGTTCATCGTGCTCCTGCTGCTTGCGGGGCTTACGGATGCGCTTGACGGCTACGTCGCGCGGAAGCGCAACGAGCAGTCTGAATTCGGGGCAAAGCTCGACTCTGTCATTGACTATGTCGCGTACGGCTCGATGGTTGTCTGGCTGTACTGGCTGCACCCTGAACTGTTCAGGATGACCGCGACAGGGGTGCTGTTGTTCACGATTACCGTTTACGCGATTCTGAAATTCATTGTTCAGGAGAAAAAATTCCTGCACCTGTGGCCGAGCAAGGTTGCCGCTGTCGCTGCATACGCGTTCGTCCTCGTGACAGTCGCGCTGGGCGTGTACGTGGAGCTCCTGTACGCAGTCACCGCGATTGTCGTGTTTGCGACGGCGTACGAGCTGTACGTTCTGCTGTGGAGACTGGAATGAGCCTGCTGTACGCCGCCCAGTTGCTGTATTTCTTCCTTCCCGCGTATGTCGCGAACATGATGCCCGTGCTCGGCAAGAAATGGATTCCCGCGCTGAACAAGCCGGTGCATCGTGAACAATTCGGCAGCCACAAGACCTGGCAGGGACTGGTGCTTGGGACGCTGGGAGGCGTTCTCGTTGCAGGCATCCAGTACGAGCTCCAGCCGTTCCTTCCCTGGCTTTCAATCGCGCCGTATGCGCGCTGGATTGAGCTGGGATTCCTGCTCGGTGCGGGCGCGATGGCGGGCGATCTCGTGAAGAGCTTTTTCAAGCGGCAGGCGGGGATTCCTCCGGGAAAGCCTTGGATTCCGTTCGACCAGCTTGATTTCGTCATCGGCGCGCTCCTGTTGTCATCAATCGTCTATTTCCCAGGCTGGTTTGGTGCCGGAATCATCGCGGTCGTGAGTTTCGTCATGCACGTCACCGTCAACCATATCGGCCACGCCATCGGCCTGAGGAAGGTCAAATGGTAGACCTTACCTACCGCGAGGAAATACTGAGAAAATGCACGCACGTCCTTGCGGGCGTCGTCGGCATTCCGCTCGCGCTCTGGATTGAGGCGACCTATGGCACGGCAGCGCTGCAGGGAACGCTCCTGGTTGTGCTGATGCTGTCCATTTTCGGCGACTACCTGCGCAATGAGGTCGGCGTGAACGTGTTCTATTTCAGGTTCCTGCAGCGGAAACGTGAGCTGAAGCACCTGCACGCCGTGACGCTTGCGTTGATTGCGATCATCATCGCGCTCCAGTTCTTCCAGCGGGATGTCGTTCTCGCATCGCTGCTGATGTTCGTGTTCGGCGACGCCGCGGCAGCCGTGGTCGGCAAGGGCTTTGGCAGGATACGCATCCGGAAGAAATCAGTCGAGGGCAGCCTGGCGATGCTCGTCATATCGCTTGCGGTCGGCTGGGTCCTGCTGCCGTTCTGGGTCGCGCTGGCGATGGCGCTGGCCGCGACGCTCGCTGAAGCTGCCGTCGAAGTCATGGACGATAGCCTGGTAATCCTTCTCTTTTCTTCGTTCGTTGGAGATGTGCTGCTGAGAATACTTGTTTGAAAAGCTCGTTGCTCCACGTGCCCCCGTCACCCCGCGTCTGCCGTCCCAAGCAGTTTTGTCGTTGCGTTATCAGACGGGATAGGAACGGACGCAACGATAGCCCCGGGGTAGAATGTGCTGGGTGCAACTGCGAGAGCGCTGCATACCCTGGCTTACTACAGCAATTGGAACAGCGCCGCGAATCCGACAAAGAGCACGACGCGGAGAAGCAGCCCGACCGGCCAGTTGCGCTGCCGCATATAGAGCAGCGTGCCCGCGGGAATCGCGTACACGAGCGCAAGCGACGCGAAGAGCGTGAACTGCGGCAGGTTTTGCGCCGTGAACAGGATGAGCGCGAACAGGACAAACGCGACCGGGCTCGTCCTCAAGCGCGCAAGTGCAGGAGGAACCCTGCTCGGATGGATGAGCAGCAAGACAACTAGGATGGAAATGATTGCGAGCGCGACCGGGGCGAACACCTGGTGCAGCCAGAGCAGGAACAGCGTTGCGGCGAGCACGACATCTTCCGCGAACAGGAAGTATTTTTCTCCCGCGCGGAGCTCTTCTTTCGCAAGCCGCGCGATGATGACGCCTGCGAGAAGGCCGAGAGAACTTACGAGCACCGCAAGCAGGAACGCAATCAGCTCCATTCGCTGTGGCCCCACTGGATGAGCAGGTCGACATCGAGCTGCTGGACTTCAGGAAGGTCGCAGGCGCCGTAGCACGAGCCCATCCAGACAATGACGTTGGCGCCGGTTTCTGACTCAATCTTCTTCACGATTGAGGAAGCCTCGGGCTTGAGCCCTTCCGGTAGCTGGATGCAGACAAGCTTCGCTTTCGTCTCCTTGACCTGCCTCACGGCGCGGTCGAGCTCGAGGTCATATGCCATAGGAAAATAAATGGCCCCGCCGTGAGTTGAACACGGGACCTTTCGATTATCAGTCGAACGCTCAACCAGGCTAAGCTACGGGGCCAGTGAATGTGCTAGCCTATACTCGGCAACCCCCAAACGCCTTTTTAAAGGTTACGGTGGATTGTGAGGGAAACAGGACAATGCTTTTATAGACAGTATTCTCCCCTGCAATCCCAGATATGGCAATCGGTGAGGGATACACGCTTGGGCTTGACGCGGACGGTGGCGACACCATCCCGGTCGATGGGAAAGATGTCCCGTTAGGCGCGCGTGCCTACGCTGGCGCGATACGTTTTCTGCAAGAGAATCCCTCAGCACGTTTGCATGTCGCGGGCAATCCGGACCGCCTTGAAGGGCTGGTGCAAAAGTTCCAGGAACACCCGCGCATGACCTTCTTTCCATCACCCTGCCACATTAAGAGCGACGGCAGCGTCAGGGGCGGGCAGCGCAAGAAAACCGCCCTCTACACCCTGGTCGAGCAGCTCGCGGAAGGAAAAATCGCGGGCGTGTACACGCAGGCGAGCAACAAGGCGGTCGTCCCGTTCTCGAGCGCGGCACTGTCACGCATCGAGGGAATGACGCATTGCCCGATTCTCACCGAGCTTCCGACCTATGATTTGAGCGGGTACGTCGCACTGGATGTAGGCGCGACAACGCGCTGCTCGGAACAGCAGCTTTACGAATTCGCTCTCATCGGCGGCGTATACGCGCGAGAGGCCAAGAAGATTGCGCGTCCGCGAATCGCGTTCCTCGCGAACGGCGAAGAAGACAACAAGGGCACGGATGAGACGCGCGGCGCCATCCAGAAGCTGCGCAGGCACCCCGAATACGAATGCCTCGGCCACCGTGAGCCGGAGCACTGCCTGGAAGGCAAAGTCGATGTCATCGTCACGGACGGTTTTGACGGCAACTTGGCGATCAAGGTCGAGGCCGCCGGTGCGAAACTGCTGGGCCACCGCATCAAGCAGCGCCTGACCTCAGGCTCGATGCTCAAGAAAATCGCGGCGTACATCCTCAAGCCGGAGCTCACTGCCGTGAAAGCGGAGCTCAGTTCGGACCGGTTCGCCGCGTTCTTCATGGGCTACCGCTCGGTGCTGGCGAAAGGCCACGGGAAGGGTGGAGCTGACGCATTCTACTATGGGCTGACGCACGTCAGCAACGCCTACACGTCGGATATGCTCAGCAAGGTCTCGGCAGCGTTGACAACCGCGAACCGGTAGCGTCAAGTTTATATAACAAGAGCCGCACAAACCGGTTATGCGAAAATGGGTGATTGCGTTCCTTCTTGTCGCCATGCTTGCAGCCTGTTCCGAAGCTCCCGCAGAGAATCCTTCCGAGCCGGTTGTTGAATCTCCGACGCCGGTCGAGACGCCTGCCGCGACGGAGACGGCCGCGCCCGAAGCGTCGCCCATCATCGAGGAGCCGACTGAAGGCCGCCTTGTGATCACCATCAAGGACAAGCCGGTGAAGAAATCGGACGTCGAGAGCTTGACATTCGCGCTCACCGAGGTGCAGCTGCACGAGGAAGAGACAGGCGCGCACGTCTGGAAAGAGATCGGCGGGAACGAGTCGCGGTTCAACCTCACGGAAATCGGCGAGACCGAGCGCGTGTTTGTCGACAAGATGGTGCCGGTCGGCAAGTACAGCCAGCTCAAATTCCTGATGGGCGAAGTGAGCGCAGTCGTGGACAAGACCTCCTACTCCGTGAACGTGCCTGATGGCCGCCCGCTCATCCTGGGAATCATCGACGTGCGGCCCGGCAAGACCGCAACGGTGACGCTCGACTTCAACATCGAGAAGAGCCTGCACATCGTGAATGAGCGCGCGCACTTCCATCCCATCATCACGGTCACGACGCGGCGTGGCGCTACCGCGACCATCGAAAACCTGACCGCAACCATCGCAGGCGGCGATATCCTCACCGACCGCGAGCAGTCCATCAACCTCACGTATCCGCTTGGTATCCTGAACGCGAGCAGGATTGCGTGCCGCGAAAAGTGCGCGACCCGGTGTGCCGACCAGGAGGCGTCCTGCGAAGGAAATTGCGACGAGGAGGTGTTCGCTGGCTGCCAGTCCGATGAGGAATACTGCAGGAGAATCTGCGAGCCGCTCATCCACCCCTCGTACTGCAAGTACGGGTGCGGGATTCTCAACGGGGACGACCCGGAAATAAATGATACCGTCGATGCCTGCGAAGACTACCTGAGCGAAGGCTGCGCTGAGAGCTGCAACCAGACGCGGGAAAGCTGCGATTCCATTTGCATCAAGGAATGTGTTTGAGGTGAAACTATGAGAAAAGAACTGCTGATACTCGCGATGTTGGTTTTGCTTATAGGCTGTGCCGCGCCGACGCCTCCTGTGGACGAAAGCCCGACCGTTGTGCCGACCGCCCCCGTGCCTGAAGCTCCGGTATCCGTGCCGCCGAACGTGACCGCGCCTGTCGAGGCGCCGCTGGAAGGCGCTGCTTGTGAATCCAACTGCATGGCGCAGTGCGCTGAAGACGGCGCGAACGCGTGCGGGCTCGCGACTGACTACAATATGTGTGTCCAGTACTGCGGGGACATCATCCGCCCGGCGGGCTGCAAGGGCGCGTGCGCCTCCGGCATTCCGGTCGAGTGCGACATCATCTTCGAAAATGAATGCAAGAAGGACTGTGCCAAGCGCTGCGCCTAAACCTTCTTATACTTCTTTTTTTCCTTTCTTCTTATGCGTTCAATTCCCGTTGCCGAGAAGACTTCAGACTCCGTGATAAACCTCTGCCTTGACACGCTGCAGAAGGGCAAGCAGGCGCTGGTGTTCGTCGGAACCAAGCGGAGCGCTGAGAAGGCAGCCGAAGACATCGGGCGGAAGACCGAGAAGAAGTCTGCTGCCCTCAACGCGCTTGCTGAACAGATCTCCTCGGTTCTCCAGAAGCCCACCAAGCAGTGCGAACGTCTTGCGGGATGCGTCAGGAACGGCGTCGCGTTCCACCACGCGGGCCTGCACTCGAAGCAAAAGGAATTGATTGAGGACAACTTCAGGAAAGGGATCATCTGCATCATTGCCTGCACGCCGACGCTCGCGATGGGCGTTGATTTGCCCGCGTACCGCGTGATCATACGTGACGTGACGCGGTACGGCCAGCGAGGGATGGGCTACATTCCGGTCTTGGAGTACCTGCAGATGGCCGGCCGCGCCGGAAGGCCGAAGTTCGACAATGTCGGCGAGGCAATTCTCGTGGCGAAGTCCGAGACCGATGTCGAGGACTTGGGCGAGAAATACATCCGCGGCGAGCCTGAGGAGATTTATTCGAAGCTGGCCGTCGAGCCCGTGCTGAGGACGTACATCCTTTCACTGATTTCGTCAAGGCTTGTGGGGACGCGCAAGGAGCTGCTGGAGTTCTTCTCGCGGACATTCTGGGCGCACCAGTTCCAGGACATGGAGCGGCTTGCGATGACCGTCGACAAGATGCTCCGCCTGCTGGAGACGTGGGAGTTCATCCTGCCCTCGAAGGCGAAAAAAGATGATTTCGTTTCCGCGAATGAGCTCGGAGAGGATGTCGCCTACCGGGCGACGTTCATCGGGAAAAGGGTCGCGGAGCTGTATCTCGATCCCCTTACCGCGCACGACCTGATTGTGGCGATGAACAAGAGTGTCTCGACGAACAACGTCCACGTCATCGCGTATTTGCACACGATTTGCGCCACGCTTGAGATGCGGCCGTTGCTGCGCGTCGGGACGCGCGAGTATGACAAGGTGATGGCAAGGATGGCGGAATGGGACAGGCACTTCCTCATCAACGAGCCTTCGGCGTACGACCCGGAGCACGAGGAGTACGAGAATTCCGTCAAGACCGCGATGATGCTGCACGACTGGATGGACGAGAAGGATGAGGAGTTTCTGCTGGAGGAGTACAATGTGCGTCCGGGCGAGACGCGCGTGAAGCTGGAGATTGCCGAGTGGCTGCTGTACAGCATGACTGAACTTGCGAACATCCTGAATCACAACATCATCATCAAGGAAATCAACAAACTCAGGTTCAGGCTCAGGTACGGCGTCCGCGAGGAGCTTTTGCCGCTGCTGAAGCTGGAGGGCATAGGCCGCGTGAGGGCCCGAAAGATGCATCACGCCGGCGTCAAGGACCTCGGCGACGTCAGAAAAGTGGACATCAAGAAGCTCGCGGACATTCTCGGCAAGCAGGTGGCTGTTTCGGTGAAGAAGCAGGTGGGCGAGAACGTTGAGGAGAAGAAGGACTCGGCACTCTCCAGTTTTGATGAAAAGAACGCCCCTGCGGGGATTTGAACCCCGACTGCAGCCTCCGCAGGGCCGCGTACTGTCCAAGTTATACTACAGGAGCCTATCGTCGAAAGGTTTGGGCACCCTTTAAATACCTTTCTTAAGCGTTTCAGCGACAGCGGATGTTTTCATCGCTTCCTTCAGGGCAGCATCAACCTGCAAATCAATGGCACCCATTGGTGCGGTTATGGGGTCATTGAGCGAGCCCTGAGGAGGAAAATAGCGGAATCCGGTTACTTGACAGTTCTTCTTGAAGTCGGTCACCAACACAATCAGGTTGACGCCTTGGTCGTGAACGCCCCTGCGCGTGAACTCAAAGACGGAGAGCGTCTCGTCCAGGCCAAGACACCGGGTGCAGTCGTATTCGTTGCCCCGGTAAGTTGCGCGAAAAATGTAGAGCGGAGGGCTCCGTTCGATTTTCAGGACATTCACAGTTCTTAAAAATATAGTTCAGAGTATATAAATACTACGCTCTTCCCCTTTGCCCCTCATACAGGTCCTGCACGTCCTGGATGGTGCTGATGTCGTCAACGCCGCGGTCTTCCCTGAGCTTGGTGAAGCGGGGGAAGCGCAAGGCGTACCCTGACGAATACGTCGGGCTCGCCTGGATTTCCTCGTAGTTGACTTCGATGACGATGTTCGGTTTCACGGCAACGATTCTGCCTTCCGTTTTTGTCACCAGGGGCTGCAGCAGATCCGTCATTTTCTGGAACGTGACGCCGCCGTCGACGGCTTCTTCCTCTTTTTCCTTGAAGCCGGTGCCGACACGCCCGACTTCAAGCAAGTCTCCCGTATCTGGGTCGCGGACGGCGATGATGAAGGTCGCGAGCCACGCTCCGCGCTTTCCTTCACCCCATTCCGCTCCGGTGATGACTACTTCCAAAGTATCCATGACCGGCTTGACCTTCACGCCCTGCCCGACACGCGCGCCTGGCTGGTAGATGCCATTGAGATTCTTAGCCATCACGCCTTCGTTGCCTGCGTCGAGGCTCTTTTTGTAGAACGCTTCGGCAGCGGCCAGATCATCAGTAACGATTTGCTCGGCAAGCTGGATTTTCAGCGCTTGCGGGCGCCGCAGGATTGTTTTCAGCAGCTCCCGCCGTTCGTGGAAGGGCTTTTTGAGGAAGTTCGTGCCGTCGTGCGCGAGGACATCGAACAGGTTCAGTTCGACCGGGAATTTCGCGGCCATCTCTTGAATTTCATACTTGCGCTTGATGCGTTGGCTGATGTTCTGGAACGGCATATACCGTTTTGTCCTGACGTCGTAGCCGACTGCCTCGCCGTCCAGGATGAATTTTTCGCCCGTGACGTGCTCCTGCACGAGCTTGACGACTTCGGGGAATTGTACCGTGACGTCCTCGAGCCTGCGCGTGAATATCCTGATGCCGCCGTTCTTGTGGATCTGCATCCGGAAACCGTCGTATTTGTACTCGAAGGCGGCGGGTTTGCCGACGATCTCGAACGCGCTGGCGATGTCCTTGGTCTTCGGGTACAGCATCACCTTGACTGGCGTGCCGGGCGTGAGCGGGATGTTTTCCAGCGCGGCAAGGCCGCCCTCCTTGGCAGTTTTAGCAACGGAAGGGAAGTCATTCGTGAGATTGATGGCATCCTGCACTGCGTTGACATATTTAGTGTAGTTTTCACGATTGTCGTCAGGGATGACAAGCTCGTTCTTTGTCCGCTCATACTTGATGCCCGAAGCTTCGGTGAAGAACGCCCAGACAATCGCGTCGCGCATCGTTCCCTCGCCGAGTCCGACACGCAAATCTTCGAGAACAGTCCTGACGAGGTACTTGGCCTCGACGGGAGTTGCGCTCGTCAACAACTCCGCGACGAGCTGCACTTTTGCGTTCACGACGCCTGCCCCTTCCAAAGAAGCAAGCTTCCTCAGGTTGTCAAACACTTTTTTCGTTGTCAAAGGCTGGCTGAAAAGCGTGACTTGCTTCTTTTTCGCGATGAGGTCGTGCGTGGTCTGTCCAAGGTCTCCGGTTTTCTTCCAGGTTTCCTCGACTTTCGCGAGCTCGGCGCCCGTGGCAAGATTGATGGCCTTCAGAACCAATTGCGAGGCCATCCCGATGACGCGCTGATCCCACGCGGGGAAAATCCGCCCTTGCGCAAGCAGGAAGACGTGTTCCATTTCGGCCGTCGGGACTGTCCTGAGGAATTCGGACAGGATGAAGATTTTTTCGAGCCGTTTCGAGGTCTTCGTGAGCTGTTCGTAGACCTCTGCCACGTCGGCGTATTGCATAGGTTTCCGCCGAGAATGAGTGCTTATTAAGGTTTGGTCGGCGTTTGCCTGAGGAGCTTTGCGTGCTCTTCCCTCATCAGGTTCTCAAGCCCGTTGAGCTCGCCGAAAAACTCCACCAAGGCGAAGGCATCGGGACTCCTGCCGGTAGTATACAGCAGCGTGCTACCTGGCTCGTAAATGTGCCACACCTGCATACAGTTGTCCTGCGTGACGCGCTCGACGTGCTGCTGCTGAAGCATGAAGTTCTCGAAGTTCTCAATCCGGTACAGCCCGACAGCGGGTCCCGAGTACAATATCAAACGCCCCATACCATCTGTTCCCACACGAGAATATTTATAGATTTGGGACAACCTTTATAAATCGGGCAAAGCTCGTATGCACGATGCAAAAAGAGGGACCTGTTCGTATCACGCATCCCGACCAGAAGAAGCTTTCCCCGATGGATGCGATCAGGACGCGGCGAAGCGTCAGGAAATATCTCGATCTTCCCATCGAATTCGAGAAGTTGATGAGCATTCTCGACGCAGGACGGCTCGCCCCATCAGCGGGAAACCTCCAGGACTGGAAATTCGTCATCATTGTCGATAACGAAAAGCGGTTGCAGGTCGCGGAAGCGTGCCTGCAGCAGTACTGGATGGCGCAGGCTCCTGTGCATATCGCAGTCATTGCTGAGCCAAAAAAGCAGGAACGGTACTACGGCAAGCGCGGCGAGCAGGTTTATTCCCTGCTGAACGCGGGAGCTGCCCTCGAGAATATGCTTCTTGCGGCGCACGCCCAGGGACTAGGAGCGTGCTGGGTGAGCGCGTTTGAGGAATCGATTCTCCGTCGGACGCTGAAGCTTCCGGACCACGTGAATCCCGTCGGCATCGTGACGCTGGGCTACCCTGACGAGAAGCCCGTCGCGCCGATGAAATTCGAGCTGCACAATGTTGTTTTCTTCCACGAGTACGGCAACCGTGTCAAGGATGAGGCTGAAATCTTCGGCGATTATGCCAAGTACGTCTCTGAAGCTCTGCAGTTGGCAAGGAAGTGGGCCGAAAATACGCTGCAGAAATTGAAGCACGTGAAGTAGTGTTTGTCGACGACAATCTCCAGTGGAAATCAAGCCCATCTTTTATAAACGCTATATTGGTTCACAGAAGTATATTTAAATCCCGTTTAATAACCAAGAGAAAAATTGTTTTTTGTTCGGCTTGGCGGCCGGCGCAAAAAACGACTGTGGTTGGTTGGAAAATTTCGTTTGTGTCCTTTGCCTTGGCGGGCGAAAGACACATTGTTGGCGTGTTCGATAAAGTTCGTTGGCGCGAATCCGTATCGAGTTCTAGGAAGCGTTAGACTCACGCTTGCATATAAAGTTTACGTTAGTGTAAACTATATTCTGCAGGCTACAAAAACGACCAAAGAGCAAAAAACGGGGGGACCCAAATGGATTTTATCGTAGAGCGTGCGCAAAAAGCAGCACAACAGGAAGACTTGCGTGTGGGACACGCCAACATTAAGGTTATCGGTTGCGGCGGTGGCGGCAACAACATGGTGTCGTGGCTGTACAAGCGCGGCATCCAGGGCGCAGAGATCATCGCTATCAACACCGACCAGCAGCACCTCAAGATTTCTGAAGCGGACAAGAAGTTCCTGATTGGAAAGGACGTCACGCGCGGCCTCGGAGCAGGCGGATTCCCGCAGAAGGGAGCCGAAGCTGCCCAGGAAAGCATCAACGAACTGAAGGCCTCGCTCAAGGACAGCGACATGGTTTTCGTCTGCGCAGGCATGGGCGGCGGAACCGGTACCGGCTCCGCTCCGATTGCGGCGCAGGTCGCGAAGGACATGGGCGCCATCGTCATCGGCACCGTCACGATGCCCTTCAAGATTGAAAGGGCGCGCGTCGACAAGGCTGAATTCGGCCTCGCGCAGCTGCGCAAGAACTCCGACACCGTCATCGTCATCGACAACAACAGGCTCGTCCAGATCGCGGGCAACCTGCCCATCCAGCAGGCATTCGCGGTCGCGAATGAGCTCATTGCAACGATGATCCGCGGAATTGTCGAAACCATCGCAATCCCGTCTCTGGTCAACCTCGACTTCGCAGACGTTCGCGCGATTATGACGAACGGCGGCGTGGCTGCCATCGGCGTCGGCACGTCCGACACGAACAACCGCGTCACCGAAGCGGTGCGCGGCGCATTGGAGAACCCGTTGCTCGACATCAACTACGAGGGCGCCACCGGCGCGCTCATCCAGGTCGTTGGAGGTCCGGACATGACGCTGGACGAAATCAACACCGCAGGAGAGTTGATTACCGAGGCACTCGACGAGGATGCCAACGTCATCTGGGGCGCTCGCGTCCAGGATGACATGAAGGGCAAGTTCATGGTGATGACCATCATCACCGGAGTCACCTCGCCGTACATCACGGGAGCGTCCAACGTCAAGAAGGACGCGGCAATCCGTGCGGCAAAGGTCTCTGACGAGCTCGGCATCGAGATTGTCAATTAAGCTCCCCTTTGGTCGAAAGTGGTGTGTTTTCTCGTCTGCACGCTACCACCCCCAATCAACACAACCGTGCAGACGGAACAAAAGAGGAGCCCCGCAAGGGGCTTCTTTTTTTATTTTTTTAATTTGATTTGAACGAGATGAGATTGTATTCTTCCGCCCCGTAGGCCGTGATTCCCTGCTCGTGCCAAAGAACAAATTCTGCGATTCCGACATCCAGCGCGAGCTTGCTGCACATCGTGCAGTACGGTTTTCCCGCGATTTGCATTTCGTTTTTATCGTCGAGCCGGATGAAAAATAATTGACTCCCCCTTACTTCCGATGGAGCACGTGCAAGCGCGTTTCTGATTGCGCGGTCTTCAGCGTGGATGCAGCACGTTTTGTCGGATTTGAAGTCTTTGGGCAGGTCGTCTTTGAAACATTTCTTGATGCAAATATCTCCTGGCGGAGAATTCCATCCTTGGCCAATGATTTTTCCGTTTTTGGCGAGCACGGCTCCGCATTTGGAGCGATGACAGCAGGAGTTTTTGGCAAGAGTTGCAGCTGCTTCGATGAATTTCCAGTTTGATTGGTCTAAAATCCTCACGATTCATGAAAAAATATCAGGAATCAAAAAGGCCAATCTCAAGGCAGCTTGAGCAGTGCAAACCTTTAAAAGCAGACCGTCGGGAAATGGATGTATGGCATTGCATATTGTCGGCATCGGCTTGGCTGATGAGACTGACATCACGGTGAAGGGACTCGAGCTGGTGAAGAAGTCCGATTTGGTGTACTTGGAAAGCTACACGTCGCTCTTGGCCGTGGCTAGCACAAAGCTGGAGCAGTTCTACGGCAAGAAGATCATCCTCGCTGACCGAAAAACCGTCGAAATGGATGCCGAGGAAAAACTGCTGAATCCCGCGAAGACAAAGGACGTCGCGCTGCTGGTGATTGGCGATACGCTCTCCGCGACGACGCACCTGGATTTGCTTACGCGCGCAAAAGAAATGGGCATCAAGACGTCCGTGGTGCACAACGCTTCCGTCTTGACTGCAGTCGGCAAGACGGGTTTGCAGCTGTACAAGTTCGGCAAGACCGCCTCGATTCCGTTCACGCACCAGGATTACGAGCCCGAGACGCCGTACAACATTCTTGAGGAGAACGCAAGCATCGGCGCGCACACGCTGTTCCTTCTTGATTTGCGCCCCGATGAGAACAGGTTCATGACCGTCGCGGACGCAATCAGGTATTTGCAGAAGCTTGAAATCCGCAAGGGCAAGGGTTTGGTGAAGGATTCAACGATGATGGTCGGATGCGCGCGCCTCGGAAGCGCCAGCGAGCTGATTGTCGCGGGCAAGGCAAAAGAGCTCCTGAAAAAGGACTTCGGAACGCCGGTTCATTGCTTGATCATTCCGGGAAAACTGCATTTTGTGGAAGAAGACAGTTTGAAAAGCCTGCAATAGGTTTTTAAAGCATCCATTTCATTCTCAGACACATCAGGCCCATCGTCTAGCGGTCAAGGATAGGTGGCTTTGGACCACCGGACCCCGGTTCGAATCCGGGTGGGCCTATATTTCTTTTTCACCATAGGTATAAGCTTTAAATAGTCAACAGCTTTCGTCGATTCTATGTCCCTCGATGACGTCATCAATGACTTCAGCGCCCTCGGAGGGCTGCCGTTCTATGTCATCGTCACGCTCACGATGCTGCTGCTTCGCGAGTGGGGACCGTTCTGGGCCTTGGTCATCGGGGTCGTCATCGCGTACGCGGTCATCGCCGGCGTGCGTTCCGTCTACATCCGCGACCGCCCGAAGCCCGTCGAATACCGCACGTGGTGGGAGAAAATCGACGCGGGCACCGCAATCAGCATGCACGCGACAAGAGCGACGATTCTCGCAATCGTCCTGATGAACTTCTTCCGCAACATTTTCCTGAGCACGTTCCTCATCGTCCTCGCGCTCATCGTGGCGTTCACGCGCATCTGGCTGAAGAAGCACTACCCGGCTGACGCGGTCTGGGGCGTTGTTCTCGGAACCGCAATCGGCTTGCTTGTGCTCTGGACCGCATAAATCTTAATATAGTTCTTCCGTCGCTATTCCGTCGGGGATGGTCACAGCCACAAGTGTCCAAAAGTTCATTCTGTTCACGCTGGGTAGCTGGTATCTTGAGGCGAACAGGAAGCTTCCCGAACCGGTCGCAATCGTCATCTCGAAAGCGACGTTCATCGACCTGCTGATGAAAGCGAATCTCGCGGGCAAGCAGGCGCGCGCCATCTACAAGAACCTGGAAGACTTGGAAAAACAGAAGTACATCAGCTACGCGAACCGGAGCCTCGCATTGACGAAGAAAGGACAGAAACTGTTCGCCAGGCTGTACAAGGAGCTGCGCCCGTACGTCAACGTGATTCACGCCTTGAAGCAGACGAACCCGCTGAGCTACACGAAAAAAGCGCAGACCATCCTGACGCAGAAGCTGTCCGCGTCATAACCTTTTTAAACCCTCCACAGCCTTCTCGAGTCATCATCAGCCCCGTCGTATAGTGGCCAAGTATAGGAGGCTCTGGACCTCTTGACGGCGGTTCGAATCCGCCCGGGGCTATTACTGAACAAGATGGAATTGAAGAACGATCTGGAACAGCGCGCGGACGGCAAGTTCTATTGGAATCCGATTTTTGGCGAGAAGTACTGCCTCGGCTACCAGCTCGAATACCGCGACGAGCACGCGCCCCTGAAGCTCGGGTACGGGCGGTATCTCGGCAGCATTGACGGAACGCGAATGCTGTTCCGCCAGTACAACGACCGCATTTTTGTCTACGGAAGCGACGCGAGCCTTCCTGCGGGATGGTATGGCGACGTGGGTGATGATGAGCCCGTATTCCCGATGATGCGGGCATGCTTCATCGCAGAGCTCACGCATCCGGTGCGCAAGGCCGGCGTTCTCAAGATTCTCGAAAAATACAACGAGCTCGAAAGGAAAGCTGAAGAGGCTCGCAGGAAAACGTGGGCGCAGCCGATGAAGGCATAACCTTTATAAAGCCCCTTCAGGCTTTCTGACGATATCGAGCGATACGTTGGTTCAGAAATGGGCTCGCGTATACGGGAGAGAACTTCTCCAATCCTCGTTAACAACCAGACATAGGTGTAACAAATGGCAAAGATGCACAGCAGGAAGCGCGGAAGGTCCGGCTCCAAGAAACCGCTGCACAAGTCGAAGCCGAGCTGGCTCCGCGTCCAGGGCAAGGAACTGGAAATGCTGATTGTCAAGCTCGCGAAGGAAGGTAAGTCCGCCTCGCACATCGGCTTGGAACTCCGTGACAGCTACGGCGTCCCGGACGTCAAGACCGTCCACGGCAAGAGAATCACCGAGATTCTCGCTGAAAAGGGCCACGTGCCCAAGCTGCCTGAGGACCTGCTCTCGCTGATGAAGCGCGCGGCCGGGATCAGGAAGCACTTGGAAGAGAACAAGCAGGACATGCCCGCATTGCGCGGAATGCAGCTGACCGATTCCAAGATCAAGCGCCTGGTGAAGTACTACAAGGCGACCGGCAAGCTGCCAATCGAGTTCAAGTACGACCCTGCGCAGCTCAAGCTGTACACGCAGTAATCCTGATTTTGTTTTTTCTCTTTTCTTGTAGTTTATTTCTTTCTAATAACCAAAAGATATCTAGTGCCTACGCGTGACAAGCTGATAGCCGCTGAAAAACGCGTGCATGAAAATCTCGCATCTGCCGCCCAAAGCAGTTTTTTCGTTGCGTCATCAAATAGTCCAGAAACGAACGCGAAAATCGCCCGGGGTTGAGCCTGCGGAGAGCCGGGGAACATACTTCACAGAAGCCGTCGTTGGTTCATCGCAATGAACCTCGGAGTGCTGACAGGCACTCCGTTGGTGTGCGTACAATTCGAGAAAGAGTTTTACAGGTTGGTGCGGATGTGGTCGATTTTCTCGGCCACTTCGCCGCCCTTCTTGGTGAGCGTGAGCAACTTCAATCGGCCCTGCTTGTCGAAATTAATCAGACCTTCCTTTTCCATCTGCTGCAGGATTTTCACGACGTGAGAGTATGTGCAGTCGATTTGCTTTGCGAGAGAAGATGCGTACACTTCAGACTTGGCGTTTCTCAACTGGACAAGCATCATCGCGGGCTTTTCGCGGAAGAAGACCTTGAAGATCTCCTTGTTGTTCACAGCCAACCCACCCCAATTGCTTGATGCCATTTTGTGTAGTACAATACATACTTTCTAGGCTGTATTTAAACCTTTCGTTGAACCGCAACCGGACGATTTTCCGACGGAAAATCACGATTGCGATGCAATCCCCCGATTATTGGCACCACACGAAATTCTATTTAAACCTTTCGTGAAAATATCGGAAATGCGTTCCAGGAACGGAGTGCAAAGCAATTTAAACTTCGTCGAAAGGAAACAAAAACGGATGGACAAGCTGCTTTTTCCGCACGACAACATGCGCGCGGTGCAAAAAGAGATGATTGCGCTCGTGCAGCAATGCCTCGAGAAGAAAACGCCTCTCGTGGTGCACGCACCGACGGGGCTCGGCAAGACCGCGGCAACGCTCGCCCCCGCGATTTCGCACGCAATCAGCAAGGATTTGGTCGTTTTCTTCCTCACCTCGCGCCACACGCAGCACCTCATCGCGCTCAAGACCTTGGAGGAAATCAAGAAAAAATATTCCACGCCCGTCGGCGCGATTTCCATTGTTGGCAAGAAACACCTGTGCTCGCAGCCCGGCGTCTCGACGCTCCGCTCGGATGATTTCATGGAATACTGCAGAGCTTTGCGTGAGGACGGCAAGTGCAGCTTCTACGTCAACGCGCGCGACGCGGGCAAGCCGACGAAAAAGGCGGAGTTCGTCGCCGGAGAACTGCTGAAGGAGCTTCCGCTGCCGAGCGAGAAAATCCTGGAGCGCGGCACCGAGCAGGAGATGTGCGCGTACGAGCTCACGCTGATGCTCGCGGGAAGCGCGAAAGTCATCGTCGCGGACTACAACCATTTGTTCAACGCGAGCATCCGCGAGGGACTGCTGGCCAAAATCGGCAAGAAGCTCGAGCAGTGCGTCATTATCATCGATGAGGGCCATAACCTGCCCGGCAGGATCCGCGAGCACCTCACCCAGCGGCTGAGCAGCGTGATGCTGAAGCGCGGCATCACGGAGGCGAAGAAGTACGATTATCCTGAAGTGCTCGAGATTCTCGTGCAAATCCAGGACATCATGAATATGCTGTCGAAAGGGATGTTCCGCAACCAGGAGCGCCTCGTCACCAAGGACCAATTCATGAACGAAGTGAAGAAAATCAAGGATTTCGAGGAGATGAAAGTGCTGCTTGAGTTCGCGGCAGACGGCATCCGCGAGGAACAGAAGACAAGCTCCGTGGGAAGCGTGCTCTCGTTCCTGGAAGGATGGAATGAGGGTGACGAGGGCTACAGCAGGATTCTCTCCATCAAGGATTTCCGCGGCGAGTCCGTAACGCTGCTCTCGCACCGCTGCCTCGACCCGTCCATCGCGGCCAAGGAAGTCATCGGCAAGGCGCACTGCACCATCCTGATGTCCGGCACGCTGACGCCGACCTCGATGTTCACCGACGTTCTCGGATTTAATGACGACACGGTCGAGAAGGAATTCCCGAGCCCGTTCCCGGTCGCGAACAAGATGAGCCTCATCGTTCCGGGCGTGACGACGAAATTCACCGAGCGCTCGGAATCGCAGTACAAGAAAATCTCTGACACGTGCTGTTCCATCGCGAATGAAATCAAGGGCTGCAGCGCGATTTTTTTCCCGAGCTACGCGATTATGGAAAGCGTCGCGAAGTATCTCGTCGAGGACTGCGTCAAGACTGTCTTCACCGAGGACCCGCGCGCCACCAAGGAAGAACGCCAGCAATTGCTCGAGCGCTTCGCGAAGTACAAGGACCTCGGCGCGGTGCTTCTCGGAGTCGCCGCGGGGAGCTTCGGCGAGGGCGTCGATTTGCCCGGCATCCTGAAGAGCGTCATCGTCGTCGGGATTCCGCTCGACCGTCCTGATTTGGAAACGCAGGAACTCATCAAGTATTATGACCGGAAGTTCAGGCGCGGCTGGGACTACGGCTACATCCTTCCGGCGATCACGAAGACGCTGCAGAACGCCGGACGTTGTATCCGTTCCGAAACCGATCGCGGCGTGCTTGTCTTCCTTGACGACCGCTATGCGCTGCCGATGTACTCGCGCTGTTTCCCGAAGGACTGGAACCCCGTCGTTGCCGTGAACCCCGTCCCGTTCGTGAAGAAGTTCTTCGCACAGCAATGACCTGGTCTCGGGAAGCAGGGTCTCCGCGCCTGCACCCCGCACGTTCTGCCCCAGTACCATTGTCGCGCCGGACTTCTTTGGAACGAACGACGTTACGGAAAAACTGCGTGGGATGGCAGGCTGAAGTGCAGCACCCCAGGCATGGCGCGACAGAAACGCAGGCAAACGCCGAGATGAGGCCGCTTGCACAAGTTTTATAAATTCTCAAAAGGGTTTTCAGGCAAAAGGAGATGATGATTATGCCCAAGAAATCCAAGAAGGTTGTCGCAAAGGACGCCAAGACCGGCAAGAAGCTCACGTTCGAGGATGACGACGAGCCGTTGGAAGAGGTTTCGTCGCACACGGAACAGGACGGCGAGGAACTCACCAAGGAAGAGTACCGCACCAAGATTGAGGCCGGCGAGGCCGAGGAAGACGTCTATACGGATGAGGGCCGCGCCGAGCTCGAGGAAGACGACGAGATTGAGCCGTGGGAAGAAGGCTTCAGCAAAGGCGCCCAGCCAGACAGGCACCACAAGTAAATGGAACGCCTCACGGAAGGAAGGGTTTCTTTTTTCGCTCCGGTTTCTAAAGTCGTCTCGAAAGAGCTTCCGGTATTCTACAATCCCGCGATGGGAATCAACCGCGACATCTCCGTGGCGCTCATCCGCGCGCTGGACCGGAAAAATCTCGTCATTGCCGACCCGCTCACGGGCACGGGCGTGCGCGCGCTGCGGTTCCTGAAGGAACTGCCTGCTGCCGCCATCGATGAACTGCGCGTGAACGACGGCAACCCGAAGTTCCCGGCGCTGTTCAGGAAGCAGCTTGCGCTGAACAAGCTCCCTTCAAAGAAAATCGTCGCGAAGAACGAAGACGCGAACAAGTTCCTGCTCGAAGGGCCCGGGCTCGACTACATCGACGTCGACCCGTTCGGCTCGCCCAACCCGTTCCTCGATGCCGCGTGCAAGAAAATCGCGCGCGACGGCATTCTCGCAATCACCGCGACGGACACCGGCGCGCTCGCCGGCAGCTTTCCTGACGCGTGCAGGAGAAAGTACTGGGCAGAACCTCTGAGAAATGAACTGATGCACGAGGTCGGCTTGCGCATCCTTGTCCGGAAGGCGCAGCTTGTCGCGATGCAGTACGACCGCGCGCTCGTGCCGGTGTTCTCGCACGCCACCGACCATTATGACAGGATTTACCTGCACGCGGAAAAATCAAAATCCTACGTCAAGAACCTGCTCGACCAGCACGGCTACCTGGTATACTGTCCCGCGTGCCTGAACCGAGCGACCTCACGGCTGAACGCGGCCGTCTGCCATTGCGGGACGCAAATGCACGCAGCAGGCCCGATGTGGCTCGGGATGCTGTGGAACCACGCGCTTGTCGGCAGGATGATAACAAAGGTTGAAGGCGCAGCAGAAAAGCTTGTGGGAACGATTCACAAGGAAGCCCACATCCCGATTGTCGGGTTCGTGGACATCCATAAAGTGTGCAAGTTATACAAGCTGACCGTGCCGAAGTCGGAAACCGTCATCAACGAGCTGAAATCGCGCGGCTACCACGCCACGCCGACACACTTCTCGCCGACCGGAATCAGGACGGATGCGCCGTTTGAGGATGTGAAAGACATCATTATCAGGCAAAGCGAGCAGGCATGACCTCGTACGTCGCGTTTCTCCGCGGCATCATGCCGATGAACCCGAATATGCACGGAGAGAAGTTGCGCTCTTTCTTCAAAAGTCTAGGATTCAAGAATGTCAGGACCGTCATCGCGAGCGGTAACGTGCTTTTTGAGAGCCCGTCAAAGGACGCGAACGCGCTGGAAAACAAAATTGAGCAGGAGCTTCCGAAACGGCTGGGCTTCCCGAGCGCCACGTTCGTCCGGAGCCGCGAGTACCTGCAGAAACTGTACGCCTCAGACCCGTTCAAGGGCAAGCAAGACACGCCCACGAGCCGGCTGAACGTCACTTTCAAGAAAAAGGGTGAAATTTTCACAATCATCAATCCTCAAAGCGCGAGGACTCCCGAAGTGATGGCGAAGCTCGAAAAGGAGAACGGCAAGCAAATCACGATGCGGACCTGGAAGACTGTCGCGAAAGTGCTTGCGAAGTTCGAATCCTAGAATTATCCGAGCGCGCGGTCAATCCTGATCGTCTCGACCGACTCGATGCCCTTGACCTTCTTGATGTGGGCCTCGAGCTCGTCCGTGCCGCCCTTCGCCTCGTCCATCTGGAACGTGGCTTCGATGGCCTTCAAGCCGAAGGCGAACGGCTTGACTTCAAAGTGCGGCTTGGTTCCGACCTTGAGAATCTCTGCCTCGATGCCCTTTTGCGCTTCAGCCAGGTTGACATCCGGCGCAGTAGGCATGATGCGGAACGTGATGATGACGTACGCCTTGCCCATACTAGTTCGGACCCGAGAAACCGCATTCCTGGCAGTTGTAGCGCGCCGCGATTTCACGGCAGTGCGCGCAGCGCCAGATTTCCGTCTTGCCGCAGCTGGGGCACATGAACTTGATGGCTCCCTTCATGTTCGCCACGGGCGTCTTGCACGATGAGCAGATTGCTTTCATAACGAGGGAAAGCAAGGAGGGGGTTTAAAAAGCTTATGGTGGGCGGCGTAAAACAGGCTCTTAGGCCGCGAACAACCCCGGAATGATTGTCGCGGCGGAAGTCTTAGAAACGAACGACGTCACGACAAGACTGCTTGGGACGGGAAATGCGGGGGAGAACGCTACGGCAAGGCATTTCCCGCCACTCCGCAGTAATAATAAAAGAATATAAATGCCCTTCAGGTCAAAACAGGCTATGGGTAAGAAAAGGGGGTCAAAGGAAGGTGGACTGTTCTCGTTTCTCCATGACGAGCAGGTAAAGCCGCCGCAGCTCCCCCCTTCGATTGACCGCTACGAAAAGCTTCTCCGCCAGAAGGAAGTCCTGCTGGCATCACACGACCAACAGCTCCAGAAGCGCGAAGCTGCCCTCAAGCACCACGAGAACCAGATCAAGGACCGCGAAATCACGCTGCACAAGAAGGAACGGTCGTTCCACGACAAGGACCGGATCATCAAGGAAGTCACCGCAAACCTGCACCGCGCGGAAACCCGGCGCGACAACATCCTCAAGGACATCGAGTCGCTGGAGTCCAAGCGCAAGGAAATGGAATCCGCGCTCAAGGAAAAGCACAAGGCATCACTTTCTGAAATAGAACAGCACATCGACGCAAGAAAAGCCGCCGCCAAGAAAGATCTCGCGGATATGGAGCACAAGCTCCAGACGACGCACGAGCTCATCGCGAACAGGAGACAGGAGCTCCACGCCATCGAGAAGGACTTGCTCCAGAAGCGCGAGCTTCTCGGCACGGGAGAGCGAAGCCTTTCGAAGAAGTACGAGGAGCTCACCCATTTGCAGCACGGCCTCGACACGCGGCAGCGACTGCTGGACACCAAGGAACGCGTGCTGAACGAGAAGGAAGCGGGGCTGCTCGACCTCGACAAGCAGCTCACCAAGAAAGTCAAGCTCATCGCGGACAAGGAAAACACACTTGAATCAGTCATTGCAAGCAGGGAGAAGCGCGCCAAGGAGCTCGAGGCCGAGCGCGCGAGCCTTGAAAAGAAGAACGCCGCAATCATGAAGGACATCATGGTGTCGCGCGCGGAACTGCATTCGCTCGAGCACGACATCCAGAAGCGCCGTGCCCAGCACGTTGGCAGCAAGCAGGCCATCGCGAAGAAGTTCCAGCAGCTCGAAGGCTGGGAGAAACAGCTCGCCAACCAGAACAAGCTCCTGAAAGAGAAGGAAAAGGCGCTGCGCGGCAAGGAATCCGCGCTCGGCACGCTGGAGCACGAGCTGAACAACCGGCGCACGGGCCTGAACCATCAGGAACAGCGCATCACGAGCCTCAAGGAAAGCGTCGACCAGGAATCCCAACTGCTTGAGCGGAGATACGAGCAGGCCGAGAAGCGCGCGGAAGAGCGCAAGGCCGAGCTCAAGGCAATCCAGAAGGCGGTTGACGAGAAGGCCTCGCTCGCCGAGTCGCGCGTTTCAGAGAAGTCATCCAAGGAGCACGAAGCGCTCGTTGCGAAACGCAAGGAAATGGAGGCGCACGTCGCAAAGCTCCGCGAAGAGGCAAAGCAGACCACCAAGGAGCTTGCGAAGAAGGAAAACCTGCTCAAGCACCTCCAGGAGACACTCACTATCAAGAGCCGGCAGCTGTCCAGGCTCGAACACGATGTCGAGAAGCGCCAGCAGCTCCTCGAAAAGAAGGAGAAGGCGCTTACCGGCAAGGAATCCGATACGACTGCGCTCGACAAGGAGCTGGACAAGAAGCAGAAGGAGCTCGCGAGACGCGAGCAGGAGCTTGCCCAGGAAGAGCTGGTGCTGTTGAAACATAAGAGCTCGGTCGAGGAAGCCCGCGAGGAGCTCGAAAAGATGCGCAACGCGCTCGAGGAAGAGCTCAAGGGGCGGCGCGCAGAGCTCGCGGATGTCGAATCACGCTGGAAGCAGGAAATGGACGCCCTCTCGCAGGCGAGAGCCGAAATCCGAAAGGAGAAATCATCATTGCGCACGCTCGTGCAGGGCGACCTGAACGCGCTGAGCGAGAAGGAAGACGAGCTGGTCAAGGCGGTCAAGGAATTCGAGAAGGACCGCCGGAAGCTCGCTACCGAGGAAGACCGGCTTGTCGCGCGTGTCCGCGAGCTGGAGCGCACGGCACACGAGCACGGCAAGGTCGAAGCGCAGTTCAAGGCCCGCGAACAGGCTTTGGTGAATTTCGAAGACGCGCTGAACAAGAAGGAAGCGATTCTCAACAAGTCGTTGAAGCAGGCTGAGGAAGCCCGCAAGAAGGCTGAAGAGCTGCGCGCCAAGATTTCCAAGGTCAAGGAAACCAAGGCTGATATCAAGCGACTCACGTTTATCCGCAACGAGCTGGAATGGACGATTGAGCGCGAGTCACGCAAGGTCATCGCGTTGGGCGGCAAGCTGCACCATTTGGAAGAGAAAGTGCAGGTCGCTAAGCATCCCACGGCGCCCAAACAGAAGATTTCAAAGCAGCCAATGCCGCACAAGCTCACTCCTGCAGCGCCCGAAGAGCCAGGAATGATGGAAGACCATCAGGAATCAGGCATCGCTGCCGCACGACCATCGGAAATCCCGCACCTGCTCAACCAGGCGCACGACGCCATCACCGCGAACGATATGCAGACCGCAAAGCGCGTGCTTGAGAAGCTGCAGCACGTCCACGCGCAGCTGAAGAACATTGAGGCCAAGCGCACGCTCGGCTACGAGATTCTTGACATCAAGGCTTCCATCAAGCTTGCCGCCTTGTCGTAAGGGCGTTGTTTTCTATCCGGACTGATTCACCCAGGAACAGATGCGCGACAGTGACGTTTGTTTTCGTATGTTCGGTGATTCTTTCTGCAGTTACTATGCCGCCTGCTAACGCGAGAAAGGGCACAAGATTGTCCGCGAGGTGCTCGTCCGCGGGCGCGTTGGAGTTCATCGCCTCAAGCAGCCTTCGGACGGCCGTCTTGCCTACGGTTTCTGCGGGGAATCCTTTCTGCCCGAGCGCATCCGCGCCCAACCGGATGGGTCTGATGCTGTTGATATCGTCCGCATTCATTGAATAGACCGCCCAGAGCGTGATGCCTGAGCCGGTGCTGGCTGTTTCTGAGTATTCCGAGCGGATGCGCACGTCAGCCTTGGCGAGTGCGTCTTGGGCGCCGTGCGCCTGCCTTTCGGCAACCCGGCTGCTTTCAAGATCTTTTGAGGCGTGCGAAACGCCCCGGATGAATACGAGACTGCCTTGTTCCGTGAGCTCAATGGGCTGAAGCTGTTCGCGTACTGCTGCCGCGAATTCATTCCACGTCGCAAATGAAGAACGGTGCAGCTTGGGTTTCACGAAGAGCTCCACTTTTCCTTGGCCTGCGGGTGCATAGCCGCGCCTGAGCACCTTGAACTCGACTTTTTCGGCCCAGGGACGGACGTGCGGAAGGAGCACTTCGGCAAAATAGTCGACGGGCATCGCAAAATTGACATCTGTCCCTCCGGTTATCGTGATTCGCGAGGGCTTGTCCGCGAAAAGCGCGGGCAAAAGAAGCGATTGGAGCAGGAGCGTGACGCTTCCCGCGGTGCCGATGTCGATGTCCATCGTGCCGCCCTTGATGGCGCGCGGGTAAAATAAAAGGGTCTGCGCCCCGGGTTCAGCACCATCAGCCGTTCCTTGGCACAATTGTGCGGTTGCCTTGATCGCCGCGAGATGCTGCGGCCGCAATCCGGGATTCTCGCGCCCGGCGCGGATGTTCTCCATCCTGAACGCGGTTCCCGTCAGCACCGAAAGCGCGAGCGCCGTGCGGAGCACCTGTCCGCCGCCTTCGCCCTGAGAGCCATCTATGGTGAGCATAGGGTCTCCAGAAACGCGGGTATATTTATGCGCTTGGGAACGCGACGAAAATCTCCGCATTGGCTCCCTTCACGTCCTGCCCCGGGCCGGTTTTTGCGTTCGTTCTAGCAGAAGTCGATAACGCAACAAAACTGCCGGGGACGGGAGTTGTGGGCACAGGAACGATTGAGAACGAAAAAATGAAAATAAAAAAAGAAAATAAATGGCTTATCCGAGCGCCGCGAGGTCCTGGTCGAGCGAATCAAGTTCGCTGGTGTCCAGTTCCTCGTTCAACGAGTCGAGTTCCGAGAGGTCGCTCTCGAATTCGGAGACGTCCATTGCGGTGGCCTCCGGCGTCACGGTTTCCTGCACAGGCGCCTGCCTTGCGCAGCCGACCGCGAACACCATCAGCAGCGCGAACGCGACTATCCACGTTTTCATCAAATCACCTTTTTGGTGGTTCAAACGTTTGGCCGTTTAAAAACCTTTAGGTCTTTAGACGGTGACGCCGACGTTCGCATCGACTTCAACGGTGACGTTGACGTCGTCGGAGTCATCCTCGTCGGATTCCTCTTCGTCCTCTTCGTTGCTTTCGGATTCGTCGTCTGCGGCATCTTCGGCTTCTTCAGATTCCGCTTCGTCAGATTCCTCTGATTCTGCATCATCGTCAGCCTCGTCCTCAGCGTCCTCAAGGGCGCTGCCCGAGGTTGACGCGCGGATGCTCTTCACGATTTCCTTCAGGATGCGATGGGCCTCCTTCAGGTCCTGGTGTGCCGCGCGCATCGCTGCGTTGGCTTCCTGGACGCTGCCTGCATCAAAGAGCTCTTTTGCGCGCTCCCAGTTGCCGTTGGCACTTGCGAGTTCCGCGTCAAAGTCGACCTTCAAGTCTGCAGCGACGGAGACATCAAAGCCCCTGCCTTCCAGGTTCTCGAGCATCCTGTCCAGCTTGTCCGACAGGCTTTCCATGCGCTCGACAACGTTGCCGATGCGCTTGTTCACGACGTGACCGACGCCCTTCCTGAGGACTTGCTGGGCCTCCTGCCATGCATCGCGCAGCTCTGCGGCTGCGGCGCGGATTTCTTCGCGCGTTGCCGTCTCGGGGTCAAGCGCATCGACGGTTGCCTGTGCCGAGACCATCGCCTCGATGGCTGCGTCGATTTCCGCAAGCTTGGCGTCCTTGTCATCGACATCGGATGCTTCAACCTTCTCGCGGAGGCTGTTCAGCAATTCCAATACCTTGTCGGTTGCGGCAAGGAGGAAGTCCTGCTTTTCGGCGGGAGTTCCGCGGCCGCCGGCAATCTTGGCGCGCGCTTCCGCGAAATCTGCGCGGGCCTGCAGCGCGTTTGCGCGCGTGTCCGCGATCTTTTCGCGCGTCTGCTGCATCTTTTCGCGCGCGGCCTGCATCCTATCGCGTGCGTTGACGCGTGTGTCCGTGGTCACTTCCGCGTCCGATTCAACCTCTGTTTCAGTGGTGTCCTCGGCCGTTTCCTGTGCGAACACCGCCGGAACTGCGCTAATCACCAGGAGCGCAAGCACCAGCAATGCATTCAGTTTCTTCATCATTGATGTCCCTCCATTTTGGGTTTGTGAGCATAAAACGGCCGGGGGTTCTCCCCGCCGCCCACACCATAGCCCATGATGTAGTGATGGTCGAAGGGGATTCGCCATCAGGTCCAGCAATGCGAACTGTTGTTTATAAACAAACTTGCGGAATGCTTTCTGAGACTGGCGTAAAACACCGAATGAAGCTTTATTGCGCGCGTAGAAAACTTTATAGGAAGTCGGGCGAAAAACCCAACCTCCGCAATTCATTTATATATCACCTTGCATTTGCCTGGCGTATGGGGGGACGTTGGATAACCATCATGTTCTTGCTCGCCTTGACCGCGAGCGCGGTAGAGGCAGCCCGTATCCACGGGACCGTGTACAACATCGAGCTCGACCCGGTGAAGAATGCGCGCGTGGAAATCAACACCGAGCCCAAGCAGGCATACATCGCGACTGACGGATCATACTCATTCACGGTGCCGAACGGCGAGTACAAGCTTGCGGCGCGCATCATCAGGAACGGCACCACCACGGCGTACGCTGCCGAGGAAATAACGGTGCAGGCCGATGGCGACTACGTGCTCGACCTGATTGTCTTCCCTGAATTTACCGAGGAGGAAATCCTGGTGAGCGCGGAGGAGATTGACTTGGACGAGGTGCAGTTCGGTGATGTGCCGTCCCCCTGGCCGCGCCTGCTGCTGGTTGTCGGCATCTTTGCGCTGCTCCTTGGCGGAAGATACGCTTGGAAAAAACGCACCAGTACCCTCGCGCCAAAAATGCCTCCCGTTGAGGCTGTTGCGCAACCCGTGGAACTTCCCGCCACCGAGAAGGACTATTCCGCGGAAATCCTTGAGTTCATCAGGCGGCAGGGCGGAAGGACGACGCAGAAGGACATCCGCAAGAGCTCGCCGCTGAGCGAGGCGAAGATTTCACTTATCGTGGCCGAGCTGGAGCACAAGGGGCTCATCGAAAAGATAAAGAAAGGCCGCGGCAACATCATTGTCCTGAAATGATTCTCATCGTGGGTGTGGACCCGGGAACGACCGCGGGCTACGCAGTGCTTGACACAAGCGGCAGGCTCGTTGCAGCCGGGGCCTCAAAGGAGCTCGACCTTGCATCCCTGATCGCGGCAGTTGAGCCGTTGGGCAAGGTGCTCTATGTCGGCACGGACAAGGCAAAGGTGCCCGGCTTCGTCGCATCGTTCGCAGCCAAGTTCGGGGCCAAGGTCATTGCCCCTTCCGAGGATTTGCGGCGCGAGGACAAGCGCGTGATGACGCTTTCGTTCGACGCGCGTAATGACCACGAGCAGGACGCGCTTGCCGCGGCATTGTACGCGCTGAAGCAGGCGCAGCCTTTGCTCACCCGCATCGCCAAGTTCATCGATGCCGTCGGGAAGCCGCACCTGCTCATTCCGCTCACGGAACTCGTGGTAAAGCATAAGTTCAGCATCCGCGCGGCCCACGAGCTGCTGGAAAAGCCCGAGGACACGCCCGTGATTGCGGAGGCCGTGCAGGAAAAGCCGTTGCAGCGCAAGGATTTTGTCAAGCTCTACAACCAAGTCGTTGAGCTGCGGCGCGAAAAGGAAATGCTCCAGGAGCAGAACCGGAAACTCATCCGTGCGCTTGGCAAGTCCAAGGAAAGGAAACCGGTGGTCGTACGCGAGGCAACCCCGCTTTTGGCTCAGAAAGACAGACGAATCGCCCAACTGGCAAGCCAGCTCAACACGAAGGAGCAGGCGTTGCAGGCGTACGAGCGCAAAGTTGCGGAAGTATACGAACTGTTGGTGCGCGTCCAGGACTTGCTGATTCTCAAGCGGTTCAAGAACCTGGGCACTGCCGAGGTTGAGCGCAAGATGAAGCTGCTGCACGTGAAGCCCGGGGACGTGCTGCTTGTGGACAACGCGGACGAGTGGAGCCCCGCGGGCGTCGCGATGCTCAAGGAGCTCATTGGCGTAATCGTGGCGAAGCAGGCCAGCAAGTCCGCGCATCAGCGTTTGCCGTTCACCGTCATCGAAGCAAAGCGGCTGTCCATCAGGGAAAACCCGCAGTTCGGCTTCGTCGCGAAGAAGGAATTCGAGAAGGAGAAGGACAGCAGGGAAGTGCTTCGCAAAATCATCGAGGACTACCGCAAGGAGCGGGGATTCTGATGTCGCGCGTTCCCGGAATCTGCAGGATGGGCGCGGCAATCTGCTCGTTCGCCGAGACGCCGTTCCTCAAGGTGGAAGGTGCGAAGAATATCGTTGATGGGACCGCGATTTATGTGCTCAAGCACCAGTCCTACCGCGACATCTGGGGGATGGGCGTCGTGCTGTACCGGCACGCGCGTGCCTACGCATATTATCCGATGAAGTCTTCGCTGCCAAAATGGCTGCTGGAGCCGTTCGGCGGCATCAGCATTTACCGGAGCGAGGACATCAAGAAGCTCCTGCGGAAGGAAACTGATGAAACCAGGCGCGAATCGCTGAAGCTCGCGCTGAAGCAGAAGACCCGCGAGCAGTTCAACACGCTTGCCGAAATCATCAGGACAGACGATAAGAATTCATCAGTCGTCATCTGCGCCGAAGGCCACCGCTACCGGAACTGCGTCGGGCCGCTCCATCGCGAAGGCATCAATATGCTGCTGAGCGCCGAGGACCTCCCCGTTGTTCCCGTTGGCACGGAGTATCACGGCTGGCGCGCGACCTTCCGGCTGGGCGAGCCGAGAAAATACGGCGCGCTCACCGAAAGCGTTGCCGAGGAGCTGAGAACGGAGTTGGGCGCGCTCTCGCGCTGCCCGGTGCTTATTTCTTCACGTACCGGGAAAGTTCGTGCAGTTTGAACATCTTCTTCTTGCCCGACTGCAAATCCTGAGCCCGCACCTGGTTGCCGACGTGCAGCACTTTCCAGTCGCCGTCCTCCGTCGTTATGACGTCCCCGACGCGGAACGGGAGCTGGCGGAAGAGCACGGTGACGCGGTAGAGCACCTTGTACGTCATCCGGTCGCGGGAGTACAGGCGCTTGCTGACGATGACTTCGCCGGGAAATTTCTCCTTGAGTTTCTTGCCCAGGGAGAGGAGATAGTGATTGTCGTCCAGGTACAGGTCGTACCCGTTCTTGAGGATTTTTTCCTTGGCGATGTGCGCCTTGCCGTCGCGCTCAATCGTGTCATATACCCAGTCATAGATGTCCTGGCCGGCGTCGCGCAGCTGCAGGATGCCCTGGAAGTACTCGGAATGGCGGGACTGCTCTTTCATTGCAGCCCCTCGCGGATTGCCTTGAGTTCCTCCGGCGTCATCAGCAGCAGTTTCGCGCGTCCGCGCTCTTTCTGCACGAGCTTGTTGACCGCGTCTTGAACGGGAATGTCGGTGATGCCCGCAAGCTCGAGGTCTGCAATCGTCTCGAAAAGCTTCCTGCGCTTGTCCTTGCTGTCCTTCGCGAGGACCTTGTCAAGCGCCTGCTGGAGCAGCTCCTTTTGGGAAAGCCTGCCTTCCGCCTTCTTTTTCTTGAGCTCGCGCTGTTCCTTCATCGCGGGATTTTTCATCTCCTCGACGACCTTGATGAAGGCTTCCTTCTGTGCGGACGTGAGGCTGCCGAATCTGATGTACTGGCTCTTGATGCTCCTGAGGAAGGAAGATTCCTGATAGAACTCAACGGGGATGTCGAAGAGCTTGCGCATCTTCGGGTTTGCGATGGGCTGGTTGATCTCCTTCATCTGGCATTCCGCGCAAATCGGGAACTGCTTTGACGAGGTCATCGGGACCATGTTTTTCCTGCACCGGACGCAGCGCTGTTGGAATCGGATGGGCATACGACGAGAGGCTGGAAATAGATTTATAAACCTATAGTATTGGTTTTCGGCAATGGATAAGAAGACCGTGAAAAACAGGCTGGAAGACGGCAAGACGAGCGTCACGCTGCACCACGATGTCGAGGTCAAGGCAGGGGAGCCGGAGAAGCAGAACTTCTGGCGGAAACTCTGGTGGTTCATCTGGGAGGACAACAGCGTCTGGAGCTGGCTCGTCAATATCCTGCTCGCGTTCATCATCATCAAGTTCATCGTCTATCCGCTACTCGGCGTTGCGCTGGGCACGGCGTTCCCCATAGTCGCGGTGGTCTCCGGCTCGATGGAGCACGACGGGAGCTTTGACGACTGGTGGGAAAGCGGCTGCAACGCGAACGAGCAGGCCGACATTTACGCCCAGCACGGCATCACGAAGGAGCAGTTCCAGGACTTCCGGTTCCCGAACGGCTTCAACAAGGGAGACATCATGGTTTTGTACAGGCCGGAGGACATCCAGCCGGGCGATGTCGTCGTGTTCGGCGTGCAGGGAATGGCAGACCCCATCATCCACCGCGTTGTCGACACGAACGGCGTGCTGACGACGAAGGGCGACCATAACTGCGCATCCGCAGGGTTCGAGCAGGACATTCCGCAGGAAGCGCTTGTCGGCAAGGCCGTGCTCAGGATTCCGCTGCTGGGCTGGATCAAGATCGCTGCCGTCGAAGGCCTGAAGATAATCACCGGGAGAGCGTAAGATGCTGTTCTGTCCGAAATGCGGCACGATAATGATGCCGAAGACTCACAATGGGAAGCGCGTGCTGGCGTGCGTGAAGTGCGGCCACACGGCCGGAGCGGAAAACGTCACGCTCAAGGAAGAGGTCAAGCACAAGGCCAAGGAAGTCACGGTCATCGAGAATGACGCCCCGCAGCTGCCGTTGGGCGAGTACAAGTGCAAGAAGTGCGGTCACCCGAAGTCCTATTTCTGGGAGTTGCAGACGCGCTCGGCCGACGAACCCCCGACGAGGTTCTTCAAGTGCGAGAAGTGCAAGTACACGTGGAGAGAGTACAAGTAGACGTGGCGAAAATCTCGGATAGCCAGTTTTCAGGGGCTGTTGTCGCGTCGGTTTCTACAAACTTAGATGACGCAGCGACAAGACTGCCTGGGACGGGAAACGTAAGGGTCTGAACGTATGCAGCTGGCAGAACACATCCGCAATGGAAAACTCGCGGTTCGGGTCAAGCCCAACGCGAAAGAAACCAAAATCCAAGGCTATGACGACGGGCGCAAGGCCGTGCTTATCGATGTCGCGGCTCCTCCCGAGGACGACAAGGCGAATGTCGAGCTCCTGAAGTTCCTTAAGCGCGAATTGGGAAAACCGGTCCTGCTCCACTCAGGCGCCACGTCCCGCGAAAAAATCATCAGCGTCCCGTAAAGTTTCCGGATTTCTTTCAGAAACACATTTTTAAGCTGCAGTCTCATACGATGGAATGTCGAACGTCACGCTCATCCTCGTCAATGGCACCACGATAAACTGCGTCCAGGCGCATTGGCGCACCATCCAGCTGCTCATCAGGAGCGGGTTCGAGGGCGTGGTCTGGCAGAAATACCATTGGGACCAGAACCTTGACGCGGGCTATATCCTCATCGACCTGAATTCAGGCCTGGTGCTGAACGAGCAGGACGCGTTCGCGCTGCAATTGCCGGCCTAGAATGGGAAGACGCTTCCTATTGCGCTGAGAAAGAGCACGAAGCCCGCGAACGCGGTTCCCGTGGCTCCGGCGAGGAAGAGCAAATGAAGGATTTCAGCAAGCATGCGTGTTCTTGCTCAGGTTTTGCTTTAAATGCGTTATGAATTTCGGAAAGCTCAGCCGTGCCTACTGAAAAAATCAAGCTTCGACTGCTTCTTGTCGAATTCCTCAAGGTACTTGGGCGGCTTGATTGCCTTGAACTCGAATCCCCAGTCCTCAAGCATTTTCTGCGCGTTCTCGGTTATCTTGGGGGCCGCGAGGATGCCGCGAATCTTGGTGACGCCTTTCGTGACCATCATCTTCTCGACGTACCTGCGAAGCTGCGTCACGGCCGAGAGGTCGGCGCAGTACCGTTTGCACTCGACAATCGTGAGGTTGCCGTCCTTGTCCGTGCCGAAGACGTCGATGAAGCCATACTTGGTCTGTTCCTCGCGCGACACGGGGCGGAATCCTTCCTCAATCAGCTCAGGATTCTCGTAGAGCATGTTGCTCATGTCCTCCTCAGTCCCGGCGACGACGATGGTCTGCGTGTCCTCCAGCTTGTGCGAGTTGTAGAAGTGGATGCGCTCAATCGTGATGTCGAGGAATTCCTTCAATGGCAGGTTCTTGCTCTTCACGAGCAGTTTGCCGTCATCGAAAACGACCGTGTGCGCGGTCTGTGGCTTCATGTAGTTGATGGGTGCGTTGCCGGTGGGCTGGTGGACGAGGATTGCCTTGTCCGATTTTATCATCACGAGCCGGTCGCCTGACGCGAGAAAGCTTTCCGCCCGTCCCGAATAGCGGATGGAGCAGGTGCACGCCAGGACAACGGTCTCGTTGCGGTTCAATGCGTCCGCGAGAAGCGTGGCGTAATCCTGGAGTTGCATACGGTTGGAGGAAAGCTGAGCATTAATAAGAGTTACGCTGGAATCTTGGCCGCGTGCCTGAGGAACGCGTCGACGCGGTTGAGGAACATATCGACCGAAGGGTAGGTGTTCCAGATGTGGTTGTCCTGGGGGACAAGATTGCGCACCGCCTCAAGGCTGTAGCCGGTGCCGTCGCCGCGGAACTGGAGCGCTTCTTCCGTCACGAATTCAGAGAACGTCATCGGCGGCCTGCCTTGCTCCCCGCGGGAGGCGTAGCGCTCGTACCTTGTTTGCTCGGGGGCGTCAAACCACGCGAACACCCCTCCCTGCTCCTGAAGGTATTTTGCTTCTGCGGGATGCCTCACGCTGGCGATGACGCCGAGGGACGTGCCCATCGCGCGCAACTCCTCGTGCGCGAGTCTCGCGAGGATGTGCTGGCCGTATGCACTGCGGAGTTCGTTCCCTTTCACGCGAAGGGCCGCATTTGATGCGCCCGGCGGGAGGTATGTCCGGATGATGTCCGAAAGCGTGCGCTTCACCGCGCCGTACTTCTGAACCGTGTAATCCGCGGCGCTGTCCTTTCCGGACGCGCTCGTGCCTGCGTAGACGATGAGAATCAACAGCCCGCCCTCCGGTAGACGTCGTGCAATTCGGGAAAGAGCTTGAGGAACACTTCCTCGCCGCGCGCGATGAGGTCCTTCTTTTCCTTGTAGTTGTTCCAGATGCGGAACTCGTCAGGAATCATCGCGCGCACTTTGGTGAGGTTGAGGAACGGCCCTTCGCCGACGAATTGCGTCTGCTGGTCTGCGACAAATTTCTCAAGTGACGGAAGCGGTCGCCCGTCATCTCGCTTTTTCCTGCGCTCATAGAGGAATTCGAAATCGCCTGCGACGTACATCAGCTTCCCGCCGTGTTCAAGGATGCGTGTTGCCTCGGCGGGATGGCGCACGCTCGTGAGGATGAGGCCGGGACATTTTTCTGTGATCGCGGCCTCGATGGTCCAGCGGGCAAGGGCGTCATAGCCTTCTTTCTCGCGGACAAAGTCAGCTTCGGTGCGGATGGTGCTGTCGGAAATCCCGGGATTGCCGTATCCCTGCCGGATGATGTCGGAAAGCGCGACTTTTGCCCACCCGAGCTTGTCCGCGAGGTGGTTCCCGATGGTGTCTTTTCCCGACGAGGACATTCCCGCGATGCCCAACAGGGGCAGCTTGTATTCGGACATAGGGGTATTTTCCTAGTCGAAACTGGTATTAAATCCTATCGAACCATCCTTCTCTATGTTGCACTACAACAATGATTTTAAAGCGCCGACTGACAAGGCGTCAAGGGGGAAAATATGGGTGAGTCTGCACGAAAGCTGAAAGACCGGTTTAAGCTGGACAAGCACGAGCTTGAAGACGTTCTTTTGCAGATTCGCAGCCAATTCACGCCTTCTGACCTTGTCAGGAAATTAGGCATCGAAGGGCTGCTCGGGCATATGTCCGTGCTTTCTGACAGCGCGATTCTCCGCCACCAGGCGGCAGGAAACATCGTCATCAGCCCGTACAACGAATCGAACCTCAGCACGTCCAGCTACGACGTCACGCTCGGCGATAACTACTTCCGCGAGCGTGAGCCGCAGGGAAAGTGCACCATCCTCAACCCGTATGACGAGAAAAAGGTCCGCTCCATCTGGCAGCTGTGCAAGGCTAAAACGCTGCACCAGGAACGCACGTCGCGCGACCTCACGCTGGATGACATCGGGGAGAACATCTCCGACAAGGACAAGGTCATCATGATACGCCCCAAGAGCATGGTGCTTGCGCACACCACCGAATACATCGGGGGAAAGAACATCGTCACCACGATGATGAAGGCGCGCTCGACGTGGGGAAGGAACTTCATCGAGGTCTGCAAGTGCGCGGGCTGGGGCGACGTCGGCTACACGAACCGCTGGACGATGGAAATCACGAACAACTCAGAGCACTACACGATTCCGCTCGTTGTCGGCAGGCGCATCGCGCAGATTGTCTTCTTCGAGGTCGACCCGATTCTCGAGAAGGACTACACGGGCAACGGGAAATACCAGAAAGGCAGGCATCTCGCCGACCTGAAGCGCACCTGGACGCCCGACGCGATGCTGCCGAAGATGTGGCTGGACAGGGAAGTGAGGAAATGAAAACGCTCGAAGACTCCATCATGGTCACACTCCTCGAAGGGCCCAATAACAATGCGTTCGACCTCGCGGTCGGGGCTGCGCGAACCTGTTACGCGCAAAAGACCATCCTGCCGGAGGACATACGAAAAGATGAGAAATCTACAAAGCTTGCCAACAACATATTTGACGGTGTCGTCGAGGCAGGTCACCACACCACCATCCAGCACCCGCAGTTCACATTCGTCCTCGAGGGCATCAGCAGGCAGTTCACGTGGTCGTTCCTGCACAGCCATCCATTCTACAACTCAGAACAACAGAGCCAGCGTTATGTCGACATCAAGCCGGAAAACTTCGTAATTCCTAGATTTGAGAAACAGGAATCAGCGGAACTCTTTGAAAAGACGGTCAAGCTGTGCGCAGAGTCCTACTTCAAGCTGCAGGAAATCACCGAGAAACAGATTCTCGACGAATGGCTCAAGCTCTACCCGGGCAGGCGCAATGAGACCGACAAGTGGAAAAATACCTGGCACAAGAGAGTAATCGAGTCTGCACGATATGTAATCCCTGTCTGTGCCCAGACGAAGATGTATCACACCATCTCGGGACTCACGTTGTTCAGGTATGCCAAGATGATGAACCAGTTCGACACGCCGAAAGAAAACCACCTTGCCGTCGGCAAGATGCTTGAGCTTGCCCAGAAGCACAGCCCCGAATACTTCCGCAAGCTTGATGAGACCGCCCCGCTCAGACATTCTCCTGAACTCCAGATGTTTGAGACATTCTTCGGAACGTACGGAAGGCATGCTGGCGCCGCAAAATTCGTCAAGCAATTCGACACGGAACTCGATGGCCTCACCTCCAAACTGGTTGACTGGAACCACAACGCGCAGCGCACGCTTGCGGACGCGTACCGCGCGGTTTTCGGAATGCCCCGTGACCATCGCTATCACGGAAACGGCTCCAACAACGTGTTGACCGATGAGAACGCCATCGACCTGCTGCTCAACCCCGCGAAGAACACCTGGCTCAGCAGCACGCTGCGCGTCAATGCCCACTCGAAAATCGGCCGCGTGATGAACCAGGTGCACTATACGTTCAAGAAGAAGATCAGCCACACGGCAGACAGCCAAGACCAGCGCCACCGGATGACTCCGGGCGCGCGCCCCATCCTCGCAGGCCATTTCACCGAAGAGCCAGATTGCATCTGGCCGGCGAGTTATGCGAAAATTCCCGAAGCGATGGAGCTGGTGCAAAAAACCTCCAAGCAGGTCTGGGACACGATGAACCATCTGTATGACCGCGGCGAACCCTGGGAATCCATCCAGTACCTGCTGCCGAACGCCACTGCAATCAGGTTTACCGAATCGGGAGACTTGCTGAACTTCCACCACAAGTGGACGACGCGGCTTTGCTATCTTGCACAAGAAGAAATCTGGCGCAACTGCAAGGAGGAAGTAGCACAGGTAAGCCAGGTCCATCCGCTCATTGGAAAATACCTTTCTGCACCGTGCACCCTGCGCAAGATGACCGGAACATCCCCCTACTGCCCCGAGGGAAACCGTTACTGCGGAGTTCCCGTTTGGACAAAGCAGGTGAAGGACTACGAGCGGGTGATTTGATGAGAGGCAAGCTCATTGTTCTTGATGGAATCGACGGGTCTGGCAAGGCCACCCAAACCAAACGGCTGAAGGAGCGGTTGGCTGCGGAAAGCATTGCCGTGAAAACCCACAGCTTCCCATCCTACGGCACGGTCGGTGCGGTTCCTGTTGAAAAGTACCTAAACTGGGGACTTGCGCTGCAAGTGCCCCCTGAAATTGCATCAGCACTTTATGCGGCCGACCGCCGCTGCAAGGCGTTCGAGATTGAAGAGGAACTCGCAAAGGGCACGACTTATCTTCTTGATAGGTACGTTTCCTCCAATGGAGGCCATCAGGGCGGCAAGTTCCGCAGCATGAACGCGTGGGCGAGTGAGGACGAACTGATTGCGGCACGCAAGAAGTTTCTTGATTGGCTGACAGACTATGAGTTCAACCAATTGCGCCTGCCTGTTCCTGACAAGAGCATTTTCTTGGACATCCACCCGTTGGCCAGCCAACAGCTCATAATGAAAAAACAGGCGCGTGAGTACATCAAAGACGGAAAGGCAAAGGATGCTCATGAAGACAGCCTCGCGCATCTCGTTGACGCGCATGATTCATACGTGCATATGGTTAATACCCTTCCTAATTGGGTGTCCGTGAGCTGCATGCGCCCTGGATTGACAAAAGAGGAACTGGCAGATTACACCATCCCTCTTGAGCAGAAAGTGCGTTCTGAAGCAAAAATCCACGAAGACGTGTATGAGATAGTGCGAAAGGTCTTAAAATAAAATTTATTCCGCAACAGCGGGAGTCTCTTCCTTGGGCTCCGGCGCTGGTGCGTCAAACGCGGCAAGCGTCTTGTTGCGTTTGATTGTGTTGTAGCTGATTAAACTCTTCCGTGGTTCCTGCAACGTCGTCACCTCTTTGTCCCGTCGCGTGGGTTTACCACACGCAACTTGCTATTTAAACACTATTGCTATCTGAATTATAGCTTGGCGGCTATTCATTGGTTATCATTCGGGAGTTAAGAACGCGAATACTGATTCGAAATCATTTCAGCGGCTTGTCGAATTCCATCAGCGCCTGGAAGGAATTTGAAACGATTTTTCCGTCGGAAGCCGATACCTTGACGTTCAGCGTCTTCATCGATTGGAAAAAGAACGTGATGTTGTAGACCGGCCCCGAAGGGACCTGCTGGAGGATGAAAAAGGTCTTCAGGGGGACTTCCCGCGGGTGGTGGAGCGTCCTGAACTCAGCGGCCGACTTCAGCGCCTGCTCGTAACTTGCGGAAATCTCACGGCTGAGCTCGAGAATCTCGTTCTCGCTCCGGAGGATTTCTTGGTCAGGAATCACTTCGATTATTTTTGGCGAAACCATGAAGGTCGTGATGGTGTTGTCGGAATTGTAATAGCCGAGCTGCCAGGTGTCCTTGTTGGCGTCGTCCATCAGCATGAACGCGTGCGCAAGATAGCTCTTCGGGTGCTCCTGCTTCCAGCTTTTGTATTCATTGCTGGCTTCAAGCTCATTCAATACTGCGCTGAATTCCATACAGGAAGGCCGAAAAGGAGAGTATAAAAGGTTTATGGGGCCTGCAAAAATTTCCGGCAGCCAGGCTTCCCGGGCGTTTTTCGTGTTGGATTCAGAACGACACGAAGACGGGACTGCGCTCACCTGAACGTATCAAGGAACAGCATTCCGCGCTTCCTGAAGCCGCGGATGACGCCTTGCCAGCGGTGCTGCAGCCCGCGCGAGGGGTGCAGTTCCACTGCCTTCCACAGCACTTCACGCAAGGGATATTCGTGCGTGATTCTGCGCTCGGGAATCTTCAAGAGCAACACGGGCGCGAGCGCCCGGAATACTGCCGAAATCGCGAACACTAGCGGAATGCCCGCAAGCCCGAGCACAAGGTTGTCCGCGATGAAGCCGCCGAGCACCGGTCCTACGGCGAGCGGTATGCTCGTGACGATGCTGTAGGTCGCGGTCTGCACGGCACGCTTGTCCGGCGTCGTGACGTCCAGGAACATGTTGAATATGGTGACGTCGTAGCCCGCCCAGACGATTCCGGTGAGGATTTGCACGGGGAAGAGGAGCCAGATGCGTTCCGGCGAGATGAGCAGGAAGAGCAGCGGCACGATTGCGGTTCCGAAGCAGCTGAGCAACAGCACCGGCTTGTCGCCGAACTTGTCAGAGAGTTTTCCCACGTGCTTGAAAACGAGAATCTTGCTGATGTGCGTGAGCGCGGTCGCGATGGCGAAAATGGCGTACGGCTGCCCCAGGTCTTTCAGGATATACACCGTGAAGAATGGGGAAGCGAGCATGAACGCGAAGTTGAAGCAGAACGTGAAAATCGTGAAGCGCTTCAGGTCGCCGTCAAGTTGGAAGAACTCCCTGAAACCATGGTGGGCGTGGTCTTGGTAGGGAGGTTCCTTGACGCGCAGGGTGAACAGCGTCGTGGTGACGCCGAACCCGATGCCGACGAGGAACATCGTAACGAATCCCGTGAGATCAGGAGCCTGGAACAGGTCGAGGTACCAGCCGCCGAGCACGAGTGCAATCATCCCGAAGATGTTGATAAGCCGGACACGCCGCGCGATGAATTCGCCGCGAATCTTGTTCGGGACGGCATCGGCGACGAGCACCGTCCACGCCGGGTCGGAGACGTAGTCCCCCAGTTTGGAGAGGAAGTAGAATATCACGACTGCGAGCAGTGGGTTTTTCGCGAACAGGAGCGGCGTGAGAATCATTCCCAGCCACATAAAGCGGGAAAGCATGCTTGCGAAGCCGTAAATCTGCAGGCGCTTGAAGTGTTCCAGCAGCTTCGCGCCGGGAATCTCGCTAATCATGATGGCGACGTACGGTATCGCGCCGAGAATGCCGATGATGGTGTTGCTCGCCCCGAGCGCAAGCGCGAAGGCCGCAAGGTACAGGCTCGTGAATCCGTCGTAGAGCGCCCACCATCCGCCGCTCCGCATAAGGTGCTTCTGGTTATTGTTGAGCCTCATATGCGAACCACCTTGCCGTAGGGCCCGGGGTTCACAAGCGCGGCCTTGTTGAGCTTGCCCGTCTTACCTGCCGTTTCGTGGATGTGGCCGCTCAGCGCCAGGATGACGTTGGAATGGTTCTTGATGAATTGCGTGAAGCTCCGGTTGCCGACGTGGTCGCCCCAGAGCGAGTCAAGCACCGTTCCGTACGGAGGCTGGTGTGTCAGGAGCACGACTTTCTTTGCCGCCTTGATTGCCTTGTCGTTCTTCATCGCCCATTTGATGAACTCAGGCAGGTCGTGGACAAATCCCTCACCGCCCCAGCCGACGAAGAGAACGCCATCAACGAGCGTAAGCTTCTTGTGCGCGAACACCCAGCGGTGGTGCCTGCACATCGCGTCCACGGTCGCCTCATCCTCGTGGTTGCCGTGCAGCACGAGCTGTTTGGGGTGGAGCTTCACGAGCTGCTTGCAGACATCCTCGAGGTTCTGCTCGAACACGGTGAAATCTCCAAGATTGATGAGAACATCCGGCTTTTCCTTCTTGATAAGCTCCTGTAGCTTACGCAGCCCGGTCAGGCTTGAGTGAAGGTCGCTGAATGCAAGAATCTTCATTGTGCTGCCCGGAGGAGTGCGACAAGGAGTATCAGGAGCACGATTGATGCAACCCACATCGCGAACAGCAGGTCGTGGTCCGCCTTCGGATGGACTGCCTTCTGATGCACCTTCTTTTTCATGCGGAAATGCAACAAGACTGAGTTTATAAAGGTAGTGCTGCCATTCCGCCCGTTGCAACCTCACACGTTCCCGTCCCAGGATTCTCCGTCCCAGGCAGTTTTTTCGTTGCGTCATCGAATTGAGCAGAAACGAACGCAAAAATAGCCCCGGGGGAGAGCTATGCGGAGAGCCTGGCTGCCTAGAACAAATCATCCACGAACTGCATCGTAGTCTTCAAGCACGAGCCTGTCCAACTCAGCCAGGTTCTTCACCAGATACAGCCTTCCATCGCCGATGCGCGCCATTTCCTGCGCAAGCTTGACGCTCTTCTTTTCCAGCTGGATGCCGACCATCGAAATCGTTATTCCTGCAGCGCGCGCCTTGCCGATGGCCTGCAGCGTTTCTTCGTCAGGATTCTCGCCCACCGTGGGCATCGCGTCAGTCAGGATAATCAGGTGCTTGGTCTGGTTGCCAAGCGGGAAGAGATCGATGGCCTTGTCAATCAGCGCCGTGAAGTCCGTCTCGCGCGCCGCACGCACCGTAGTGAGCGTCCTCAGCAGGTGCGGGAAGTCGTCCGTCGGAGCGACAAAGTCCTTGACGTCCGCGCCGAACACCACGAGGCCGACCTTGTCCTTCTTCTGGATGGCCTGATACGCGAGCGCAATCCCCGCTTTCTTGCAGGTCTCAATCTTCGCGCCTTTCATCGAAGCGGAGGCGTCAATGCCGTACAGCAGGTAGACCGTTCCCTTGCTCTCGCGATCAATCGTCTTCAAATCACCGCGGGCAAGCTCCGCGTGCGACCTGCGGATGGCCATCCGCAGGCTCTTCCGCATGCTGATGTCCTTGTAGCGGTCGCCCTTGCGGAACGCCCGTGACTCGGAGGGCTCGCCGTAGTGCGCCTTCTTCTTGGAGATTTTCTCGCCGAACACGCCTTTCGGGACGAGATGGTCCAATTCCTCGACATACAGCACCATGCTCGCAAGGTCGACGCCCTTGTCCGAAATCGTGCCGTCGTTGTCCAGCAGTTCCTTGTCCTTCAGGTCGTTGATTTTCTTGCGGATGTTCTCGCGCAGCTGCTGCCGGAATTCGGGAATGGGCAGGTTCTTCTCGATGTAGTTCGGGTCAAATCCTGAAACCAGCCGGAGAATGGTGTCGCCGATGAGCTGGCGCGCCATCGAGTAGTTCTTGACCATCTGCTCGAACAGCAAGTCAGGAGTGAACGCGCCGATGCTGCGGTTGAACGAGTCGGCGATGAGCTTGCCATCCTCGATGGTCTGCTTGTCGTTCTGCATCACCGAGTTCATCAGGGCCTCGTCCTTCGACTTGGCCATCCTGCCGTCAAGCTCCTCGAGCTTTTCAGGCTCGTCCTCTAAGGCGACGGGAGCTGAGTCAAAGTGAACCACCAACGGTCTCCTCTAAGTCGGGGTGCTCCCTGAGGAATTGCTTGAACTGTTCCGCGACGAAGTCTTCCGGTGATTGGAGGTACTTCGCGGACGGTTTCAGTTCGATGCGGTGGCTGATGACGCTGATAAGCGCGTCAGAAATGTCTTGCGAGGTGACTGCCTTGCGTCCCGCGAGATAGGCGTGCGCCTGTGCCCGCTCGTAAATGCCCAAGGACGCTCGGACGGAAGGCTTCTTCTGGACGTCCTTGTGCTGCCTGAGCAAACGCACGAACAGCAAGGAAAGGTTCAGCAGGTCTGCGGGGAACTGCACGTTGAGTTTCTTGCCCTTCTTGACGACGACTTCACGTTCCAGCTCGATTGAGTCAGGATAGCCCATATGCACGATGTCGAACCGGTCGAGGAAGACGTCGGACAGCTTCTCGGTCGCGGCGGTTTCCTCAGGGTTCATCGTGCCGATGAAGATGAAGTTGGCCGGCAGCTCAATCGTGTAGCTGCCGATGGTCGCGACGCCTTCTTCCAGCACTTGCAAGAGCGCGTTCTGGAGCTTTTCAGGCGCGCGATTCAATTCGTCAAAGAACAGGATGCCGTTGTTGGCCTTGAACAGCTTTCCGGGCGTGAACGCCTCGATGCTGGCGGGGCCGAATTTCAGCGCCTTGACCGGGTCGATGTCGCCGATCAGGTCTTCCGCCGTGAGGTCGGGACTTCCCTGCACGCGCACGAACCGTGCTTCGCCCGTAATACTCTTGGTCTTGGGCTTTTTGGACTTGCACTGCGGGCACATCGGCGCTTTCGGGTCGCAATGGAATTCGCAGTCGTTGACCGTGACGTCAGGCAGGAGCCGCGCGACATTCTTGGCGAGCGTCGTCTTGCCGATGCCGGGCGGGCCGACGATGATGACGTGGCGGTCCATCAGCAGTGCTGCCTTGAGCTGGGTCTTCGTGACGTCCTGGCCCAAAATATCAGTGAACGGGTCCTTTCCTTTGAACAGTTTTTCGAATTCGTGCTGTACCATAGCCCAAAAATAGTCAGAATGAGGGTATTTAAAGGTTCTTATTGATGCTGTTCTCAAGGCGGAGCAGCTGCAGGTGGAGCTCGGCGATAGGCGCCATTTGCTCATCAAACCTGCGGAGGAGGCCGTTGCACGCCTCTGCGAGCGCGGTTTTGCCTTCCTTTCTCGCGGCAGCGGCAAGGGCAATGATGGTCTGCTTGAGCAGCTTGTTGAACAGGACGTAGTGGTCGTGAACCGTGCGCGAGATTCCTTGCGCAGGGACATCTCCCGCGCCCTCAACGATGAAAAGGATGGTGTTTTGGAGCTGTTTTGCGAGGGTTTTGAGGTCGGATTGCACCCGCAGGAATTCGTTCTGCAATGGCCTGGGCAAGTCTCCCTTTTTGCGGATTGTGGCCCACTCGCCTCTGATGTCGACGGAGTTTTCCTGGAATGGCTTGACGAGCTGGTTCTCGTACGTGCTGAGGAACGCGATGGCGCCCTTGAGCCGCGCAAGAGCCGGAAACGGGACGGTCTTGCGGAATTCCTTCAGCACACGCTCATTTTCTGAAAGCGGGGCTGCAGGGCTCTTGCTGATTCCGAGAAAAGAAAGAATGCCCATTTATTTTGACTTCTTGGACTTCTTGGATTTTGCGGGGCTTTTGACAATGGCCTTCCTGCCGTGCTTGATGTATGCCTCGATGACGGGCACGGCGCGCGCGAACTCGCGCTGGAATTCCTGCCGGAGGAAGTCGCCGATGCGCTTGCCTTCCTTCTTGGCTTCCTTCGCGACTTTCCTGCCGACCTGCTTCAGTTCCTGCTTGCTGAGCTTGTGGTCGCGGAGCGCGTAGTTGAGCTCATCCTTGATGGCCTTGGTGGCTTGGCGCGTGATGCGCTTTGCATTGGATTTCAGTTGAGAAGATTTGCTCTTTTTCATGGATGAGCCAAAGTGCCGCATATTTAAATACCTTCTGGACCGTTTTCAGGCATATAATATAGTACAGCCAAACCTTTTTAAAGAAGTGCGAAGTTGAGGCAGGCAAGGTCTCCGCAAACCAGGCTCTCAGGCCTTCCCGTCCCCGGCAGTTTTGTCGCGTCGGTTAAGAAGTCGATGCCGAAACAAACGTCCCGGGGTAGAACGTGCGGGGAACAGCACAAACCATGACCGAACTCATCATCACGGAAAAGCCGAACGCTGCCAAGAAGATAGCAGAAGCCTTGGCTGATGGCAAGCCGACGAAACTTGGCACGGGCGCACCGTATTACGAGCTCACGCACCAGGGCAAGAAAATCATCGTAGGTTGTGCCGTAGGTCACCTCTACGGGCTTGCGGAGAAGGAAAAGAGCAAGGGCTTCAAGTATCCTGTTTTTGACATCCAGTGGGTTCCCACGAGCGAAGTCTCCAAGGGAGCCGCGTTCTCGAAGAAATACCTCGAGCAGCTCAAGAAGCTCTGCAAGGGCGTTGATGAGTTCACGGTCGCGACGGACTACGACGTCGAAGGCGAAGTCATCGGCTTGAACGTTGTTAGGTATGCGTGCCGGCAGAAGGACGCGCGCAGGATGAAGTTCTCAACGCTCACCAAGGAAGACCTCGTCGAGGCGCATGCAAAGGCGCTCCCGCACCTGGACTGGGGGCAGGCTGAAGCCGGCGAGACACGGCACTTCCTTGACTATTATTACGGCATCAACCTCTCGCGCGCGCTCACGTCAGCCATCAAGACAGCAGGGATGTTCAAGATTCTCTCCACCGGGCGCGTCCAGGGTCCGGCATTGAAAATCATCGTCGACCGCGAGAAGGAAATCCAGGCGTTCAAGCCCGTCCCGTTCTGGCAGCTTGAGCTTGACGGCGAGGCGAAGAAGCTTCCCGTCCACGCGCTGCACAAGGAGGAGAAGTTCTGGGAAAAGCCGAAAGCGGAAACGATTTACGCGAAAATCCAGAACGAGAAGAAGGCGCTGGTCGCGAGCGTCGAGAAGAAGCAGTTCGACCAGCACCCTCCGACACCGTTTGATCTCACCAGCCTGCAGACGGAATCCTACCGCTGCTTCGGCATCTCGCCCCGGTTCACGCTCGACATCGCGCAGGACTTGTACACGGCGGGGCTGATCTCCTACCCGCGTACGAGCAGCCAGCAGTTGCCTCCGGCGATCGGCTTCCAGAAAATCCTGAAGCAGCTGGGCAAGCAATCACGGTATACGGAACTCACGGACAGCCTGCTCAAGAAGGGGGACCTGAAGCCGCACAACGGCGCCAAGACCGACCCGGCGCACCCCGCCATCTATCCGACGGGAATCTCGCCGAAGAAGCTTGATGACAGGCCGGCGAAGATTTACGACCTTATCGTCAGGAGATTCATGGCAACCTTTGCAGAACCCGCCACCCGAGAAACGATGACGGTCCAGCTCGACGTGGAGGATGAGCCGTTCATCACGAAAGGAACGACGACCGTGAAGAAGGGCTGGCACGTCTATTACGGCCCGTACGTGCCTTTCGGCGAAGATGAATTGCCGCCGATGGTCAAGGGCGATAATATCGACGTGAAAAAAATCGCGCTTTCCGCGAAGGAAACGCAGCCTCCGAAGCGCTACACCGAGGCAAGCATCATCAAGGAATTGGAAAAGCGCAATCTCGGAACCAAGGCGACGCGCGCAAACATCGTGGAGACGCTGTACGAGCGCAACTACATCGCGGGCAAGGCCATCACTGCCACCGAGCTGGGAATCCAGGTCATCGCAATCCTCGAAAAGCACGTGTCTGAAATCGTCGATGAGAACCTCACGCGGCACTTTGAGGAGCAGATGGAGCAAATCAGAGAGCACAAGGCCAAAGGCGAGTTCATCCTCGAGGAAGCGAAGAAGGTGCTCATCAAGCTGCTCTCCAGCTTCAAGGCGAAGGAGAAGGACGTCGGCGAAGGGTTGAGGACGACGTTCCAGGACACGCGCATCACGCTCACCCGCGTCGGGAAGTGCCCGAAGTGCGCGGACGGCCATCTCGCGTTGCGGAAGGGCAAGTTCGGCAAGTTCATCGCCTGCGACACGTATCCCGCGTGCGACGCGACGTTCAAGCTGCCCGCCGTCGGAGGCGTGGAAGTGACGGACAAGACCTGCGAGGCCTGCAACCACCCCATCATCAAGATTATCAAAAAGGCGAAGAAGCCGCAGGACGTCTGCATCAACCCCGACTGCCCGAAGAAGGTCGTCGACCTCTCAGCAGTCGTCGGCAAGGAATGCCCGAAGTGCAAGATTGGAAAGCTTCTCGTCAGGAAATCGGTTTACGGCCAGTTCATCGCCTGCGACCAGTTCCCGAAGTGCAGGTACATCCAGAAGGCCGAAAGGGCGGCGAAGGCTGATGGAGCCATGCCGCCTGCTGCAAAACCTTTTGCCAAGGCGAAAATCGCTGAGGGGAAAAAATGACCAACATCCTGACGGACAAGAGCAAGTCCGCGCATGAAAAGTTCTGGTGGGCCCTGCACAACGTCGTTGCGCACCCGCTCATGGAAATGAGCTATTGGTTCGGTATCGGAAAAGTGGGCATTGCAATCCACGACTGGACCATTCCGCGAAGAAAGAGATAGTCACCAGTTTACGTTCAGCGTCATCTCCTTCTCCACCACATTTTTCTTGTTCAACGCGATATTCACTTCCGCTTTCCGCGTTTTCGTGCACGCGTCCACGAGCTTGTGCACTTCGGTCGTGAAGCCGATGTGGTGCAGTTTCTGTATGGTCAGCACCTGCCGCGGGCTCAGCTGTTCGTGCCCCAATTTGCACTCGACGAACTTGAACTCCTTTGTTTGCGGGTTGTAGCAAAGGAAGTCGGGGATGCCGTGGTGAACGTAGGAAAAATAGCCCAGGATGTCCAGCATTTCCGCGCCGTACTTGTCCAGCAGCAAATCCGCCAACCGGTCATACTTCCGCCGTACCGACGGGTAGACGTCCGTCCACAATAAGTGCATGAAGTCGCCGCGCCACACGTCCCAGCCCTGCTTCTGGAGACGTTTCCGCAGCTGCACCTCGGCCAGCCCGTGCCGCGTCTTGTACGGGTAGTTCCGCATCGGCACGTAGACGGTGGTGATCTTGAGCCCGAACTCTAGCAGGGTTGTTTGGCGCACTCCTGGCCCTGCATTGCGCTGCTTCAAAAGTCCTGCGCGGCGTTGTCCAGTGCGTCGTGCCACGAAATCGCGCTCATACACAAGCCTTATATATGTTCTGAACGCCTTTTGGCGCATGAAATGGGTTGGTTTGGCAGTCATTCTCGTCCTGCTTGCACCATCGGTATTCGCGGCAGAAGGCTCCGTGAAATTGCTCGCGCTCGTGGAAAGCGAGACGAGCAGCACCGGCACGCTCGCGGACCTCCAGTTGGAGACACAACCGGGCGAGGGCCGCGTGTTTCTCGACACGTTCCCATTGACGAAAATCGCGACGCAAATCTCGTTGCGCTTCGCGGAGCAAATCGCGTGCGCCGAGCTTGACGTCGACTGCTCGAGAACGGATTTCTTCTACACGATTCGGGCGGCTCCCGGCATCGTCGGCGGGCCGTCCGCTGGCGCGGCCGCGGCGGTGCTCACCACGGCGCTTGTTGACGGCAGGAAACTCGACCCGTCCGTCGGTATCACAGGTACCATCAACTCCGGCGGCTTCATCGGCCCCGTTGGCGGATTGCAGCAAAAGATAGAGGCCGCCGCCGACGCCGGCCTGAAGAAAGTGCTTATCCCGCAGGGGACCTCGACCATCCGCGACGAAAGAAACCAAAGCATCGACCTCATTGCGTACGGCGACGAGCTGGGCGTCGAGGTCGTCGAAGTCGCCACGCTTGATGAGGCGATGGTGCACTTCACCGGCAGCCCCATCCGGAAAGAGCAAGTCCCGTTCACGATTGAGGCTGAGTATTCGACGAAAATGAAGGAGGTCGCAAAGAACCTCTGCGGCAGGTACGAACGTGACGAGCAGGTCACGAACCTGACGAGCGCGGCTGACGCGTATTTTGCGGGCGGCGAGTACTATTCCGCGGCATCCTACTGTTTCCGCGCCAATATCGATTTGCGCGAAGCGCAATTGCAGGGGATTGGGCGCGAGGAGTTCCGGCAGCTCGTCAGCGATGTCGCTAGGGAAGCGACGCGCCTCAATGACGCGGCAGACGAGCAGGAAATCAAGACGATGACTGACGTGCAGACGTACATGCTCGTAAAGGAGCGCATTGCCGAGACCCAGCAGTCGCTCGCGCCGCTTGCCGTGACAAGGAATATTGACGCTTCCGCAATCCGCGACCTTGCGTATGCCCAGGAGCGCCTGTACAGCGCCGAGACCTGGGCCACGTTCTTCGGCAACGGAGGACAGGAATACGAGGTTGACGAGTTCACGCTCGAGCAGTCGTGCTACAGCAAGATCGGCGAGGCCGAGGAGCGCTTCAACTATGTCCAGTCGCTCTTCCCCCAGACGCTCAAGGGAACGCGCCAGACGCTCGATAGGGCAATCCAGGAGGCGAAGCAGGACGACTTCATCCTCTGCCTCCACGATGCCGCAAAGGCGAAATCCGAGGCCGACAGCCTCATTTCAGTCACCGGCGCGGAACAGAGCCAATTGGAGGAAATCATCGATGTCAAGCTGGACGCCACGAAGCGCGGCCTTGCCCGCGCCCAGTCCAAGGGGACGTTCCCGCTCATCGGTTATGCATATTACGAGTACGCCCGCGCCTTGAAGGACGAGGATCCCTACTCCTCGCTGCTTTTTGCTGAGTATGCCAGCGAGTTGAGCAACCTGGACATCTACTTCACAAAGCATAAAAGGCTCTTTTTCGACCTCAGACCCCTGCGAGACATCGCTCTCGCCTTCCTCGTCGGGGCCGTCGCAGGGGGCTGGTTCATCGCCTCCCGTCGGCTGAAGCGCAGGAAAAAGTAGTACCACTCAAGAGTACTCTCAAAGCGAAAGCTTTATATAGTAATTATACCATAATTGAGTAGTAACATTCATCATCACCTCTTTTTCCCGCGCGTACGTCCGCAAGGGCGTACGCTCGGGTTTCAATGGTTCTTGCGTAAGCCCTGTCCTGCAGGCAAGTTATTGACGAACAACCGCGAATCTCGGGCAGGAAGAGCTCCACTATGCGCCCCGCACGTTCTTCCCGGGACCATTTGAGCGTCCGTTTCTCAAGAGCCTGAGAACACAACGACAATAGCCCGGGGGACGGCAGCGAGCGGGGTTGCCACGCGCGGAGCGCCTGTCACAACGCTTAAATATCGTCGAAAAGGCCATCCTGCCATGAACTGCCAGAAGTGCCAGAAAACGGCCGAGAACAACCTTCCGGGACTTGGTCTCATCTGCAACAAATGCTTCCTTGACGTGATGGAGCGCCGCGCGAAGATGGAATTGAAGCGCGCGGGTGAAGTCAGGAAGGGTGAGACCGTCAGGATAATTGATGATGGCACCAAGGAAGCGCTTGTTTCCGAGCTGTTCGTCCGTTCGCTTACCAAAAGCGTCCCCTGCACCATCCTGATGAGCGCCGAGGATGTTCCTGCGGACAAGCTCATCATTCCCTGGGATGCCGATGACGAGGCCCTGCTTGCGCTCCAGCACATCTGTGAACGAAAGCCGCTCGCGGCAAACGGAATCAAGCTCCTGAAGGGCATTCTTGACTCGGAAGTCGCATTGGTTGCAAAGCTGAAGGGCATCACCAACATTGCGCCCGAAAAGCCCGTGACGGAAGCCAAGAAGCTCCTGGACCAGCTCGAAACGCTCCAGCCGGGAACGAAGTTCTCGCTCGTGAAAACACTGGACGACGCGCAATAAGGCTTTTATACACGAGCGACAGCAGCATCGCTATGAAAAGGGTGCTCCTGCTCGCGATCTTTCTTGCAGGCTGCACGCTGCCCATTGAGTTCGGATTCCCGGAAATGCCCGTCCTGCACGAGCCCGAGACATCGCCGGTGCTGGAACAGCCCGTGCTGCTCAACGGCACCTACCGGATTGTCATCGCGGACATCGGCCAGGGCAGCGCCACCATCATCCAGACGCCGGACGGCAAAAACATCGTCTATGACTGCGGCCAGTACTTCGACCGCTTCGAGGACGACCTGGCGCGCTTCAACGTGCGGAACGTCGACCTGCTCATCACCTCGCATCCGGACGCGGACCATATCGGCGGCTGCCGCACGCTTCTCGAGGAATACCCGGTCGCGCGTGTCGTCGACAACGGTTTCGATTCCGAATCAATCACGAGCATGCATTACCGCAGGCTGGTGAATGAATCGCAGAACTACATCCGCCGAGCGCAGGACACCACGGACGAAGAATTTCCCTTCATCAAGTACATCCTCCCGTATGATACCGCGACATTCAAGGACGCGAACGAGAACAGCATTGGGCTCAAGCTGACGTTCGGCAACGCAACCATCCTGTTCACGGGTGACTGCGAGACCGAATGCGAGGAAGAGCTCGTGAAAACCACGGACCTGGACGCTGACGTCTACATCGCGGGCCACCACGGAAGCAGGACATCCAGCACCGTGGGCGCGCTGAACGAGATAACACCGGATGTCGTGCTCATCTCGGCAGGCGAGGACAACCGCTACGGCCACCCGCACCCCGAAGCGCTCGCGAGGATCCGAAAGCACACGGAGAACATCTTCAGCACCGCGGAGCGCGGCTACCTGGTCATCGAGACGAACGGCGACACGCTCACCGTGAGCGACATCAATGGCTTGGTGCTCTGGAAAGACGTTTAGCGTGGACTTCTTCAAGAACGGAAAGCCTGTTGGGATTTATCTCCAGTTTTCGCGCTTGCTCAATCGTGAAAAATCCCAAGTCGTCCCCCTCGCATAGCTGCCTGCGGAGCTGCTCAAGCGGCAAGGCGATGGGCGCAATGTAGATGTGCCGTTGGATGGGACCCATTTGCTGTCGTATTCATCCTTTTTGTAGTACTCAGGAACAATCTCAATCTGGAGTTCTTCCTGGATTTCGCGGCGAAGCGCCTGCTCGGGCGTCTCGCCGTCTTCGATGTGCCCGCCAAAAAATCCCCACGTGTTAGGGTCATAAGGCGCATTCTGGTCGCGATGCTGCAGGAGGAACGTGTCGCCCTTGATGAAAATGCAGGCGACGACGCGATGGGCGAAGTTCACGCGCATTCGCCCTGCGTGTACGAGACCTTGGCGCAGTCCGCGAAGCAGGAGTTGCTGTACGTCCTGCCATCGGAGCCGCAGACGGGATCGTACAATGCGACGCAGACACAGCCGGGTTTTTCCTGGCCGCCGCCGACTTGGGCGGGACCTTCAGGCGTGCTGCACGCTACCAGAAATAGCAACGCGAAGATAAGCGCGAGTCTCATTTACCGATGTTGTGCTTGCGCAGGATTGCCTTGAACTTCTCGTAGTCGGGCGAGTCCTTGAATTCGCGCACGAGGTCGCCGGGCATCCGCTTCATCACGTTGATGGAGATGCGCGCGATTTCCTTCAGGTCGGCTGCCGCGTCGCTCGTGGGAGCGGCGGGAGCGGTTTCGACGGGCGCTTCGTCCTCGCCGAACAGCTTGTTCATGAATCCTGAGAACCAACCCTTCTTTGACTCGTATTCCTGTTCCATAGGCTGCTCAAGCTTGGCCTCTTCCATAGGCTCCTCCTTTTTGTACGGCTGCACCGTGGGGTGCAGGGCAGGCTGCTTCTCCTTCTTGAAGAGGCTCCAGCTTTCCTTCTTGCGTTGGGAAAGATAGCTGTCCATATC
>Ga0073934_10001577_pt1 | contig 53532 bp, 47 predicted proteins | sample LarsenN4metaG_FD_76834 | JGI IMG/M metagenome (GOLD analysis project Ga0073934, IMG submission 76834) | Hot spring sediment bacterial and archeal communities from British Columbia, Canada, to study Microbial Dark Matter (Phase II) - Larsen... ...
ACCCGCGCGGGCTGAAAGCCCGCGCCGCGGATTTACTGCGCCGCCCACCCGCGCGGGCTGAAAGCCCGCGCTGCGGATTCGCACAAAGCCGGTCCTGCGTATTCACACATTAATCTCGACCCGCGGCGCGTTCGTCGCCGCGGCGGCGGTATGATGTCTGTCGATGATCGCGCTCCCGCCGCGCGCGCAGGGATACCTGCGCCTGCTGCCCGTCGCCGCGCTCGACGCCGCCATCGTGCTCGCGTCGTATGCCGCGGCCCTCGCGCTGCGCTTCGACGGGGAGGTGCCCGGCGAATCGTGGCGGTTCTTCGCCGTCGCCGCGCCGGTGATTGCCATCGCCTATGTCGCGGGGCTCTGGGCCTTCCGCATTTACCGCACCGCGTGGAAGTACGCCGGCATCGTCGACGCGTTCAACCTTGCGCTCGCCATCGCCCTCGTCTCCACGCTGCTGATGGCAGTGAATGCGTTCCTCAGCCCCCGGCACATCCCGCTGACCGTGAACGTCGTGGCGCCGGCGTTGATGCTGATCGGGCTTGGCGCGAGCAAGTTCTGGCCGCGGCTGTGGGCCTCGCGCAACCCGCTGGCGGGCTACGACGCCGGCGTGAAGAACGTGCTCATCGTGGGCGCCGGTTATACGGGCCAGCTGCTGGCGCGTGAGTTCGTCACGAACCGCCTCTGGCAGTACCGGCCGATCGGCTTCATCGACGACGACCGCCGCCTGCGGGGCCAACGCATCCACTCGGTCACCGTGCTCGGCGACCGCTACGACATCCCGAACATCTGCCGCCAGCGCCGCGTCGACCTGATCGCGCTCGCGATCCCGTCGGCGTCCGGCGCCGTCATCCGCGAGATCGTCGGCATCTGCCAGGCGACGCGCGTGCCCGTGCGCACGGTGCCGGGCCTGCGCGACCTCGTGCGGCACGAGGCCGCGGCGGCGCAGCTCCGCGAGGTGACCGTCGACGACCTCCTCGGGCGCGAGCAGGTAGCGATCGACGCCGCGGCCTGCGCGGCGGCGCTGCGCGGCAAGCCGGTGCTGATCACGGGCGCGGCGGGCTTCATCGCGTCGGAGCTGGCGCGCCAGGTGTTCGCGTTCGCGCCAGCGACGCTACACCTGGTCGACGTCAACGAGACGGGGCTGTACGACCTGCAGCGCGACCTCGAGGCGTCCGACGTCGAGGAATCGAGTGCGCGCATCCGCATCTGGCTGTGCGATGTGGCGGACCGCGCGCAGGTGGACGCCGTCATGCGCCAGGCGCGGCCGGATGTGGTGTTCCACGCGGCGGCGTACAAACACATCCCGGTGATGGAGGAGCACCCGGACGCGGCGCTGCGCGCGAACGTGCTCGGCACGCTCAACGTCTGCCTCGCCGCCGCCGACGCAGGCGCCCGCAAGGTCGTCTTCGTCTCGACCGACAAGGCGGTGAACCCCGACAACGTCTACGGCGCGACGAAGCGCATCGGCGAGCTGCTGGTGACGTCGGTCGGCGATGGCAGCGCGACGACGTTCGCGGCGGTGCGCTTCGGCAACGTGATGGGCAGCCGCGGCAGCGTCGTGCCGCTCTTCCTGCGCCAGATCGACCGCGGCGGGCCGGTGCTGCTGACCGACCGCGAGGCGACACGCTACTTCATGTCAGTGGAGGAGGCGGCGAGCCTGGTGATCCAGGCGGCGACGTTCGCCGAGCAGGGGCAGATCTTCATCCTCGACATGGGCGAGGAGGTGCGCATCGCGGACCTCGCGGAGAAGATGATCCGCCTGCGTGGCATGGAGCCCGGGCGGGACATTCAGGTGGTGTACACGGGCCTGCGCGCGGGCGAGAAGCTGCACGAGGAGCTGGCCGCGCCGTCGGAGAAGCTGCTGCCGACGCACCACCCGAAGATCTTCCGCATGCAGGGGCGCCCGACGGTCGGCCGCGAGGAGCTGATCGAGAAGATCGAGCAGCTGGTCGCGCGGCCGCCGCGGACGCGCGACGAGCTGGCCGCGCGCATCCACGCGCTCGCGCGGCTCGACCTGCGCGACCAGAGCGAGGCGGCGGCGACCACGCCGATCGCCGACGCGACGCGCGGGCTGGAATGAACGGCATCCACACACTGAGATCGAATTGGGCCGTGTGATGCTGAGCGAAGCGAAGCAGCTCATCGGCGTGCGAATCCGAGTCGCCGCCGGTACCCAAGGGACAATGGCCATCGCCGGCGTCATTGTGCCGGCGCCCATCGCGGCCAGATCCTTCGCTTTGCTCAGGATGCCAGGAGGCGTGCCAGCGTTCGTCGCGCGCCACGCGCTGGGTGCGATCTCGCCGCCTCCAACATCCAACAGCCAGCATCCAACATCACGCGCGGCTGACCGCTTGCCCGTCGCATGAAGATCCTCACCGTCGTCGGGGCGCGGCCGCAGTTCATCAAGGCGGCGCCGTTCTCGCGCGTCGTGCGGCAGCGGCACACGGAAGTGCTGGTGCACACCGGCCAGCACTACGACGCCGGCATGTCCGACGTCTTCTTCGACGAGCTGGGCCTGCCGCGGCCGGACCACCATCTCGACGTCGGCTCCGGGCCGCACGGCCTGCAGACCGCGCGCATGCTCGAGCGCCTCGAGGACGTCATGCGGCGGGAGGCGCCGGACGGCGTCGTCGTCTACGGCGACACGAACAGCACGCTCGCCGGCACGCTCGCCGCCGCGAAGCTCGCCATCCCGGTCGCGCACGTCGAGGCCGGCCTGCGCAGCGGCGTCCGCGAGATGCCGGAGGAGGTCAACCGCCTCGTCGCCGACCGCCTTGCGACGCTGCTGTTCGCGCCGACGCAGGCAGCGATGGAGAACCTGAGGCGGGAGGGGATCGGCGGGGAGACATCAAACGGCAAACGGCAGACATCAAACGTCGGATCTGGCCGCCTGCCGCCGCAGCGGGCGGTGCTGACGGGCGACATCATGTACGACGCCCTGCTCGCCCATCGCGAGCGCGCCCGCCAGAACTCCCGCATCCTCGAGGAGCTTCGCCTCGAGCCCGGCAGCTATGTCCTGACGACGGTGCACCGCGCCGCGAACACCGACGACCCGGCGCGGCTGGCCGACATCTTCGAGGCGCTGGCGCTCCTGCGCGAGCGCGTCGTCGTGCCACTGCACCCGCGCACGCGCGCGGCGCTCATGGGCACGGACATCGAGGTCGAGCCGCCGGTGCTGCTCATCGAGCCGGTCGGGTACCTCGACATGATCGCGCTCGAGGCGGACGCGCGGGCCGTGCTTACCGACTCCGGCGGCGTGCAGAAGGAGGCGTACCTGCTCGGCGTGCCGTGCGTGACGCTGCGGGACGAGACGGAGTGGGACGAGACGCTGGCCGATGGCTGGAACGTGCTCGCGGGCACGGACGCGCGCCGGATCATCGAGGCGGCGCGCCGCCCGCGGCCCGCAGGGGAGCCGCCGGCCGTCTTCGGCGACGGCCACGCCGCCGAGCGGATGGTCGCCGCCCTTGACGGCCTGTTCGGCTAAGGTGGCGCGCCGCCGTCCGCGTTCAATGGACCACAGAGGCGCAGAGATCGGATCGCTGAAGAAGAACCGCCGCCCGGGTCGTGGCACCGGCGCGCAGGCGGTCGTACGGCAGATCTATGACACGCTCGATGCGGCCTACGGCGGCGAGCACTGGCACTGGATGCCGGACGTCGCGCGCCCGATCGACGTGATCGCGGGCGCGGTGCTCGTGCAGCACACGAACTGGCGCAACGCCGAGCGCGCGCTCGACGCGCTGCGCGAGGCTGGTGCGCTGAATATCGACGCGCTCGCGGCGATGCCGGAGGAGCACCTCGCCACGCTCGTGCGCGCGAGCGGCACGCCGTCGGTGAAGGCGCGGCGCCTGCGTGCGCTCGCGCGCACGATCCGCGACGCGGGCGGGCTGGGTGCGTTCCTCGTGCTGCCGCCGGCGGAGATGCGCACGCGCCTGCTCGCGACACACGGCATCGGCGCGGAGAGCGCCGATGCGATCGCGCTGTACGCGGCCGGCAAGCGCATCTTCGTGGTCGACGCGTACACACGACGCGTGTTCCGGCGGCTCGGCCACGGGCCCGCTGGCAACGGCTACGAACACTGGCGCGCCTGGTTCGAGTCGGCGCTTCAGGGCGAGCCCGTAGAGGTCTTTCAGCGCTACCACGCGTGGCTCGTCCTGCACGCGAAGGCGGTCTGCCATCCGGCGCCCCGCTGCGCCGCCTGCCCGCTGCTCGCGGCGTGCGCACACGGCCGTGCGCTCGCCACAGAGGCTTCTGCTTCGCGCCGATGATGGAAGCGGGGTGCGCATGCCGCTTCGCCGTCCGTCCCGCTGGCTTGCGGCCGCGCTCGCGCTCGGCGCCGCCTGCACGCTCGCCGCGACGTGCGGAGACGCGCGCGACGGCGTGCCTTCGCCGCCCGGGGGCACCGGCATCGCGAGTCGCGACGTCGCCACGCCGCGCGACGGCGCGATCGTGGGCGCGGACAGCGCAGCCATGCCGGACGAGCCGCCACTCGCGGACGCGCCCGACGTCCCCGCCGGCGGCGAGCCCGGCTTTTCGGCGCCGGCGTCTGGCGTCTCGTCCGGGTACGCGACGGACGGAGCCCACGCGGCCAGCGCCGATGGCGGGCCGACGACGGCGGACGGCGACCTGAGCGCCCTCGCGCCGACGCCCACGGCGGGCGTCTCGGTACCGCGCAACGAGACGGTCGTCCCGCTGTACACCGCGACGCCGACGCGTACGCCGGCGGCGACACCGACGCCCACACCGACGCCGGGCGCGAGCGGGCCGCCGGTCGTCGGCGGCTGTCAGATGTTCCCCGCCGACAACCCCTGGAACGCGGACATCTCGCAGATGCCCGTCGACCCGAACTCCGCGACGTACATCGCGAGCATCAACGAGAGCGGCAACGGCTTCCTGCACGCCGACTTCGGGGGTGGCGGCGCCTACGGCATCCCGTTCATCGTTGTCCCGCAGAGCCAACCGCTCGTGAACATCAACTTCACCGCGTACGGCGACGAGAGCGACCCCGGCCCGTACCCGATCCCGCTCAACGCGCCGGTCGAGGGCGGCCCGTCGTCGACCGGCGACCGCCACGTGCTCGCGCTGCAGCAGGGGAGCTGCAAGCTGTATGAGCTGTTCAGCGCCTACCCGCAGTCCAACCGCTGGGACGCCGCCTCCGGCGCGGTGTTCGACCTCAGCTCGAACGCGCTGCGGCCCGACACGTGGACGTCCGCGGACGCCGCCGGCCTGCCGATCCTCGCCGGCCTGGTGCGCTACGACGAGGTCGCCGCGGGCGAGATCCGCCACGCCGTGCGCTTCACGGTCGGCACGGTGCGACGCGCCTGGGTGCATCCGGCCACGCACTACGGCACGAGCACGAGCACCGCGCGCCCGCCGTATGGCGCGAAGCTGCGGCTGAAGGCCGCATACGACACCTCGCGCTTCACCGGACAGGCGCGCGTGATCCTCGAGGCGCTGAAGAAGTACGGGATGATCGTCGCCGACCAGGGCACGAGCTGGTACATCACGGGGGCGGCGGATCCGCGCTGGGACGACAACGACCTGGACCAGCTGAAGACGGTGCCGGGGACAGCGTTCGAGGTGGTGCAGCTCGGCACGGTCTACACATACCCCTGACCGCAGAGATGGGTACGCCGGCTGCTTGACGGCGCGCGAATCAGGGGCGCACCTCTTCTGTCGTGCCGTTACGTCGGCTTGCCGCAGGGCGCGCGGCGCGGGTAGGGTATCGATGCAAGCCTCACACCGTCCTGGTGTACATTCGCACGCGTTTGCAAGGCGGCGCCGTTAAGTCCGCGCATCGCTGATCGACGGCGCAACCTAGAATCTGCCTCGCCGCCGATACGCCGCGCGACTCGCGCGGCCACCCCGCATGTCGGCGTCCGGGGCTGGGCGACGCCACCCGTCGCGTTGGTACGAAGGATCGTCCGCTATGCGCACGCCGCAGAACCTCGCACGCATCCTTGCCGCCGTCATCGCCATCGCTGCGCTCTGGGCCTTCGCCAGCGCCGTCGCGCAGGCGGGTGGTAACGGCCATGGGCAGGGCGAGGGACACACACCGGTCACCCTCTGCCACTGGGTGCCGGCGCACGGCGGCAGCTATATCGTGATCACGGTCGACGACGATGGCGCCGACGGCAACAAGAACCTGCAGGCGCACATGGGGCACGAGCACGACATCATCCCCGCGCCCGCCGAGGGCTGTCCGAGCGCGGCGACGGCGACGCCCGAGGCCTCGCCGAGCGCCACGAAGACGGCGCACACGGCATCGGCGACGACGACGCGTACGCCAAGCACGACGACGCCGACGGCCCAGCGCACAACCACGCGCACAGGCACGCCAGGCGCCGGCACCTCGACGCCGCGCACCGGCACCCCCGCGGCCACGCGCACGACCACCGGCACGCCGACGACGCGTACCGCCACGCCCGGCACCGGCACGCCCGTCACCACGCAGACGCCGACAGCGGTGCCGACGGCCACGCCGACGCCGACGCAGGAGGCAACGGCCACGCCGACTGGCACAGTCACCATCGCGACCGCCACGCCGACGCCGACGGCCTCGGCGAGCGAGACGCCCACGCCGACCGCCTCGGCGAGCGAGACGCCCACGCCGACGCCCGCCGCGAGCGAGACGCCCACACCCACACCGACAGCGGTCGAGACGGCCACACCCACACCGACCGCGGTCGAGACGGCCACGCCGACGCCCACGTCCGCCGCCACCGAGACGCCGACGGCGACGCCGGGCAGCGAGACACCGACGCCCACCGGCACCGTCGTCAGCGAGGGCACGCCAACACCGATCACCGAGACCGCCACCGTGACGCCTACGGCGACGGCGACGACCGGCACGACGACGCCGACGCGCACCGCCACGGTCGTCGGCGGCAGCGCGACGCCGTCGCGCACAAGCACGGTAATCAGCGGTGGCAGCACGCCGGCCGTGACGCGCACGGTGCTCGGCGAGACGCAGCGGCCGCCATCGATCACCACGCTGCCGGGCGCCGGCTCCGGTGGCTCCGATGAGCGCGGTAGTTTCCTGCTCGCGTTCGTTGTCCTCGGCCTGACGGGCGTGGCGCTGCTCGGCATCACGCTGTACCGGTCGCGCAGCGGGTAGCGCGTCGTCCGAGAGGGACGCGTTTGTGTGACGAGCGCGGGCGTTCAGCCCGCGCTTGCGCTTCGCGATGACGGACGCGCCACCCCGCCCGGACGCCTGGCGCCGACCGCGCGTTCGGGCCAGCGTCGCGGCCGCCTGCCGGTGCGCGCTACGCGATCAGCTCGAGAAAGCGGCGCAGGATGCGCGCCGTCAGCCCCCAGATGACGTGGTCGCGCCAGCGGTAGGCGTAGGCCTCACGCTCGCGGCCCTGGTAGAGCTGCGTCTCGACGGTCAGGTTCGCCGCGTCACGCAGGTGGTCGAGCGGGACCTCGAGGATCTCCGCGACCTCGACCTCGCTGTGGACGAACGGATAGGGCCCCGGCTCAGTGATCCGGCCGACGAAGGGCGTCACGAGGAAGTTCGAGACGCTTACCATCTCGTCGAGCTGCGCGAAGATGTCGATGTGCTCGATCGCGACGCCGATCTCCTCCCAGGTCTCGCGCGCCGCCGTATCGCGCAGGTCGGCGTCGCCCGGGTCGTGGGCGCCGCCGGGGAACGAGATCTGGCCCTTGTGGTGCTCGACGAGCTCGGAGCGGCGCGTGAAGAGCACGTGGACGATGCCGTCACGCTCGTACAGCGGCAGCAGCACCGCCGCGCGCGCGAAGGGGACGTCGTCGATGGTGGAGGGTTGGTAGCGGGCGAGCCGCTGGCGGATCTCGTCGATCACGCGGGCATTGTACGGAGGAGCGCTCGGCGGCGTGGCTGCCGGCGTCACACGGCAAACGCGACGGTGTGGCTGGTCCGCTCGGCGGCGGTGAGCAGCAGCTGCGTCGATGCGCTGTTAACGTACGTGGATACTCGCGGCGGGATGGTCACCGCGCCGGCGCGAAGCCTTCCGGCACGCCGGCGGACTCCAGCGGCCGGACCCGGCGGCCCTCCTCGACGGCGACGGGGATGCCGTCGCGGTAGATGACGGCGTTCGTGTGCAGCGCGGGCACGCGCGGGCCGGGCGTGATGATCCCGGCGAGGTTCAATGGGTCCGCCGCACTAATGCGCACCGTCTCGCCGTCGCGCGGCTGCCTGCGGACGCGCCGCAGCGCCTCGACCGCCTCCGGCAGCGCGTACTGCTCGCCGACGAAGCCGGAGACGAAGCGGCCACCGCGCACGACGCCGCGCGCCTCCATCCGCCGCAGCGAGCGCAGGACGTCGCGCCACGGCAGCACCGCCGTCTCGCGCGCCATCAGGTCGCGGAAGACGACACCGTAGCGCGCGAGGAGCTGGTTGGCGACGCGGTCCGCGAGCTCGTCGGCGGGCGAGGGCTCGTGCTGGAAGCGGTGCACGACCGACCACCGCCCCTGCGGCTGCGTCGCGCGCGCGAAGCGCGCCTGGCCGTAGCCGCGGTGGCGGCGGGCGGCGCGGGCACGCGCGGAACCGGCGGGTGTCATGATCTGCCGCAGCGACGAGAAGCCATCGCCGGTGACGATGCCGGCGGCGACGAGGTCCCAGAGCGCCTCTTCGAGCTGCGCCGGGAGCTGACGCGTCGCCGCGGCGAGGTCGTCGAAGAAGAGCGCGCCGTGCTGACGCAGGGCGTCGAGGACGTCGGCGGCGAGGCCGCGCGATGGCGGCTCCGGCTGCTCCTGGCCGCGTACGCTTTCGAGCAGCCACGGGAGGTCGCGCCGGAGCGCGAGCGTGATCGGCGTCGCGCGCTGGGGCGATGCGGCGCGGCCGCCGCCGTTCGTCTTCTTGAGGGAGAGGCGCGCCCACGCGACTTCGCCCGAGAGGCACAGCTCGTCGAGCCAGCGCGCGTCGTAGTTGAGCACACGCGAGGGCAGCACATCGCGCTCCCACGCCGCCGCGGCGACCTCGAAGCCCTGGAGCTGCGCGACCGCCGCGAGGACGCCGCGCTTGCCCTCGAGGCGTCGGCCGCCGGCGACGTGCTGGCGCTCGAAGAGGTAGCGCATGAAGTCCTGCGCCGTGACCGGCTCGATCTCGCTGCGCAGGCGGTCGAGCGTGAGTCGGTGGATGCGCGCGAGGAGCCGGCGGTCGCACCATTCGGTCTGGTCGCTGGCCGCTGCTCGTTGGCCGGCGGGGGTGAACATGCCGCGCAGCACGATGCCCTCACCTTCGAGGCGGGCGAGTGCGGAGGTGACCTCGCCTGGCGTCAGCGCGAGCATGCCCGCGAGCGCTTGGGCGGTGGTCGGGCCGAGGTATTCCATGTGGCCGCGGACGGCGGCGAGGACGGCGTCCTCGCGCTCGACGGGGCGGTCGATCTCAGCAGGCAGCGTGACCCGCGGGTCGATGGGCACGCCCGGATAGAGCGCCTCGACGGCGCGGAGCTGTTCGGCCGCGGACCAGAGCTCTCCGGCCTGCGAGTCGGCGGCGACCGCGCGCGACGCGCGCTGCAGGTCTCGGAAGTGCGCGCGCGATGCGGGGTCGTCGCCGTTGCGGGCGTCATCGTGCGACGCGGGCTGAACGCCCGCGCTGCGAGGTTCAATCGCGAACAGCGATGGCGGCGCGACGACGAGCGACAGCAGCACGTCGTGGAGCTCGTCGGCGTCGCGCGGGGCCGGGTGCGCCTCCTCGCGCACGCGCGCGATGGCAGCGGCGTCGAGCTGGCCGAGGTCGCGCTGGCTCTCCGGCAGCGTGCGGCGCAGCGAGACGGCGCGCGTCCGGCGCTCCTCGAGCGGCGCGTCGTCGAGGTAGGCGTAGGGCTTGGCATTCAGGATCTCGTGCGCGAAGGGCGACGGCTCGGTGGTGTCGCGGGCGTGCAGGCGGATCTCGCCGGCTTCGATGCGCCGCATCACGTCTTCGAGCTGCTCGACGTCCATCGCCTCGTAGAGGCAGTCGCGCACGGTCTGGCGCGTCAGCGGGTGGTCGGGGATTTCGAGCGGGCCGGAGATGTTCTCCTGGCAGCCAACCTGCTCAGGGAAGACGGCGGCGAGCAGGTCGTCGGCCCGCATGCGCTGGATCGGCGGTGGCACCTGCTTGCCGCCGTTCTGGCGCAGCACCTGCAGGGCGCGTGTCGCGTTCCAGCGCCAGCGCGCGCCCCACATCGGCGCGTAGAGGATCGCCTGCTCGAGCGAGGGCCGCACGTTGTCGGCGCGGACGAACGAGAACGCGTCCTCGAGGGGGAAGCTGTGCTGCGGCCCCATCGAGAGCACGACCGCGTCGTCGGTCGCCGCCGCCTGCAGCTCGAAGTCGAACCGCACGCAGAAGCGCTTGCGCAGCGCGAGGCCGAAGGCGCGATTGACACGCCCGCCGAACGGCGCGTGGACGACGAGCTGCATGCCGCCGGCGTCGTCGAAGAAGCGCTCGAAGACGATATCGGCGTCGGACGGGACGACGCCGAGCGCGTCGCGCTCGGCGCGGATGTAGTCGACGAGCTGGGCGGCCGCGTTGGCGTCGAGACCGCATTCGTCGATCACGAAGCTCTGTGCGTTGGATGTACCCGACGATAGACGGTCAACAACGGACGGTGGATTGCCACTGACTCCGTCTTCCATCATCCATCTTCCATCGTCGCCCTGTTTCGACGAGCCAATTCGGTCGGCGACCGCGCGCCGCAGCTCGCTCACCTCGGCGGACAGCTCCCACGTCCGCCCCGGTGCCTCGCCGAGCCAGAACGGCACCGTCGGCGGCCGTCCCTGCGCGTCCTCGACGCGCAGCACGCCCCGCGCGGACTCGACGCGGCGGATCTTCCACGAGTGCGAGCCGAGGAGAAAGATGTCGCCCGCCATCGACTCAATCGCCCAGTCCTCGTTGACGGTGCCAATGAACGTCTCGTCGGGGTCGAGGACGACGCGGTAGTCCGCCAACTCCGGGATGGCGCCGCCGTTCGTCAGCGCCGTGATGCGTGCGGCGCGCCGGCCCTTCACGGTGCCGTGAATGCGGTCGCGGTGGATGAGCGCGCGGCCCTGGCTGGCGCGCGGCGCCGCGCCCTCGGAGAGCATCTCGAGTACGTCGTCGTAGTCATCGCGCGAGAGCGAAGCGAACGGCGTCGCGCTGCGGATCAGCTCGAACAGCTCGTCCTCGCGCCACTCGCGCGCCGCCGTCTCCGCGACCACCTGCTGGGCGACGATGTCGAGCGGCGCCTCCGGCGAGACGACGCGGTCGAGCACGCCGCGGCGCACGGCGCGGATCAGTGCGGCGCACTCGACCAGCTCGTCTCGCGTTGTCGCGAACAGCCGGCCCTTCGAGGTGCGGCCGAGCGCGTGGCCGGAGCGGCCGATGCGCTGCAGGAACGTCGTGATCGCCCGCGGCGGCCCGACCTGCACGACGAGGTCGACCGAGCCGACGTCGATGCCCAGCTCGAGCGAGGCCGTGGCGACGATCGCCTGCATCTCGCCGGCCTTGAGGCGCTGCTCGACGCGGAGGCGCCGGTCCTTCGAGAGCGAGCCGTGGTGCGCGGCGACATGCTCCTCGCCGAGGCGCTGCGCCAGGTTGTGGGCGACGCGCTCGGCGAGGCGCCGCGTGTTCACGAAGACGAGCGTCGTGCGGTGCCCGCGGATCAGGTCGGCGATGCGGTCGTAGATCTCGGTCCACTGCTCTGCGGACGCGACTGCGCCGAGGCCGGTCGGCGGCACCTCGACGGCGAGGTCGAGGTCGCGCCGGTGGCCGACGTCAACGACGGTGCAGTCGGGCGTGCCGTCAGGCGCGATGCGCCGGGTGCCGACGAGGTAGCGGGCGGCGTCGGCGATCGGGTGCACGGTGGCGGAGAGGCCGGCGCGCAGCGGCCGCGGGTTGCCGCTCTCGGCGGCGAGCGCGTCGAGGCGCGCGAGCGTCAGCATCAGGTGCGCGCCGCGCTTGTCGCGCATGAGCGCGTGCAGCTCGTCGACGATGACGGTGCGGACGCCGCGCAGCAGCTCGCGGCTGCGCTGCGCCGTGATCAGCAGGTAGAGGGACTCGGGCGTCGTGATGAGAATGTCCGGCGGGTCGCGCAGGATGGCGGCGCGCTCCGGCTGTGTGGTGTCGCCGGTGCGCAGCGCCGTCGTGACGTGCGGCAGCGCCACACCCATCTCGGCCGCGACGTCGCGGATGCCCGCGAGCGGCTCCTCGAGGTTGCGACGGATGTCGGAGCTGAGGGCCTTTAGGGGGCTGACGTAGACCACGCTGATGCGCGGCGCGGCGGGCGAGGATGGAGGATGGACGATGGAAGATAGATCTGTCTCTCCATCGTCTCTCTTCGATCCTCCAGCATCGGCGGACTCCCGGCCACCGCGCACGAGGGCATCGATGCTGGCCAGGAACGCCGTCAGCGTCTTGCCGGAGCCGGTGGGCGCGGCGATCAGGGCGTCGCGCCCGGCGGCGATCGCGTCCCAGCCGGCGAGCTGCGCGGGCGTCGGGCGCTCGAAGCGGCGGAGGAACCAGCCGCGGACGGCGGGGTGGAAGCGGTCGAAGGCGGACATCGATGCGCTTTCGGACAAACGTTCGGTGGGGCTCCAGTGTAGCGAAGAGCGGCGAGGGCGGACGTACAGGACGCATCTCGTTCCTGCCATCTGGCTGTCAGCAGTAGCGAGAGCGCGATCGCGCGGGGGCTCTCGGCGCATTGCATGCGCGGACGATTCTTGCCATCGAGCGCGGGCTGTTCAGCCCGCGCCCTGCGCATGCGGCCACGATCGCGCGCGTGTGAACCGCACGCGCCGTGAGCCGGTGCGCTTGACGCAGCGCGGCACGCGCCGCAGAGTTCCGCTGCATCTCGCAGAAGATTGGAACATGCATGCACCGCCACCGCTCAGCCCGCACCATCGCGTTACGTTTGGCCGCAACCGCGCTCATGCTCGCACCGGCGATGTTCGCCGCCTGCTCGAGCGACAAGAGGAGCGAAAGTGGCACGACGCCTGCGGCCTCCGACGCTTCACCCACCGCGGCGACCGCAGGCGACCTGCCGACGGCTGCCGCCGCGCCGGCCGGGCCGACCACCTTCAAGGTGCTCGCGGGCAAGGCCGAGGGCGCGATGGACATCGAGATGTTCATGCCGGCGGCGGTGCATGTGCGGGAGGGCGACAGCATCGAGTGGACGGCGCAGGGGTTCGAGGGCCACACGATCACGTTCGCGACGGATACGCAGCTGCAGGAGGTCTTTAAGGGCTACCTGCAGCCCGACCCGGAGGACCCGCAACAGCAGATCTTCAGCCCGCTCGCGGCGTTCCCGGCCGGCGGCAACAGCGTCGCCGGCGATAACACCTACGTGAACTCCGGCTTCATCGGCGTGCCGACGGAGGCGACGTACACGCTCACGTTCACAAAGCGCGGCGTCTACCAGTACCTGTGTCTGGTGCACCCGTTCACGATGCGCGGCACCGTATCGGTCGACGCGCCGGACGCGCGCGTCGACGCGCCGGAGGCCGTCGCGGCGCGGGGGCAGGCGGAACTGGCGCGCTACCTCGGCGTCGAGCGCGCGGCTCTCGACGAGGCGACGAAGGCGCAGCGCTCGTTCCCCGCGTATGAGGGGCGGCAGCTGCACAAGGTGACGGTCGGGCTGACGACCGACTACGGGCAGGTGGCCACGTTCGTGGCGCCGAAGCTCGACATCAAGGCGGGCGACACCGTGATCTTCGAGAACGACGACCGCGACTTCCACAACGTCGTCTTCAAGGGCAACACCGAGCTGAAGTCCGGCGTCTCGATCCGCCCGGGCCCGGACGGCAAGGGCATCAACTACGTGATGGAGAAGTCGTCGGCGCTTGCGGTCGATCCCGGGCCGGAGGGCTTCGGTCCGGAGACGTTCCTGTCGTCCGGCTCGATGGGCATCACGATGCCGCGGCTGACGTGGCGGCTGACGTTCGACCGGCCGGGGACGTACGTCTACAACTGCACGATCCACATCCTCGCCGGCATGGCGGGCGTGATCACGGTGAGGTGAGCGGCCGCCGTAGGTGCCGCGGGGATCTCACCGCGACGGCGTCCGGATTCGAAGTCCGGGCATCGAGCTACGAGCGCTGTGAGACGGCCAATCCGAGCAACCTGCCCACAAGCTGGACTCGCGCGAGCGTCAGTGGGATTCCCACTCCGGGCGTCTCGCCTCACCTGCCCGATGGGGATCCTGGCGCCAGTGAATTCGCCGGTGCGTGTCTTTTTCCACGCTCGTGCTCGCGGCCGGCATCGCGCTCTGCGCGGGCGCGGCCGGCCTGCGACGGCGGTCGCCGCCAGACGCTTCGCACTGCTGAAGGAAGGGCACTCGAGCGGGCGCCTTCTCGTATCCCCACCCTGTGCGATTCGCTAGGATCATCGCGCCGAAGCGAGCGCCCCGAGAGCGAACATGACCCTCGTCGTCCAGAAATACGGCGGTTCGTCCGTCGCGAATGCCGAACGCATCCGCAACGTCGCGGCGCGCATCAAGCGCACGGCCGAGCGGGGAGACCGCGTCGTCGCCGTCGTCTCGGCGATGGGCGACACGACGGACGAGCTGATCGCGCTCGCCCACCAGATCACCGACGCGCCGCCGGCGCGCGAGATGGACGTCCTCCTCAGCACCGGCGAGACGCAGTCGAGCGCGCTGATGGTGATGGCGCTGCACGCGATCGGCGTCGACGCGATCAGCCTCTCGGGCGGGCAGGCGGGGATGGTGACGTCGAAGGTGCACCGGAACGCACGCATCCTCGCCATCGAGCCGAAGCGCGTGCTGCAGGAGGTCGAGCGCGGCCGCGTCGTCATCGTCGCCGGCTTCCAGGGCCTCACCGAGGACATGGACGTCGCGACGATCGGCCGCGGCGGCTCCGACACGACGGCCGTCGCCTTCGCCGCCGCGCTCAACGCGCGCTGCGAGATCTACACCGACGTCGACGGCGTCTACACCGCCGACCCGCGCGTCGAGCCGGAGGCGCGCAAGCTCAAGGACATCACGTACGAGGAGATGCTCGAGCTGGCGAGCAAGGGCGCGAAGGTGATGGCGCCGCGGGCCGTCGAGCTGGGCTCGGTCTACAACATCCCTATCCTGGTGGCGTCGAGCTTCACCGACGCGCCCGGCACGCTCATCCACGGAGGCGTCGATATGGAAGGCTTCAACCGGGTGCGCGGCATCGCGCACGACCTCGATGTGGCGAAGGTCACCCTGCGGCACGTGCCCGACCGGCCGGGGATCGCCGCCGAGATCTTCCAGCCGCTCGCCGACGCGCACCTTTCAGTCGACACGATCGTCCAGAACGTGAGCGAGCAGAACACGACGGACATCACGTTCACGCTCTCGAAGGGCGACCTGCCGCGGGCGCTGCCGCTCGTGCAGGAGGTGGCGCGGCAGGTGGGCGCGAAGGAGGTGCTGGCGGACGAGCGCATGGGCAAGGTGAGCATCGTCGGCACCGGCATCCAGAGCGCGCCCGGCTACGCCGCGCGCATGTTCCGGGCGCTGTCGGAGTCGGGCATCAACATCGAGATCATTTCGACGAGCGAGATCCGCATCACCTGCATCATCCCGGAGGACCGGACGGCGGACGCCGTGCGGGCGCTGCACAAGGCCTTCGAGCTGGAGAAGGCGGAGGCGCTGTAGGAGCTGCAGGAAGCGAACCGCAGAGGCGCAGAGGCACAGCGAACCTTGGATGGCGGTCGGAGACCACCTCGCTGTCAGAGGCCAGGCCATGACGGCGCCGGCGAGTGCCTCGAAGCCCGAGCGCGAGGCGACCACCTCATTGTTCAAGCGCCCGTGATGAAGCCACGCGCTGCTGGCAGTCGATGTCTTGGCCCGGGGCCGTCAACCTTCCGCCGCTGTTGGGCGTTTCACATCCAGGCAGGGCTGGGAGGTCGACCGACCATGCGCCCCATCACATCACTCGTGTTCGTGCTCGGCGGCTGCCTCGCGGCGGCGGCGGCGCTCGTGCTCGCGGCGCCGCCGGCCTCGGCGGCCACCCCGACGCCGAGGGCGACCGCCACGCCGACGCCCGACCCGGCGTTCTCGACGGTCCACGTGCGTGTCGTCGATGACGCGAACGAGAACGGCGTCGAGGACCCGGGCGAGCGCGGCATTCCCGGCGTCTTCCTGACGGTCGGGTGCGGGGATGCGCTCTTGAGCGCGACGACCGATGCGAACGGCGATGCCGACGCGCCGCTCCGCACGTCGGACGGCACCGTGGAGTGCATCCGCGTCAACGCCGGCTTCGGCTGGGTCGCGGTCACGCCGTTCAGCGTCAGGCGCCCGATCGACCCCCAGGCGGGCGAGACGGTCTCCTTCTTCGTCCACGACCTCGGCGAGACGGTGATGCAGATCAACGGCGAGCCGATCATCGACGGTCTGCCTGCGCTTGACGTCACGTTCAGCAAGGACGCGCCGCCGTTCAACGGCAACGGTGCCGGCTGCGTGAAGTCGTTCGAAGTCGACCGCACGATGCGGCTGCTCATCATCGGCAGCGACCTGCGCGCGGGCTGCCCGGCGCCGGGCGACACATTCTCGGTGGTGATGAACGGCACGACGGTCGGGACGTTCACCTTCGCGCCGTTCCAGACGGAGCTCACGTCGTTCGTGATTGGGCCGGACTCCATGCGGCTGTACGCGTTCGATATCGACGACGTCTGGGTGTTCGACACCGGCAGCGCGCGGCTCACGCGCGGGTGCGCGGTGATCCAACCGCAAGTAGGCGGGTTCGTGCCCGGAGGCTACGTGCGCATCTTCGTGATGCCGGACGAGATCCGCCCTGGCTGCGGCGCGCCCGGCCGGCGCGTCGGCCTCGTGCGGGACGGCGTGCGCCTCGTACCGGACCTGCCATGGCAGCCGGGCGAATACCGGCCGAGCTCGCCGGTTGAGTTCAAGCAGCCGGACATCGTCGTCCGCGCGCCCGATACCGGATCAGGCGGCGCCCCTCGCGCGTCGGCCGCGCCGGCGACAGCGCTTGCTACGCTCATTGCCGGTTGTTCTGCGCTCTTCGCCGCCGCCCTGGTCCTGCGCGTACGCTGTCGTTGATGCGGGCTGGTCGGTGGTTGGGCGCGTGCGTCGCGGCGGTCCTCGTGCCGGCGGCGCTGGCCGCATGCGGCGGCTCGTCGGCGCGGCCGACGCCGACGGACACGCCGGTGGCGCCGCCGGTGATCACGGTGACGAACGCCACGCCATGCGTGGTCCACGTGCGGTTCGACAACGGCCCGCCGGTCATGCGCATCCTGCCGGGAGCGACAGCCGACCTCGAGGATGCGCGGCTGCCGGAGTACCGCTACGTGAAGGTGGAATCGACGATGGCGATCTTCCGCACGTACGACATGGCGGGCGTCCGCGCGAACGGCTATCGCCTCACGGTGCGGCCGTCGTTCGATGACGACCCTTGCGTGGAGGAGCCGTGAACGCGCCGATCCACCCGGTCGTGGTCTCGGCGTGTCAGGCCACGCGGGCGGCCCCGCCGCCGACATCTCGGGGTGTCAAGCGTGCGGTGCGGCTGTTCGGGCGCGGCGCGTAGCCGAAGAACCGTGCCGTACAGCGCATCGGCAGGAGTGTGGGGGCACCTCGATGGGGCGGGGGCCGGCGGCACGGGCGCCGCGCGCATCGCTACATCTTCGCCGTCGCATCGCACAAAGGAATCGGCCTCCCCGCGGTCGATCACGATCGGCCGAACGTGCGCAGCTCCTCGAACATCGGCGGCTCGACCGGCGCCATGAAGGGGTCGAGCGCGCCCCAGCGGTACATGGGCCCCTCGACGATCACGCCGGGCGGCAGGTCGCGCTTCACCGCCTCGACGGCGACCTCGACGAGCGCGCTCGGCACGGGCGCGTGCTCCATCGTCTCGCGGAGGATCTCGGCGCCGCCGCGGACGCCGTAGATGAAGCCATCGCCGATGACCTCGAGCATGATCGCCGGGTTCTCATAGAGGTTCTTCAGCGTCTGGGTGCGGCGGTCGAGCGCGAAGCGCAGCGTGCGGCTGTCGAGGGCGATGACGGAGTTCATGACCATGGTGTACGGCGCGCCGTCGCTTCCGACGGTAGCCGCGACGACGAGGCGGCCGCCCTCGAGGTAGCGGAGGACCTCGTCCGGGAGCTCGGTGCGTGCCTCGCCGCTGGCCATCGGCTTCAGTCTAGGCGCACAGCGGCTTCGGCGCCCCACCGGCCGCGCGGCGATGCATGGCGCGGGGCGCCGACCTGATCCGGCTGATGAGGCTCCGACCTCTGACCTCTTGGCGAGCCAGCCGGTAATCTGTGACCTACGCAGAGAATCGGGGAGGCTCCTTGACCGCTGAACCTGACACCAACGTCCAGCCGAAGGTCGATATGGAGACGCTGGTCTCGCTGTGCAAGCGGCGGGGCTTCGTGTTCCAGTCGAGCGAGATCTACGGCGGGCTGCAGGGCGCCTGGGACTACGGGCCCCTCGGCGTCGAGATGGCGAACAACATCAAGCGCGCCTGGTGGCGGGCGATGGTGCAGGAGCGCGATGACATCGTCGGCATCGATGCGGCCATCCTCATGCACCCGGACGTCTGGCGTGCCTCCGGCCACGTCGACACCTTCGTCGACCCGATGGTGGACTGCCGCAACTGCAAATCGCGCTTCCGTGAGGACGAGCTGGACTCCGACGTCTGCCCGAACTGCGGCGCCAAGGGGCAGTTCACCGAGCCGCGCATGTTCAACCTCATGCTGCAGACGTTCGTCGGGCCGGTGGAGGACGACGCGGCGCGCGTCTACCTGCGGCCGGAGACCGCGCAGGGCATCTTCGTGAACTTCGAGAACGTGCAGACGACGACACGCAAGAAGCTGCCGTTCGGTATCGCGCAGATCGGCAAGTCGTTTCGCAACGAGATTACGCCGCGCAACTTCATCTTCCGCGTGCGCGAGCTGGAGCAGATGGAGATGGAGTACTTCTGCTATCCGGAGGACTCGCGGCGTCTGCACGCGGAGTGGATCGAGGAGCGCCGCCGCTGGTACGAGCGGTTCGGCATGGACATGCGCAACCTGAGGGTGCGCGCGCACCGGCCGGAGGAGCTGTCACACTACTCGTCCGCGACATCAGACTTCGAGTATCTCTTCCCGATCGGCTGGGCCGAGCTTGAGGGCGTCGCGCACCGCGGCGACTTCGACCTGACGCAGCACGCGAAGTTCTCCGGCAAGCAGCTCTCGTACTACGACGAGGAGCGCAAGGAGCACATCGTCCCGCATGTCGTGGAGCCGGCGCTCGGCGTCGGCCGCTGCATGCTCGCGTTCCTGACGGATGCCTACGACGAGGAAGTGGACCAGAAGGGCGAGAAGCGCGTCGTGTTGCACCTGCACCCGGCCATCGCGCCGATCAAAGTCGCCATCCTGCCCTTGTCGCGCAACGAGAAGCTGACGCCGACGGCGAAGGAGGTGCATGCGATCGTCCGCAAGCACTGGATGACGCAGTACGACGACGCGCAGTCGATCGGCCGGCGCTACCGCCGCCAGGACGAGATCGGCACGCCGCTCTGCGTAACCGTCGACTTCCAGACGGTCGAGGAGGACCGCGCCGTCACGATCCGCGAGCGGGACTCGATGGCCCAGGTGCGGGTGCCGATCGAGGGGCTGGTGGACGCGCTGCGCGAGCGGCTGGTGGACGTGGGGTAGGCTGTGGCCATGGCCATCCGGCACGACATCCGGTTCTGCACGACATCCGATGGCGTGCGCATCGCCTACGCGTCGTACGGGTCCGGGTATCCGCTCGTCTGGGTGCCGGGGTGGATTAGCCACCTCGAGCTAGACGAGTTCCTCGCCGGCCAGTACATCGAGTACTGGTCGCCGAAACTACGCCTGGTCCGCTATGACAAGCGCGGCACCGGGCTCTCGGACCGGCACCAGGCCGATATGAGCGTGGAGGCGCGCACCCGCGACCTCGAGGCCGTGGTCGACGCGCTCGGGCTCGAACGCTTCGCGCTGCAAGGCGTCTCCGAGGGTGGCCCGATCGCGCTCAACTATGCGGCGAGCCATCCGGAACGCGTGTCGCATCTGATCATCTTTGGCAGCTACGCGTACGGGCGTTTCGCGGCGCCGGAGGCGAGCGACGCGCTCGCCGGCCTCGTGCGCGCGCAGTGGGGGCTGGCGACGTCGGCCTTCACCTCGCTCCTGTTGCCCGATGCGAGCGCGGAGCAGATGCGCGAGTTCGGGCGGCTGCAGCTCGAGGGCGCGCATGTCGACGACGCCGTGCGGCTCCTGCAGGCGCTGCAGAAAATCGACGTGCGGCCCGTGTTGTCGAACATCACGGCGCGGACGCTCGTCCTGCACGGCAAGCACGACCGCGCGGTCCCCATCGCAGCGGGGCGCGAGCTGGCCGCGAGCATCCGGGACGCGCGCTTCATGACGTTCGACGGCGGCCACGCAATGATGGGAAACCCGCAGGCCGAGCGGCAGGTGATCGACGCCATCGAGGAGTTCCTCGGCGACGTCATCGCCAATCCCGCCGGCGACGATACACGGCCGGAGCCGCGACGCACGAGCGGCCTCGCGACGGTGCTCTTCACCGACCTCGTCGGCCACACCGAGATGATGTCGCGCCTCGGCGACGCCCGCGGGCGCGCCGTGCTGCGCGAGCACGAGCGCATCACGCGGGAGACGCTGCGCGCGCACGGCGGTCATGAAGTTAAGACGATGGGCGACGGCTTCATGGCGTCGTTCGGGTCCGTCACCTCCGCGGTCGAGTGCGCGGTCGCGCTGCAGCGCGCGTTCGCGGCCGCGCCGGAAGCATCGCCGGTGCATGGGCTGCAGGTGCGGGTCGGGCTGAACGCCGGCGAGCCGATCGAGGATGAGGGCGACCTCTTCGGCGCGACGGTGATCCTCGCCTCCCGCATCTGCGCGCAGGCCAGCGGCGGCGAGATCCTGATCCCCGAGCCGGTGCGTCACCTGCTGGCGGGGAAGTCATTCGTCTTCTCAGACCACGGCGAGTTCCTGCCGAAGGGCTTCGACGACGCGGTGCGCTTGTTTGAGGTCCGCTGGCGCGAGGAGTAGCCGCGTCGGCGCGCTACGCCCGCGCCGCCTCGACCACCAGCCGCGCGGCCGCCTCGATGCTCATCGCATCGGTGTTCACCGTCATGTCGTAGTGCGTCGGCAGCTCGTGGTCGAGCTTGTACATGCGCCGGAAGTACTCCGCGCGCTCGCGGTCGGACTTCTCGATCGCCTTCCACGCCGCATCAATGCCGGTCTCGGTCGCGGCTGACTGTCGCGCCGCCCGCACCTCCGGCGACGCAGTGACAAGCACGCGCAGGACTGCCTCCTTGCCCGCCAGGGGGATGCTGGCGCCGTGCGCGACGATGACGACGTTGCCCTCCTCCGCGACTTCGTGGATTACCCGCTCGATGAGCCCGGTGTAGCTCGGCTCCGGATGCTGCGGCGGCAGGATGGCGCCGGCGTCCGTCGCCATCGGCGCTGCGGCGAGCGCCTCGAGGATGCGCCCGAGCATGGGCTTGCTCTGTTCGGCGCGTCCGACCGCCTCGGGCGAGACGCCGGCGCGGTCGGCCGCGCGCATGATGATCTCGTCATCGACGTAGCGGTAGCCGAGGGCGTCGGCGACGCGGCGGGCGACCGCATCGCCACCCGCGCCGAGCGACCGAGAGACGCAGATCACGCGGCCTGGCATCGGAGTCCTCCTTCGGCAAACGGACGGACGGGCGGCGACCCTGAGCATACACCCCCGCGCGTCGGCGGGCTCGGGGGCGGGATCAGACCTGGACGATGTGCACCTTGATCGCGCCCGACTTCTTGTCGTCGGCCGTCGCGAAGGCCTGCGCGACGTCCTCGAGCGGGAAGCGGTGGGTGACGAGCGGCCGCAGGCGCTCGGCGTTGCGGCGCATGATCTCGATCGCGAGCTCGTAGTCGGAGCGACGGCCGGGCCGGCCGTAGCAGTTCGAGCCGACGACGCGCGGCTCCTTGATGAAGAACATGATCGGGTGGAGCTGCACGGGCGCGGTGAAGGCGCCGAGCACGGAGATCCGGCCGCCCGGTGCGACGAGCGTCAGCGCCGCCTGCAGCGTGTCGGCATGCCCGCCGACCGTCTCGACGACGACATCGGCGCCGCCGACGGCGGCGTTCATCTTGCCGATACTGGCCGGGTCGTCGCCGAAGACGGCGTCGGCGCCGAGCGCCTCGGCCATCGCCTTCTGGTGCGGGTGGCGCGCGGTCGCCGCGATGTATGTGGCGCCCATCTCCTTCGCGGTCGCGATCGCCAGCAGGCCGATCGTGCCGGCGCCGAGGACGGCGACGCGGTCGCCGAAGCGGAGGTCAACGAGGCGGAGGCCGTGCACGCCGACGGCGAGCGGCTCGCAGAGCGCGCCGAGCTCGCAGTCGACCTCGGGCGGCAGCTTGTAGAGGGCGTAGTGCGGGACGGCGAGGTATTCCGACAGGCCGCCGTTGATGTTGAGGCCGTTCGCCTTGCGCTGCGGGCAGAGGTGGTAGTTGCCCGAGCGGCACTGGTCGCAGGTCAGGCAGACATCGAACAGCTCGAGCGCGACGCGCTGGCCCGGCGCGAACCCGCTGACGCCCTCGCCGAGCGCCGCGACTTCGCCGGCGCACTCGTGCCCGAGCACGAAGTCCGGTGGCAGCGGGAACTCGCCGCGGTAGAAGTGGAGGTCGGAGCCGCAGACGCCGGTGCTACGCAGCCGCACGAGCACCTGGCCGGGCCCGGGCTGCGGCGGCTCGACGTCGCGGATGGCGAACTGCTTCGGCCCGGCGAGCGCAGCTTGCTTCATGCCGGTCGATCCGTCGCAATCACGCGCACGCCATCACAGCCGCGCAGCCTCGGCGGCAACTCGTCTCCGTGTTCGACGTACGAATCGCGCAGTTTCTCAGCCACGTCCTGCGCGATAAGGACGGCCTCTTCAAACGTGTCCGCTTGTGCAAGCCGGCCCGGGACGTCGCGGCTGGTCGCGAGGAAGACGCCTTCGGGCAGACGGCGGATCCGCAGCCGCGCAAGCGCTTCCTTCATGCGCCGAATGATAGCCGAGCCGCGGCTACAGCTCCGGATAGTCGAAGTCGTCCACCCGCACCGACTCGACGACCTTCACCTGCGGGAAGCGGTCCTGCAGGATGCGCTCGATGCCGAGCTTCATCGTCACCATGCTCATCGGGCAGCCGTGGCAGGAGCCGGCAAGCTGCAGCCGTACGCGCCCTTCGTCCGGCAGCCACTCGATGAGGTTCAGCACGCCACCGTGCGACTCGACGTACGGGCGCATCTGGTCGAGGCAGGCGTCGAGCTCGGCGAGGAACGGGTCGTCGGACGCGGCTTCAGCGGCGGTCGTGGTGTCGGTCGTCACGCTTCAGGATAGCGGTCGCGCGGAGTTCGGGGGCCTCGGTCATTCGGCTAGGCGCGGGCCTCCTCCGGCGTCAGGCCGATCTCCCGCAGGAAGGCATCAATCCGCGGCTCGCGGCCGAGGAACTCGCGCACCATCACATCGCCGTCGACGCTGCCGCCGCGCTCGAGGACCTTCGCGCGGTAGTCGGCGCCCGTCGCGCGGTCGAGCAGGCCCGCCTCCTCGAAGCGCGTGAACATGTCGTGCCCGAAGACCTCCGACCACATGTAGCCGTAGTAGCCGGCGTCGTAGCCGAACAGGTGGCCAAAGCCGGACTGGAAGTGCGTGCCCTCGGGGTACGGGAAGCCCGTCGTCAGGTACAGCTCGCGCACTAGCTTTGTGGAGTCGCCGTCGAAGCCCGGCGAGTGCAGCGCGAAGTCCAGCTTGGCGAAGAACATCTGCCGGAGCTTGGCAATGCCTGAGCTCACGTTCTTCGCGCGCACCATCGCCTGGAGTAAGTCGTCCGGCAGCGGTGCGCCGGTCTTGTGGTGCCGCGAGAAGCGCCGCAGGATGTCGCCGTCCCACACCCAGTGCTCGAGCATCTGTGACGGCGCCTCGACGAAGTCGCGCTCGGTGCTCGTGCCGCTGAACTCGAGGTAGGCAGCCTTCGTCAGCGTCTGGTGGAGGATGTGGCCGAACTCGTGGAAGAACGTGACGACCTCGGTGTGGCGCAGGAGCGACGGCGCCTCCGCGGTCGGCTTCGTGAAGTTCGCGACGATGGCCGAGATCGGCGTCTGGTACGAGCCGTCCGGCAGGCGCCGGCCTCCGCGCAGTGTGAACGCGGCCGCGTGGTTGAACTTGTTCGGCCGCGGGTAGAGGTCCATGTAGAAGCGCGCGATCGGCCGCTCCGAACGCGCGCCGCCGTCGCGCACGTCGTAGATGTCGTAGGCCTGCACGTCGGCATGCCACTTGGGCGCGTCCGGCGCCGGCTCATAGCGCACGCCGAGCAGCTCCTGCGTCACCATGAACAGGCCCTCGATGCAGGCCTCGAGCGGGAAGTATTCGGCAACGGCGAAGTCGTCGACGGCGTACGCGGTCTTGAGCAGGCGGTTCGTGTAGAACCACCAGTCCCAGATGTTCACCTCGGCCTTCGGGTCGCCGGTGTGCGCGCGCTTCGCTTCGGTGAGCAGCGCCATGTCGCGCTGGGCCTTCAGCAGCAGCTTCGGCTCCAACTCCCCGAGGAAGCGCTCGACGTTCTCGCGCGTCTTCGCCATGCGCTTCTCGACGACGTACGCCGCCCAGGAGTCATATCCCAGCAAACGCGCCGCCTCACTGCGGACACGGATGGCCTCCTCCAGCACGCCGACGTTCGCCTCACCACCCTTGTTCTGATTCTTCAGGAAGATTTCCCGGCGCCAGCGCTCCGACTCGGCGTTGTCCATGAAGGGCATGATCTCGGGATAGTCGAGCGAGACGCGGTACTTCGCCCGCCCATCGACCTCGACGCGCCGGAGGCCGTCGATCCAGCGCTCTGGCATGCCGGCGAGGTCCTCGATGTCGACGACGATGGCGTCGTCCCAGGTATCGATCGCCTTGCGGAACTCCGTGCCTAGCTCGACGAGCCGCTGCATCAGCGCCTGCACGCGCTCGCGCTGCTCCCTGGGCAGGTCGAAACCGTTGCGCCGGTAGTCGCGCAAGGTGAAGTCAAGCAGTCGGCGCTCTTCGCCCGTGAGCTGCGCCGCCTCCGCAGAGCCGGCGTAGGCCTTCACGGCGCGGTACAGGTCCTCGCGGAAGCCGATCTCGACGGCGTACTTGGAGAGGCGCTCGTCCCACTCGCGCGCGGTCTCGCGCAGCGCGTCGTCCTCCGCCACGTACGACATGAAGGCGTAGTTGCCGTCCGCCTGGGCGATGTGGTCGACGGCCGTCTCCAGTGCGACGAAGGTGTTCGCGAACGTCCGCTCGCCGTCGGGTACGGCGACGATCGCGGCGATCGCTTCGTCACAGGCACGGATCGCCGCCTCGCACTCGCGGGCGACGATCTCCGGTGTCAGCTGGTCAAAGGGTGTGCGCACGGCACGCAGGGTAGCGGCGGCGAGTCGAACAGGCGAGCGAGCGGCGCCGCGCGCGTGTGGCGGCCGCGTTGGCGCGGCGCGACGGGCTCAGCCGCGCGGGTCCGGTTCTTCTCCGGGCCGGTCGCGTGGCGGCCCCTGCGCACCGGGTGGCCGAGAGCCGCCGTCGCCGCGCCGCCTCCGCAGACGTGCGCTGGCCCCGGCTTCGCCGTCCTCCGGCGCGCACGGCACCGCATCGTCAAACTCGCCATTCGCCTGCACGAGGCCGCAGCACTCACAGATCCGCCCGAGGCGGACCGTCTGCCAACTGTGAGCCGTGGGTCCTTCCGTGATCAGGCCCCTTGATCGAGCCGCCCGGCTTCGATGCCGGGAACGCAGGCAGCGAGGGACGCTGCGTACCCTCGGGTATCGCGCGGTCTCGCAAGCGGACGACATAAGGCGCCGCCGATACAAGGTACAGATGCACCGCCCTCTCGCGGTGACAGCTGCACCGCCCACGACAGGCGCACGGTCACGCGCCCCGGGCGCCCGGATTGCAGCAACATGTTGACGGGCGCGCGCCAGCCCGCGTTTCTCTCCGCGCGTGTCGCGATATGCTTCCTGCCCCGGCTATCACACACCCGGAGCCCCCGTGAACGACACCCTCGCCTGGATGCCCGCGACCGAGATTGCCGCCGCGGTGCGCGAGAAGCGCCTCTCACCGGTCGAGCTGACACGCGCGCTGCTCGAGCGCATCGACGCCATCAACCCGAAGCTCAACGCCTACATCCTCATCACGCACGACCTCGCCATGGCCGCTGCGCGCACCGCCGAGGTCGCCGTCATGCGCGGCGACGACCTGCCGCCGTTGCACGGCGTCCCCTATTCGATGAAGGACCTCTTCGATGTCGAGGGGCTGCCGACAACGAAGGGTTCTCTCATCTATAAGAGCAACGTCGCGGCACAGAGCGAGTACGTGCAGGAGCGGCTCGCGGCGGCTGGCGGCATCCTCCTCGGCAAGACGAACACGCCCGAGTTCGGCTACATCCCGACAACCGAAAACAAGCTCTTCGGCCCGAGCTTCAACCCCTGGGACGCGACGCGTACACCGGGCGGCTCGAGCGGCGGTTCGGCCGCGCAGGTCGCCGCCGGCCTCGGCCCGCTCGCGCTCGGCAGCGACGGCGGCGGCAGCATCCGCATCCCCGCGAACCTCTGCGGCGTCTTCGGCCTCAAGCCGACCTACGGCCGCGTGCCACGCCGGCCCGGCGGCTGGTCGACGATGACCCACCGCGGCCCGATCACCCGGACCGTCGCCGACGCCGCGCTCATGCTCGACGTCATCGCCGGCCCGCGTCCAGACGACCCGTTCACGGTGCGCGCGTACCCGGGCTCGTTCCTCGATGGCCTCGACGCGGGCGTACGCGGCCTGCGCGTCGCCTGGTCGCCCGACCTGGGCTGGGCACGCGTCGACCGCGAAGTGCGCGCGATTGGCGAGCGCGCGGCGCAGCGCTTCGCCGAGCTCGGCTGCGACGTCGAGGAGGCGTCACCCGGTATCGCCGACCCGGCGAAGGAGCTGACCTTCTTCACGATTGCCGCGGCCGAAGAAGCATCGTGGCTGACGCTCCTACCGCCCGAACAGCGCAAACAGCTCGACGCGCCGGCTGACGCCTTCGAGGAGTTCGGCAGGAAGGTCAGCGGCATCGACTACGTCAACGCCAACAAGCGCCGGATGCAGCTCTGGCATGCCATGCGCGACTTCCACCGCACGTACGACCTGCTGCTGCTGCCGGTGACAAGCGTCGCCGCCTTCCCCGTCGGCCAGCCGCCGCGCGAGATCGACGGCCACGCCGTCACACCGTTCGAGTGGATGCCGTTCACGCAGGCCTTCAACCTGACGGGCCAGCCGGCGGCGTCGGTGCCGTGCGGCTTCACGTCGGACGGCCTGCCGGTCGGCCTGCAGGTCGTCGGGCGCGCATACGAGGACGCGCTGGTGCTGCGCGCGTGCCGCGCGTTCGAGCAGCTCCAGCCGTGGGCCGACAGGAAACCGCCGCTCTGATCCAGCGCGATGCCGGGCGCTAGTGCCCGAACACGAGGCCGTCGACGCCCTGCGCGCCCTTGAGCGCGGAGATCTCGCCCTGGTGCGTGGCGACGTGCCAGGCGAGGACGTTGGCCACGAACGCCTCAACCGGCATCGCCGGCGCGAAGCTCGGGTCGACCGTCTTCGCGAGCTCGCCGTCGCTGACGCCCGCCAGGTACGTGTCCGTCTCGGCGTACACGGCCGCGGCATACTGCCGGAAGAGCGCGGGGTCGTACGTCACGTCCCAATTCGGTTCCATCGTGCCCTGCGGCATCTCGAGCCCGATCTTCGCCGCCCAGCCATCGCGGTAGTACACGGGTGTGCCGCCGCGGACGAGACCGTTGAGCAGGCCGTCCTCGCTCAGCACGGTGTGCGCGTAGATCGCGGCGATCGAGTTGATCTTGCCGCCCGGGAACTGGTTCGCCATCAGCGTGTTGTTGCAGTCACCGATCGCCGATTCGAGGATCCCGTGAAACGTCTGCATCTGCTGCCGGAGCGTCGTCTTGCTGTCCATATCATGCGTCCTTTCATCCTTGCCGATGTGCGATCCTCGCGGATCTGCGCCTACCGTCAAGGCGGGCACCCCGCGCGTATGGGGGACGTCACACGGATCGTGGCTTGACAATGCGCTCCCTCGGCGAGCCGACGGCGGCGCGATAGCGTGGCACGGCGAGGATGCTTCGTGCTACAACCGTCCGCAATGACAACGGAAATGCCCGGCGCTGAGACGACCGCGCCGGAGGCCGAGGCGCCGCCGAGCATCTGGCGCTCGCGTCTCTCGCCAGCGGCGTGGGCGCGCTACATCTACGAGCTGTGCGTGCTCGTGCCGGCGGCGCGCCTGCTGCCGCGCGCCTGGGCGCTCGCGCTCGCCGACGCGAGCGGCTACCTGCAGGCCTCGCTCCCGAACGCCGGCGCGCCGGGCCGCGCCGCGACATCGTGCTGCTGCGCCGACTGCGCGCGCTGCGAGAGCATCCGCGCGACTGGCCCCTGCGCGAGGTACACGGCGAGGGCGTGCATGTACTCGCCGCCGCCGGCAAGCCGTTCATCATCGCCGCCGGCCACTTCTACTACGCGGCCGACCTCGTCATCCCGGTGGTGCTCTTCCCGGGCATCGGCGGGCGCGGCGTCAAAGGCACCATTCCCGAGCGCCGGCTCGACCCGGAGGTGCTCCACGAGCGGCTGCTGAATCGTTCGCTGCTCGGACTCCGCTCACGGCTCGTCGGGGACACGCACGAACGGTCCGTGCCGGAGGTCGGCCGCGGCTCCGTCATGCAGGCGGTCCAGCGGGTGCTCGCGCAGCCGGGCGGAGCGACGCGCATCCTCATCGACGCCGTATGGACGAAGGCTGGCTACGACCGGCCGTTCGCGGGCACGGCGAGCCGCCGCTTCGCGCTCGGCGCTGCGCGCATCGCCCGTCGCGCGCAATGCCCGATCATCTTCGAGATGGCGGTGTTCGAACCGGACGGCGGCGTGCGAGTCGAGTGGGGTCCGTACATCGACCCGCCCGCACCGGATGACGAGGCGGCCGATGTCGGCGTCATGGACCAGCTCATCGACCACCTCGAGGCGTGCGTCGCGCGCTACCCGCTGCAGTACCTGCACCCGATGGGCTGCGACCGCCGCTGGGACCCGGCGTCCGGCCGCTGGCAGCCGCGCTGACCGACGCCGCGGGACGCACCGAACAAGAGCGCCGCACGAGACAGTACGCGCGGAGCTTCAGCTCCGCCGGATGTCCGTCGTACGACGGTGCCGCGTTACGACGGCGGGCGTAGGGCCGTTACACCGGCTGCAGCCGCGCGTCCGAGGACGCGCCCACCGGCGCCTCCACGACGATCGCATCGCCCGGGCGCACGACGCCGCCGGCGACGACGACGCCCATGATGCCGGCCTTGCGGATGATGCTGCCGTCGTCGGCCTTCTTCGCCACCTGCGCCAGCAGCCGCGGGTCGACCGCGTCGAGCTGATTGCAGGGGTTGCGCAGGCCTGTGATCTCGACGACGGCGCTCTCGCCGAGATGCAGGCGCGTGCCCGGCGCGAGGTCGAGCAGCGCCAGCCCGCGCGTGGTGATGTTCTCGCCCATCTGGCCCGGGCGGACCTCGATGCCGAGCGGCCGCAGCTCGTCGAACAGCTCCGCGTGGATCAGGTGCACCTGGCGCCGGTTCGGCTCTGCCGGATCGCGCGCCGCCCGGCTGCGGTGCCGCACCGTCGCGCCGGCGTGGTAGTCGCCTTCGACGCCATGGTTGGCGACGAGCGTGATCGCCTCGCGCGGGATCTTCCCCACGCCCGGCTCCGGGTCAAACGCGACGGCGACGACGGTCGGCCCTGTTCCCATGCAGAGAGAGCATACCTTGCCTGCTTAACAGAACATTTGTGTTGACTCGTTCGCCTACACGTGGCACACTCGACCCGTGGCCAAGAACCGGAAGCGATCGAACGGCTCGCCTCGTGCAGAACTCCTTGTCGCGGACTGCTTGGAGATTCTTCCCACGCTCGACGCTGGTTCGGTTGATCTCATCGTAACGTCTCCGCCGTACAACATTGGCAAGGAGTACGAGCGAACCACGACGCTCGATCGCTATGTTGATCAGCAGCGAAGTGTAATTACCGAATGTGTGCGAGTCCTCGCCGACAGCGGCAGCATCTGCTGGCAGGTGGGTAATTGGGTCAAGGGCTCGGAAATAGTGCCGCTGGATGCAGCACTATTTCCGATCTTTCGCGAGCTTGGGCTGAAGTGTCGCAATCGCATCGTTTGGCATTTCGAGCACGGGCTTCACTGCGTGAAGCGGTTGTCGGGACGTCATGAAACGATCCTCTGGTTCACGAAATCCGACGACTACACTTTCAATCTCGATCCTATCCGAGTGCCTCAAAAATACCCAAGCAAACGTCACTTTAGAGGGCCTCGCATCGGGCAGCTGTCCGGTAACCCACTTGGCAAGAACCCGGGAGACGTTTGGATTTTCCCCAACGTCAAGCATAACCATGTCGAGAAAACGCTGCATCCTTGTCAGTTCCCTGTCGAGCTCGTCGAGCGCCTCGTCCTGAGTCTCACGCTGCCGGGGGATATCGTCCTCGACCCCTTCGGGGGAGTGGGCTCGACGGCCGTCGGCGCTATCCGCCACGGCCGAGATGCTATCTCCATCGACGTCTCAGCCGAGTACACCGCAGTCGCGAGGCGGCGGCTCGAGCTTGAACGGGCTGGGCTGCTGAAGACTCGGCCGATGGATCGGCCGGTGTACGTACCAAACGGCAAAGGCCCGGCGAGGATACCCGATCGAATGATGCGGCTCCTCGATCAGCGCGCGGAGTACCGCGCTTGAGGCGCGTGTATGAGTATTCGCACCTCGGCGGCGCGGAGATATTACAGCTCCGTTATCCGGACATAGATGCCGAGATATCGCGCGTCATCGACCGACTCGTGATGCCGGCCAAGACCAAGATAAGCCGGGAGAAGACGATGGCCGGACGTCTGCTGTACTCGCCAAAAGAGATCAATGCGAAGTTCAAGTCAGCGTTTTACAATCTCGGGTACCGCGAGCTTCGGCTTCCGTATGAGCATGACATCCCCGGGTATCCCATTCGGATTAAGGGCTCGTTCAAGCAGATAGACTTCCAGAAGCAAGATGTCCTGGTTGAAGTGCAGCTCGGAAAGTACTTCGCCATGTTCTACGACTTGGCGAAATTCCAATATTTCTTCAATGAGAACAGGTGTGAAGTTGGGGTCGAGATCGTGCCCGCAAACTCTCTCTACAGAGAGATGTCCTCCGGGGTTAGCTACGGCGAACAATTGATTACCGATATTCGGCGCCTCCGGCGGCACTTTCCAGCGGTGCCGATCAAGGTGATTCTCATAGACGTCGAGGGCGCGCAGCTTCCAGCCGAAGTCGAGCTCACTGAAGAGCAAGCGGCTGAACAGGAGATTGCAGAGCCAGGTGACGGCGAGCCTGGGTAGGTTAGCTCTCGCGTCCGTTATCATCCTCCACAGATGGTGACCACCCGCCGCGAGCCCGCCATCCAGCTCTCTCTCCCCTACTTCGAGGGGCCGCTCGACCTCCTCCTCCATCTCATCGAGCGCGAGGAGCTCGACATCACGACGGTCGCCCTCGTCCAGATCGCCGACCAGTACCTCGGCTACCTGCACGAGAGCGAGGTCATCAACGTGGACGCCCTCGCCGACTTCATCTACATCGGCGCGCGCCTGATGCTCCTCAAGTCGCGCGCCCTGCTCCCGCGGCCGCCGGCGCCCGACGGCGGCGGCGAGGCCGAGGACGACGACGGCGAGGACCTCGCCGAGCAGCTCCGCGAGTACCGGCGCTTCAAGGAGGCCGCGGGGCAGCTCCGCGCCATCGAGGCCGCCGGCCTGCACTCCTATCCGCGCGTCGCGCCACCGCCGGAGCTGCCGCCGCCGCTCGGCCTCGAGGGCGTCACGCTCGACCTGCTGCGCCAGATGGTCGAGCAGGCGCTGACGCGCGTACCGGAGGAGCCGGAGCCGCACGCCGTCATCCGCCCGCACAAGGTCACCGTGCGCGAGAAGGTCGCGCTGATCCGCGAGCGCCTCGCCGCCGAGGGGCGCCTCTCGTTCCGGGCGCTGATCGCCGAGGCGCGCTCGCGCATGGAGGTGATCGTCTCGTTCATGGCCGTGCTCGAGCTGATCAAGTCGCGCCTGCTCGAAGCGCAGCAGGACGCGATCTTCTCCGACATCGTGCTCGTGCCCGCCGAGGACGACGCGCCCGGCGCCGACGCGCGCCCCACGACCACGACGGCCGACGACGACGGCTTCCCCGCACCGCCAGCGCCGACGCCGCTCGGCGCGCCGGCCGCGTCCGGTATCATGCCGCCCGCGCCCGAACTCGACGACGACCCGGTCACCTAGCGCGTGCCACGACGGCCCCGATGCTCATCCTCCGCCGCCCCAAAGCGCACACGCCCGCGCGCGTCTCGGGCACCACCGCGTCCGTCGGTCCAGCCTCCGGCGTCCAGACTCCAGCATCAGCACCAATCGCGACACCCAACATCGAATCAACACTCTCCCGCATCCCATCGCGAATCGCCGTCATGGGCACGAGCGGCTCCGGTAAGACGACCCTCGCCCGCGCCATCGCCGACGCCATCGATGCGCCGCACGTCGAGCTGGACGCGCTGTTCCACGGCCCGAACTGGACGCCCGCCGAGCCCGAGGTCTTCCGCGGCCGTGTCCTCGCGGCGACGGCTGGCGAGCGCTGGGTGAGCGATGGCAACTACAGCACCCACCTCGCCGACGTGTTCTGGCCGCGCGCCGAGATGGTCGTCTGGCTCGACTACCCGTTCCGCGTCGTCTTTCCGCGGCTGCTCGGCCGCACGCTGCGCCGTGCCTGGAAGCGCGAGGTCCTCTGGAACGGCAACACCGAGTCCCTCCGCGAGCACTTCTTCACGAAGCAGTCGCTGCTGCTCTGGGCCTTCAACACGCACTGGCGGCACCGGCGCGAGTACCCCGCGCGCTTCGCCCGCTACCCGCACATCGCCGTCGTGCGCCTCGAACGCCCGCGCGACGCCGAGCGTCTCCTGGCGCAGCTCCGCGCCCTGGCATCGCCCTAGGCGGAGGCGGCACGGCGTCCCGCGCGCATGTGTCCGACATCGCACCATCGACGCGTCGCCCGTAGCGGCCGGTCCCATGTCGTCATCCGGCCGGCCGGCGGGTACACTCGACGGCGGCGGCAGGGGGAACAGGGGGTGCTGTGCGCTTCGCGCCCTGCCTCGCGCTCCTCTGCGCCGCGCTCGTCGTGAGCGGGTGCGGCATTGCGGGCGCCTCCCGCCGCGCCGTCGCCGGCGCCACGATCGTCCCGCTCTCGCCGACGCCCGTCGAGCGCCCGGAGCCCACCATCACGGCTGGCCCCATCACGCGGGAGCCCGACGAGCCGTCGCCGGCGGCGACGTCGGTGCCCGACGGCTGGCGCCCGCCCCCCGGCGACGCCGTCTTCGACACATCCGTCGGCGCCGCGCCGATCACGCACGGCGACCGCAACGTCGATGCTGTGTACCTGACATTCGACGACGGCTACGGCTTCGGCGAGGAAGTGCTCGCCGTGCTGCGACAGAAGCACGCGCCGGCGACCGCCTGCTTCGCTGGCTCCTTCATGCCACGCAACCCCTCGTTCATCCGCCACTGGGTCGAGGCCGGCTTCTCCGTCTGTAACCACACGTACTGGCACGGCAACCTCACCCGCCTCACGAACCCTACCGGCGACCCGGCGAAGGACGAGCCGCACCGCTTCGCCAATGTCCAGGCTGAGCTCACCACCACCGTCGACAAGCTCCACGAATACGCGCCGGACGCGCGCGTGCTGCCGCTCTTCCGCCCGCCGTATGGCGCTTACGACGACCTCGTCTCTCGCGCCGCCGCTGCCGCCGGCTACCGCATGGTGCTCTGGTCGCTCGACCCCGAGGACTGGCGGCCCGCTACCACCGCCGTCGCGCTGCGCGACCGCGTGCTCGCGCAGGCCCGCCCGGGCGATATCATCCTCTTCCACTTCGAGCGCCACGCCACCGTCGAGGCCCTGCCCGCGATCATCGACGGCCTGCGCGCTAAAGGCCTCGAGCCGCGCGGCCTCGAGTCGCTCGCGCTCCCGTAGCCGCAGGTTCCGCGCGTCTCCACCAGAAATGGGGAATGCCGGCATACCCTCTCGCGCACGCGGTGCCATGTCCGCGCTGCGCGGCGCCGCCGGCACACATTGGTCCCTTGCAACGAAACCGCGCGGAAACATGCCCGTCACTCTGCGTTCACCTCCAGATCACCGCTGCGTAACACCGGCGCACAACAATCAGGCATCCAACACCGTACGAGGTCGACGATGCCACGGTCCTTTTGCACGGCCTGCGGTTGCGAGGCGCGCACCAGCGATCGCTTCTGCCGCGCCTGCGGCGAAGCGCTGACCGACGACGCGGCGCCGCTCGCCCGCATCAGCGCGCTCGCCGAGGGCGGACGCCTGAGCGAGGCCATCGCCGAGACGACCCGCGCCCTCGCCGCGGCCCCCGACGACGCCGACCTGCACATCGCCCTCGCCCTGCTCCAACTCCGCGCGGGCGCCCTCCGCTCCGCCCTCGACGAGCTCGCCCGCGCCCTCGCGCTCGACCCGCGCTCCCCCGTCGCGCACGCCTACACCGGCGCGCTCTTGCTCCGCCAGGGGCACGTCGATGCGGCGCGCGACCACCTGGACCGCGCGCGCGCGCTCGCGCCACACGACCTCACCGTCGCCCTGAAACGCGCCGAGTTCTGGCTCGCCCTCGGCATCCTTGGCAACGCCCGCGACGAGCTCCGCGACGCGCTCCGCGACGGCGGCGGCTCGCCCGCTACCCGCGCCGCCGCCGCCCGCATGCTCGCCTCTGTCGAGGCCCGCATGCGGCGGGCGATCACGCGCCGCACCCCGCCGCTGCCGTCACTCAATCTGCTGCGCGCCGCCGGACGCACCCGGCCGGCTCCGGGGAAGGACCGTACGAACGTGGAGGTGCCCTCATGGCCGTAGTACTCCTGCTCGCGCTCATGCTCTGCATCATGGCGATGCGCGTCTTCTTGCCCTGGGGCGCGGCGCTCCACGGCAAGGTGCTGCGGACGATCACGCTGTCGTTCCGCGAGCGCATGCTCCTGCAGCGCACGAATCTCTACCTCATCAGCGCCGTCGTCATCGTCACCGCCGCCGCCGGCGTCCTCTCCTACGGCCTCGAACTGGTCGTGATCCTGGCCGCCTTCGCCATCCTCACCATCCCGGTGCGCTATCGCATCACGAGCGAAGGCATCGCACTCAACAACGTCGTGTTTCGCCCGTGGAGCGACTTCTCCGGCTACCACGACGAGCGCCTCGCGGTCGTCCTCGAGGGCGCCGGCCAGCGAGGGTTCCGTATCCATGCCCTTGGCGCCAACCGCGACGCCGTCCATCGCGCCCTCGCTCCCTTCCTGGGGACACCGGCGGCACGCCGCACGCCCGGAGGCGCCCGGGCCCGCAGCGGCGTACAGCCGTGATCCGCGCAGCGAGACCTACCAGCAGCAGAGGAGGAGACGTGTTGAGACGCACCATGTACACCCGCCGCTTTGCCCTGGGCGCCTGCATCGCGCTGGTGGCCTTCACCGCCTTGGCCCTCTTCGCGCTCCGCGGCGCCGCCACCGCGCACGCCCAGGAGCCGCCTCCCGATGCGCCGGCGGCCGAAGACCAGGGGCCGCCGCCACCCGACCGTGCCGGCACCAGCACCGGTAGCGGCGCCGACCTTGTCGGCGTCGCGCCCGGCACACTCACCGAGGACGACTTCACCGCCGCCCAGTCCGGCGAGCCCTTTGCCGTCAAACTCGCGGACCTGGTGAACCAGAACCGCCTCGGCATCAACTTCATGTGGGTCCTCATCACGGGGTACCTCGTGATGTTCATGCAGGCTGGGTTCGCCCTCGTCGAGACCGGGTTTTGCCGTGCGAAGAGCGCCCTGCACGTCATGATGACCAACTTCATGATCTACGGGCTAGGCATGCTCGCGTACTTCGTCTGCGGGTTCGCGTTCCAGTTCGGCGGCATCGGCACCGTGGGCGTCGGCAACCTCGGCGGCCTCGCGAACCTCAACAAGGAATGGTCGATCACCCTGGGCGGTGTCGACTGGGGCATCATCGGCTACAAGGGCTTCTTCCTCACCGGCTCCACGTACGACGTCGGCATCGCCGTGATGTTCCTCTTCCAGATGGTCTTCATGGACACTGCCGCCACCATCCCGACCGGCGCCCTCGCCGAGCGCTGGAAGTGGACCGGCTTCTGCATCTACGGCCTCTTCATCGGCGCCGTCATCTACCCGATCTTTGGCAACTGGGCATGGGGTGGCGGCTGGCTCTCGCAGCTCGGCTCCCATGACCCCGGCTTCGGCAATGGCTACCTCGACTTCGCCGGGAGCGGCGTCGTCCACGCCGTCGGCGGCTGGACGGCCCTCGCCGGCGCCCTCGTCCTCGGCCCCCGCATCGGGAAGTTCAACAAGGACGGCACCCCCAACGTCATCCCGGGCCACAATGTCATCCTGGCGGCCCTCGGGACCTTCATCCTCGCCTTCGGCTGGTTCGGCTTCAACCCCGGCAGCACCCTCGGCGCCGCCGGCAACGGCAACCTGCGCATCGGCCTCATCGCCGTCGTCACCATGCTCGCCGGCGCCGCCGGCTCGTTCGTCGCCATGGCGATCACGTGGGCCCAGCTCGGCAAGCCCGACGCCGGCATGATGATCAACGGCCTCCTCGCCGGGCTCGTCGCCATCACCGCGCCCAGCGGCTACGTTAGCCCGGCCTCCGCCGTCGTCATCGGCGCGATCGCCGGCGCCCTCGTCGTCTACTCCGTCGCCTTCTTCGAGAACGTCCTCAAGGTCGATGACCCCGTGGGCGCCATCTCCGTCCACGGCGTCAACGGCATGTGGGGTCAGATCGCCCTCGGCATCTTCGCCGATGGCACCGCTAACTACGGTGGCCTTACCGCTAAGGGCGCCCTCTTCGGGGACTTCGGCCAGCTCGGCGCCCAGCTGATCGGCGCTGCCGTCTGCTTCGTCTGGGCTTTCGGCGTCGCCTGGGTGTTCTTCAAGCTCCTCATGATGGTCGACCTCTTCCGCAGTAAGCCCGAGGACGAGATCGCCGGCCTCGACATCCCGGAGATGGGCGGGGTTGCCTACAACTGGGACGAGGAGTTCGCCCGCGGCGCTTGGCCGATGCCTGCGCCGGCGGCGCGCCCCGCCGTGGCGGCGACGCCCGCCGGGGGTGGCGGCTAGCGTAGCGGATAGCGTCCGGCGAGGGAGCGCCGCAGGACGCACAGCGCACGGGGCGGCCCGGCGAAGGAGAGCCGGCGCCGCCCCGTTGAAACGGACATTCGGCGGACGGAAGCGAGCGAGACGGGCGACGTGGAGAACTCAAACCTGCTGTTGACCCTTGCCGTGGTCCTCGTCGGCGCCAAGCTTGGCGGCACGAGCGCGCAGCGTCTTGGCTTCCCGTCCGTGTTCGGCAAGCTTGTCGTTGGCCTCGCCCTTGGCCCCGCGTTGCTCGGCCTGCTCGAGCCAAGTCCGGCGCTCAACGCCTTCGGGGACCTCGGCATCATCCTCCTCATGTTCATCGCGGGCCTCGAGACCGACCTCGCGCAGATGCGCCGCGTCGGCGCTGCCGCCTTCCTCGCCGCCAGCGGCGGCGTCGCCCTGCCCATGGCCGCTGGCGTCGGGCTTGCCTTCGCCTTCGGCATGTCTGCCCCTGAGGCCTTCTTCATCGGCACCATCCTCACGGCCACCAGCGTCGGCATCACCGCCCAGACCCTCACCGAGCTCGGCCGGCTCCGCTCCCGGGAGGGCAGCGCCATCCTCGCCGCCGCCGTCATCGACGATGTCATGGGCGTGCTCGTCCTCTCCCTCGTCCTCGCCTTCGACACCGGCGGCGACCCGCTCGGCCCGGTGCTCCGCATGTCCGCGTTCATTCCGCTCGCCGTCGTCGCCGGCCTCTGGGCCGTGCCCGCGGTCGCCGACCGTGTCCTGCATATCGAAGAGCGCGAGACCCGCACCGCCATCATCATCGCCATCGCCCTCCTCTATGCCTGGGCCGCCCAGTACTTCGGTGGCCTCGCGCCGATCACCGGCGCCTACCTCGCCGGCCTCCTGGTCGCCCGCACCGCTATCGGGGCCCATGCCAACGACTCCCTGAACCGCATCGCCTACGCCCTCTTCATCCCGCTCTTCTTCGTCGTCGTCGGCCTCCGCATGGACGCTTCCGCCTTCCGTTCCGCGCCCTTCTTCGCCCTTGCCCTGATCGCCGTCGCCGTCGTCACGAAGGTCGTCGGCGCCGGCATCGGCGCCCGGCTCGGCGGCTTCTCGCCGGCGGAGGCCGTGCGCGTCGGCTGCGGCATGGTCAGCCGTGGCGAAGTCGCCCTCGTCGTCGCGGTCATCGGCTTCGACCACGCCATCATCGGCCCGCGCGAATACTCCGCCACCATCCTCATGACCCTCGTCACCACCATGCTCACGCCGCTTCTCCTCAAGCTGGTCTTCCGCAGCGAGCCGCGCCCCGCCGCCGCCCGCCCCGCTGCGTCGTCCCGGCCCATCCCTGCCGTCCGCCTCCCGGAGAGCGTCGAAGCATGAGCTCGCTCGCCGCGCTCCACCACGACGGCCATCAACACCCGCATCGCCGGCGCCAGGGCCGCCCCGACTTCCTCGCCCGCCTCGAGACGATGAAGCAGCTCGTCGAATTCCGTAGCGAGGACCAGGACCGCATCGCCGCCGTCGCGCCCCTCGTCGCCGGCCACGCCAGCGCCATCGCCGCCACCTTCTATCAGAGCCTGCTCGCCCACCCCGAGACGGCCCAGCCCTTCACGGGCGATGATGGCCGCGTCGACCACGCCCAGGTGAGCGCGCGCGCCGATGCCCTCCAGCGCTGGCTTCGCCTGGTCGTCGAGGCGCCTCTCGACCGCCAGGCCGCCGAGCACGCCGCGCACGTCGGCCTCGTCCACCTGCGTGGCGGCGAAGACACCGCGCACCCCGCCATCAAGGGCCGCTACCTTGCCGCCGGCACCAGCCTGCTCTTCGCCGCCATCGCCGGCGTCCTCGTCGAGGCCGTCGAGGACCCGCGCACGCTCGCCGCGACGCTCGTCGCCTGGCACAAGCTGCTCACCCTGTACGTCGACATCTTTCTGGCCGTCCAGGCCAGCGGTAGCCGCTCGCCGAACTGGTACTGACCAACGCATCATCGGAGGAGGAGACATGAAGAAGATCGAAGCCGTCATCCGCGAGGAACAGCTCCCCGTCGTCCGCGCCGCCCTCGAAGAGGTCGGGTATCCCGGCATCACCATCATCGCCGTCCGCGGCCACGGCCGGCAGCGCGGCATCACCCAGCACTACCGCGGCCGCGAATTCACCGTCGACCTGCTCCCCAAGGCCAAGATCGAGCTCATCGTCAACGACGCCGACGCGCCGCGCATCGTGAACACGATCTGCGAGAACGCCCGCACGGGCGCCGTCGGCGACGGAAAGATCTGGGTCTCGACCATCGATTCGGTCATGCGCGTCCGCACCGGCGAAGTCGGCGAGGTCGCCCTTTGAGCGCTGCCACTGCGCCCGTGCCCACAGCGCGACGCCAGCAGCGCCACGTCGCGGCAGCGATCGCAACAGAGATAGAGATAGAAGGAAGGCGAGGCGGCATGCCTCAGCGTATGGCGATACCCGCTACACCATGCTTGCGGCGCCGCGGCCTGGTCGCAACCCTCTGCGACAGTCGGCCCAGGGTGCTCCGCCCGGAGCCAGGCGCCAACAACCAGCAGCTACCCGGCGAGCCCCGGGTCCGCGCGTAGCTGCGGCGCCGCGCCGATCTCGCCCGCCACCTCGACCACGCTCTCGCCCGCGAGCAGCGCCTGGATCGCCGGCAGCGCCTCCTGCGCCGCCTCGATGCCCGCCTCCAGGCACGCCACCATCCGCGCAGGCGAGTTCCCGGTCAGCCGCGGGATGCGCGGCCGCAGCACGACGTTCGCCGTCCGCCCTGCCTGCACCTCCATTGCGCTCGCGCCCAGCGTGAACGGCAGCCCCGCGAACGTCCGCCGCAGGCCGATGCCCCCGAAGCGCGTGGCGAACCATGTCGCCGGCTCGCGCATCCGCGCCGGCAGCGTCACCGGCCGCGCCAGCTCCACCGCGACGACGACGTCCGCGCCGAGATCCACCGCCGCATCGACCGGCGCCGCGTCCCAGAAGCCGCCGTCGAGCAGGTACCGACCCTGGTGCCAGACCGGCCGCGCGATCATCGGGATGGCGATGCTCGCCTCGATCGCGTCGATGATCGGCCCGCGCGTGATCGTGTACGCGCGCCGTTGCACGATGTCCGACGCCACCGCCGCGTAGCGGACGGGCAGCGACTCGATGTAGTGTCCCGCCAGCGCGTCGTAGAACCTGCGCGCGAGCCGGTTGTTGTGCCGGATCTTCAGCCGATGCCGGAAGAAGGCGACGACATCGCCGCTCGGGCAGGAGCGGATGCCTTCCTCCATCTCCCGCGGCGTCCGCCCCACCGCGTAGGCGCCGCCGTACAGCGACCCCACGCTCGTCCCCGCCACGACCTCCGCCCGCAGCCCCGCGTCCTCGAGCACCCGCATCACGCCGACGTGCGCGGCACCCTTCGTGCCGCCCGCGCCCAGCGCCAGTCCCAGCTTCAGCGTCCGCATACGCCCGTCACTCCCTCGCGGGGTGCCGCCGTCGATATGTCCCTACCAACCTCTAACGCCTCCGTGCCCCCACCATTATGTTCGTTCGCCGATTCTCGACGATGAGGCCATCTCCCGTCAACAGCTTCCGGCCCGGCCAACGTCAATGCCCTGTCAAATCGGCCGACCGGAAGCCGGCGGAAGGGCACCGACGCCGTCACGACCCGGCGGTCGCAAGCTTCAGCCGCCCCGGGGCCACCACCCCGCCGCACTTCATTCGACGCCTCTTCCATCTTGACTCTTGTGAAGCTCACGGCTTCCGTTGCAGCGCCCCTCAACCGGGTTTGAACCGCGGGTTCCCGTCCCCGTCCGGGGCCACCTCCACGTGCTCCGCCCCTACGTACCCCGCCACGCGCCTGGAGATCTCGTTCAGGTCCTCCTTCGAGAACCCCTCCGACATCAGCGTCACGCCCTTCCCAGGCTCGACGAGCCACAGCGTTGGCGTCGTCTCCGGGTCGTACACGCGCGACACCGCGAGGTCCGGCCCGTCGACGAGCACTGTGGGCGTGAAGTGATGCGCCTCCACGAACGCGCGCGCCCCCGCCGCGTCGTCCTGCGCGATGACCCAGAAGGTCCAGCCGAGGTTCTCGTACGCGTCATTCAGCCGCGAGAGGTACGGCGCCGCCAGCCGGCACGTCGCGCACGTCGAGCGCCAGATCGCCAGCAGCACCGGCCCGTCCGCGTCCGCCTCGTGCAGCGCATACGTCAGCCCATCCAGCCCCGGCAGCGCGAAGTCTGGTGCCTGCTCACCAACGCCGATCATGGAGCGCCTCCGTTAACGACAGCCTGACAGCACCCGCAGCGCTTCATGCTGTCTGGCCACAGCGTCATTCTGAGTGAAGCATGTGGTCTCCCGCGAGCGAGGCATGGAACGCACAGTTGACGGCCGCCTCACAGGCGCGTCGCCGCGCGGGCCGTCGTACACTTCGGAGCATGCCCACATTTATCCACCCCACCGCCGAGGTCTCGCCCGACGCCACGATCGGCGACGGCACGAAGATCTGGAATGAAGCGCAGGTACGCGAGCGCGCGCGCATCGGCCGGGAGTGCATCCTGGGCAAGGGCGTGTACGTCGAGAACGACGTCGTCGTCGGTGACCGCTGCAAGATCCAGAACCGAGCGTCGCTGTTCAAGGGCGTGACGCTCGAGGACGGCGTGTTCGTCGGCCCGCACGTGGTGTTCGCGAATGACATCTATCCGCGCGCCGTCAATCCCGACGGCACGCTGAAGGGTGATGCCGACTGGGAGGTGACGCCGACGCTGATCCGGCACGGCGCGAGCATCGGCGCCGGCGCGGTCGTCCTGCCGGGCGTGACCGTCGGGCCGTGGGCGCTCGTCGCCGCGGGCGCAGTCGTGACGGCGAACGTGCCGGCGCACGCGATCGTGCGCGGTAACCCGGCGCGGCTCGCCGGCTGGGTCTGCGTCTGCGGCCGCCCGCTGCGCGAGGCCGAATCGAACATGTGGTACTGCGCACGCTGCGAGCGGCCGTATCACCTGGGGCTGGGCGACGCGCCGTAGCTGCCGGGGGGGCGCCCGCACGAGCGCTGAGGACGACACCCATGCACGACCAGCCGAGCCTGCTCGTCGACCTCGTTGTCGCGCTTGCGATCGCCGCGGCGGGTGGCTGGATCGCGACGCGGCTGCGCCTCTCGTCGATCGTCGGCTATATCGCAGCGGGCCTGGTCATCAGCCCGTTGACCCCGGGCTTCGTGGGTGATGTCGACCGGCTGCGGCTGATCGCCGAGATTGGCGTCGTACTGCTCATGTTCAGCGTCGGCGTGCACTTCTCGTTCCGGGACCTGATGGCCACACCGCTGCTGCTCGTCATCGCCGGCGTCATCCAGGTCGCGGCCGTGATGGCTGGCGGCACGGCGGTCGGCGTGGCTGCTGGCTGGGGGCTGGACGCATCCCTCTTCGCCGGCGCAGCGATCGCGATCAGTAGCAGCACCGTCATCGTCAAGCTCCTGACGGACGAAGGCAGGGTCGAAACTGCCTACGGGCGCGCCGCCGTGGCATGGTCGATTGTCGAAGACCTGTCTGCGGTCGTGATCCTCGCCGTGCTGATCGGGCTCACGGGCGAAGGCGACGCGGCGGCGCGTTTGGCATGGACGAGCCTGAAGGCGCTCGTCTTCGTCGCGGCCGTGCTCGTGGTCGGCCTGCGCATGGCGCCGTTGGTCCTGGACCGCATCGCGCAGATTGCATCGCGCGAGCTATTCGTGCTGGGCGTCGCGGCGGTGGCGCTGGGGATGGCGCTCGCGTCGGAGGAGGTCGGGCTCTCAACGCTCGACGTGGCCGCGACCGCATGGACTCCGAGTTGACGCCGTCGATGTCGATGCCGAGCGGATCTGACGGGCCGAGGGCGCTGCCCGCGGCGATACATGAAGTGCGCTTGCCGCCTTGACGAGTGCGTGGGGCCGCTCGCCGGGGTGAGCCGCCCTCGTGCTACTCTGCGCCGACGCGGAAGGGGGAGCCCGCGCCCCGGCATCCGTAGCCAAGGCGGTCTCCCGACATGAGGCTCCTCCCCAGCGCCATCGCCATCGCCGCGGTCCTCGCGCTGTCCGCCCTCACCACCCGCTCGGCACCACACGCCGGCGCCGCGAACACCCTCAACCGGCCGGCCGACCCCGTGGTCATGACCGGCGCCGACGTGCCGACGCTGACCGGCATCGCGCCCGGCCTGCTCGTCGCGTTCAAGTACGACGGCGGCTGGCAGCAGGTGCCCGTGCAGGTCGACGAGCGCGACGTCAAGAACTTCACCAACATCTACAACGACGGCAGCCACGGCAGCGGGTTCACGACGCTCGTCTACACCGACGCCGGCACGTTCACGGGCGCCGACAGCGACCCCACGCTCGACGCCAACGACGAGATCGCCTTCATGGCCGCCGACGCCGGCGATGTGCCGCCGGCGTTCTCGGAGCCGGCGGGCGTCGTCGCCGGCAGCGGCCGCCAGGTGTCGGTCACGGACCCGGTCGGCGGCGGCAGCGGCTACGTCTATCTCTTCCGCAGCGATGGCTCGCTCGACCCGTCGGCCGGGCAGCAGTACGTGACCTACACCTTCAACCTGCTGTCGGGGCCGTACCTCACGACGTACAACCGCAACAGCGGTCCGAACCCCGAGAACAGCACGGTCGCATCGCCGTACTACACGCACCACTTCTCAGACCGCTGGGTGCAAGACCAGTTCCGGATCGCCGCGGGCGGCGCGACGAACGTCGACATCCTCGACCGCAACAAGCCACGCTTCGCGCCCGGCAACTGCATCCGCACGGAGGACACCTTCTCGAATGGCGAGGGCGCGTTCATCGCGAACAGGCAGGGACCGGTGCGCGCGATCCGCTCGTACATCGGGGCGAACAGCGGGCCACTGACGCAGCGCGAGCACATCTTCTACGCGCAGCGCGAGGACGTGCGCACGTTCCTGCGCGTGCACGCGATCGCCAGCATCGGCGACTTCTTCGACTACAGCGCCGCGGCGAGCGGCATGACGTACCGCAACAGCGCGAACACCACGGGCGTCACCGTCGACGGCGCGCCGGACAGCGTCGCCGCGGGGCAGATCACGTGGGAGTCGGTGAGCGGCGCGCAGGGCTCGCTCATCATGTCCGGCCTCTTCTCGACGAACATCTCCGGCTTCGCGTACACGTCGTACTACGAGGACAAGGCCGTAAGCCCGACCGACACCTGCACCGGCGACAGCTCCTCGTACGCGTTCAGCGGGCCGTTCTTCAACCCGCCCGGCGGTGTCCCCTGTACCGACCCGGGCCTCGCCTGCACCGCCTACCTCAACACCGTGCGCACGATGTACGTCGCGCCGCCCGGCCTGAGCGCCGCGGGCGCGCAGTCGCACGACGCGCTCGCCCGCGCGCCGCTGCAGTACAGCGTGCAGCCGTGGCTCAGTACCGGGGACAGCGACGGTGACGGCGTGCCCGACACGGCGGACAACTGTCCCACCGTCCCGAACCCGCTGCAGGAGAACTACGACGCCGTCGTCCACATCAACCCGCCTCGGGCGTTCGACGACACGACGAACGTCAACAGCGACAGCGCCGGCGACGCCTGCGACGCCGACGACGACAACGACGGCCGGAGCGACAGCGACGAGCTGTCCGGCGTCGGCTGCAACGGCAAGATCACCGACCCGCACAACCCCGACACGGACGGCGACCTCTTCCTGGACGGCGCCGAATGCCAGCTCGCCGGCGGCGACCCCACCAATGCCACCCTTAAGCCGGCGCTGGCGTCGTGCGGGGCGGCGGGCGATGCGGACGGCGACGGCGTCTCCACGCAGAACGAGGTGTGCAAATACAACAGTAACCCGAACAGCGCGAACACCGACGGCGACGGCTGCGGCGACGGTCGCGAGGTGGCGTCCGTCAACGGCGACCAGTCGGCCACGGCGGCCGACCTCGGGCTCGTCGCCGCGAGCTTCGGCGCCTACGCGCTGCCGGCGCCGGCAGACAAGGCGGACTTCGACCAGAACAAGGACCAGAACATCACCGCCGGCGACCTCGGGCTGGTGGCGGCGCGGTTCGGGGCGTGCCCATAGTCCCGTGCACGCCGGCGCGGCGGTCTCGCGATCCAGGGAGCACGCGACGGTAGCGGCCGCTGTCAAGCGGTCAATCCTCCGGGCCGGTTGCTGTGAGGGTTTTGATATATCAATCCGCCTCGCGCCACGGGCGGTTTACGTCGCGTCGGTCATGCTGCGCCCAAGCGCTCATCAAGCTGTCTTGAGCGAACGGAGGGAGCTTCGCATGTCAGTCCAACCGCTGGTCCTCGCCGTCGACGATGAGCCGGGCGTGCTGCGCCTGATCAAGCTCGAACTCACCTCGCAGGGCTTCCGCGTGATCACCGCCGACAACGCGACCGAGGCGGTGAGGCTGGAAGAGGAGCACCGCCCTGACATCGCCCTCCTCGACGTGCTGATGCCAGACATGTCGGGGTTCGAGCTGATGCGCCGCCTACGCGACCGCACGAACATCCCGATCATCCTGCTGACGGCGAAGGGCAGCGATTCCGACAGCGATTCCGACAAGGTGCGGGGGCTCGAGCTGGGGGCGGATGACTACCTGGCGAAGCCGTTCAGCCCGGACGAGCTGAGCGCGCGCGTGCGCGCCGTGCTACGGCGCTCCGTCGGCTCGCCGGTACCGGACAGCGAGGTCGTCGCCGGTGACGTCAAGATCGACCTGCACCGCCGTCTTGTCTGGCGCGCCGGCGAGCCGGTCGCGCTCACGCGGACGGAGTGGATGCTGCTGCAGAACCTCGCCGCCAACCCCGGCCGCGTGATGCTGAACGCCGAACTGCTGTCGAAGGTCTGGGGGCCGGAGTACCGCGGCGACCTGCAGTACCTGCGTGTCTGGGTCTCGCGCCTGCGCAAGAAGCTCGAGAGCGACCCCTCAAACCCGAAGCTGATCAAGACGTTCCAGGGCATCGGCTATATGTTCGCCATCCCGGGCCAGGACGAGCGGGCCGAGGAAGTCCCAGCCACCGGCGAGGAGCCAGCGGCGGCCGTCGCACCCTAGCCGCCCACCCGCGGCGGCGCTGGCTCCCGCCCGCCGGGCACCGCCACATCAGGCCCCGCGAGACGACACCGCCCCGGCCGACGCACGGAAGCGTCGGCCGGGATCCGTCGTTCGGGCCGTGCCGCTTCGGTCGCGCGCATCGGGGTTCTGCCGATGGCTCATCGACGGCGGGGCGTGGGAGAATCGCCGGCATGGACGACACCGGACCGACACGCGCCGACGACCCGGGGCGCACGCAGGTGATACCGCTTTACGGCCAGCTCGCCGAGCGCGTACCCGACCGCCGTGACGAACAGATCGCCGCGCTGACGGCGGCGTTCGACCGCGCGGCGGAGGAGCTGGGGCTGGAGGAAGCGCCGGCCGCGGACGCGGCGGCGTGATCCGGGCAAGTCGGCGGGGAGCGCCGCGCTCAGGCGCTCGCGGCGTCCCGCGCACGGCGGGATGGTTGCCCTTCCATCAAATCGGGCAGCCGGCAAATCGGGCAGGCGGCCGTCCCGCGGTACTTGTGGCCGCGCGAGCAGGTGTTCCAGCCACTGCGGTTGGCCTTCGGTGTCGCTATCCCAGCAGGTGGCCCATCTTCGTGCGCTTGGTCTCCAGGTAGCGCAGGTTGTGCTCGTTCGGGGTGGCCCGCAGCGGCACGCGCTCGACCACCTGCAGCCCGTAGCCCTCGAGGCCGGCGCGCTTCGACGGGTTGTTCGTCAGCAGCCGCAGGTTCTGCAGGCCGAGGTCGACGAGGATCTGCATGCCGATGCCGTAGTCGCGGCGGTCGGCTGGAAAGCCGAGCGCCTCGTTCGCCTCGACGGTGTCCATGCCGGCGTCCTGCAGGTGGTAGGCCTTGATCTTGTTGTGCAGGCCGATGCCGCGTCCCTCCTGCCGCATGTAGACGACAACGCCCTTGCCCGCCTCGGCGATCATCTGCATCGCTAGGTGGAGCTGCTCGCCGCAGTCGCAGCGCTGCGAGCCGAAGACGTCGCCGGTGACGCACTGGCTGTGCACGCGCACGAGCACGGGTTCCGCGCCGGCAACCTCGCCGAAGACGAGCGCAACGTGCTCGTCGGGGTCGGTGAGCGCGCGGTAGGCGATGCACTTCCACTCGCCCTGGGGCGTCGGTAGCACCGTCTCGGCCACGCGGCGGACGAGCTTCTCCTTGCGCGTGCGGTACTGGATGAGCTGGTTGACGCTGATGATCTTGAGCCTGTGCTTCTTCGCGAAGCGCTTGAGCTCCGGCAGGCGCGACATCGTGCCGTCGTCGTTCATGATCTCGCAGAGCACGCCGGCGGGGTACAGGCCCGCGAGCTTGCAGAGGTCGACGGTGGCCTCAGTCTGCCCGGCGCGTACGAGGACGCCGCCCTCGCGCGCCTTCAGCGGGAAGATGTGGCCGGGCATCACGAGGTCCTCCGGGCGGGCCTTCGGGTCGATCAGCACCTGCACCGTGCGGGCGCGGTCGGCGGCGGAGATGCCGGTGGTGACGCCGGTGCGCGCCTCGACGCCGACGGTGAAGGGCGTGCCGAAGTGCGAGTCGTTGTTGCTCACCATCATGGGGATGTGGAGTTGCTCGAGGCGCTCCGCCGTCATGGGCACGCAGACGAGGCCGCGGCCGTAGCGCGCCATGAAGTTGATCGCCTCGGGCGTGGCGAACTGCGCCGGGATGGTGAGGTCGCCCTCGTTTTCGCGCTCCTCGTCGTCGATGATGATGACAAAGCGGCCGTTGCGGTACTCCTCGATCGCCTCGTCGACGGTGGCGAGGCCCTTCGTCTGGGCGGCCTTCGCCCCATTACGCGACGGTGCGCCGCGCGCCTCAATCGTCTTCGCCATGTGCCACCTCTTCTGCCGGTCGGCGCCCCGACTGCCGGGGTCGCGCTCCGCGGGGCCGTGAATGAGCCTCAGATATAGAAACTGTAACTCGCCGGCGCCAGTGCCGGCCGGGCGCGCGGCGCGGACCGCCGGGGCCGCGCCGATGCCGGCGGATTTTCGGGGCTTGTCATTTCCCGGCCGGGAGCGCATGATAGACGGGTGAAGATCGTATCACGTCAGATGCTTCATGAATCGGACGTAACATGATCGCCCGGGCCCGCCCCAGCCATCCCCGCAGAGCGCGCCCGGCGCCATCCCGCGCCGCACCCGCGCCCGCGCCATCCTGGAACTTCCTCACCAACTACGCCCTCATCCTCGTCTACGTCGCCCTCCACCCGGACTCCACCGTGCGCACGATCGCGAGCGATATCGGCATCACCGAGCGCGCCGCGCTGGCGATCCTGCGGGACCTCGACGACGAGGGCATCGTCGACCGCGCGCGCGAGGGCCGCCGCAACGTCTATTCGGTGAACTTCGGCCGCCTGTCCGCTGTGCGGCGTGGCGGCTCGGCCAGCCCGCGCACGCCGCGGCCGTTCGTCGACGGTGTCCTGAAGATGCTCTACGAGATTGCGAAGGAGCGCGGCGCGGTCCATCGACCGCCGCGTCCCATCGCCGAGCACGAGGCAGAGGCGCGACAGGGCACGTGGGCGTTCTTCACGAACCATATGCTCATCCTCCTCGCGCTCGCGCGCGACGGCAACCGTACGGTGCGAGAGCTCGCGGGCGAGGTGGACATCACCGAGCGCGCGGCGGTGGCGATCCTGAACCAGCTCGAGGACGCCGGCATCATCCGCCGCCACCGCGAGGGCCGTCGCAACCGCTATACGATTGACTTCGCTGCGTTCGAGGACTTCCGAGGCTGGACGTCCCCGAGCTGGCGCATCCCGGAGCAGCTGATCGCCGCCGCGATCGAGGCGATCCGCGGGCTCACGGCATCGCGGCGCTGACGCCTCAAGCGCGCGGCAAGCTGCGCAGCACGTCCCACGTCTCGCCGTCCTCGGGCACATAATCGCCCCAGAAGAGCTCGCGCCAGACGTCACACACGTGCATGACGACGTGGAACCGCATCAGGCGGCCGTCCTCGGCGTGCCAGCGGAACGGGTAGCGGTGGCGCGTCCAGTGCTCGATGGCGGGCGTCCGCTCCCAGAGGCCGAGCAGCCGCGCGATGTACTTCGGGTCGCCCGCGAGGAACCGCCGCATCACGTCCTGCGAGTTCGGGGCGGGACGCTCCAGGTTGTGCTCCACGCGCGTGTCGCCTTTGGCAAGCCCGATCATGAACCCGACGCCCTCGTCCCACGTCTCGCAGCGTTCGGCAAAGTCGGGATTGCTCGCCATGGCAACCAGGTTGCGCTTGTCCGGGTCGCCGCGCACCTGTGAGGCGAGCCGCGGGCCCAGCATCGCGTAGAAGGGCGCGTTCAGCGCCAGCATCTCGCCCACCTGGTTGAAGACGCCGGCCGGCCATGGCACCGCTTCCACTTCGGCGAGCAGCTGCTCCGGCTCGCGCGACGCGTACTTCCCATACAACAGGAACCGCAGGTCCGGCGAGTAGCCCGGCACCGGCGCGGATGGGCGTCGCCTCCTCGGGCGGGATGCCAAGCGCGTCGATGATTGCCTGGAGCGCCTCCACGGTCGGGTGGCGGGTGCCTGCCTCGTACGCCTTCACGGCCGATGCCGACAGCCCGGCCCGGCGCGCGACCTCGGCCTGCGAGAGGCGCGTGCGCTGGCGGGCGGCGCGCAGCCGTGCCCGCCAGCCGAGCCCTTCGTGGAAGGCTTCCAGCGACGCCGCCGGGTCGTCCGTCGTCACGCGCGAAGTGTACCGGCGCGGGAATCCGCGCACGTCAAGTTCGCCACAAACGGTGGCCCGCCCGGACACAGTTTGTGTCCGGGTCGGCGTTGTCGCCGGCGCGGCGCACATGCGTGAATCGATCAACACGCCACTGGCTCGTGCGAGGAGGACACCATGCGCATCGGCACGAGATGGACGCTCGCCGTCCTAACGGCCGCGGTGGCGCTGATCGCCGGCGAAACGCTCCGCCCGTCGACAGCGCGCGCCGCTACCTTCACCGTCACGAAGACCGCCGACACCAACGACGGCACGTGCGACGGCGACTGCTCGCTCCGCGAGGCGATCGCCGCCGCCAACGCCGCCCCCGGCGCCGACACCATCACCGTCCCCGCCGGCACCTACACGCTCTCCATCGCCGGCGCGGGGGAGGACGCCAACGCCACGGGCGACCTCGACATCACCGACGCGGTCACGCTGCCGGGGCCGGCTCCGGCTCGACGACGGTCGACGCCAACGGCATCGACCGCGTGCTGCACATCCTCGCGGGCGGCGGCAGCTCGACCGTCAGCGGCCTCACGCTCACCGGCGGCGACACGCTCGTCCAGGGTGGCGGCATCTTCGCGTCCGGCACCAATGCGCTCGACGATGTCGTCGTCACCGGTAACACGGCCGCCAGCCTCGGCGGCGGCATCATGACGTCCGGCGCCATGACGATCACCGACAGCCATATCGACGGCAACAACGGTGACGCGGGCGCCGGCATCGGCTTCGCCGGCACGCTGACGATCTCCAACAGCACCGTCGACAACAACACCGGCACCGACCAGGGCGCCGGCATTTGGGCCTGCTGCAGCAACGCCACCCTCACCCTCACCCTCACCGAGGTGAGCGTCTCCGGCAACGATGGCGATGACCAGGGTGGCGGCATCTTCTTCTGCTGCGGCGCCTTGAACATGACCATCAGCGACGGCCGCATCATGAACAACACGGCCACGGACGACGGCGGCGGCATCTTCTTCTGCTGCGGCAGCGACGGCGTCCCGACGAACATCGCGATCAGCGACAGCGTCATCAGCGGCAACTCGACGACGGCGGAAGGCGGCGGCATCAGCCTCTGCTGCAACGGCGACGCGCCGATGACCCTCACGATCACGCGGACGACGATCACCAGCAACACCGCGGGCGGTGACGCCGGCGGCGCCGAGATCGACGGCTTCGCGACGACGATCGACTCCTCGACGATCAGCGGCAATACGGCCGGCGAGGACGCCGGCGGCGTGGAGGTCTTCGGCATCCCGGCGACGACGATCACGCGCTCGACGATCAGCGGCAATACGGCCCAGGCCGGCGATGGCGGCGGCCTCGTGACCGAGACCGACACGACGGTCACGAACAGCACCATCAGCGGCAACAGCGCGGCGTCGGACGAAGACGGCGGCGGCGGCATCTACAACTCGTCCGGCGCGCTTACCTTGATCAACGTCACGGTCGCCGGCAACAGCGTCACGAACGGCACCGGCGGCGGCGTCTTCAATAATGACATCGCGTCGGCCGTGAACACGATCATCGCCGGCAACACGCCCGACCAGTGCGACGGCGGCGTCATCTCGAACGGCCACAACCTCGACTCCGGCACGAGCTGCGCCTTCGCGGCGACGGGCGACCTCTCGAACACCGACCCGCTGCTGGCGCCGCTCGCGGACAACGGCGGCCCGACGCAGACGCGCGCGCTGCTCGCCGGCTCGCCCGCCATCGACGCCGGCGACGATGGCGCTTGCCCGGCGACGGACCAACGCGGCGTCGCCAGGCCGGACGGTGCGCATTGCGACATCGGCGCCTTCGAGGGCACTGGCACGGCGCCGCCGCCGACGAACACGCCGGCGCCCTCCGCAACGCCGTGCTCAACCTGCACCGCCACGCCGACGACGACCACGAACGTCGCGACGAAGACGCCGACAGCGAGCGCTACGCCAACGACCACCGCCATCCCGGCCGCAAGCGCCACCGTGCCGGCGGCGACGGCGACGCGGCCGGTCGGCAACGTCGGCGCGAACATCCGCCTGCCCGACACCGGCACCGGCGGCAGCGGCGACACGGGCGCCGGTTGGCCCTGGCTCGCGGCGACTGCGGCCGCGCTAGGTGGCATCGCGGGCCTGGTCCGTTTCATCCAGCGGCGCTGGTAGCCGGTCACACCGGCCATGCACGGAGAAGGGGCGCCCCGTGGGGCACCCCTTCTGCTCGCGCCGCCCGCGCAGTGGCATCCGGACGCACGCCGAGCCGCCGTGCCGCGATCACGTCGGGCCGAGCGCCTGGCGGGGGGCTCGTGGGCACGCGCTCCACGTGAAACAGGCCGTGTCGCGCGGCCCGGCGGACGCATGCCGCGGGCGGCGGTGAGCTGGAGAGATGCTGGAAGAAGGCGCCGAGGCCATGCGTCGAGGTTGGTGTCGCACTGCCATCGGCACCTCCCCTCGCCAGATACGCCACAATGGCCGGGGTCAGCGGGTGAGCCGTTGAGCGGGGCAGCCGGTGAGCTGCGTCTGACTGCATGACTGGCTGACAAGCTGACCAACTGACAAGCTGACGACCTGGCAATCTGAGACACGCACGGAGCACCGCATGAAGACGGCGATCGGGTTGGGGATGACGGGCAACGAGGGCTGGGACGACGTCGCGACGTACGTCCAGGAGGCGGAGCGGCTGGGCGTCGACGCTGTCTGGACGGCGGAGTCGTGGGGGCACGACGCCGTGACGCCGCTGGCCTTCCTTGCCGGCAAGACGAGCCGGATCAAGCTCGGCACCGGCATCATGCAGGCGGTCGCCCGCACGCCGGCGAACACGGCGATGACGGCGATGACGCTGCAGTCGCTCTCGGGCGGCCGGTTCATCCTCGGCCTCGGCGCGAGCGGCCCGCAGGTGGTCGAGGGCTGGCACGGCGTGCCGTTCCGCAAGCCGGTCCGGCGGATCCGCGAGGTGATCGAGATCGTCCGTATCGTCTCGAGGGGCGAGAAGCTGCAGTACGACGGCGAGATCTTCCACCTGCCGCTGCCGGGCGGCGAGGGCAAGGCGCTGCGCTCCGGCGCCGAGCCGCAGCCCAACATCCCGATCTACCTCGCCACGCTCTCGCCGAAATCGCTCGAGCTGACGGGCGAGCTCGCCGATGGCTGGCTCGGCACCTCGTTCATTCCCGAGCACGCGGAGGAGGTGTTCTTCCAGCACATCCGCCGCGGCGCCGAGAAGGCGGGCCGCTCGCTGGGCGACCTCGACCTACAGGCCGGCGGCGCCGTGGAGTTCACGGACGACGTCGAGAACGCGATCGCGCGGCACCGGCCCGGGATCGCCTTCACGCTCGGCGCGATGGGGTCGCGCGAGCACAACTTCTACAACGCCGCGTTCCAGCGTGCCGGCTACGAAGAGGAAGCGCGGGCGGTGCAGCGCAAGTGGCTCGAGGGTGACCGCCGCGGCGCCGCGGAGCTTGTGCCCGACGAGATGGTGCTGAAGGTGAACCTGCTCGGCACGCCCGAGATGGTGCGCCGGCGCATGCAGGCCTACCGCGACGCCGGCGTGACGACGCTGCGGCTGGACCCCCGTGGCGGCAGCCTGCGCGAGCGGCTGGAGACGCTGGGGCGGGCGGTCGAGCTGGCGCGCGCCATCTGAATGGGCGCTACGAACAGGTGCCGTAGGGCTCGTTGACCAACCGCTCCTTCGCCTTCATCGGCACAGCGCTGACGATGGACTTCAGGATCGGCGTCATGGGCTGATAGCTGTAGTTCACCTCGACCTCGACGGCATCGCACTGCTCGCCCGCGTTACTCTCCGTCGGCGGGTC